>Ga0193947_1000091_pt1 | contig 18228 bp, 20 predicted proteins | sample FRT_01_MG_FD_161267 | JGI IMG/M metagenome (GOLD analysis project Ga0193947, IMG submission 161267) | Sediment microbial communities from the Broadkill River, Lewes, Delaware, United States - FRT_0-1_MG | ecosystem: Environmental > Aquatic > Freshwater > River > Sediment | place: USA: Delaware... | reverse complement strand
CCGAAGACTTTGGTGACCCACTGGTCGCGCCGCGCATCGTGCCTTGCACGGACGAGCGGCTCGCAGCCATCGTCACTATCGACCCTGACAACCCGGTTACGCCTGCGCTCGGCAGCTTCATCATCGCGCCGCCGCTTTACGGCATCTGGATGTACGACCCGCGTGACAACACGCAGTTGCCGGTGGTGCCCGGGGAAGAGGGCATCATGGTCAGCGAGGTTGTTGCGGCCGATCCGCGGACGTCGCCACCGACGATCCTGGATGGAAGCAACGACTTTCAGCTCGATCCGACGCTCGCCGAGAACGGTGAGGCCGTCCTGAATATCCGCAGTGTCTACGACTTCGATGGTGCGGCGGTGGCAGACATCAATGCGCTGGCTGACCCGGCGCAAACGCTGGCTGCAGACCGGCCGGCGCGATTCCTGCGCGTGGTCAAGGCTGTATCGCAGCCTGACGATGACCTGCTGGACATCGACAATACGGCGTTCGGCGTCAGCCGGGCCAACGGCATGCGCGAGATCGTCGGCTATACGATGATCGAACCCGACGGGTCGGTCATGCTGAAGGTGCCGGCGAACACGGCGCTGCAGGTCAGCGTGCTGGATGAAGACGGCAAGCGGATCACGTCGCGACACCGTAACTGGATTTCCCTGGTTCCCGGACAGGAGCTCGAATGCAACGGCTGTCACGTACAGAACAGCGGGCTGTCGCACGGCCGGCGTGACGCTTTCGATTCGGCCTGGGCAGGCGCACAGACGGCAGGGGTGGAGTTCCCGAACACCGATCCGAGATGGTTCGTCGGTGATATCGGCGAGACGATGGCCGAAGTGCGTGCGCGCGTTACCTGCACCGACGATGGCTGCTCGTCACTCGAGCCGTCAATGAACATCCTGTATCGCGACGTGTGGTCGGCCGACCCCGCGATCGCAGTACAGAACCCCGATATCGAGATGCTGTATACGGACCTGACAACGGCGCTGCCGACGAGCCTGGGCTGCGCGCAGGACTGGTCGCCCAATTGCCGCTCCGTCATCAATTACGAAACCGTTATTCACCCGCTGTGGAGCCAGCCACGGCTCGTCTTCGACGACGTGGGCAACCCGGTCCTTGACCCGGTAACCGGCCTGCAGCAGAACAACAACTGCCTCAATTGTCACACGCCGCTGGATGAAGCCGGTGTGGTACGCGTGCCTGCCGGGCAGCTCGAGCTTCAGGATGGACTGTCGCCCGACGAGCCCGACCACTTCCATGCCTATCGTGAGCTGTTAGTTACTGATAATCTTCAGGAAGTGGTAAACGGCGCGCTCGTTGACGCTCAGCAACAGGTGGGTGTCGACATCGATGGTAATCCCATATTTGATGTCATTCCGGTTGCGTCGCCCGCCACGATCGCTGGGGCAGCGGCGTCTGATGATTTCTTCGACCGGTTCGAAGACCCGAGTGATTTGCATTACAACATCTTGTCCATAGCGGAGAGACGCTTAATAGCGGAATGGTTAGATGTCGGAGCCCAGTATTACAACAACCCATTCGACGCCCCGGCCAACTAACTTATTTCGGGTCGCATGCCTGGCGTTGTTTGCGCTTCTGGCCAACTTCCCCGGACAAGCAGAGGCCGCCAAGGAGCATCGCAGAGTGGCGGTCGCCGATCCGTATCTGGAAATGCATACGGGGCCGGGCCGTGGTTATCCCATTTTCCACGTTGTCGACCGCGGCGAGTCCGTCGAAATCATCAAGCAGCGCACGGACTGGTTCCTGGTACGCGATGCCGACGGTGACGAAGGCTGGGTGGACCAGGACCAGATGGAACTGACCCTCAATCCCGACGGGTCGGAGGTCGATTTCGAGCGCGCGGGCCTCGAGGACTTCACAAACTCCAGGTGGGAAATGGGCGCGCTGGCCGGCGATTTCGGCGGGGCAAACATCGTTTCGCTCTACGGTGGGTACTCGCTCAACCCGAATGTCTCCGTAGAGGTATGGGGTTCACAGATTTTGGGTAATTTTTCGAACGGCTGGACCGCGAGTGTTAACGTCGTTCACGAAGCCTGGCCTGACTGGCGCATTTCACCGTTTTTTACCCTGGGTGCCGGCATGATCTGGACCGAGCCCAAGTCGACGATTATCCAGGGCGAAGACCGTAACGACCAGATCGGTCATGCCGGTGCCGGATTCCGCGTCTACGTGGCGCGGCGATTCCTGTTCCGGGCTGAGTACAGGACACACGTCGTCTTCACCAGCCGGAACGACAACGAGGAAGTGGAAGAATGGAAAGTCGGTTTCGCGTTCTTTTTCTGATCCTGGCGGCGCAGTTCGTGCTGGCGGGATGCGCGGCTACCAAGAACCTTTTCGGGTTCGGCCGTGACGAAGCGCCTCCGCCGACGGCGGAGTCGCCCGGCCAGGTCATTGACCCGGAGGTCGAGCGGCGCGATATCAAAGAGCCGAAGATCGACAGGGAGAACTTCGAGATCGGCGCATTCGCGGGGATCATGAGTATCGAGGACTTCGGGACCGACCTCGTTTACGGCGCCAGGCTCGCCTATCACCTCACGGAAGGTTTTTTCGTCGAGGGCACAGTCGGCCAGACGGAGGCCGGGCTCACCAGTTTTGAATCGCTTAGCGGCGGTGCGCGCCTGTTCGAAGACCGCATGCTGACCTACTACAACCTGAATCTGGGCTACAACATCCTGCCCGGCGAGGGTTTCATCGGGGAGACGCGCGCCTACAACACGCATTTCTACCTGATCGCCGGCCTGGGTTCGACGGAGTTTGCCGAAGACGACCGGTTTACCGTCAACTTCGGTGCCGGATTGCGCCTGCTGTTGAACGATGCCTGGACGATACGGTTCGATTTTCGCGACCACCTGTATGACATCGACGTCCTGGGCGAAGAAAAGACGGTGCACAACCTCGAAGGTACGCTCGGATTCTCGTTTTTCTTCTGAGGCAGGAGTCACGGTCGGTTATCCAATCAATCGCTAGAGTAGGGCTTATGAAGACGAAATTCGCAAAAACCGGACGAATACTGCTGGCGTTGCTTGCGTTTTACGGGCTCTCCGCATGCAGCGTGGAGCCATGGGTTAAGCCCTACGAACGCGATCGCCTGGCCGACCCGATCATGGCGCTGGACGGTGACCCGGTGTCGACGGCCTATATTCAGCACGTTTACGAAGCGCGCGAAGGAGCGCGCGGCGGCGAAGGTGCTGCCGGCGGCGGCTGCGGCTGCAACTAGGGAGCATCGGGCAGTGAAACTCCGGCAACTAATCACCTACCTGGCATTCTTCCTCGCGCTGCCAGTAAGCGCGCTGGGCGGCGTGTTGCCGGATGACCGCGGTGACGTGCTGTATCACCGCTACGAGGGTGGCGGTGTAACCATCGACGGCCCTTCCGTGCTGGTGCGCAAGCAGGCGGGCAAGAGTCTCTCGTTCGTCGGCAATTACTATCTCGACATGGTGAGTTCGGCGTCCATCGACGTGATCACGACGGCGAGTCCCTACACCGAGGAACGCGAACAGTGGTCCCTCGGCATGGATTACCTGCGCGGCAATACGACGATGAGCGTCAATTACGTCAGCAGCGTCGAGTCCGATTTCGATGCGAGCACCTACGCGTTCTCGGTCAGCGAGGACATGTTCGGCGACCTGACGACGCTCACGCTCAGCTACGCCTATGGCGAGGACATTGTCGGCAGGTCGGACGATTCGACCTTCAGGCGCGAGAACACGCGCCAGCACTACGGGGTCGGCCTGACACAGATTCTCACGCGCAACCTGATTGCGACGCTGAATTTCGAGACGGTCACCGATGAGGGTTTCCTGAACAATCCCTATCGGTCGGTGCGTTATCTCGACCCGGGCAGTGCGCGCGGCTTCAGCTTCGAACCGGAGTTGTACCCGGAAACCCGGACCTCGAACGCCGTCGGGCTGCGGGCGCGGTACTTCCTGCCCTACAGGGCGGCACTCGAAGCCGAATACCGGTTTTACACGGACACCTGGGAAATCGAAGGGCACACCGCTTCGCTGACCTACGTGCACCCATGGGGACCGTTTACCTTCGAGGGCAAGTTCCGCTACCACGATCAGACCGGTGCGGCGTTCTTCCAGGATATATTCTCGCGTTCGGAAGCGACGAACTTCCGTGGCCGCGACAAGGAACTCAGCCCGCTGACGAGCTATACCTTCAGGGGCAAGGTGAGCTACGAGTTCATTGACCCGAACAAGGGCTGGGGGATCTTCAAGCGAGGCTCGCTGAATTTCTCTCTCGATCACCTGTTCGTCGAGTACCACGAGTTCCGGGACATCACGTCCGGGTCGCTCGGCGAGGAAGCGCTTTACGAGCTCAAGGCGAACGTTTACCAGGTCTTCGTATCGTTCTGGTACTAGACTCGCCCGGTCGATGCATGCTGTAGGAGCCCTTCTCGAAGCGCGATCCGCTCGACATCGATCGCGCACCCAGGCCAGCGCCTGCGGTCTCGTCGACTAACATCTCAAACCGGGATCCTGCGAGTGGTAGCATTGAGCGGATGTCGTTGACTTTCCTGATCATCATTCTGGCCGCGGTCGGCGTTATCGTCGTGGTGCTCTACAACCGGCTCGTGCGCAGCCGCAACCGGGTCAGTACCGCGTGGAGTGACATCGACGTGCAGCTGCAGCGACGTCACGACCTGGTACCACAGCTCGTCAAGGCGGTGGACGCCTACGCGAAGTACGAAAAGGCCACGCTCGAGGCCGTCGCCGAACTGCGCGCCGAGGCAATGCGGGTCGTTGACGTCGATGCCCGCGGCGAAGCCGAGCTCGCGCTGAGCGAGGGGGTGGGCCGGCTGCTGGCGCTCGCCGAGAGCTATCCCGACCTGAAGGCGAACGAGAACTTCCTGAACCTGCAGCGCGAACTCGTCGAGACCGAGGACTACCTGCAGTTCGCGCGCCGCTACTACAACGGCTCGGTGCGGGACTACAACACGATGACCGAGACGGTGCCAAGCAACCTGGTAGCGAGCGTATTTAGCTTCGAGCCGCGGGCGTTTTTCCAGAAGACGGCGGACGATGTGGCCAATGTGCCGCTCGTCAGGCTGGGTTCGGTCGAGTGAGACAGGTCGCCTGTCTCCTGCTGCTGGCATTGCCGTTGCTGGCGGGCGCGGACGAACGCATTCTCGATTTTCACAGCGACATCACGGTCAGGCAGGACGGCTGGATCGACGTAACGGAGACAATCCGGGTTCGCGCGGAGGGTGACCGCATCCGCCGCGGAATTTACCGCGACTTTCCTACCGAATACTTCGACAAGCTGGGCAACCGCTATGTCGTGGATTTCCAGCCATTTGCGGTATTCCGCAATGACGCGCGCGAGCCATTCAAGATCGTGGAGTATCGCAACGGGGTACGTACGTACTTCGGCCGCAGCGACCGTTTTATCGATCACGGTGTGCACACCTACCGCTTCCGCTACCGTGCGTCCCGGATGCTCGGCTTCTTCGAGGAGCATGACGAACTCTACTGGAATGTCACGGGCTTCGACTGGGCGTTCCCTATCGATCGCGGCAGTGCGACGGTGCGTTTCGACTTCGACGTGCCGGCAGGCAACATCGCGACGGAAGGCTATACCGGCCCGTACGGCAGCGATCGCCAGGACTTCACGTCGCACGTCGACGCCGACGGAGTGGCGCACTTCGAAGCGAACGATCCCCTCGGCCCCCTGAATGGCCTCACGATCGTGGTGATGTGGCCGAAAGGGCTGGTGACCGAGCCTACCGTGCTGGATCGGGCCACGTGGATTCTGAAAGACAACGTCGGCCTGTTGATCGTGCTCCTGGGCTTCGCCGGGGTTGTCGCCTACGCCATCCCCGTCTGGAAGCGCTATGGCAAGGACCCCGAGGAAGGCGTTCTCGTGACCCGCTACGAGCCGCCGCACGGGTTCTCGCCGGCGTCGCTGCGATACATCCGCCAGATGTACTACGACGACAAGACCATGACGGCCGCGATACTGAGCCTCGCCGTCAAGGGTTATCTCCGGATTAACGACCTCGGCAGCAAGCACACGCTGTTCAAGCTCGAGCCCGGTGACGACGCACCGCCGCTTGCAACCGGGGAGACAGAGCTTTACGAAGCGTTGTTTGAAGACGGCAAGCGCGTCGTGCTCGAGCAGGACAACCATGCGTTGCTGGGCGGTGCGAGGGCCGCGCACCGGTCCTCCCTCGTCAAGGATTACAAGAGGCACTATTTCCGCGTCAACGGCCTGCTGAACCTGCCGTCGATTCTCATTGCGCTGCTCTCGCTTGGCCTGGCTCTTGTCGCGGGTGGACGACTGTCGTTCGCAATGATTGTCGTCGTCGTCGCCATGTTTCTCACGGTCGCATTTTTCGGGGCCATAATGCGGCGCCCCACGTTGCGCGGCCGCAAGGTGCTGGATGAAATGCTCGGCTTCAAGGACTATCTCGAGGTGGCCGAAAAGGACGAGATGAACCTGCGCAATCCACCCGAGAAGACACCGCAGCTCTTCGAGGCCTACCTGCCGTTCGCGCTCGCGCTGGGTGTGGAGCAGGCGTGGGCGGAGAAGTTCGCGGATGTGCTCGCTGCGATACGTGAACCCGGGGGGCGCGGCTACCAGCCGTCCTGGTACAGCGGCAGCTGGGACAGCTCGCGGATCGGCTCGAATATCGGGTCCGTCTCCAGCGAGCTCGGCTCGGCAATCAGCAGCTCGGTAACACCGCCCGGGTCGTCGTCGGGCGGCGGCGGAGGCGGTTTTTCCGGAGGCGGCGGGGGCGGCGGAGGCGGCGGCGGGTGGTGACCGGCACCTCAAACATGACACTATTTGGCAGCCGCTGCTCACACCCAAGGGACGTATTTTGAACCAACCCGGACAAGGCTACGGGCGCTCCATCGACAACAGCGCCATTCCAAACGTGATATTCGTGCTGCTGGTCGCGAACGGGCTCGTATTCGTGCTGCAGCGCTTCCAGTGGGAGCTGCTGCTCCAGTACTTCGCGCTCTGGCCCATCCATACGCCACCGGGCTGGCCGTCTTTCCTGCCGTGGCAGCTCGTCAGCTACGGCTTCCTGCACGACCCGAACGGGCTGGCGCACATATTTTTCAACATGTTCGGCCTGTGGATGTTCGGCCGCGACCTGGAGCGGCTCATGGGGCCGCAGCGCTTCCTCATCTATTACATGGCCTGCGTGATCGGCGCGGGGATCATCCAGCTCATCGTCGTCGAATTCCAGGGTGAGGTGTATCCGACCCTCGGCGCGTCGGGCGGGCTGTTCGGGATCCTGCTGGCTTACGGAATGGCGTTCCCGAACCGCACGGTGATGCTGCTGATACCGCCGATACCCATGAAGGCGAAGTACTTCGTGATCGTTTACGGGGTGCTCGAGCTGTTCCTCGGCGTGAGCGGCTACGCGCCCGGCGTCGCTCACTTCGCGCACCTCGGCGGTATGCTTTTCGGCTTTCTATTATTGCGTCACTGGTCAGGGCGCCGGAATTGATGATCAGCGAGTGTCGTCTGTGTGGTGGGTCGAACCTGCGTCCCTGGATGCAGGACGGCAGGAACCGCGACCTCGTCTACTACCGCTGCGGTGACTGCGCGTTGTGGAACTACGATCTCGATTGCGGCGTCGACCAGACCCAGTACACCGAGGTGTATATCAGCCCGCGCGACGTCGGGCACAAGTCGAACCGGCTCAACGTCGATAGCTGGAATTTCCTGAAACGGTATGCGGAAACGCCCCGGTCCATCATGGACATCGGCTGTGGTAACGCCGGGCTGCTGCACCTGGCCCGGGAGGCCGGCTGGGAGGTCGCCGGCATGGAGTTGTCGCAGCAGGCGGCGGATTCGATCCGTGAAGACCAGGGTATCGAGGTGATCGTCTCCGATTTCCTGCAATACGAAAACCCCGAGGGGCGACGGTACGATGTTGTTTCACTGCGGCACGTGCTGGAGCATCTGCCGGACTCGATCCTCGCCATGCAAAAGATCTCTGCGCTTCTGAAGGACAATGGGCTGGCGCTGCTGGAATTTCCGAATACCGGCTCTTTCAGCTACAAATTAAAGCGAATCCTGAAAAACAGGGGTCTCAAGAACGCCAAGTACGCGCCAGAATGGCGGCCGGGGCATGTCAACGAATTCTGCCGCCGGTCGTTCGAGTACCTGCTTCGGCAAACAGGCTTCGAACTCGTCGTGTGGCGCACGTACTCGAACAAACCGGTGGCGAACGCGTTTTATCGCTGGGTACCGATTGCCAGCAAGGTCCGCACGCTCGTGCGCAAGCTGCCTGATTAATGCAACTTATTGCCGTCCCGGTGCATCTAAACCAAAAATTTTCGAACAAAGGGGATTATCGAATATGAAGCGCAGAGAGTTTCTTGGCGGGGCTGCAGCCAGCGGCGCCGTGCTCACGATGCCTGCATTCCTGTCGGGCTGCGGCATCCAGCGGGCAGCGGCGGTCGCCGAAAAGACGCCTGAAAACCCGTTCATGGATTGGTTTGGCGTCGACCAGGCGACGACAGCGCGGGTCATGAGCGAACTGTCGGCCAATGGTGCCGATGCCGCGGATTTGTATTTCCAGCACAGCCGCACGAACTACCTCACGCTCGAAGACGGTATCGTGTCCAGCGCGAGTTCCGACATCCAGCAGGGTGTCGGACTGCGCGTCGTCATCGGCGAGCAGACAGGCTATGCCTTTACGGAAGACCTGACGCTGCCGTCCATGCTTGCCGCTGCGAGAACGGCGTCCGCCATCGCGTCCGGCAACAAGGTCGTCGCGCCGCAGGCATTCAGCGCGCAGGGTGCCGGAGACCTGTACAAGACCTCGGTGCCCTGGTCGGATATCGGTATCGACCAGAAGCTGCCGCTCATGAAGTTCGTCGAGGCGCAGGCGAAGTCGATGGACGAGGCGGTCGAGAAGGTTGCCGTTTTCTGGGCGGACCAGGACGAGCGTGTGATGATCGCGACGCTCGACGGCAGGCTGGTGACCGACCACCGACCCATGACGCGCGTCACGGTGACGGTTACGGCGCGGCGTGGCGAGGAAGTCCAGTCCGGGTATTCCAACATCGCGGCACGCGAGGAATTCGGCTGGTACACCGAGGAACGCCTGAACACGATGGTCAGGGAAGCCGTTGATCGCACGATGGTGCTGTTCGACGCGCGGCGGCCCCCGGCCGGTGAAATGCCCGTCATTCTTGCCTCCGGTGCGAGCGGCATCCTGTTGCACGAGGCCATCGGCCACGGCATGGAGGCCGATTTCAATCGCAAGGGCGTCAGCATTTATTCAGACATGATCGGCAAAAAGGTTGCCGAACCGTTCGTCACGGTCGTCGACCAGGCCACGATTCCGCGCGAACGCGGCGCGCTGAACGTCGACGACGAAGGCAACGAGGCCGGCCGCACGGTGCTGGTCGAGGACGGCATCCTGAAGTCGTACCTGCACGACACCATCAGCGCGAAGCAATACGGCCTGCAGCCCACCGGTTCCGGCCGGCGCGAGTCCTACCGATACGCGCCGATGCCCCGCATGAGCTGCACGTTCATGGAGGACGGGCCGCACACGAAGGAAGAAATCATCGAGTCGGTGGATCGCGGCATCATCTGTGAGACCTACACCAACGGCCAGGTGCAGATCGGCGCGGGAGATTACACGTTCTACGTCAAGAACGGCTGGCTGGTCGAGAATGGCAAGGTCACGGCGCCGATCAAGGACGTCAACATCATCGGCAACGGGCCGGAGTCGCTGAAGCGCATTACGATGGTTGCGAACGACGCGCGTCTCGACACGGGCGGCTGGACCTGCGGCAAGAACGGCCAGAGCGTACCCGTATCGCAGGGTATCCCGACCGTGCTGGTCTCGAACATGACGGTAGGAGGCGAAAATGTCGGTTGATCTCAAGGCGCGGGCCGCGCAGGCCGTCGAACTTGCACAACAGGCCGGGGCCGAGGACGCCTGGTCCACTGTCTCCCAGAGCCGTAATGTCCAGTTCGAATACCGCGACGGCAGCCTGGAAAAGGTGAAAGACACGACCTCGCAGAGTCTCGGCATTCGTATTTACGCAGGCGGCCGGTATTCGAGTCACTCGACCACCGACCTTAACGCTGAGCGGCTGCAGGATTTCATCGAGGAGGCGGTGGCCATTACCGCGGCACTGGAGCCGGACGAGTACCGCCGCATTACGCCCGAGGCCCTGTTCCTCGACCGCCCCGGGGACGATCTCGATCTCGTGGATGCGAGCGTGCAGGCACTCGAACGCGAGCAGCGCGTGGCATGGTGCCGTGCGCTCGACGAGGTTTCGCACCAGCATGGCGACGTGATCTCCGCGACGTCGGGCGTCTACGACGGCACACAGCGATCGGCGTCCGCGAGCAGCAACGGATTTCTCGACGAGCAGCGTTCGACCTACTGCTGGTTCGGGGCGTCCGTCACGCTGCGCGACCAGGGCGACAAGCGTGCCGAAGACGGTTTCTACGCCGGCGGCGCTCATGTCGCCGATCTGCCCGGCCCGGAGGAGGTTGGCCGCAAGGCGCTCAAGCGCACGGTTTCGCGCCTCGGTTCCGAGAAGGGGCCCACGGTGAAGGCGTCGATGGTGGTCGACGCGCGGGCAGCATCGTCGCTCATCGGCAGGCTGCTCGGCCCGGCCAATGCGCGCAGCGTGCAGCAGGACCGCTCGTTCTGGGCACCGCTCATCGGCGAGCAGGCTTTCAGTAAGACCCTTACGATCGTGGATGATCCGCTGATTGTCCGGGGACTTGCGTCACGCCGTTATGACGACGAGGGCATCTCGGCGCGGGCCTTGCCGATCGTTGAAGACGGCATCGTCAGCAACATCTACGTCGATACCTATTACGGTCGCAAGGGCGACTTGCGGCCGACGACGGGTTCGCCGTCGAACCGCGTCGTCAGGCCGGGCAGCCACAGCCTGGCGGAGCTCCTGTCCGAGGTGGGCGAGGGTGTTTACGTCACGTCGTGGCTCGGCGGTAATGCGGACGGCACGACGGGCGACTTCTCCCTCGGTCTCCGCGGTCACATGATCGAGAACGGCAGGATCGGTCGTCCCGTGGGCGAAATGAACGTTACCGGTAACCTGCGCGACCTGTTCTCGAGACTCGAACTTCTCGGCAACGATCCGTACCCGTATTCGTCGACGCTGGCGCCGTCGCTGGTCTTCAGCGACGTGGATTTCTCAGGCGCCTGACCGGTTCGTTTCGGACCCGATCGTATTCGCGGTTCGGGAACCGCTCCTCTGGCCGTGCAGGAGCGGGCCTCGGCCCGCGAATTCCTCAGGCGGTCGCTCCGCCGTCGATCGAGATTGCTGTTCCCGTGATATGTCGCGCCGTGTCGCTCGCGAGGTAGAGCACCAGTGCGGCGACCTCGCCGGGTTCCGCAATGCGCCCGTTAGGGCTGCCTTCGGCCGCATCGGCGAGGTAGTCATCGATGTCCTCGTCCAGTGCCTCGGCTTCGCCAGCGAGCATCGCCGTATCCACGTCGCCGGGGCAGACCGCGTTTACGCGCAACCCTGCGCGAGCGTGGTCCTTTGCCATTGCCCGGGTGAGCATGATCAGGCCGCCTTTGCTGGTGCAGTAGGCGGCGTGATCCGCCCCGGCGCGAAGGCCCCAGTCCGAGGCGATGTTGACGATGCTGCCCGCAGTGTCCAGCAGGTGAGGGAGGGCTGCGCGACTGAGATAAAACGGGACGTCGAGGTTGACGTGCATCGTGTCGCGCCAGTCGTCGTCGCCGGTATCGGCTACAGTGCCACGAAACAGGATACCGGCACAGTTGACGAGACAGTCGATACGGCCGAATTCATCGACAGTGTCGGCGACGAGTTCCTCGCAGGCGTCGGATGAATCGAGATCACCTTCCCAGGTGGAAATATTGTCGGAAGCGACAGCAACTTCGTCGAGCCGGCTTGCGTCCCTCCCGGCAGCCATGACCAACCAGCCAGAGTCCGCAAACTCGATCGCGGCGGCGGCGCCGATGCCCGAGCTTGCACCGGTTATGAGCGCGACCTTCATGGCAATTCCCTCGCTCGCGGTAACATGTTATGCAGTGTATATCAGAAGCGATTTACCGGTGCGTGAAATGAACGAACTCGAATCGCTGGGTTGGCGCAGCTTCTTCGCGTCGCAGCTCGATGCGGATGTTGCACTGGCGCCTGCGCGAGTGCTGGCGGTGCACCGAGGCCGGGTCGAAGTCGCCGGCGAAGACTTTCACGACTCGCTACCACTAACCGGCAACAGTGCGGTCCTCGCGATAACGGTCGGTGACTGGGTGCTGGTCGACAAAGACGGGCCGCGGGTTGAACGTGTGCTCGACCGCTTTGGTGTTTTCAAACGCGGTGCTGCAGGAACGTCGAACACGATCCAGTTGATAGCGGCCAATATCGACACGTTATTCATCGTGACCTCGGCAAACAGGGACTTCAATGTCGCCAGGCTGGAGCGCTATCTCGCGATCGCGCACGAGGCCGGCGCGTATCCGCTGATCGTGATCACGAAGGCGGATACGGTCGAATCGATCGAGCCGTATGTATCCGGGGCGAGGGCGCTCGGCACCAACCTGCCGGTCGAGGCGATCGATGCCCGCGAGCCGGGTGACGTGGACAAGCTGAGGCCGTGGTGCGGGCCGGGACAGACCGTCGCCTTGCTGGGCTCCTCCGGCGTCGGCAAGTCGACCCTCATCAACACCCTGGCCGGTGCCGGCCTGGACACGCGTGACGTGCGCGAAGATGATCAGCGCGGCCGCCATACCACGACGTCCCGGTCGATGCACAGGCTGCCGCAGGGCGGCTGGCTGGTCGATACGCCCGGCATGCGGGAACTGCGCCTCGTCGATAGCGCTGGCGCGCTCGACGACGTTTTCGGTGAAATCACGGCACTCGCTGCGGACTGTCGTTTCTCGGATTGCCGCCACCAGGCCGAACCGGGCTGCGCCGTGCTGGCGGCGATCGATGCGGGCGTGCTCGATCAGCAGCGCCTGGACCGATTTCGTAAACTGCAGGCAGAGGACAGGCGCAATTCCGAGACCGTGGCAGAGCGGCGGGCTCGCGATCGGAACCTGGGGCAGTTATACAAGTCCATCCTTTCGGGAAAAGAGCGCCTTAAAGGCGGGAACGAATAGGTGATGACTATCGACCTGAACGCGGACCTCGGTGAGGGCGACGCGTATGACGCGGAGCTGCTCGCCGTCGTTTCGAGCTGCAATATTGCCTGCGGTGGCCACGCCGGGGACGCCACGAGCATCGCGGCGACCTTGCGCGAGGCGCTCGCGAATGGGGTGAGCGTGGGCGCGCACCCCTCGTACCCTGATCGCGAAGGCTTCGGCCGGCGCAGTCGTTTCATGAGCGGCGATCCGCTGCGTGACGCCTTGCGTTCACAGCTCGCGCAATTCGGTCGAATCGCGGCCGAACTCGGTTCAGCGGTCAAACACGTCAAACCGCACGGCACCCTGTACACGGACGCGGTTGTCGACGCGGAGCTTGCCGATATTATCGCGTGTGCGGCGGCGGAGATGCCGGGCAAGCCGGTGCTGGTAGGGCAGCCGGACACGGAACTCGAGGTGGCGGCGGCTGCGCACGGGCTCGGCTTTGTCGCGGAAGCCTTCGTCGATCGTGCGTACCGCCGTGACGGTCAGCTCGTGCCACGTTCCGAGCCGGGCGCTGTTCATGGAGACATCGGGCAGATACAGCGCCAGGCTGTTTCGCTTGCACGTGACGGCAACGTTCAATGCCTGGACGGCAGCACTATCCCGGTGCGCGCGGACACCTTGTGTATCCACGGCGATACGCCAGGCGCCGCAGAGGCCGCCCGTGCCGTCCGCGAGGCGTTGGAAAAGCAAGGGGTCGAGATTCGTGCCTGCGCATGACGATTCGGCCGCTTTGAACCCACCTGTCTATTCCTGTGGCGACGACCTGGTCGCCACCGATTGCGCCGATACACGCTCCGCGCAGGCGCTCGCCGACCATCTTCGCGCGTCCGGGGACTGGCTCGAGTGTGTTGCAGGCATCGCAAGCTGCGTGGCGCGCTTCGACGTCGCGGCGATCAGGCCGGAGGAGGCCGAGCAACGGATGCTGTCGGCGCTCCGCAGCGTACCGGCCGTCCGCGACGCGGAAGAGGACGTTGTCGAGGTCCCGGTTTGTTACGGAGGCGACCACGGTCCTGATCTCGATCATGTCTGTGAGTTACTGGGCATGGACCGCGATGCGTTCATCGCTCGCCATACCGGCAACGAGTACACCGTGGATATGCTCGGGTTTACGCCGGGCTTTGCCTTCATCGGCGGTTTCGATGAGGCCGGGGACTTGCCGCGCCGGTCGCAACCGCGTGTGCGCCTGGAAGCCGGTTCGATCGGAATCGCCGGCGGCAGGACCGGCATCTATACACTGTCCGGGCCGGGTGGCTGGCAAATCGTCGGCAGGACGCCGCTGCGGCTTTTCGATGCCGGTGCCGAACAACCTTTCAGGCTGCGGGCGGGGATGCGGGTTCGCTTCGTCGCCATCGGCGCAGACGAGTTTGCGGCCGGGTACGCCGAATGACGATCCGGATTATGAAACCCGGTCTGCAGACGACCGTCCAGGCAGGTCCACGGACGGGCCAGCGGCACCTCGGGGTACCCGCGTCGGGCGCGGCCGACCCATTGTCGCTGGCGCTCGCCAATCACCTGGTCGGCAACAGGGCATTCGCGCCGGCACTCGAGACCACACTCACTGGCGTAGCCCTGCGATTCGAACGGGACTGCTTTGTTGCGATCACGGGCGCCAGGGCCAGGGCACGGTTGAACGGCGAGCGCGTGAAGCGGCATCGAACGCTTGCCGTTGCCGGGGGTGACGAACTCGAAATCGGCCCGGCGAAAGCGGGCGCGCGGAATTACCTGGCGTTTGCCGGCGGCCTCGCCGTGGATGAGGTGCTGGGTTCAGCGTCGACGTATCTCCCCGCCGGGTTTGGTGGATTTCAGGGCAGGGCACTACGTGCCGGCGACGTGCTGGCGCTGGGGCCGTTCAGTGACGTGCCGGCGACGTTGAAGACGCCGAAGGATTTTCGTCCGCCCGCGAGCACCAGCTGGGCGTTGCGGGCATGTTACGGGGCCGAGGTGGACCTGCTGAACAAGGAGAGCCGCTTCGACCTGTTCGACACCAACTTTTCCGTCGGAAACCGGGCGGATCGCATGGGCCTGCAGCTCGACGGCGCCAGGTTCGGGGTCAGGTCGGGCGGGCGGCTCGCGAGTGCTCCCGTGTTTCCCGGCACGATACAGTGCCCCGAGAACGGCACGCCGTTCCTGCTGTCGATCGACGCGCAGACGATCGGCGGCTATCCCCGCGTCGCGCAGGTCGCGCGCGCAGACCGCCACGTCATCGGGCAACTCAGGCCGGGCGATCACGTTCGCCTGCTGTGGCGCGACACCGACAGCGCCCGGGAAGAGCTGCTGGCCAAGCACGAGTACTGGCGCGAATGGCTTCCGGGTATCAGCGCTATAATCTGAAATAAATATCCGGTTAAATATTACAGGTTATTGATGTCCGGTAATGTGTAGCGTAAGATCCGGGTCCCTGAAACGGAGCGGACGGCGGCCACGGTGTGAAAGTCCCGGATTGGACATTCCTTAGCAATTACGCGCACGTACTCGTGTGCCTGGCGGAAAACCCCGAGGCGCGGCTACGAGACGTGGCCGAGCGCGTCGGGATTACCGAGCGAAGCGCTCAGCGCCTGATCACCCACCTCGACGAGGCGGGCATCCTCACAAGGGTCAAGCACGGCCGTCGCAACAGCTATTTCATCGACACGACCGCCCACCTGCGGCACCCCATAGAACAGGACTGCACGGTGGGAGAGTTACTGGGGCTCGTTCTGTCACCGGCGCGCGTGCGCAAGCTCGAGGCCAACAAGGCGGCCTTCGACGAGCAGCACAGCAGTCAATAAATTAAACCAAGAGGAATAGGGACATGACCTTAAGATTATCCTGTTGCGCCGTCGGCATCTTCATGATTTCCGCGGTTGTGAGTGATGCGCGGGCTGTCGAAGCGCTCTCTACCGAGGAACTGATCTCTCATTGCGTGGTGTACGAAGAAGAACCCGACGGTGAGGACGGGATCTTCTGCGTGCGCTACATACAGGGATTCATCGACGGCGCGGTCGTGACCGACGAGCGCGTGACCTACAACGTCGCCAATGAATACGATCGCGAAGAAACGTTCACCGAACGCGCGATTCGCACGCGCCTCGGTTCGCGCATCGACCGCTACGGGCCGTCCTACTATGCGGAGTTTTGCCTCGGCGAACCGGTCCCGCTCGCCGAAGTTGTCCGGGTCGTGATAGCCGACCTGTTGCAGCTGGAAAACCTCGAAGGCCGTGAACTCGCGCGGGAGGTCGTTTACGCGACCCTGCGTCGCGAGTACCCGTGCGACACCGACGACGAATGAACAAGCCGTTCGCGCGCATCCTGATCCTGGCGCTATTGCTGATCGCCGCCTGGATCTTGTGGTCGGGGTATCTGAAACCCTTGCTGCTGGGCCTGGGGGCGTTGTCCTGTGTGATTACGATCTGGGTCGTGCGCCGCATGGGTTACTTCGATGAAGAGAACTTCGCGTTTCACTATGACTGGCGCCTGTTCGGATTCTGGGCGTGGCTCGGCCGCGAGGTCATTCTGTCGAGTATCGAGGTCGCCCGCATCGTTCTGCGGCCCAAATTGTACGTTGAACCCAAAGTGGTGGACATCGACGGCAGCGGCCTCGGGCCGGTCGATCTCGCGTTGCTCGGCAATTCGATTACGCTTACGCCGGGCACGCTTACGCTGGACGTATACGAAGGCCGGTTGCTCGTCCATGCGCTGACGCCGGAAGGTGCCGCCACCCTGCAGCGCGGCGAAATGCAGCGGCGCGTGGCCGCACTCAGGAAGCGTTGATCATGTACTACGCCGTAACCATAGCGACGCTCGTGACCATGGGTCTTGCGCTGGTCCGCGCTCTGCTCGGGCCATCCGTGTACGATCGAGTGCTGGCCGTCAACATGTTCGGCACCAAGACGGTGCTGCTTCTTTCCGTCATTGCTTTTCTCTATGGCCGGCCTGACTTTCTCGATCTGGCGCTCGCCTATGCACTGATCAACTTCATCGGCGTCCTGGCCGTACTCGAGTTCTTCCGAAGCCGGGCGCTGCGACGCAGCGCCGAGCACGGCGAGGGGCAATAATCCCGTGGCGGCGCTGATCGACACCCTCAGTTGGGTGCTGTTGACCCTTGGCGGGCTGAGCGTCCTGATCGGCGGGATCGGCGCCCTGCGGATGCCGGACCTCTACACGAGGATGCACGCGGCGAGCGTTACGGACAGCATGGGCGCGATACTGGTGCTGGCCGGCATCATGCTGCAGGCCGGCTGGTCGCTCGCCACGATCAAGCTGATTGCGATCCTGCTGTTCCTCCTGTTGGCGAGCCCGACCTCGTCGTATGCGCTGGCCAGTGCGGCCTTGCTTGCCGGCAAGCGGCCGCTCGCGGAGATCCCGCAGGATCAGGAGGAGTCGGAATGATCGTTATTTTCGGCATCTTCCTGCTTACGCTGCTCGTGATCACCGCGATCGGTATCGTGCGCACGGACAACCTGTTCGTTGCGGTCATGCTCATGGGCATCGCGAGCCTGCTGATCGCGGCAAACTTCTTTCTGCTCGATGCCGCGGACGTGGCACTCACGGAAGCTGCAGTCGGTGCCGGCATTTCCACGGTCCTGTTTCTCAGCGCGCTGGCGCTGACGTCAGAACGCGAACGGGCGAAGTCGTCGAACAGGATACTGTCGTTCATCGTCGTTGCGGCAGCCGCGCTGATCATTATCTATGCGACGTTCGACAAGCCGCGTTTCGGCGATCCCGAAGCGCCGGTGCAGACGCACGTCGCGCCCTGGTACCTGGAAAAAACGCCGGAGTACATCGATATCCCGAATGTCGTTACCGCCGTGCTCGGCAGTTTCCGCGGCTACGATACGCTGGGCGAGGTATTCGTCGTGTTCACGGCGGGGATCGGCGTCCTTTTTCTGCTTGGCGGCGGCAAGGCTGCCGGTGTGATCCCGCAGGACAAGATCAACGAAGGACTGCGACACCACCTGATCCCGCGGGTCGTCGGCCGCGTGCTGATTCCGTTCATCCTGCTGTTCGGCCTGTATGTGCAGTTCCACGGAGAGTACGGACCGGGCGGCGGCTTCCAGGCGGGCGCCATCATCGCCGCCTCCGTGATCCTGTTTGCGCTGCTCGAAGGGGAGCAGCGCGCG
>Ga0193947_1000090_pt1 | contig 18244 bp, 17 predicted proteins | sample FRT_01_MG_FD_161267 | JGI IMG/M metagenome (GOLD analysis project Ga0193947, IMG submission 161267) | Sediment microbial communities from the Broadkill River, Lewes, Delaware, United States - FRT_0-1_MG | ecosystem: Environmental > Aquatic > Freshwater > River > Sediment | place: USA: Delaware... | reverse complement strand
CCGCGGCCGGAAACGCGTCGGGGTTCTTGAGCGCGCGCATGGCAACGTACTGGGCGGTCCACTCGCCGATACCGGGAATGGCCAGCAGCGACTCGCGGAACGCCGCCGGGTCCTGCGCCGTATCAAAATTCAGGGACCCGTCGATCACGGCGCTGGCCAGCCGGCGCAGCGTTGCCGCTCGATTCGTGGTGATCCCCATGTTTTTGAATTGTGCGCGTGCGAGCCTTTCGGGAACCGGGAACAGCCGCGTCAGCCCTGAACCAGCTTTGTCCTTGACCGGCTCACCGTAGGCCTTCGCGAGGCGCCCGGCGATCGTCGTTGCCGCCTTGACGGATATTTGCTGCCCGAGGACCGCTCGCACCGCGAGCTCGAAGCCGTCCCAGGCACCCGGCACGCGCACGCCCGGGCTCCTGCCCAGGCGGCGCGCGAGCAACGCGTCCTGTGAAAGAACACGGGTGATCTCCTGCATCGGCGCATCGAGGTCGAATACCTCGCGGCACTGCTGCACGACGGGAAAGATGTTCTGCGTTGCAATTCCGTGCATCGCGAGCAATACCTTGTCCTGGTCCTGCCGGACTTCGATGACGCCGGGCTGCCCGTCGATCTTCACGGTGCGCCGGTAGCAACCACCGTCGATCGACTCGACCCCGGGCACTGCACGAGCGGCGAAAAATGCCAGCAGCGAGGACCAGTCGAACGGTGCGCGACAGGACAGGCTGACGGTCAGCACGGTATCCGGATCGCCCGCTGCGGCCGCGTCTCCCGTCCGGCGTAGCTCGCGTGGCGAGCGGCCGTATGTCTTTACGAACGCGTCATTGAAGCGGCGCACGCTGCCATAGCCCGCGGCGACAGCAATATCCTGCATGGGCAGCCGCGTCTGGTCGATCAGTTGTTTCGCAAAATGCAGCCGCCGGGTATGAGCGACGGCGAGCGGGCTCGCACCGAGGTGGCGCGTGAACAGGCGCCGCAGGTGCCGGCTCGTCACGCCGAGGCGAGCTGCAAGATCTTCGATAGTGCTGTCATCGAGGGCACCGTTCGCAATCAGCCTGAGTCCACGACGCACCGTGGTCGACGTGCCGCTCCACGCGGGCGTACCGGGGGCACACTCTGGCCGGCAACGCAGGCAGGGCCGATAGCCCGCTTCGCCCGCGGCGGCGGCTGTCGGAAAGAAGGTTACGTTTTCGCTCTTCGGCGTGTTCGCCGGGCATATCGGACGACAGTAGATGCCCGTTGTCCTTACGCCGATATAGAACTGGCCGTCGAAGCGCGCATCGCGCGACCTGCGGGCCCGTTCAAATACTTCCTGCTGCATCATGCGTAGCAGTATAGACCCCGCCCCGGCCAAAACCAGCCAGAATCGGACCTGTATGCATAAGCGCGACGCGGCGCGTCAGGTGTCGATACCGCCGAGGCACATGTATTTAATCTCGAGATAATCGTCGAGACCGTACTTCGAACCCTCGCGTCCCTGGCCGGATTCCTTGACGCCGCCGAACGGTGCCATCTCGTTCGAGATGAGCCCCGTGTTGACGCCGACGATGCCGTACTCGAGACCCTCGCTGACTCGCCAGATGCGCCCGATGTCCCGCGAATAGAAATAGCTCGCGAGCCCGAACTCGGTATCGTTCGCCAGCACGATCGCCTCATCCTCGTCCTCGAAGCGGAACAAGGGCGCAACCGGGCCGAAAATCTCCTCGGAGAATACGCGCATGTCCGTTTTGACGCCGGTGAGCAGCGTGGGCTCGATGAAACAGCTGCCGAGGCCCGAACGCGCGCCGCCGGCGGCAACGTGCGCGCCCTTGGCAACTGCGTCGCCAACGAATTCGAGCACATCATTCGCGGCTTTCTCGTTGATCAGCGGACCAATATCCACGCCCTCCTTCGCTCCGTCGCCCAGCTCGAGGCTTTCCATGGCCGCCGCCAGTTTTTCGGCAAACTCGTCGTAAATGCCGTCCTGCACGAGGATGCGATTGGCGCACACGCAGGTCTGGCCGGCGTTACGGAACTTGCAGATGATGGCCCCCTTCACCGCCTCATCGATGTCCGCGTCGTCGAACACGATGAACGGGGCATTGCCACCGAGCTCCATCGACGTCCGTTTCATCGTTCCGGCACATTGTTCGACGAGCATCTTGCCGATCGCCGTCGAGCCCGTGAACGTCAGTTTGCGGACGATCGGGTTGCTCGTGAGTTCTTCGCCAATTTCCTTCGTCTTGCCGACGACGATGTTGATAACGCCGGCGGGCACACCTGCGCGCTCGGCGAGTTCGGCCATCGCAATTGCGGACAAAGGCGTTTCGCTGGCGGGCTTGCAAACGACCGTACAGCCGGCCGCGAGCGCCGGGGCGATTTTGCGTGCCAGCATCGCGTTCGGGAAATTCCAGGGAGTGATGCAAGCGACGACACCGACCGGCTGCTTGATCACAACGATGCGTTTGTCGTTCGATGGCTGCGGAATGGTGTCGCCATAAACGCGCTTGCCTTCCTCCGCAAACCACTCGATGTAGCTTGCGCCGTAGGCGATTTCGCCGCGCGACTCCGCCAGCGGCTTGCCCTGCTCCGCGGTCATGATCTGCGCCAGGTCTTCCTGCGCGTCGAGCATCAGTTCGAGCCACTTGCGCAGTATTGCCGCGCGCTCCTTGGCCGTGGCCTGGCGCCATTTCACCTGAGCGCGTTCTGCGGCCTCGATGGCGCGGCGCGTCTCGGCAGCACCGCATTTCGCGACGTCGGCAATGCGCTCGCCGTTGGCCGGGTTGACGACGGCGAGAGTTTCACCATTGTCAGCGTCGCACCATTGGCCGTCGATGTAGGCTTTCGTTCGGAATAACGCTTCGTCTGAGATTCGCATGCTGCAATTCTCTCGTCGGGTTGCGACACCAAAAAAGGGGCTGACCAGCTTAGAGCCAGCCAGCCCCTGAATCAATACAGTCGAGTCGGGGGAAGGCTTCGACCGTATTTTTTCCGAACGGGGTCCGGAGTCTTACGCGGCGTCTCGGGACGTGATTTTGCCCTTGTCCTGAAGCCACTGCTCCAGGTCATCGGCGCCACCGACGAGCGCTCCGTCAACGAATACCTGCGGGTACGATGTCGCGGCTGCGACGGCGCGCAGCGTGCGGTCCGTGTAATCCTTGTTCAGAACCAGCTCCTCGAACTCGATGCCGGCGTCGCGCAGCAGACCCTTGGCCTTCGCGCAGAACGGGCAGCCAGGGCGTGAGAAGACGGTTACGTCATGCGGCTTCTCGGCCTTCGGGTCGAGGTACTCGAGCATCGTGTCCGCGTCGGAGACGTGGAACGGGTCACCCGGCTCCTGCGGCTCGATGAACATTTTTTCGACCACACCGTCGCGGACGAGCATCGAGTAGCGCCACGAGCGCTTGCCGAAGCCCAGGTCTTCCTTACCGACGAGGAGGCCCATTCCGTCCGTGAATTCTCCGTTGCCATCAGGCAGGAAGGTGACGCGATCGGCCTTCTGCGTGAGCGCCCACTCGGACATAACAAATGCATCGTTCACGGACACACAGATCACCTCATCGATGCCGTGCGCCTTGAAGACCGGTGCAAGCTGGTTGTAACGCGGCACGTGCGACGAAGAGCATGTCGGCGTAAATGCGCCCGGGAGCGAGAACACGATGACGTTCTTGCCGGCGAAGATGTCGTCGCTGGTAAGATCGACCCACTCGTGATCCTGGCGGGTTTTGAACGTAGCGTTCGGTACGCGCTGTCCTTCGATATTCTTGAACATGGTTTTCTCCTGTAAATCTTCGGGTAATCAGGCCAGCATGCTTCGCAGCATCCAGGCGTTCTTTTCGTGAATCTGCATTCGCTGCGTCAGCAGGTCGGCGGTCGGTTCGTCGCTGGCTGCGTCCGCGGCCCTGATGGCCTCGCGAGCGGTCCGTGCAACCGTTTCCTGGCCGACGACCAGTTGACGAATCATTTCCTCGGCGGACTCGTCTCCGGTCGCCTCGTCGATACTCGTCAGCCCGCCGAAAGCCGTGTAGGACCCCGGCGCCTTCACGCCAAGGGCGCGAATTCTCTCCGCGATTTCGTCCACGGCCGTGGCAAGCTCGGTGTAATGCCCCTCGAACATCAGGTGCAGCGTATTGAACAGCGGCCCTTCGACGTTCCAGTGGTAGTTGTGGGTTTTCAGGTACAGCGAGTAGCTGTCGGCCAGCAACTTCGACAGTCCGTCAGCAATCTGCTGCCTGTCTTCTGCGCTAATGCCTATGTTGAGTTCCATTGCTTTGGGTCCATTTGAGTTCATGGAGCGCAGTGTAGGGCTATCGATTTAATAAATAAAATGGTTTAATACGATCACTCTTTGCTATTTAATCGATCAATGAAATTACCGACTATCAAGCAGTTGCGATACTTCGTCGCGCTTACCGAGACAGAACACTTCGGCCGCGCGGCCGAGGTCTGCTTCGTCTCCCAGTCCGCGTTCAGCAACGCGATCCAGGAGCTGGAATCGCTCCTCGAAGTGCAGCTCGTGGACCGCACCAACCGCAGCGTGACGATCACCTCCATGGGCCAGCAACTCGCGACTCAGGCGCGGCTGTGCCTTCGCGACGTGGAGAGCCTGGTGGAGATGGCGCGCGGCCAGCGCGAACCCCTGACGGGCGAGCTGCACCTCGGCGTGATACCGACGATCGCGCCTTTCGTCCTGCCCACAGCACTGCCGAAGCTGCGCCGCAAGTATCCGAAGCTGGAGCTCTACCTGCACGAGGACCAGTCGCAGCGCATCTACGATCGGCTGATGGACGGCGACCTGGACGTGCTGTTGCTCGCGCTTCCCTACGACATGCGTGGCGTCGAGATCATGCCGCTCTTCGAGGACCGCTTCGCGCTCGCCTACCGGCACGGCACCAAGCGCGTCGACCCGGACAACTACCGCTTCAGCCGGCTCGATGCCGACAGCATACTGCTGCTCGAGGACGGGCATTGCCTGCGCGACCACGCTCTCGCCGCCTGCAAGATTCGCAACACGCAGAAAGTGCGCCGCATCGGCGCAAGCAGCATACTCACGCTCGTCGAGATGGTGGACGCCGATCTAGGAATCACGTTCCTGCCCGAGTTGGCGCGCAACTCGCTGATCCTGAAGAACACGCGTGTCCGGATGAGGCCGCTCGAAGAAAACAGCTACCGGACAATTGGCCTTGCATGGCGCAAGGGCACGGACCGCGAAGAGGAATTCAGGATGCTCGGGGAGTATCTGGCGGAGCTACACCGGTCATGAAACGTCGTGATCTCTGGTACGGTAGGCACATGACAATGCAGGATTATCGGCCATGACGGACCAGACGGACAGGCGGCGCGAGCTCGAGCGCGAGAGGGGGGAGGCGCAGGCCGAGCTCGACACCTACAGGGCGGACCACACCGGCTCGCAGCAATTCGCGGTACCGAAAATCAAGGCGCTGGTCCAGCGCATCCACGAGATCGAACGGGAACTGGAACAGATCGAGCTGGCGATCGAGATCGAACGCCAGATGGACTCTTGATCGCCTGATCAGGCCGCGACGCCGAAGACCCGCCCGACCTGCGCGGTCAGCGCCATCGCCATCGCCCCCCAGAACGTGACGCGGACCGCACCGATGAGGATCGGCGCTCCCCCGGCCCGTGCAGCAAGACCGCCCAGGAACGCCAGGAAGAACAGCGAAGATACAGCGACCGCCCAGATCTGGTTGCCGCCCGTAACCAACCAGGCAACGATCAGCGGCAGCGCGGCTCCGACCGTGAACGTGGCCGCCGATGACCACGCCGCCTGTGCCGGCTGGGCATTGACCTTGTGCGAGATGCCGATCTCGTCCCTCGCATGCGCCGCGAGCGCATCGTGCTCCATGAGCTGGTGAGCGACCACCTCGGCCAGCGCCGGCTCCAGTCCACGGTTGATGTAAATGTCGGCAAGCTCGTCTTTCTCGAGGTCGTAGTTCTGTTCCAGCGCCCGTTTCTCGAGCTCGAGATCTGCGCGCTCCGTATCCGCCTGCGAACTGACCGACACGTATTCGCCGGCCGCCATCGACATGGCGCCCGCCACCAGGCCCGAGGCGCCGGCAAGCAGGATGTTTTCCTGCGTGGTTTGCGCGGCAGCGACGCCGATGATGAGACTGGCCGTGGATACGATGCCGTCGTTTGCGCCGAGCACGGCGGCACGCAACCAGCCGACCCGGTGCACCCTGTGTTGTTCTGCGTGACTCATTTAATGCCTCACTGTATTCCTGCTGATATAGTTTCGCACGACGAACGCACTGCAAGTGACCAAAAATATGAACAAAGCCTACCCCACTGTGGTCAAGCCTCTCCTGGCACTGCTGGCCGTGTTCGTAACGGCCTGCACAGGCACCCCCGACGGCGTGACCGTCGTGTCCGGCTTCGACCTCAATCGCTACCTCGGCACCTGGTACGAAATCGCACGGCTCGACCACCCGTTCGAGCGCGGCCTGTCCAACATCACGGCAACCTACAGTTTGCGCGATGATGGCGGCGTAAAGGTCATCAACCGCGGCTATAACGTCGAAGACCAGGAGTGGGACGAGGCCGACGGCAAAGCGTACTTCGTCGGCGACGAAAACGTGGGCCAGCTCAAGGTGTCGTTCTTCGGGCCGTTCTATGGCGGCTACAACATTATCGAGCTGGACAAGGACGGCTACGAATACTCGATGGTGGCGGGGCCCGACCGGTCATACCTGTGGATTCTCAGTCGCTCACCGGACCTGGACGACGCCGTGCTGGACCACCTCGTGGCGAAGGCCGGGGAACTCGGCTTTCCCATCGGCGAGCTGATCATGGTGGATCACGATTCGCCGCCCCCGCAGGCACCCGGTAAGTAACAGACGTGCAAACCGCGAGACCCTTGTACGACTTCGACAAGTACTGGGCCGAGTGCTACGGCACCGCGCCGTTTTTGCCGATGTCGCGTGCCGAGATGGACGAGCTCGGCTGGGATTCGTGCGACATCATCATCGTCACGGGGGATGCCTACGTAGACCATCCGTCCTTCGGCATGGCCATCATCGGGCGGCTGCTCGAAGCCCAGGGTTTTCGCGTCGGCATCATCGCCCAGCCCGACTGGCAGTCGAAGCTGGCATTCGAGGCGCTGGGCCGGCCGAACCTGTTCTTCGGCGTCGCGGCCGGCAACATGGATTCGATGATCAACCGCTACACGGCGGATCGCAAGGTACGCAACGACGACGCCTACACGCCCGGCGGCATCGGCGGCCGGCGGCCCGATCGCTGTTCGCTCGTCTACTCGCAGCGCTGCAAGGAAGCCTACGGCGACGTGCCGATCGTGCTCGGCGGCATCGAGGCCTCGCTGCGGCGCATCGCGCACTACGATTACTGGCAGGACAAAGTGCGGCGCTCGATCCTGGTCGATGCTCATGCCGACATCCTGCTGTATGGCAACGCCGAGCGTGCCGTGGTCGAAATCGCGCATCGGCTGGCGCGCGGCGAACGTATTGGCGAGATCACCGGCATCCGCGGCACCGCATTCCTGAGAAAGGACACGCCGGAAGGCTGGTGGGAGATCGACTCGACCCGCATCGACCGGCCCGGGCGCGTGGATGCGATCGTGAGCCCTTACGTCAACACGCAGGAGACCGAGGCCTGCGCTACGCAACAGGCCGAGGGCGAGCCGGAGCCCGATACCGACACCGGGGGCAACGTGCTGCGCTTCGTGCCCGATGCGAAAAAGAACCGCGCACGCTCCGTGATCAGGCTGCCGTCGTACGAGAAAGTGCGTAACGACAAGGTGCTGTACGCGCACGCGAGCCGGGTGCTGCACCTCGAGACCAACCCCGGCAATGCGCGGGCGCTGGTGCAGGCCCACGGCCGTCAGGAACTGTGGCTGAACCCGCCGGCGGAACCCCTGACGACGGCCGAAATGGACTATGTCTTCGGCCTGCCCTATGCGCGGGTGCCGCATCCCGTGTACGGCGATGCGCGAATTCCGGCCTACGAGATGATCCGCTTCTCGGTCAACATCATGCGCGGCTGTTTCGGCGGCTGCACGTTCTGTTCCATCACGGAACACGAGGGCCGCATCATCCAGAGCCGCTCGGAAGAATCGATCCTCGAGGAAGTCGAGAAGATCCGGGACACGGTGCCGGGCTTCACGGGCGTCATTTCCGATCTCGGCGGACCGACGGCGAACATGTATCGCCTCGCCTGCAAGAGCAAGGAAATCGAGGCCGCGTGCCGCAGACCGAGCTGCGTATACCCGGGCATCTGCAAGAACCTGAACACGGATCATTCGTCGCTGACACGGCTGTATCGCAAGACGCGCGCATTGCCGGGCGTCAAGAAGGTGCTGATTGCGTCGGGCCTGCGTTACGACCTCGCGGTCGAGGACCCGGAGTACGTGAAGGAGCTCGTCACGCACCACGTCGGCGGGTACCTGAAGATCGCACCAGAGCACACCGAGCGTGGGCCGCTCGACAAGATGATGAAGCCCGGCATCGGCAGCTACGACCGCTTCAGGGAACTTTTCGAGAAATTCAGCAAGGAGGCCGGCAAGGAACAGTACCTGATCCCCTACTTCATAGCCGCACACCCGGGCACGACCGATCTCGACATGGTCAATCTCGCGCTGTGGCTCAAGAAGTACAACTTCCGGGCGGACCAGGTGCAGGCCTTCTACCCGTCACCGATGGCGACCGCGACGGCCATGTACCACTCATCGAAGAACCCGCTTCGCAAGGTCACGTACGACAGCGAAAAGGTCGATATCGTGAAGAGCCGCGTCAAGCGCCGCCTGCACAAAGCGCTCCTGCGTTACCACGACCCGGACAACTGGCCGATGATCCGCGAAGCACTGAAAGAGATGAAGCTCGAGCACCTCATCGGGTCCGGACCCGAGAAACTCGTGCCCGCGGATCAGCCCAAGGGTTACAAGGCGAAGCAGTCGGCCCGGCGCAAGAACACCAGGCAGGCGCACGAGAAACGGGTGCGACGCGGCAAGCTGTTGACGCAGCACACGGGGCTGCCGCCGCGGGAGACACAATAGGGGACCCTGTAAACCGCTCAAATGCGAAGGGCCCCTGAGCGGGGCCCTTCAAGTTTGGTGCCGGCACCACGATTCGAACGCGGGACCTACTGATTACAAATCAGTTGCTCTACCAGCTGAGCTATGCCGGCTGTGTTGCATCGATCACCCCGACGAGGGTGGCGAATTATTGGCTTTTCGCCGCACGGACTCAAGGGCCTGCATCACCTTATTGCCCCTGTGGACAGGTGGCCGCGTCTCTCAGCTTCACCTTGTCTTCGCCATACTGCTCGATGATCCCGCCTGCGCCCCGCCCCGGCGGCAACGCGATATCGACGAAATACACGGTGCCCTCGTTCATGCGCGGCGTAATCTCGGCATTGAAGCCGAGCCCCTTGGCCTGCAGTTCGATTTTCTCGGCGCCGTTGATATCGCCAAACAACCCCAGCGAGATCTTGATCCCTTCGTCTTCCGTCTCGACAAGATACGCGTCGCCGAGCCCGCCATCGCGCAGCTTGCCCAGCATGGCGTTGCCCTCGCTGCGGCTGGGCACGTTGCGAATCTGCACCCAGTGGCCGACGAAAATCTGGCCGACGGCCGAGCGCATCTCGGCGCGCATGCCTTCGCCGGAATAACGCGTCTGGGCGGAATCCGCGTCGGCAATCGCCCGGAATGGCCCCACCGTGGCGCACGAACGACCCATCACGGCCTCCAGGTCGGACGGCTCGCCAGATCCGAGGACCGCACCGACGCTCGCCACGGCTTCCTCGGAACGGTCTGCCGTCACTTCGAGCGGAGGACCGAGATCCGACTCATCGACGATCGCAACCCCCGGCTGCGTGGACTCCTCCACGAACAGCCCCCACAGAAAGTAGAGGATATTTGCGAGCAGCAGGAGTAACAGAAGGTTTTTCATCGCTCGTTCAGGGTGTCTTGCAGCATTCTGGCCAGACCCTGGAGGACAAGGTGCGGACGATGCAACGGTTCAGTGCCAAGCGCTGTAAGCATGCGTGAGGCGTCGCCGCCGGTCAAGACCACCGCCGGTTCGTAAGCATTTGATCGCAAAGTCGTAATTGCGCGATCGACGGCGCCGGTAACCGCATTCCAGGCGCCGTTCTGAACCGCCCTGCTCGTCGTGTCGCCGAACATGTCGAGGCCGCTGGTGGCCGACAGCTGCCGGCCCACGGCAGGGATATCACTGGTGCTCGCCGCAAGCGCCTCGAACATGAGCCTGACGCCCGGAAAAATCTGGCCGCCGAGGTGTCGCCCCTCATCGTCGATCGCGTCGATGGTCACGGCGGTGCCCGCATCGACGACGACGCAGGCCGATTCCAGCTCGGCCCACGCACCGATCATTGCCACCCAGCGGTCGACGCCAAGCCGCCGCGGGTGGCGGTAGCCGCTCTGAACACCACAGGAAGCCCGCTCGGGTTTTGCGAAGTGCACATCGCATTCGCAATGCATGCCGATGACGCCGGACAGCCGGGTCCCGAAAGTTGCTCCGGCCACATTGCTGACGTGCACGGCATCGACGCTGCGCGGCAGACGCGACGTAAGGACGCCGAGACCCTCTTCGCGGACCTTGCGCATCGCAATATGGCCGGTCCGGTGAATCTGATCGTCCTCGAGCACCCCCCATTTGAGGCGCGTATTGCCGACGTCCAGCAACAGCGCTTTCACGACCGAACGCTCCCCATCCCCGGCACTTCGATGGACCCGGAGATCACCCGCGTCGTCGTCGCCGCTTCCTGCACGAGCAGGGCGCCGTCGCTGTCGATACCGGACGCCGTACCGCGCACCGTGCCGCCCGGCTGCCGCACGCTGACGGTGCGGCCGCGTAGCCAGTCGTAGCGGCGCCATGTTTCGGCGAATGCGTGAAAACCCTGCCCTTCGAACGTCGTCAATGAATGGACGATGTGGTCGATCATGGCGGCGGACAGCGCTGCGGCCGATACGCTGCTCCCGAGGATACTCGCAAGGTCCGCAGGCGACTGTGCCCAGCCGGAATCGACGCTCGCCAGGATGTCGGGCGGCAGGTCGAGATTGATTCCTATGCCGACGACGACGGTCGCACTGGATTCTGATCGATAATGCGATTCCGCGAGCATGCCGCCGAGCTTGCCGTCGCCCGCGACGATATCGTTCGGCCATTTCAGCTTCACATCATTGGCCCCGGTGTCCCGGAGCGCGTGCACGGCCGCCACGCCGACCGCGAGCGTCAATGCCGACAGGTTGCCCGGGTTCTGGTGAAACGTGTGCGCGATGGACAGGCACAGGCTCGAGCCTGGCGCCGACAGCCAGCGCCTGTCTCCGCGCCCCCGGCCTGCAGTCTGGTGGCCCGCAATCGCCACCCGGTGCATGCCTGCCTCCGGCGCAGGCTGCGCCATCAACCAGGCGTTCGTCGAGTCGATTTCGGGGAAAACGTCGAGGCGCGCCATCATCGAGGCGGTTGCCGGATTCAGCGCCTCGCGGATCGCCGCGGCGTCAATGCTGCTCATTGTCGGTGACCCGTTCCTTGCGGCGGAACAGCATCAGCCTTTCATTACGATTTTCGACGCCCTCGCGCATGCGTTCGATGTTCGCGCGATGCCAGAAGATGATGAACATTGCCATGACGGCGGAATAGATAAACAAGCCCTGATCGTCGGGCAGCCGCGTGACCGCGAGCCACAGCGGCACCGATACCGCAGCGGTCATTGTCGCCAGCCCGACGTAACCCGACAGCACCACGACCCATGCCCAAACAAGCAATAACGGCAGGATGACGGCTGGATTCAGCGCGATAAAAGTGCCGACGTAGGTTGCCGCCCCCTTACCGCCACGGAAGCGGTGATAGAACGGCCAGACGTGGCCGAACACCGCCGCCGCGGCACAGCTCAGCGCGAGCCAGGTTCGTGAAATCCCGGGGTCGATGCCGACGAACGGCAGGTCGAGCGCCGGGATGAGGCCTGCCCCGATGATGCCCTTGCCGACGTCGATGACGACGACGCCGAGCGCGAAGACCGGACCCTGTGTCCGCAGCGCGTTTGTTCCGCCGGCATTGCCGCTGCCCATGGTTCGAATGTCCACGCCGCCGCGAATGCGCCCCATGACCATGGCCCCCATTACGGAGCCCAGGAAATAGCTGATCAGGAACTTGACGCCGAGTTCGAGCATCTCGCGTAACCTTTGCCAGTGGCGACCGGCGCATTGTAGCATCGGGTACCGTGTTCGACGGTCACTCGATGACGACCCGAATCCCTGCGCTATTCCTGAATCCGACTGCCGGCCGCGGCCGCGCGAAGCGGCACCTGCCACGCATCCTTGAACTGCTGGAACAAGCCGGCATTCATGTCGAAGTGCACCAGAGCACGGACGTCGGGGACCTGGAGAACCAGGTGCAGGGTGCCGTGAGCAGCGGCACGACTCAGCTGATCGTTGCCGGTGGCGATGGCAGCGTGCACGAGGCCGTGAACGGCATCATGTCCGCGGATGGCGGCGCGGCACTTGCCGTCATACCCGTCGGCACCGGCAACGATTTTGCGAAGGCAGCGGGCATCCCGCTCGACTGGGAGGCCGCGACGACGCTGCTTGCGCGCCGCGTCGCGGACGGCGCGCATCCTCGCAACATCGACCTCGGGCGCATGAATGATCGCTGGTTTGCAAACGGCGCCGGCATCGGCCTCGATGCGAAGGTGACTCAGATCGCCCGGTCCTATCGCTGGCCGATCGGCGACCTCGTCTACCTGGCTGCAATCTTCCGCGCGATGCTCGACGGCATCGCTACGCCGGAGATCCTGATCCGGTCCGACGAATTGCAGTGGGACGGACCGCTTACACTCGCCAACGTCAGCAACGGACCGTGGGTCGGCGGCATGTTTCATATCGCGCCCATGGCGAAAAATGATGACGGAGTGCTCGACCTGTTGATCGCTGCGCCCGTTACGCGCAGGCGCATCCTGCAGCTGCTGCCGAAACTCATGCGTGGCACCCACATGCGCGAGACAGAGATCGTGCACGCGAGCGTGCGTCGGGTGACCGTTTCCGCATCGACTGCGGTGCCGTCGCACCTCGACGGTGAGGTTCAACCGCTGCAGACGAATTTCGAGATCGAAATACTGCCGGGCGCGCTCAGCCTTCTGTAGGCACGATAAGGGGACAGTGACTTTAAGTGCCAGGCCCTCTAGCCTGGCACTTAAAGTCACTGTCCCCTTATGGATCGCGATCGTGAACCCAGGTAAATCGCAAACAGCGCGATCGCCGCACCGGCGATTTCGATGGGCTGCATGGGCCGGCCGAAAAACAGGACATCCCACACGAAACTCAATGTCGGCTGCAGCAACAGGGCCAGGCCGGCCTCGGTCGTCGATACGTGCGGCAGGCTGCTTGCAAGAAAGAGGGCGCCGAAGCTGTGCGACAGTATGCCGTAGCCCAGCAGCCACTTGATGTCCGAAGCATCCGGTATGGCGAGCGACACGCCTTCCACCTGGGCGATCAGCACGAGCAGCACCGTGCACACGATCGAAACAACGGCGACTTCCGCGAGCGGCAACCTGTTTTCGCTGTGAACCCTGGAAGCGCGCAACGACAACAGGTAACCGGCGTACATGATCGCCGTCAACAGGCCGAAGATGACCCCGAGCCGGTAATCGCCCGGCAGGCTCCGCCAGTCGAGCCCGACGATCATAACGAGACCGACGAGCGCGAGCGGGACCGCGACCAGCTGTGCCGCGCCCGGCTTCTGGCGCAGCAGCACGACGCCTGCGAACATCATGATGAAAACCTGGAAGTTCGCGAGCAGTGTCGACAGGCCGGGACCGACAAAGATGATCGAGCGGTGCCAGAAAAACAGGTCGAGGGAAAAGAAGGCGCCCGCGAGTGCGACGAAGAACCAGGCGCGCCTGGAGAGCCTGAGCTTCTGCCGGGCCAGGACCATGAGAAGCAGTACAGTGACGCTGCCGATCGCAACGCGATAGAACCCGCTGGTCGTCGGCGACACTGACACCAGTTTCACCCACACCGGCGACAGGCTGATCAGGAACGCGCCAACGAACAGGCGCAGGTGGGGGCCCTTCAGGAACTCGACCGGCACGGGGCGCCGCCCCTTACCCGTGCAGCCACGCCATACGGCGCGATTCCACGTCCAGCTCGACGTCCTCGACCAGTTCCAGGTAACAGGTATCCAGTGGCGCCGACGCCAGTCGAACCCGCGTCGTCAGGAGTTCGTCGCCGCGGAACACGGCGAGGTCCAGCTCGTCTCCGTCGCGGTAGGCCTTGAGGCGGTTATCGGCATTGGAGGATGTCAGCCGGAGCCCATCGAGAGCTACCGCCTCGTCGCCGGGCGCAATACCGGCCAGCTCTGCGGGACCGCCATTCATGACGTTGGTAAACGTCGACTTGCCGTTCGTCTCGGCAAGGGTCGCGCCCAGCCAGACGCCGCGCTGTTTCGAGTTCTCGAGCTTCTGCCCGCCCTTGTCGTTACTACCGGTTGCGGCCCGCACGTGGTACTGGATGCCATGCGTATGCAGCAGGCTGTCGAGGGGCAGTTCACCAGTGCCACGCACCGATGCATGGAAAAAGTCGTCGAGGTCGAGACCCGACACTTCTGCCGCCATTGCTTCGAAACCGTCTTCGGGCATGCCATCGCCGGTGTCGCCCCAGCGTTCCCAGCAGGCCGTCATGACATCGTCGAGGGACACGCGACCTTGCGTCTCCGAACGCAGCTTGAGATCCAGCGCAAGCGCGATCAGCGACCCCTTCGCGTAGTAGCTCACGATCGCGTTCGGCGCGTTGGCGTCCTGCTTGTAGAACTTGGTCCACGCGTCGAAACTCGATTCCTCGACGCTCTGCTTCAGCCGGCCACTGCCCCTGAGAACCCGGGTGATCGTCCGCCCGAGAAGCTCGAGGTAACTCTTCTCGTTAATGAGCCCGGAACGAACCAGTGCAAGATCGTCGTAATAGGAGGTGATCCCCTCGAACACCCACAGCAGTCCCGTGTGTGTCTCCGCCGACAGATCGTAGGGCGTAAACACGGCGGGCTTCATCCGCTTTACGTTCCAGGCGTGAAAATACTCGTGACTCGCGAGGCCGAGGAAGGTGCGATAGGCCTCGCCTACGTTATCGTCGCCTCGCGCGGGCAAGCTGTCCCGGGCGCACACGAGACTCGAGGACCAGCGGTGCTCGAGGCCGCCATAGCCGCTGCCCGGTGCGTGCACGAGAAAGATATAGCGATCGAAGCCATCGGGAACGCCGAGCAATAACATGTGACGCTCGCACAGGGTTTGCAGGTCGTGGCACAGGCGGCCCATGTCGACGCGCGTCTTGCCGCGAATCGCAATTGCATGCGGAATTCCGTTTACCTCGAACTCACCAATGGAGAGTTGAGCGGCCTCGACGGGGTGGTCGATCAGCTCCGCGTAGTCGTCAGCCTCGTAGGTTCCGAACGCGTACGGCTCCGCATCCTTGCGGCGCATGGACGTAGCGACCCGCCAATCCGCTGCCGCGGCGCCGTCGGGGGGCACGATCTCGAGCTCGCAGGGCAGCCCCTCCTGGCCGGCAACGGCGAAGAACACGCAGGGACCGTTGAAGTAGGCATGCGTGTTATCAAGATGCGCGCCGCGAACACTGAGATCGTACGCATAAATCTCGGCGATAAGTGTCAGTGGTTTTTGCACGGGCTCCGCGCGCCAGTGGCTCTTGTCGAGCTTCGTCAGCGGCACATCGAGACCGTCGGACTCGGCACGAATCGACACGACGTTGCGCGCATAGTCGCGAATCATGTAGCTGCCCGGTATCCAGGCAGGCATCGAAAACACCTGGCCTTCGGGGTCGGGACTCTCGACCGTCAGCCGCACCTCGAAAAGGTGGGCGCCCGGGTCATGCGGTGAAATCCGATAACGATGCGGCGTACTCATTCCCAATCAACCATGCAGTGGCTCAGTGAGTTTCAGCGTGAGGCACTTGGCCGATCCGCCGGCTTTCAGAAACTCCGTAAGCTCGATTTCCTGCACCTTGAAACCGGCCAGCATCAGCCGCGCTTTCAAGGGATCGGACGCGCGATGCAGGAACACGCGATCGCCGATGTTGACCGCGTTACAGGCGAAGTATCCGGCGTCGATCGTGTCAACGATGATGCGCTTGTGCGGTGGAATGCGTGTCTCGATGGCCATCCGCGAATCGAAATCGAATGCCGGAGGATGATACATCAGGAAACCGTCCGTCAGCGGGCAGAAACAGGTATCGATATGGTAGAAGCGCTCGTCCGTCAGGCGGATGGAGACGACCTCGAGGTCGAAAAACTTCTGAATTTCGGCGTGCGCCTCGATCTCGGTGCGAAACCCGTAGCCCGTCCACAGCCAGGGGCCGCGCCGGTCGTGCAGGCAGTCTCCTGCCCCCTCGAAGCCTATCTTCTCGTCGAGCGCGAGCAGCTCGAAGCCGGTGTCCCGGAACCACGTCTTGAAGTGCGCCTCTTCCGGACGACGCTCGTGCGGCATGAAGTGACTCGCGATAGCCTTGTTCCCATAGACCGCGCCGGCGTTCGCCGTGAACACCATGTCCGGCAGCTCTGGCTGCGGATCGATTTCCACCACCTCGGCAAATTCGGAAATGGCGTCGCGCAGACCCTGCCACTGCTTCTTCGCAAGCTCGAGGCTCATCGAGCCCTCGTTGCCGGCCATCCAGGGATTGATGACGTAATCCACCGTGAAGTAGTCGGGCGGACACATCAGGATTTTGTCTTTCTTATCGTTCATGAATCGCTCGGCCGCACAACGGCGTAGCAGTATAACCGAAGCGTCCGGCGCCGGATCAGGCGATCACCGGGGTTCTCGGAAGGTGGATTTCCGCGAGCATGCAGCGGACGCTGCCGCCGGCTGAGTCTTCTATGTCGTCGATCGGCGCCGTCACCACGCGGCCGTTGGCCTCGAATTTTGTCCGCTGTTCCGGGCCCAGTGATTCCCAGGCGCGCTGTGACATGGCGACCACAGGTGTCCCGTCTTCCGCTCGCAATTCCAGCATGTTGCCGGCAAAGGCTTCGAGCTGGCCGAAGTCGAGCGAGATGATCTCGTGCCCCGTGGACTGCAGCCGCTCGACGACGGCCTTGCGCTGGTCGTCGCGGGTGATTGTGGCGTCGCAGATCACGGCCAGTTTCTCGCCGACGTTCATCAGGACGTTGGTGTGGTAGATAGGCACACCTTCCCTGTCGACGGCCTCGAATGCGACCACGTCGTAGTTCATACGCTGTGCAAATTCCCCGAGCACATCGAGGTGGGTGCGGGAAGAAAGGCACGCGTAGGCAATACGGTTTACACGGTCCAGGACCATGCTCCCGGTGCCTTCCAGGAAATGCCCGTCGGCCTCGTGATACGACAGGTCGACGATCTCCCGCACCTGGAACCCCAACTCGGCATGGAGATGTTCGATGATATCCGGGCGCCGCTCGCCGCGACGATTCTCCGCCTCCATGGGATAGAGCACGACGGTGCCGTCGGCATGAAAGCTGACCCAGTTGTTGGGGAATACCGAATCCGGTGTGTGGGGCTCGCGCGTGTCGTCGAACACGACGACGTCGATTCCGGCATCGCTCAGTGCCGATGCCAGTCGCTCGAATTCCGGCAGGGCAGCCCGTTGCTGCTCGGCGGGCGACGCATCCGGCTCGGCCTGGAAATTGTTCGAATCCGCCGTTTGCGGGTTGCTCTGAAAACGCGTCGGCCTGATCATCAGGACGCTCGATGCCAGTTGTGATTCTGAAGTCATCGTCATAGAGTCTGCGTGCATCGGGTCTGCGCGGAGCTTGCTCCACGTGCCGCCCGAATACAAGCCCGCGGAATGCCCACACATGAGCAGATGTTAAATCAGACAACGACCGCACGGATTCGTGCCGCATTCAGCAACCCGGGCTGGGTTTGCCTGGCGTGGTTCGGCATGACGGCGGGCGTTTCGCTGCTCGCGGTACCGGCGCAATTCGGAGCGTCGGCGGCGACTCGCGCGGTATCGCTGGACGTGGCTCGGACGATTTTCGCGGCGCTGAACAAAGCGGAACTCGTCGCCCTCGTTCTGCTGCTGATCGTTGTCCGTATCTCCGGCAACGCCCGCAAGTGGTGGGCTGCCAGCTCGGTTCTCGCGTTCATCGTCCTGCTGCAGACGGTATGGCTATTGCCCGAACTGGTAGAGCGCTCGCGGCAGATCCTCGCCGGCACCGAGCCGCCGCCGTCAATTGCGCATGCGGCCTACTCGACACTGGAGCTCGTCAAACTCGGCCTGTTGCTGTTCCTCGGCCTGGCCGCTATC
>Ga0193947_1000088_pt1 | contig 18560 bp, 14 predicted proteins | sample FRT_01_MG_FD_161267 | JGI IMG/M metagenome (GOLD analysis project Ga0193947, IMG submission 161267) | Sediment microbial communities from the Broadkill River, Lewes, Delaware, United States - FRT_0-1_MG | ecosystem: Environmental > Aquatic > Freshwater > River > Sediment | place: USA: Delaware... | reverse complement strand
GTTGACATCGTGTTACTCATTCAGATGGCCGCTTTGGGTCAATAGCGGCCGTTCAGACAGATTCTAACTCAATGACCGCTTTAGGGCGGTAAGCGGACGCTACGCCAAAACGAACGGCAGCTTTCACCGATACCGGACGTTCAGCGTGATAAAAAGGCCATGCAAGCAGATATCCGGTGAGGGTCATCAGCATTGGTTGACTATAGGGTTGGTTCGATGCAAGCGGTCAACTCCCGGACAGCGTCCGGATCGCACTCAGTTCATCCGCATCAAGCCATACTCCGCCGCAGGCCGGGCACTCATCTATCATGATCGGCTGGCTGGGGCTGAAACTTCGTCGCATCATTACGACATCCGTATCTCTTGGGCATCGCAGTCTCGAAGATGTGGCCACCAGTGATTGGTTGCGGGGCAGGACCTCGTCGACTAGAAACTCACCGAGCAGTTCGTGTGCTTCGTCTACCTTGCTCAGCTCGAATCGATCAAACCAGATACCTGCGCAGCTATTACAGATGTCTGTCTCGAGGGACCCGGCCCTAACCGTCGAGAGATTGTTTCCGCATCTTGGGCAAAGCATCTTCCGGCTACCTTAATGTCTGCAATGGGTCAGCAGCGGTCATATCGTCGACCGTATTGCTTTCGTCGCTCACCCTGGATCTTTCCATGACAGTTGTACGAGCCGTTCCAAAATAGGAACGGGCACCGCGCCGTTGCGCAAAACCACGTCATGGAACTCACTAATGTCGAAGTCGTCGCCAAGCGCAGCCATTGCCTGCTCGCGCAGTTCGAGGATCCTGAGCATGCCCACCTTATAGGCGAGCGCTTGGCCGGGGTTAACGATGTACCGGTCGATCTGCCGGACGATATCCGCATCGGCCATGGGCGTATTATCGCGCATATAGGCAATCGCCTCGTCCCGTGTCCATCGTTTGGAGTGGATGCCCGTGTCCACGACGAGGCGCACCGCGCGCTTCATCTCTTCTGACAGGCGGCCGAAGTTCCGTAACGGCTTTCCTTCATACAGTCCCATTTCCAGGGCGAGGCGCTCCGCGTACAGGGCCCACCCTTCTGAGTAGACCGTAAACCCACCGAAACGCCGGAATAGCGGGATGTCGCTCAACTCTTGTTGAATAGCCAACTGGAAATGATGGCCTGGCGCACCTTCGTGATAGGCCAACGAATTCATCTGAGATTTCTGCACTGCGCGCATGTCGCGCATATTCACGTAGTAGATTCCTGGCCGGCTACCGTCCGGCGCCGGACGGTTATAAAACGCCGTCGATCCGGCATTCTCACGCCAGGGCTCAACGCGACGCACCTCAAGTGATGCCTCCGGCAGTACGTTGAAATATCCCGGTGCTAACTCCATGATTTCTTCAATGAGTGCCGTCGCGTCTGCGAGATAGGCGGCACGGCCTTCATCTGTATTCTCATAATAATTGCCGGGATCCGAGCGGAGATATTCAAAGAAAGCCCCGAGGTCGCCGTCGAAATCAACGCTCTCCCTGATTGCGTCCATTTCACTACGGATGCGCGCAACCTCCGCCAAGCCCAGGTCATGAAGCTCGTCCGCCGACATCTCGGTCGTCGTGTGCGTCCGAATGCGGTTGGCGTAGTATTTGTCGCCGTCCGGCAGGCGCCAGATACCGTTGTTGTTATCGGCTTGCGGACGAACTTTTTCGACTTCGGCAATGAAAGTGCGATAGCCGCGCAAAAACGGGCCGGCCAGCGCTGCTTCGCCTTCCGAGGTCAGGCGATCTTTTTCGTTCCGATCGATTTCCAGCGCATCAATCTTGTTCTTCATATCGCTGTAAATCGGAGCCTCTTGCATTGAATCCGGATCAAAAGGGACGCCGGAGACAACCGACTTCGCGGTGCTGGCTACGATCGGAAAAGTCACCATCGGTGCGACGATCCCCGCACGCACCTGCTCTCGAATGCGAATGACTACCTCATTCATGACGCGTTCCACATCTCGCAAACGGGAGATGTAAGCCTCGGCGTCTGCAACGCTGTCCACTTCGTGGATGTTCTGCATGAATGTTGCCAGATACCCGCTGATATCCCGCATCTGGTTGATGAGGAATTGGTGCCGCCGCCACGGAAAGTTCGCGAGGTCTTGCTCCGCCGAATACTCAAAGACGAGGTAGCTGACTTTAGATGCTTCCGACAGCGCATCGAAATCAGATTCCTCGCGCAACCGACGCAAATCTTCGCGCGTTTCTTCGTTCTGTAACTGAGTAAAAGCGTCTGTGTAGTCGTCCAGCCGGCCATAATCGTCGTCGCGCATACCGAGTTGCGATTTTAGTTGAGGCGATTGTGCGAGTTGACGCTCAAAGACTTCGTCAAAAAATGCAGCAAGACGGGCATCCTCAGTCTGCTCACTTTCTTGCGCCGGTGCGGTCGTAGATGTTTCTGATCCGGGGGACTGTGAAACCGATGTGTTTTCGCCACAGGCGGTTAACCCGAAGGCCGAAATGAGCATTATGATGCTGATGGTTGCGCGTAGATTCATGTTATTGATGTCTCCGACATGGCTAGAACGTGTAGCAACTGGCGTTACTGTAGTAAGCCTTTGCCTTTTCAGGCAGTGCACTGGCAAACACTTTGGATTCTCTATGGCTCATAAACGGCCATTAGATGTTGGCTTCAGGTCTCTCCCCGGCCTTATCAAAGGCCGAGGAGCCGAGGCGCTGGTGGTATCCTAAATTTCCACTTGCGGCCAGGATCGTTTGTGCCAGGAGCAATGCCAAGAACGAACCTATAAGAACGGAGTGGACGTGTAGTACGAGTGGGAAAGGTGGTCTCTCTCCCGTCTCTACGGCAGCTATCTTGGCGAGTGAATCGGGAATAAAGCCCGTCAGCGTGATTACGATAAAGAACGCGGCCATGAACACGTAAATCTACCGGTCGATCGCATTCGTGAGTGTGGTTTCGGACCGGTAAGGACCGGCCTGATTGGCGTGCGGTGTAGCAACGGTTGTCATCAGATGCCCCCTACTTCATCCAACTCCCACGCGGAACCATACCAGAGTTTCGTCGGTGGCTAGACGCTCCCAGCTGCCAATGGTCAGTCCGATTCCGTGGGTGAGATATCGAGCGCAACACACGTCTCGTCCCCAACTACCCATGCGTCACACCTCGACCGCGCGATCGATGTTCCTGTCCTTTAGTCGACGACAACTGCCCTGTACAGGCGACTTTTCGAACAGGTCTCATTGGCTTCGAGTTCTTCCTCGAGCGCATCCGCTTCCTCAGAGTTAGCCCAGGCGCTCTGTACGGCAGCCCATACTTCCAGGCTCGGATACGTATCAACCCACATGAAATGTCCTATTTCGCCCACGACCGAGGTTACCCAGCTACTCGTAATTTCATCATTGCCGGTCATCTCCCGAACCAGCGCGACCCATTTCTTGCCGGTCGCCTGAGATTGTTCTGCGGTAACGCCGTCATTCAGAGTGCACGTCCAGACCATCGTCACGGGGTCGGCCGCTGCAAGTCCGCTCACGCCCAACAGCAGCGATGCGAATGTGACTGTGATGATTCTCTTCATGGTTGTCCCCTTTTGCTGGTTGTTATCTTCAGGCATCAACCTTGAGTTTAGTTGAGAAAATGAGACATGGCGCGACGGGCAAGGTAGAGAACCCTCAGTTTGGGGTCCTCTCCCATGCCGGAGCATCCGGCCGAGATGGCCACACATTACCTGGGGTTTATTGAGAATTATTGATTCGTTACCCAATCTCGCCAGCAGGTCCCGAATTGTCGATGTCCATTGACGAAGAGCGCTGGGCAGCGGTGACTTGACGGGTTATGCTTCATGCGCATGAAGATAGCGCGACCGAACTGGCTGGCCCCCTTTCTCTGCGGGCTGCTTGTCGCTGCATCGACTGCCGCCCAGGAACCCGAAGAAATCGCTCCGCAGAAGGTCCCGGAGGTGGCGTCTCTCGAGCAGGACTGGTGGGGCTTTTTCGAGGGATCACCGGAGGAAATAGCACCGCGCATCGAGACTTTCCTCGAGCAGGTCAACGAAGAGATTTCCAGCCTCGGCGCCCAGAACCAGGAACTCGCACCTGCCATTGTCGGCGCCGTTCGCGATAATTTCGAGGTATACCTGTCATTGCTGGGCGAAGTCGAGGCCCAACCGCAAAGGTTGCCCGAACCACCAGCTACATACACCATCGACGAGTTGCTGGAGGTCGCTGCGACGGCGCGCGAAGCCCGCTTCGACGCCAGCGCCGCGGCCAGCGAAGTCGAACGCGAGCGGCGCATCCTCAACGGGTCAGTCGAGCGGCGGGATGCACTGTTCAAGGAATACCTGGACGCGGTCGATGGCGATGACCGTTGGCTGGCAGGGTTGAGGCTTGTCCGCGCCCGATCTGCGCAAGCCATCGCATCTCGACGTCTCGAGATACTGACGCAAAGCGCCCGCCTCGCCAGCAATTACGCGGAAAAAACAGCAGAAAGGGTTGACCTCGCATTGTCCCGCCTCGGCACGGACGGCGGGGAAGAGGCCCTCGACGAACTCAAGAAAGTCGTTGACGAACGGTCGGCAGCAGTGGAAGCGGCGATCGAACGCGAACGCGAGGCACAGGTCGCCGCAAGCAGCATTGGTGATGACACGGTGCTGGGGCGGTCACGGCAACGCGAGGCACAGCAGCGCTCGCTGGATGCCGAGGTCGAATTGGGCCTCGCCCGCGCCATGCTCGCCGAAGCGCAGGCCCGCCGGTTCTGGACAGAACTCGAGCTGCGTACCGATTTCGACTTGTCGGAAATCGAGGATGCGTCCCTCGACTGGTCGGAGCTTGTCCGCAGCATCGAGGATTACCTGCCGGACTGGAAGCGGCAGACCGAGGACGAACTGCTCGCTGTTCAGGGCATAGACCGAGACGGTCTGGACCGCACCACACGCCGCGTGCTCGACCAGCGTATCGGCACGGCGCAGGAAACCCTCGGGCACATCGGTGAGCTCGAAAGCAGGGTCGCCGATCTGAACTTGCTGATGAGGGCCGTTGACGATGCGATAGCGGAAAGTTCGGGCACGCTTCGGCAATGGCTGAGCAATGCGTATCGGACCGTCAGAACAGCCTGGATACGCCTGACCGAGGTCTCCGGCACTACGCTTTTCTCGGTCAAGGAGACGCCCGTCACGTTCGGCGACATTGTGCAGGGCGTGATCATATTGATTATCGGCTGGCTGCTTTCGCGCGGCATCCGATTTGCAATCAACCGCGTCGGCCGAAAGGAGTCGGTCGGCACACAGGCGTCTCTGTACACTCTCAGCCGCCTGACCCACTACACGATCATCATCGTCGCCGCTTTGATCGCGCTGAGCTCGATCGGTCTGAGCTTCACCAATATTGCCATCATCGCCGGCGCGCTATCGGTCGGTATCGGTTTCGGTCTGCAGTCAATCGTCAACAACTTCGTGTCCGGTTTGATCATTCTCTTTGAGCGAACGCTGCGCGTCGGCGACTACATCGAGCTCGATACGGGGCTGACCGGCACCGTCAAGGCGATCAATGTACGCAGCACGCTCATCAATACCAACGACAACATCGACATTGTCGTGCCGAATTCGGAGTTCGTATCGACGAAGCTTACAAACTGGACGCTCGGCGAGCACATCCTCCGCGTCCGAATTCCCTTTGGCGTCGCTTACGGTTCCGACAAGGAAGTGGTCCGCAAGGCAGCCATCGAGGCCTGCGAGGACGTTCCCTATACGCTGACGCACCTGCGCGGCCGCGAGCCCGACGTCTGGCTCGTCGAATACGGTGACAACAGCCTCAACTTCCTGTTGCTCGTGTGGGTGAATCGGCAGGGCGCACGCCGTCCAACACGAACCCGTGCCGCGTACCTGTGGGCGCTCGAAGATAAGCTCAGTGAATACGGGATCGAGATTCCGTTCCCGCAACGGGACCTGCACCTGCGCTCCGGGTGGCTACCGCCGGGGCCGAACACGCAGGACGATTGATGCGGGTATCGCGTTCGAGTTACGTCAGACGTCGAGCAGGCCGCCGTCGAACCAGACTTTTTGCTTGCCCCTGGTGTCGGTCTGGAAGCGAAAGCCCGGTGGCAGGTCGAGAAAGGGATGCAGGTTTGGAATGTAATCGCCCAGATCCCGGACCTTGATGGCCGTGAAGAAGTCCGCTGTCTGCAGCATCGTCTCTCCGCCCCAGATGTACCATCCGGAACCGCCCTCCTGGGGTGGATAGCGCAATCCGTTCAGAGGCATCGTGCGCAGGGTCTCCAACGCGAGCCCCAGCGCTTCATCCGGATGCGGCGGCCTCGGGTCTACGTCCGCAATCTCGAAGGAACCGGTCAGTGTCGATATAAACATGGGGTCCAAGTATAGCCGAATGTTCCGCAGCCTATCGTTTGAACGTGATGCGATGCTGCTTGCCCGAGCCGCCGTCCGGTTTCTGGCAGGCCGCAGTTGCGTTGTCCCGCAACCATCCACCTGCCTCCTGGACACGTCGCACAATCTCCGGATTCCATACCGGGCTTGCTGATTGTAGGCTAGACGGTGCCATGATCTACGTGTACGCAACGCTCATCACCCTGCTGAACCTCGTGTTCTGGGCCAGCATCATGTTCGGCATGCCCGGCATCTGGCTCATGGTACTGGTGGCGGCGATTGTCGAATGGCTGCAGCCCGGTGAATACATGTTCAGCCAGACGACCCTGTATGTCTCCGCAGGGCTGGCCCTGCTTGCCGAGATACTCGAATTCCTGATGGGCGCGGCAGGGGCCCGGCAGGCCGGCGGCTCGAAGCGCGGGGCAGCATTGGCAATCGTGGGCGGCGTTGCCGGCGCAATTCTCGGAACCGCGCTGCCGATCCCGGTGCTCGGTACGCTGATCGGCGCCTGCGCCGGTGCTTTCGCTGGTTCGCTGGTCGGCGACCGCATGGCGGGGCGCCCGATGGATCAGAGTGTCGAGGCCGGGCGCGGCGCCGCTATCGGGCGCTTCTGGGGAACGACGGCCAAGATGATCATCGGCGCCGTGGTGCTCGTCCTGCTCACCGTCGCAGCCTATTTTCCGGACTGACCGGCGTCAGTAGGCCGTAAGAACCCGGCCGGTCGACGGCGCAATCGAAGTCGAGTTGGCGCCCGAAAATGTCACGGGCACCGACTGCATCGTCATGCCGGTGTTCCTGACCACGACGAAATGCAGGTGCGGGCCACTCGAGTATCCGGTGTTACCCGAATCGGCGATGTATTCGCCCCTCTCCACTACGTCGCCGACACGTACCCGGATCGAGTTCCAGTTCAGGTGTGCGTAAATCGCATAGGTTCCGTCCTCATGCAGGATGCGCACGACGTTCGCGAGCGACATGTTCGACGCATCCGCCCCGCCCTTGAAGTTCTGCGCCGCCACGTCGAAAACCACCCCGCCCCGCGCGGCGAATACGTCCGTTCCCACGGGCATCGCGATGTCGACCGCGTGCTGCGAATCCGGCGTGTTGTGCGTGATCGTATCGGGATACGCCTGGCTGATGGTGTGACCGCTCGAGATCGCGAACGGCACGCGGTACGGCTGTGCCGGCCGGTGCTGCGCCTGCGGATCGCCGACCAGGTATTCGTAGCGGTATTCCAGCGAGGGCTGCACCGCGCCATCGAGGCGCGCCAGGCGGACCAGCGGCATCGCGCTGCGCGGCGGCAATAACCAGCGCAGCGGATCGTCCGGGTGCGGATACTCGAGCCCGCTGATCGTCTCGAATCTCAGCGCGAGTTCGACGGGTGCGAAGTACTCGTTCGTTGCAACCAGCCGGACTGTATCGCCATCGGCCTCGTAGTCGATACTGACGCCGGACCGGGGCGATGTCGGCGTGAGGCTGCGAACCTCTGCGACCACTTTGCCGTCATCCGGGGGCCGGTCAGAGTAGATCCACTCGCCATCGTCACCGCGATACTTGTAGAGCGCCTGGGCCGACGCGACACTAAACGCCACGCAGCCGAGCAGCGTGAACAGCACTAGGCTGTGACGCGTTCTAACCGATGTCGGAACGTACCCAGCCGTTTTCAGTACGCCGAATTTCATAAGCGGGCCAGTACTGGTTATCCAGTTTTAGCGTAATCACTTCGACGGCGCCGTTCCAGGTCACCGTCTTCACACGGATCGACTCATGGTCCTTCTTGTCGGCAATCACGTCGACGAAAGTATCGAGATCGGGGGTCGGTGTCTCGTCAATCTCGATCACGCGGCGCCCCGCCCACAATCCGTATCGCGTCGCGGGCGAGCCGTAGCTGAAAAACGCCACGTACACGCCGTAAGGATCGATGCCGCGCTGCGCCGCCATCGGCCGATGCGGATCCTGCAGGAGCGCGCCCGCCCAGGACACCGCGTGGTCGATGCCGCGGCCGTCGAGCGCCGCGGTCTCGACGTCGACGTCGAGGGCCTTGCCGTTTCGCCATACGGTCACCGTGACCTCGGGTTTCTGCACGGCTTGCTCGAGTGCCCGGAATGACGTCACGACGTCGCCATCGACGGCCAGGATCATGTCACCATTCTGCAGTTTCTTTTCCGCGGGCGTACCGGCAACCAGCCGGGTGACCGACAACGCGCGCCGGTGCAGCGGATTACTTGCTTCCAGCCGCTGTAGCCAATCCTCATCGACGCCCATATTGCGGGCCGCGAACAGCGGCGCATACACGAGTTCCGCCTCGAGCGAATAGAACGGCCGGCCTTCACGCACGGTATCGACGAACTCCGCAACCAGGTCGGCGCCCACGCCTCGATTGAATTGCGCCGCGTCACCGCCGGACGGCACCGGGAAACTCGACCACGTTGCCGCTACGCGCCCGCGCTTGTCGACGAGCACCCCATCGAGCTCACGCGGCGCATTGACGAGGTCGATACCCTCGATGTTCGAATCCCTGAATTGCAGCGTGCGAGACAACGGCAGGATCAGGGGATCGACGGAAGCGACGGTGCTTTCCTGGTGAATCAACTGGTGATCCGCTTTCATGCCCACCACCCATACCGGGTCTCCGGGCCGCAGCGGACTGGTATTGAAAGTGGCCTCCTTTACGGGCGTGTCGCCAATGGTTGCGGGATCGTAAGCAACGATGGCGAGATTGTGCAGCGGATGCAGCTGCACGACTTTCGCATCGACTTCGAGAGACCCGGCAAACGTCACCGATACATCGCCAATTGCCACTGGCACGGTGTTGCGATCGACGACCACGTAACCGCGTTCCGTGTCGACAACGAGGCCGGTTCCGTAGTAGTGCCGATCGGAGACGCCCGACACGGTGTAAGGAAGATCGAAGGTCACGACGACCAGTGACGGCGCGATCGCCCGCGCGCGCGGGTCGTCGTAACGGTTGAAGCGTGTGCTGCCGACGACCGCCGGTTCGGGTGCCGGCCCGTCCGACAAATCCCGGCATGGCCATACGCCCGTCGCGTCGTTCCGCGCGCAGCGCCGCACGGGGAACCAGACACGATCCATGTCGAACGTGCGAACCACCGTGTTGCGGGGGTTGTCGATCGTCACGTAGCGCAGCGGAGCGCTATCGCCCGTCGCCAGCTTGTCGAGCGCCTTCTCGAAATCATCAAGACTGGTGATGTCGTCCTTGCCCAGCTGCGTGATCACCGCGCCGCGCGGTACGGCGGTTTTTGACAGCAGGTAACCCGGGTTGGCGACGTAGACGCCGCGCACCGGCAGGTTGTAGTGCCGGGACTGCTGGTAGGACAGGTTGTTAACGATGGCGTCGCCGAACTCGATGAACTCCGCCGGCGTAATCGCATGCAGGTCGGTCACCGTCAGCGTTTGGCTCACGGATTTGCCGCCACGCTCCAGCTCGACTTCGATTTCCTCGCCCACGTTGTCGTCGAGCATCGCCGCGAGCGGCACGAATTCCGTGACCAGTTCACCGTTGATGCGCAGCAGGATATCGCCGGGCTCGAGCTTGCCGTCCGCGGGCGATTCGGGAATTACCTGCTCGACTACCAGCATCCCGGTCTGGTCAGGGAACGTGGAACGTACGAGCCGTTCCGAATCCTCGGTCAGACCAAGGCGGACGAGTTCGTCGTAAGCCTTGCTCTGGAACATCGTCTGCAGCGTGCCGCGCGTCACCGGCTCGCCCTTCTTTATCAGGTCCAGGACGCGCTCAATGCGGTCGAGCGGCAGGAAAAAGCTGCTTGCCGCGGAATTATTCGCGCCTGCATTCAGCGCCACGACCTCGCCCTCGATGTTCACCACGGGCGAGCCCGATGAGCCACCCGAGGTGCCGGAAGCGGCCTGCAGGTAGAAAGTATTGAAGTCGTTGTACTTGCCGCGACCGTAATCGGGGGCCTGGCGGTCGAGGCGAGCGATCGTCCCGGCCAGGATGGACAGCTGTTCGCCGGCATCATTGCCGATCACGCGGATCTCGCGCCCGATGCCGGCGCCGTCCGCTCGCAACGGCAGCTCGGCCGGCTCAATGTAGCGCAGGTCGTCAGGGTCGTAGCGGAAGAAGCCGAAATCGTGCACGGGATCCCGGTAAACAGGGGTCAGCCGGACTTCCTCGTTGTTGCGGAACACCGCTTCGGCGACGACCGGGCCGGGCGTCACGACGTGGCGATTCGTGAGGATCAGGCCGCGCTCGGCGTCCACGACGAAGCCGGTCGCCTGCGTCGATGAATTCCACTCGGTATCGAACGCGCGCGTACTGTCGACCCGGATCGACACGACGCCGGACGAGATGCGCTCGAGCGTGTTCGACCATGCGGTGTCGTCGGCTGCCGCGGCGGGCAGTGAGAAAGCAACAGCGAGCAACGCCGCCAGTATCCTGAGATTGTTCATAGGGCTCCTGATTCGAGCTCGAATTGTAGAGTATTTAGAGACTCGACAGGTGCCGACCGGTTCCAACTTTCCGATTGCCGATTGGGGACAGTGACTTTAAGTGCCAGGCAATATTGCCTGGCACTTAAAGTCACTGTCCCCATATCTGGGCACCTACGATTCCGGGTTGTAGCGGACGTCCAGCTGGCGGGCCGCTTTTACGTCGTCGAGACGCCGTACCGGCGTGTGGAAAGGCGCTTCCTTGAATGACTCGCCGTCCTCGGCCCGTTTCACGATGTCGGCCATCGCGTTAACGAAATTGTCGAGCGTCTCCTTGCTCTCGGTTTCCGTCGGCTCTATCAGCAGGCATTCCGGCACGAGCAGCGGGAAATAGGTCGTGGGGGCGTGGAAATTGTAGTCGAGCAGCGCCTTCGCGATATCCATTGCCGTGAGCTCATACTCCTTGGCTTCACGCTTCAGGGTGACGATGAATTCGTGGCTCGCCCGCCGGCCCGGAAAAGCGAGTTCGAACCCCGCGTCGCGCAGTCGGGCCTGCAGGTAATTTGCATTCAGCGTCGCGTACTCGGCGATGCGGCGCATGCCGTCGCGGCCGACGAGGCGCATGTAGACGTAGGCGCGCAGCAACACGCCCGCGTTGCCCATGAAGCCGGACAGCCGGCCGATCGTCTGCGGCAGATCCTTCTCGGTGAGCCAGTCGTAAACGTCTGCGCCGTCAACTTCCTTCTTGCCGACGACCGGCACAGGCATGAACGGCAGCAGGCGTTCGGCCACACCCACGGCGCCGGAGCCCGGGCCGCCGCCGCCATGCGGCGTCGAGAAGGTCTTGTGCAGGTTCATGTGGATGACGTCGAAACCCATGTCACCGGGACGCACCTTGCCGAGGATCGCGTTGAGATTCGCGCCGTCGTAGTACAACAGGCCGCCTGCATCCCGAACGATATCGTCCACCTCGATAATGTCACGTTCGAAAACGCCGAGCGTCGACGGGTTCGTCAGCATGATTCCGGCGGTTTTTTCGCTGACCTCGGCCTTGAGCGCTTCGATATCGATATCGCCATCGGGGCCGGTCGGAATTTCCTTGGCAACGCAGCCGAGCATCGTTGCCGTCGCCGGGTTGGTGCCGTGCGCTGCATCCGGCACGATGATTTCGTTGCGCTCCAGGTCACCCCGCGCCTTGTGATACGCCATGATCATCGCAACGCCCGTGAGCTCGCCCTGGGCGCCGGCCATCGGCGTAAGGGATACACCCTGCATGCCGGTGACTTCCTTGAGCATCTCCTGCAGTTCGTACATGCAGGTCATAAAGCCCTGACCGTGGCTTGCGGGACCGAGCGGATGGCGACCGGCAAAGCCCGGCAGCAATGCCAGCGAATTGCAGACGCGCGGATTGTATTTCATCGTGCACGAGCCGAGCGGGTAGAACTGCGTGTCGATCGAGAAATTCTTCTGCGAGAGGCGCGTGAAATGCCGCACGACCTGGAGCTCGGACGCTTCGGGGAGCCGCGGCCGGTCCGAACGCAGGAAGGCTTCAGGGATGTCGAGCTCCGCAGCCGTGTCGGGTGCCTGCGCGAACGCGCGCCGACCGCTGCGGGATTTCTCGAAAATCAGGTTATCCAGGTAGTTTTCCATGTATCTCGTCTTCCTCAGTCTACGGACACCGTGATCCCCAGTGCCCGAAATGCGGCTTCGTAGTCCGGTTCGGTCGCGATGTCCTTGAGCTGCTGCGTATGAACGACCGTGTTGTTCTCATCGATGACGACGATGGCCCGGCAGAACATGCCCGCCAGCGGGCCGTCGACGATCTCGACGCCGTAGTTCTCGCCGAAACCCGCGTGCCGGATCGCCGAGAGACCCGCCACGAATTCCAGCTCGTGCTCTTTTTTGAATCTCGCATGGGCGAACGGCAGGTCGTAGGAAATCATCAGTGCCGCAACGTCCTCGTGTTCGGCGACGAGCCGGTCGAACTCGATGACCGACTTCGCGCACACGGGCGTGTCGATGCTGACGAAAATATTCATGATCTTGCGCTTGCCTATCCAGTCGGCGAGCGTCGTATTCTTCAGCCGCGTATCGACCAGCCGGATCTCGGGCGCGTGGCTGCCGACGACGGGCAGATCCCCGAGCGTGCGATAGCTTCCGTTGTCGTAGGTGATCGTCGCCATGGAGTGCCTCAGGCCTTTGCTGCTGAAAAGATTTCGCGCATCGCCTCGACGTAGGCGTCGATATCCGCGTCGGTCTTGGTCTCCGTCGCGCACACGAGCAGCGCGTTACCAAGCTCGGAATAGTCGTCGCTGAGATCGTACCCGCCGAGGATATCCCGGGCCGCAAGCGCTTCCAGTACTGCTGCAACAGGACGGTCGAGCCTCAGCGCAACTTCGTGGAAAGCCGGTCCGTCGAACAGTCGCTCGATGCCGTCGATGGACGTCAGGCCGGCGACCAGGCTTGCCGTGTTGTGTGCCGACTGTTTCGCCACGGCCGCCAGGCCGTCGCTGCCGAGCAGAGACATGTATATGGTCGCGGCCGTCACCATCAGTCCCTGGTTGGTGCAGATGTTGGACGTGGCCTTCGAGCGGCGTATGTGCTGCTCCCGCGCCTGCAGGGTCAGCGTAAATCCCGGCTTTCCTTCGAGATCGGTCGTGCGGCCGATGATGCGCCCCGGCATCTGGCGCACGTGCTGTTGCTTGCAGGTCATGTAGCCGAAGTACGGGCCACCCGACGACAACGGCACGCCGAGCGGCTGCCCGTCACCGCAGGCGATGTCCGCGCCCTGCTCTCCCCAGTGCCCCGGCGCCTTCAGAACGGCGAGTGAGGTCGGGTTTGCGATCGCAATAACGAACGCGCCTCGGGCGTGCGCCCAGTCGGTCAACCGATCGACGTCTTCGAGTGTTCCCAGGAAGCCCGGCTGCTGGACGACGACCGCAACCGGGGTGGCAGCGTCGTCGAGTTGATCGAATTGCAGGTTGCCCGTCGAAGCATCCATCGGCAGGTAATCGAACGTGAGCCCCTGGCTGCCCGCAATCGCCGTTGCCACTTTGGCGTAGGTCGGATGGACGCCGGGAGCCAGCAGCACCTGCCGCGATTTCGCCTTGCGGTTGCTGCGCACCGCCATAAGGGCCGCCTCGGCGAGCCCCGACGCGCCGTCGTACAGTGATGCGTTGCTGACTTCGAGCCCGGTCAGCTCCGTGATCATCGACTGGTACTCGTAGATCGTCTGCAGGGTTCCCTGGCTGGCCTCGGCCTGGTACGGCGTGTACGCGCTGTAGTACTCGCCACGCGTCGCTATGTCCCACACCGCCTGCGGAATGTGATGTTCGTAGGCGCCGGCGCCGATAAAGCACAGCGGCGCCCCGTCCGTCGCGGCCCGCTCGCGCATCAGGCGAGTGATTTCCATCTCGCTCATGGCGTCGGGGACGCCGTCGAGCGAATCGATAATCAGTTCCGCGGGTATCTCATCGAACAGGTCGTCGATGCGCTTCGCGCCGATCGCTTCGAGCATTTCCCGAGTATCGTCGTCGGTGTGAGGTATGAATGGCATGCTGTTACCTTGTTAGCTGTCTATATCGTCGAGCAGCGCCTGGTAGGCGTCCGGCGAGAGGAGTTCCTCCTCGTCACCGCTCGGTTCCAGTCTGACGATCCAGCCGTCGCCGTAGGGATCGTTGTTGATGGCTTCGGGGTCATCCGATAGCGCATCGTTGACCGCCACGACCGTCCCGCTGATGGGCGCATACACGTCGGACGCCGCCTTGACGGATTCGACGACGGCCATGTCGCTGCCCGACTCGACTTCCTGGTTGACCTCCGGCAGTTCGACGTACACGAGGTCGCCAAGTGCCGACTGCGCGTGATCGGTGATACCGACGGTCACGCTACCGTCTTCCTCTCGCCGCAACCATTCATGATCGCTGGTGTACTGCAGGTCTCCGGGCAATTCGCTCATCACTCACTCTCCCCTGTCGTTTGTCTTCTTTCCAGGTGCATCGATGTCAGACGTCGATGCGGATTTGTCCATTGCGCACGAACGGCGTCTTCACGACACGAACGTTCAGCAGCTTACCGCGGATGTCCACCTGCGCCCGGTCATAGTCACCGGCCGGCAGCCGCGCCAGGGCGATGGATCGACCGATCGTGGGCGAGAAGCCGCCGGAAGTGATCTCGCCTTCGCCGACACCGTCGACGACGACACGCTGGTGATCGCGCAATACGCCTTTGTCCTCCAACAGCAGGCCGACGAAGCGTCGTGTATCACCTTTCTCGCGCTGCTGCTCGAGCGCTGCGCGGCCGATGAAATCACGATCGGCCGGCTCCCAGGCAACGGTCCAGCCGAGTCCCGACTCCAGCGGCGACACGGTCTCGTCCATGTCATTGCCATAGAGATTCATGGCCGCCTCCAATCGCAGGGTATCGCGTGCGCCGAGCCCGCAGGGATGCACGCCCGCGGCCAAAAGGCGATCCCAGAGCATGGGCGCATGCGCTGCCGGAATAATAATCTCCCAGCCATCCTCCCCCGTGTATCCCGTGCGCGCGATGAACCAGTCTCCAGCCTCCATGCCGTGGAACGGCTTGAGGTCGAGCGCCGCTTGACGCCATTCGCTGTCGACACATGGTGCTGCCAGTTCGCGAGCTCTTGGACCCTGCACGGCGATCATTGCAAGTTCAGCTCGCTCATATAGGGAAACGCCAAACTCGGCAGCTTGCTTATGTATCCAGGCAAGGTCTTTTTCGCGGGTTGCTGCATTGACTATGAGGCGATATCGCAGATCGCCGAGAAAATAGACGATGAGGTCGTCGATTACCCCGCCCGACTCATTCAGCATGCAGGTATAAAGTGCCTTCCCTAGTTCGGTGAGCTTGGCGACATCATTGGCAAGCAGGTGGCGCAGGAACTCCCGGGCTCGCTCACCGTGCAGATCCACGATGGTCATGTGGGACACATCGAACATGCCGGCATGTTGCCGTACCGCATGGTGCTCCTCTTTTTGCGAGCCGTAATGCAGAGGCATGTCCCAGCCGCCAAAGTCCACGATTTTGGCGCCGGCCTCGACATGCTTGTGGTGTTTGGGCGTCTTCTTTCCCATAGTTTCCTCCGGAGGAAATAAAAAAGGGCGGCAGACCTCACGGCCTGCCGCCCCTCTGTCCTCGAAACCTGAGAGATCAATGACGTCTCACTATCAGAAACAGTCACTTACCCCTTCGGTGGGCTTGTCTAGCCGCTCTCCAGAGCTAATCAGCGGGCACAGTCCTTCTGCCTGAGCGTTTCCGGGCATGTTGCGCCTTCGGCGCCCCGCTATCAGCGGAGTCTCTTCTGTGAACGCTATGGATTAGTGTCCGCAATCATAGCCAATGGCGATGACGGTTGCCAGCGACGCTGATGCCGGTACCATAAGCCTCCGTCTGTGCCGGAGTCGAAAATGAGAACACGGGTCTTACTGGTATTCGCCGCAGGTGTGCTCGCAGCGCAGTGCGCACTGGCTGCCGCCACCGAAGATTTTCACGCGCTACTCGATGAGGCATGGGAGTTCTATCTCGTCGAGAACCCAATGGTGGCCTCGCGCGCCGGAGACCGGCGCTACAACACCGAGTGGCGTGACCGCAGCCTCGACGCCATCCAGCGCCGGCACCTGCAAAGGCGGGACTTCCTGCGCCGCGTCTACGCCATCGACAAGACGACATTGTCCGAGGCCGATCAGCTCAATTACGAGCTATTTCGCCGCGACCTGCAGCAGCGCGTGGATGCGCACCAGTTCAACGGCTACCTGATGCCCTTCAGCCAGCGGGGCGGCGTGCAGAACCTCGACAGCCAGGCGAGCTACCTCCGCTTCGATACTGCCGGCGACTTCGAGGACTGGCTCGCGCGCCTCGACAAGATCGACACTGTCATCGAGCAGACCATCGAGGTCGCGAATCGCGGCATCGAGAAAGGTTTCGTGCTGCCGCGCGTCCTCATGGAGCGACTCCCGGACCAGATTGCCGTGCAGCTGGTCGAGGAGGGAGCGGACAGCCCGTTCTTCCGGACCTTCGAGACGATGCCGGATGCGATTTCCGGTAAAGACCAGGAGCGCCTGCGCGCGGCTGCAATAAAGACGATCGAGGACACGGTGGTCCCCGCGTACCGCAAGCTCGCGCGCTACTTCGACAAGACCTACCTGCCGGCAGCGCGGGAGAGCGTGGGTTTATCCAGCCTGCCGAACGGCAGTGCCAGGTACGAGTTCCTCGCGCGGAGTTTCACCACGACCCTGATGACGCCGGACGAAATTCACCGCACCGGGCTCGAAGAGGTCAAGCGCATCCGTGGGGAAATGCAACAGATCATCGACGAACTGGAGTTCGACGGTGATTTCCAGGACTTTTTGATTTTCCTGCGCACCGACCCGCAGTTCTATTACGACAATCCGGACGACCTGTACGAGGCCTACCTCGCGACCAGCAAGCGCATCGACCCGGAGCTCGTGAAACTGTTCGGCACGCTGCCGCGCATGCCGTACGGCGTCAAGCCGATTCCCGATGCCATCGCGCCGGATACGACGACGGCCTATTACTCGCGGCCGGCCGCCGACGGCAGCCGTGCCGGAATCTACTGGGTGAACCTTTATCGGCCCGAGGTCCGACCCAGGTACGAGATCGAGGTGCTGTCGGTGCACGAGGCCATGCCGGGTCATCACCTGCAACTTGCGATTCAGCAGGAGCTCGGCGACATGCCGAACTTCCGCCGTTACTCGGGCTTCACCGCCTTCGTCGAAGGCTGGGGACTGTACAGCGAAAGCCTCGGCTACGACCTCGGGTTATACAAAGACCCTTACTCGCGGTTCGGCGCCCTGACCTACGACATGTGGCGCGCGGTTCGTCTCGTCGTCGACACGGGCATCCATTACAAGGGGTGGACGCGCCAGCAGGCCATTGATTTCTTCAAGGACAATGCGGCCAAGACGGAGCACGATATCGTCAACGAGATCGACCGCTACATCGTCATGCCGGGCCAGGCGCTGGCCTACAAGATCGGTCAGCTCAAGATCCTGTCACTGCGGGCGAGCGCCGAAGCCGCCCTTGGCGACGATTTCGACGTGCGGGATTTCCATGACGCCCTGCTCGGCGCCGGCGCCCTGCCGCTCGACATACTGCAGCAGCGGATGGACGACTGGATCGCGGAGCAGCTTGCCGTACGGCCGGAGGACTAGTCGGGCTCCGGCGCTGCCAGGACTGCTTTGCGCAGCAGCCGTGCAAGTTCGCGCTGCTGCGCGGTACTCAATGCACTCAGGCTCTCCCGGGCCGAGTCCAGGCGATGCTGAATCGCCTTGTCGATGAGCCTTCTGCCTTTCACCGTAAGGGACACATTCACGCCGCGGCGATCGTTCCTGTCCGGCCTGCGCCTTACGAGGCCGCGCGTTTCCAGCCGATCGATGCGATTGGTCATGGCCCCGCTGCTCAGGTCCGTTTCCCGAGCCAGCCGGGTTGCCGGTAGCACGTAGGGTTCGCCCTGGCGGCGCAGGGCGGAGAGCACGTCGTATTCCCAGAGTTCCAGATCGAGCGGCGCCAGTGCGCGGTCTGCCTGCCTGCTGAAGGACCGGTACAGCGTCATTACGCGAATCACTACCCCCAGGCTCGCTGTGTCCAGGTCCGGCCGTTCCTCGGACCACTGGTCCAAAATCTCGTCAATCGGGTCTTTTTCCATCCTGCCAACCGCTTAGTTATTTTGATATCAAATTACTTGACATCAAAGCAAAATCACACATAATTTTCCGAAGGGAACCCGGTCGATTGTGCGACTGCCATGATACCGGGG
>Ga0193947_1000087_pt1 | contig 18615 bp, 18 predicted proteins | sample FRT_01_MG_FD_161267 | JGI IMG/M metagenome (GOLD analysis project Ga0193947, IMG submission 161267) | Sediment microbial communities from the Broadkill River, Lewes, Delaware, United States - FRT_0-1_MG | ecosystem: Environmental > Aquatic > Freshwater > River > Sediment | place: USA: Delaware... | reverse complement strand
GTTGACTTATTAAACCACCTACAGACGCTTTACGCCCAGTGATTCCGGATAACACTTGCATCCTCCGTCTTACCGCGGCTGCTGGCACGGAGTTAGCCGATGCTTATTCTTCAGGTACACGTCATTTATTCCTCCCTGAAAAAAGAGGTTTACAACCCATAGGCAGTCATCCCTCACGCGGTATTGCTCCGTCAGGCTTTCGCCCATTGCGGAAAATTCCCCACTGCTGCCTCCCGTAGGAGTCTGGACCGTGTCTCAGTTCCAGTGTGTCTGATCATCCTCTCAAACCAGATACTGATCGTCGCCTTGGTAAGCCATTACCTTACCAACAAGCTAATCAGCCGCAAGCTTCTCTTTAGGCGGATTTTTACTTAAATCCTATGAAATTATAGGTTTCCTTTTTACTAAAAGTATATGGGGTATTAGCAACCGTTTCCGAAGTATAAAAATATACGTTGTTGTCCCCCTCCTAAAGGCAAATTCTTACGTGTTACTCACCCGTCCGCTACTCAATAATTCTAATTATAAAATTAGAACCTTTCGTACAACTTGCATGTGTTAAGCATACCGCCAGCGTTCATCCTGAGCCAGGATCAAACTCTCTTTAAATTTCCTTAAATTTATAATTTTTAACAATTTTTATTTATAATTTTGGTAGTAAAATAGTAGTCTAAGTCTTACTTATTAGAGTCTAACGCTAAAAATTAGTGATAAATTTTAAATATTTTGTTTGAAAAGTTTTTATATAATATTTTAGTTTTTTAAATATTCAAGTTATAATCAATATAACTTGAATATTTAAAAAACTAAAATATTATATTATCTGGTGGAAAAGGTAAAAACATTAATTCATCTGGTAATACATTAACGTTTGGAAAATGTAAATTCATAAAATCTGTAACATCTGGTCTTTCATAATACCAAAATTCTCTTAAGTCATTTGGAATTGGATAATCTTCCCAAAGTTTTGGTAATCCTTCAAAAAAGATGTAATATGATTGAACTATAGTTTTATGTTGATCTTCCACTATTTTTCTTACACCTTCACTTGGTAAATATGGAAATGTGAAGACTAAATGATTTAAACCATCACCTATTTTACCAAGCAGCATTACTAATGCAGTCATTAAATAATTTGCACCAAGAATAGAAGGAAAATATTCTTCTAAATTTTCTTCGATCAAATCTGTCCAAAAAGTTAAAAAATTCCAAGGTATGGTATATGGATTTATATTTATGAACCAAGCAATAAATGTTCTAAATGAAATAACACTATAAACAAAAAAAATAAATAGAAAAAGAACTTCTCTTATTATTTCTAAGACTGTGGTGTCCGTACAAATTTCAAATCGTAGTTGTATGAAACGAGATATAAAATCTGGTAGAAAATAACTAGTGCTAAAATTTTCTATATAGAAATTAAAATAACCATCCTCACTTTGAAAAAATTCTCTTCGCAATAAGCTTAATTTCGGGAACCGACCAAAGAAAACTTCTTTTAACCCAGTTGGGATTGTGGCGTTTGGATCAGGCGGGAAAGATGTATATCTTTGTTTCAACATTTTTCTTGCTTCTAATCTATTGTCTAGATCATAAAGAGGTGGCATTCCTGGAATGCGTGGCCAGCCGAAATATTTTGAAATTCCACGAGCACCTATCTCAATTTGTCGTACTATCTCTAATAAAAGTTGACGATTATATACCATAAAAAAATTGTTATTTAATTAAATTTTAAAAATAAAGTGTAAAAATGATAAACAAATCGGGATAATAAAATTTGAACCGACAACATCCTACTCCCAAAACGGATGCTCAACCAAACTAAACTTTGGATTTGAACTCTAAGAGAGTAGGTTAGCGAACTATTTGCTATCAAGTAAAACTCCATAGGCGAGATTAGATTAAACTGTACAAGTTAAAATTGCAAGTTTTAAAAAAATAAATTGGGGGTGACACCAGATATAAAATTAAATATTTTATGCTTTGAAAATTTTATGTGAGCTAATAATATATATATTTTTGATAAATTTAATCTAACTTAATCCAAATTGATTTTTCCAAAATTTCAGCATCTCTAACACTTGAATTTGATAAATCGGAAGCTTCAAAAGGTATTTCGTTGACGAATTCTCCGAATAACACTGTTTTTCTTTTGGATTTTCTCCTAACTTTTCGTTGAATTATTTTTTGAAGCTCTGGTTCAATAGGATTTTCGATAAGACCTTATTCTTCTTTCATTTTAGTTTTTGCAAATTCTTCTAAATTATTATGTGATTTTAAATTAAAATCATACTTAAGTCTAAAATTTTCATTTAAATCTAAAGGTTTAATTTCTAATCCTCCAGAGCTAGGGGTTTAATTTTTTTTTTTCCATAAAGAATGCACAAATTGTTTGTTTTAATTCATCATCCTCTAAAATTTTATTGACCCTCTTTTTAAAATTAGAATACTCTCTTTAATTTCCAATTTGTTGGCTCATACCTCGTATAAATAAAGCTAAAATTATTAATAAAAGAATTACGACAATAGTCCAAACTAAATACCAAGACACAACAAAATTGGACGAACCACTTAAAGTAGATGTTAACACAATTACTTGAGGGCTTAATTCTTCATTTAGGATTGCAGAATTAATGTAAATATTAAATTTATATAAAAAATGGTCTAAGATCAATCTACTGTTTTTAAAGAAGATTTTTGCTACTTCTTTTAGTTCTTTTTATTTTGAGAAAAACAGCTAATTTTTCAACCGTTTGTTTAATTTTTTCTGCTAGATAAAAAACTTCATTTGAGAAAATTGATTTATAGTCACTTTCTCCTCTTTTACTTAAAACATATTCATACACTTTTTGTTTTTTCACTTCCTTAGCGCTTAAAATTAGTCCATTCGTTTTATTTATTAAATTTGACTTGTTAATGATATTTGATTTTTTAATCATAAATTTTTCTAGTCATTTCATAGCAGTGTATTCGGATAAGTATTTTTTCAAAGAAGATTCTATAAGATGACCAATAAGCCAACGTATTAAAAAATAGTTCAATTTGTCAATTAACCAACTACGTAAAATTCGATTGTAGTACATTATTAATTCTCCTAAAATTTTTATATTAGATGTTTTGTAATATAAGAAAAGCTTGATATATTGCATTATTAAATCGTGGATTTAAATTATCTTTATTACAAAAAATAAAATATTAAAATTTTTTAAAAACTGTAATTAAAAAAAACATTAAAACATGACGGTTTTAGCCATAACATTTGTATATAGTTCTGTGTTCGAATGACCTAATAATCTATCAACAACCTCAAAATTTAAAAGGTAACAATTAATTATTATAAAAATTTATATCAAAGGGAAAATTTTATTATGAAAATATATTAGCTAATCAAAATGAAACTGCTAAAAATAATGTTGCATGGGTAGCTGACTTTACAACTCTCAAATTATTTCGAAATCAAAAAATTCACGTATTCCTATGTATAGATATTCACTCTAATTTAGTGATATCAAGTACCATTAGTAAAAAGTTAATTACTGCTTCGACTGTTGTTAACATATTAGACAAAGCCATTAATATCAGATGTAATGAAATATCCGACCTTAAATTAATTATTCATACGGATAGAGATACTCAGTTTTCCAGTAAATCTTATAATAATTTCACAAAGAAATTCAATAAAAAATTTATTCCTAATATGGCTCGTAAAAACACACCAACTGATAATAGTGTTGCAGAACGTTACATGAGAACATTTAAAAAGCATAAGGTTGATAGCATTACTATTGAAGAAAAGTTATCAAGTGCAATCGCACTAAATTCTAAGTTTAATTTATACAGAAGCTATTTTAACTTATACATCAAAAGTTTAAACAGCATACCTAATAAGAAGTCTTTAATCGGCCCTGAATGCTACGATAAAGTTTTTACAATGGCCTTTTATGCTGATGTTGGAGCCACTTTACTCAAAGGCTCAATCTGAACATATCAGTAAGAACCCGAGACTACCTCATGTTAAAAAATATAAATTGAATAAACAAAAGGTTATGGGTTTTTTACAAGAAATAGCTGCGCAAAAAGACGAGTTAGTAGATAAAACATCATTTGATTCTTTCAAGAACCAACTAGCATACGAAATCATTGATAAAAAATTAGCGGAAATTTATGACCTTATTCAAAATAATCCGGATATTATCAAAGAATATGTTAATCAAGCTTTAGAACCTGTACAGGATAGCTTAGAAGAGCTTCATAAAAAAGTTGATACTTTGCTTACTAAAAATAAAGTTAATCGAGAAATATTACCATTAAGAGATCCAATTGATATTAATTTATTTCCACTATTTTTTGCTAACGCAGGCACTCAATATCAACGGCAAAAAGATTTAAAACAGGCACAATTACATATAACTTACACGCTTTTGTATCATACTGGGTTTAGAGTGAATGAGATACATCAAATTACTAAGGAGCAAATTGAAAACGCTATCAAAGCTTCACAAATTAGTGTTATTCATCATAAAACTAGGCAACCATATATTCATGTATTATCTATTACTGATGTTCAGAATTTTAAACGATTAAAGCCTGAAATGGAAATTATTTTTAATAAATACCAATTTAAATATCTTTTTGGGAAAGATGAACCAATGCATAAGAAGTCTCTTATAAGAACTATTAATGAAGATTTAAAAAATACTTGTGAGCTTAACCAAATACCCTTTAATATTAAATTTCATAGTTTTCGTATTAACATAGTATCAAGTTTACTTAAAAATACGAGTGTTCAAAAAGCTGCACAAATTATAGGACATAAAAATATTAACTCTACAATGGCTTATAAGCGCTATGCTATTCAAAAAGAAGAAATTAGAATTCTATTGGATAAAATCGAAAGAAATCAACAGGAATAATTTTATTCAAAATTAAATAATTAATTTATTTATTCCAAAATTTAAATGGGATTAAAATATCTTCTGAAAGCCCTCTAAAATGTCCTTTAAGGGCTTTATAAATCGCTAAGAAATATTTTTAAAGAGTTTTAAAATCTTAGAATTAACCCCTATAATTTTAAGATTTTAAATTCATAATATTACTTTTTAGAGAGCTTTTCTATACCTTCAACTGGATTGACATCTTTTGAAAATAAATAAAATCCATTACCTTCTATTATAACAGGTCTCTCAAATCTCAGAATTTCTACCATATTAATTGGAACTGAAGCGAAAAATTCTGCCAAATCCAGACCACCAAAACAAGTTGAATAACACACTTTAGATCATTTAATTATTCTAGTAGACTTTGTTATCAGTATAATAGATGCAGAGCCAAAATATCCACAAATAACTCAGGTTACACAACCAAGTGCTTTTCTTTTGTCATATTTTAAAGACTATTTCCCAGCTTCTTTTATAACCGAAGTCCAACCACTACCAAAAGTACTTGCCAATGCTATTTGTAATCCCTTACTTCGAACAGATCCCCAGGTTGTTTCTAATGCACATATTTTTTCTTCTTCCAACTTCATTAAGGCATAGTAAAAAAAGCGGCTTTCCCATTTTTTAAATATGAATCTAGGATCACTCATTAGCAAATATTGTCAAAATTATTAATTTTTTCTTTACCAGTTAATTTTCAAGGTTTTGAATCTGAAGTTAAGAGATTTATGATTTTATTTACTCAGCTACTTAACATAAAGATTTTTCTGTTATAGTCATAGTATCAAATTTTCGAACAAAGCACAATATTAATTACTTTAGAAGATTCCTTATATAAAAGAGATGAAGTGGGCTTAAAACGTATTTTATAAGCTTCTGAGAGGCTATTATAATTGGTTAATACCCTTCTGTCTTTCTTAATCAAATAATTTCGATAATTTTTTTTCATTTTAGTTATTGACGCACGAATTAATTTTGTGTTAATGTGATAACATATGTACATCGATAAACACTAAATAGGTTTTATAGGGGCTGAGACATTCACTGATTGAAGCCTCAATAGGATCCCCAAATCTTATTACTATAAGTTCAGCTATTTTTTTTGTTATAAAAATTTATGCTAATTGTTATAAAAAGAACTAAGATTTAACGTTATAATCTAGTAATTAAAAGCTGGTGAAGGGACTTGAACCCCCAACCTACGGATTACAAATCCGTTGCTCTACCATTGAGCTACACCAGCTTTCTTAAGATTAGATTTCTTAAATTAATAATAGTTTAATTGAATTGAATTTGTCAAAAAATTTATACATTTTAAACTTTCTAATTTTTTTATTTATTAAATTAAGATTATGAAAAAATAACTAAACATAATTTTATTAATATAAAATTAATTATTATAATTTTTTTTTGAAAAAGAACAATATGTAATAAAAATTTTTATTTATCCATAAATTTTGTTTGGTCTAGAATATGATTTATAAATCATAATTTCAAAATATAAAAATGGCTAAAAAAAAATCTAAGTTATTTTTTATAATCTAAAGTATAGTAAATCAATCATATTTAATTTTTTTATAAGTAGTTTATATATTATACTTTATTATACTCAAATCTAATTTAATGTTTTTTACTTTACAGTAGTTAATATAATCAATAGTTTATTTTTAATTAATTAGATTCTAGCTTTTATTTTAATTTAATATCAATTCTTGATAAACAAAAATGTGTGTTATTCGTTAGATAAATTAATTTAAAATTTTAAAATTTTAAATTAAATTACTTATAATTAGATGTTGAAGTTGTAAAGGTAAAAGTAAAAAGGTTAATATTACAGTTTGCTTTTGAAATAATTTAGGTAAAGGATTTTAAAAATATGACCATTGCTATTGGACAAAACCAAGAACGTGGCTTATTTGATCTTATTGATGATTGGTTAAAGAAAGACCGATTTGTTTTTGTTGGTTGGTCAGGTTTATTATTATTTCCTACTGCTTATTTATCAGTAGGTGGATGGATGACAGGAACAACTTTTGTTACATCGTGGTATACACATGGGTTGGCAAGTTCATATCTTGAAGGATGTAACTTTTTAACTGCTGCTGTTTCGACTCCTGCAAATAGTATGGGACATTCATTATTACTTCTATGGGGTCCGGAAGCACAAGGTGATTTCACACGTTGGTGTCAAATTGGGGGTCTTTGGACATTCATTGCTTTACATGGTTCTTTTGGTTTAATTGGATTCTGTCTACGACAATTTGAAATTGCTCGATTAGTCGGAATACGTCCTTATAATGCAATTGCATTTTCAGGTCCAATTGCTGTGTTTGTTTCAGTCTTCTTATTGTATCCATTAGGTCAAGCTAGTTGGTTTTTTGCACCTAGTTTTGGCGTTGCTGCTATTTTCCGTTTTTTATTATTTTTACAAGGTTTTCATAATTGGACTCTGAATCCATTCCATATGATGGGTGTTGCTGGTATTTTAGGCGGTGCATTACTTTGTGCAATTCATGGTGCTACAGTAGAAAATACTTTATTTGAAGATGGTGATGCTGCAAATACATTCCGTGCATTTACACCAACTCAATCAGAAGAAACTTATTCAATGGTAACAGCAAATCGTTTTTGGTCACAAATTTTTGGTGTAGCATTTTCTAATAAACGTTGGTTACATTTTTTTATGTTATTTGTACCCGTTACTGGGTTATGGACTAGTGCAGTTGGTATTGTTGGATTAGCATTAAATCTACGGGCATATGATTTTGTCTCGCAAGAATTACGTGCGGCGGAAGATCCAGAATTTGAGACTTTCTATACAAAAAATATTTTATTAAACGAAGGTATTCGTGCTTGGATGGCAGCGCAAGATCAACCGCATGAAAACTTTGTATTTCCTGAGGAGGTATTACCACGTGGAAACGCCCTTTAATAGTAGTATAGCAGGCCGTGATATTGAGTCTACAGGGTTTGCTTGGTGGAGTGGAAATGCTCGTTTAATTAATGTCTCAGGTAAATTATTAGGTGCGCACGTAGCTCATGCAGGTTTAATGGTATTTTGGGCTGGTGCAATGGTATTATTTGAAGTTTCACACTTTGTACCAGAAAAACCATTATATGAACAAGGTTTTATTTTAATTCAACATTTAGCGACGTTAGGTTTTGGTATTGGACCAGGTGGTGAAATTACAACCACTCTTCCATACTTTGCTGTCGGTGTAGTTCATTTAATTGCATCAGCTGTTTTAGGATTTGGTGGTATTTATCATTCACTGCTAGGTCCTGATACATTAGAAGAATCATTTCCATTTTTTGGTTATGATTGGCGTGATAAAAACAAAATGACAACTATTTTAGGTATTCATTTATGCCTTTTAGGGGTAGGGTCTTTTTTGTTAGTTCTTAAAGCAATGTATTTAGGTGGTGTTTATGATACCTGGGCACCAGGCGGTGGAGATGTTCGTTTAATTACAACTCCAACATTAAATCCAATTGTAATTTTCGGTTATGTTTTCCGTTCTCCATTTGGGGGTGATGGTTGGGTTGTTGCGGTAAATAATATGGAAGATATAATTGGTGGACACATTTGGGTTGGAGTTTTATGTATTACTGGTGGTCTTTGGCATATCTTTACTAAACCATTTGGTTGGGTACGTCGTGCTTTTGTATGGTCAGGAGAAGCTTATCTTTCATATAGTTTAGCAGCTATTTCTTTAATGGGCTTTACTGCAGCATTATATGCATGGTATAATAATACTGCGTATCCAAGTGAATTATATGGACCAACAGGTCCCGAGGCTTCACAATCGCAAGCTTTTACTTTTTTAGTTCGAGATCAACGGTTAGGAGCGAATGTTTCATCAGCTCAGGGTCCAACTGGTTTAGGTAAATATTTAATGCGTTCACCAAGTGGAGAAATTATTTTTGGTGGAGAAACAATGCGATTTTGGGATTTACGTGCACCATGGGTTGAACCATTACGTGGTCCAAATGGGTTAGATATTAATAAAATTAAAAATGATATTCAACCTTGGCAAGAACGTCGTGCTGCAGAATACATGACACATGCACCGTTAGGTTCTTTAAACTCGGTAGGTGGTGTAGCAACAGAAATCAACTCAGTTAATTATGTATCACCACGTTCATGGTTATGTTGTTCTCATTTTTTCTTGGCATTTTTCTTTTTAATTGGTCATTGGTGGCATTCAGGTCGTGCGAGAGCAGCGGCTGCAGGTTTTGAAAAAGGTATTAATCGTGCTAATGAACCAGTTTTATCTATGCGTCCAATTGATTAAGAATTTATCTATTTTCCTTGAATGAGTACGTTTCGATCTTTTTAGCCTCAAAAAAGGATCAAAATGTACTCACTAAAAATTGCTAAAAATACGAGATTGGGCCTAGCAATCATAAGGCATTTCTTACCAAGGAAGAGAAGAAAATTATTCAAGATCGAACAAAAGATTTTCAATTTATTCTTTTAATCAAAGAACCAGATGCTTACGTTTTTACATCAGAAGCCAAGCATTATCAAAAGTTACGCCGCGAAGCAATTACCAAAGGCGTTAATAAGGTTATGCGATCGGTTTCCAAGCAACTTCCTGGGCAACCAAATGTTACCAGTCACAGTTTTCAAATTGGCTATATTACCCAGTTGTGGAAAGATTCCAAAGATATTGAGTTTGTCAAACAATCGATTGGTCATCAAAAATTAGATACTACTTTGGCTTACGTTAACAAATTATCTAATCAAGAAAGACAAGAGCGCATATCTCGATTATAATAGCCCTTCAGTGGCCTTTAAAATCCCCCTGAAGGTGCCTTGATACCCCCCGGTTAGGTCTTTTCTCTTTAGAATGGAATTTTTTATAAAATTTGTTTAATAATAACAGTTGAGATTTATTAATTTTACAGGATATTTTTAATGTTTTGCGATAATTTTGAGGACACCTATATGAAGACTGATCCTAGGATAAACACAAGACGACGAATTTGAGATTATGCAGAAATTATTCCGATTAGTGTTATCTATTTCTTTTATATGGACATTTTCCTCTTTTATTAACGACTACTTAAGAATATTAAAAGAATTAAAATTACAACAACAACACTTGAAATTAGCCGAAGAATTAAAGAGGAAAAAAAAAGTCAGGTTCAATAAATGGCTAGTTTATTGGTTCGCTAGCTATAGTGTAGTATATTTAATGCTGAATTACGATCGGATAGTTGTATATCTTCTCTATTCTTAGTTACGAAAAATTAGGGATGTTGAAATTGGCCCAAGATAAGCTTGCGTTTTTAATGGGTATGGTTTAGTATCATTTTGTCTATGGAGTTTTACTTCATAGCAAATAGTTCGCTAACCTGCCCACTTCGGGTTCAAATCGGAATATAGCTCAGTTTGGTAGAGCATCTGCTTTGGGAGTAGAGTGTCGTAGGTTCAAATCCTACTATTCCGATTTTTATCCAATTTTAATTAGAATAGAAGTTTTTATAAAAATTTTTTAAATTTTTATATTTTTTGTTTATAATAACACTTAAAATTTATTTATTTATAGGATAGTATGATTATTTTTTATTCTAATTTTCATAATGCTTATGAAACAATAGTGTTAAGAAAAACAGAAAATGATGAATTTAAAAGTTTTCAAGAACTATACAGGTTGGTGTTACTATCTTTGCTAATATTCATACTTTTTTGTTTCCTCTTTGATGACTCTTTAAAAATATTAGAAGAATTAAGGCTGAAAAAGAGTAATCTTCCAGCTAGAAAGGTCAAGTTTTATAAGTGGCTTGCTTGGTTTGCTGGAGTAATATACGTACTAAGTTGCGATAAGGTATTTTTTTTTCATCCTACTCTCTTGGTTCCGGAGATTGAAAAACTTCGGATAAAAGCCATAAATCGCTTTATAAACACAGTTATAGAAAATTAGATACTACTTTGGCCTACGTCAAAAAATTATCTGATCAAGAAAGACAGAAACGTATCAACGATTTATCTATTTAACGGACAGAAATTTACTACTGAATGGACAACTCAAAAATCAATTAGTAATATAAAAAAGTAATTTCAATTTAGTCTAAATCCAGAATATTCAATAATTTCATTTTTAATATTCTGGATTTAAAATCAAAAACTATTTTTATCAGAACATATCAAATATGCTCTGAGAGGCGTTTTAAATGCGTTTTAAGCCCACTTGGTAGGTTGAGTATGGGGGATACTACTTTAAATCAAAATGAGGTCGTAAATAAGAAGGTTTGAGTGGTTAAGATAAAAAATAAGATAATTTTAGTGGCTAGCAATAATTAACTTATTACTAGTCACTAAGAAAAGCAATTACATCAATTAAAACTTCATCATTTTGATTTTGCCAATGGTTACGTTCTGCACGTTGGGATAAATATGAAATATTCAAAATTATAAAACTAATTATTCCAATACCAAAAAACGTCCAACTAATTAATGCAGTAGTATTTATATTTATTTGAGTTGAAGCAATTGAAACTACATAACTAGGTCTAATTTGTTTAACTTTTTGTGTACTCCCACACCCTTGCCAATAACGACGAGCTGTATGTTCCTAAAACATGTTGTTAATAGTTATTTTGAAATTGTTACTAAATTGTGCTCGATAAGGATGAACGATTGGAGTTTTTATTGAATCAACAACGATTATAAAATTTTTCAATAAAGAATTTACGATGTGTTGTGAACTTCCACCTCTAGCAAGGATAGCTCTCATGTAACTTATTTTAAAAGCGACTGTACAACCAATAGCACTATTAGTTGTCGGATCGGTGGTTAGGGCGCCTTCTGAAGCTGCTATAAAAGAAGCTAACGTTGTTATTCGCTGCCATCTCTCAACAGCAGTAGCAGCTGCCATCACAAACTTGTAACTTGTACCGAGTCCAAAAACTGGTTCCAATAAAACTTTTGGACCAATATAGGAAAAATTCCCAGCCGCCAAGAATGAGACAATACCCGTATATTGTGAACCGCAATTAACACACAGTTTAAGGACACTAAATGTATCAATTACACCCATCTGCCAAAATATCATTAATAACTGAAACTACTTATAGGTCATTTTTATCTCCAGATTTTTTTTGATAGTCCATAAGCTATTATGTGCACTAGTTCAGATACCCTTTTGAACCAGGTTCAAAACTTACTAAAAATACAAATTTATTAAATTTTAAAATTACATGCCAAAACAACTAAGTATCAATTTCAGCGATGAAAAATTAAACCTAGATTATTTGAGTTTCAATTTACCAAGCTTTAGACCACACATGCTGGAAGTTGCAGAAATATTTTACAAATATGGATTTAATTCTCTAACTTTCAATCTCGATACGGAAAAATATTCAACAATTTTTTACATTCGCTTACTTTTACACTTGAAACTGACTCCTGAAACAAAGATAATTTGTCTATACATTTTAAATCGACAAATTCTCGGAGAATTTATTTTTTAATCAAAGAGAATATTTTTTCGATTTCCGAATTAAATTGTTCCAACATAAGTATTAGTCGAATCGATATTCAATATATCAGACCGAATCAAAATTATGAGACTAATTTTATTGATTTTTTTAACGAATCTAAAGAAATTTTTCAAACTAATTTCGTTGGTCAACCAGCTTTTGTTGGTACGGATGGTAAATCAATTATTTTAGGAGATCGAGATTCTTCTTACTTTGTAATAATTTATTCAATCGAGTCAAATTCCGCTCTGAAATTTGAACTGGAAATTAAAAAACGGACCGCAAATAAACTAGGACTCTTTTTACTGCGTAGTTTTTTTTCAGAGTTTGAATCGGTGGTTTCTCGCCAATATTTTAATCGTCTTAAAAAATCGCTTTCTTTACAAACCTGCTTTACTGATTGGTTATTAGATTCTCTTAGACTTAAGTTACCAAAACCAAAAAACCATTTGGTTAGTTCCTATCTCAAAAAATATTTTTTAACTCAAACGAATTTAGAAGAGCTTTAATTTTATCGTTTATTACAATTTATATCTTTTGTTAGGTCTTATTCGGAATTAGGGAAAGAAGAAATTCTGAACGGTCAGCTATATATTACTGTTCAATTCCAACTTGTCGATTTTATGAAAAGTGTAAAGAATAACTTAAACAGCTATCAAAGAAAACAATTTTTACAATTTTTCGATGATTTAATAGGATTACCTCCTTATTCTCAAAAGTTCTCCGATAAAAAATTCAGGAAACTTTTATTTTTTCCAGTTGTTAATGCTATTCAAGAAACAAAGAACGGGCCTTGGTATATTAAGATTGCTGTAGCAGAACCTTTAATGAAAAATTATTATCCTTTTCATTTTCCACCAAGTTTCTTTGTTTATACTAGCACTATTAATTTTCAAGTTAAATTATCGATTATTCGATCTTTTTGTCAAGAATCTTCTTCTAAAAAAACTTATTTAATTCAAAGTTTTCTAAATCAGTCCAAAAAACGAAGTAATTCTATTCAAGCTCAAGTTAAACAAGATATATTGGAACAATTTAATGATTTATTAAAGTATAAAATAATTCAACCTAAATTTAAATTTTCAATGAATTCAAATGATAATAATTCTTTTGTAACTAAGGAGGATATTCAATTAAAAGATATTCAAACAGCAAACCTTATTTATTTTTATGAAATTATTTATCCAATTTAATTCAAAATTAAAAAATAATAATCAGATAAAAATGCATTATAAACTTCCATTTTTGCAGTTAATAGAAAATATAAATTACAGCGTAATATGGGTTTTAAAAATAAATCATAGCGAATAAGCTACATAATACGGAATATCAATTATTTTTAGGTGTTACTAGAGATTAGTAATATAGGCATTTTTTGCCTGACGGACCTATATTTACTGCCTGATGGACCTGTTTTTACTGCCTAAAAATGTGGTAAATGTATCATCTAATGTTAACTTTTTAAGTAAATAAATCAATAAAATATAAAATAAAATACAAAAAATTAGCAAAGAAAATAATAGTTTAGCTTCGACAAATTACGAACCTTTAAGAAATGAACTTTCTAAGATTTTAGAAAATCAAAGAATTAGCAAGAAAAAACAAGATCAAATATTGGAAACTACCCAAAGAGGGTTTATTGGATTAGCATTACGAAATGAAGATCTTTTAAAGTCAAACGAACAACTGAAGCAGCAATTAAAAACTGTTGTTGAGGAATTAAATCAAATTAAACAAGAACGACAAGAAGAGGAAATCCGTAAGCAAGCTCGGGTGAATCGAAAGCGTTTACCTAAGCGTGACCCAATGACAGCTGAGATTTATAAGGAATTAATCAAAGCTGCTAAAGGACCTACTTACATTAATTTACGGACGCGAATGGCTCTCTGTATTCTGGCTGTCACTGGAATCCGCATCAATGAATTATTATCCTTAAAAGTTAAACAACTTCAAACACTTGTTGAAGAATCTTGGATTGCTATCGACCGTTCCAAGCGCGGACCTAGCAATCACAAAGCCTTCCTAAGTAAAGAGGGGAAAAAAATTATTAACGATCGACAAAAAGATTTTGAACTCATTTTTTTACTCAAAGAACCTGATGCGTACGTTTTTACATCCGAAGCGAATCATTTCAAAAAATTAGGTCGGATAATTCTCACGAAAGATGTGAATCGACTAATGCATGCAGTTTCAAAACAACTCCCCGATCGCCCTAACATCACAAGTCACAGTTTTCGAATTGGATATATTACACAGTTATGGAAAGATTTCAAAGATATCGAGTTTGTCAAACAAACCATTGGTCATCGAAAATTAGATACTACTTCAGCCTACGTTAATAAATTATCTGACCAAGAAAGACAGTATCGAATTGATCAATTATAATTAGTCTTCAGAAGCCCATAAAAAGCTTCTGAAGGCCTTTTGAGATGCATGCTATAGTAAATATAGTAAAAGAAATATGCGGATTGGTAACGGGCATACTGTTGTAAATTGTCTTACTTTTAAGAAAACCTAGTTAATTGATTATATTTATCCTACAAATCTGCTAGAGAAAAGTCGAGTTTGTCAAATAATTAATTTTATTTTATTTAGAATATTTTTCTAACTAACTATTTACAAATTATTCATTGTGGTTTAGAATATTAATTATAAACTACTAAATGGCTACAGCTGCATCAATTATAGTTGAATTAAGACCTACGATTGAAGCTCCAATAACAGCACCAGCTGCAATACAATGAAATGCTAATCGTAATTGAGAGGGTGAGCAGCAATCAACAACAGTTAAAGTTATATTTTTTGCTAAACTTACAGGATCTAATGATTTTGTCAAATTAACACCACCTTTAATTAATTTCAGTGCCCAACTACATGAAAATATATAATCAAGTAGACCTAACATTTTACCCTCCTGTAAAGTGAATTAGTATGTTTGCCAATAAAGAATCTCGGAATGGTGATATATCAATTACTACACCAATTCCAATTGAAATAAAAATTTTTGTAATCATAATAAAATAATTAAAAATTAATTAATCGTATAAAGAACAGACCAAAAAACTATCAAAAATTTGATTAATAACGACTTCCTTCTGCACTTGATTGTACACTATAACTTTTAATAGTATACACAATATGTTTACCCTCCTGCAAGATGAACAAGTAGATCTGCCAAAAACGAATTTCGGTATGGTGAAATTCCAATTACTGTTCCAATTGCGAGTGAAACTAAAAGTTTCATAACTCAAGTACTCCTTTAATTTTTTTAAAAGTAACTTAACAGACCAAAAAACTATCAAAAATTTGATTAATAACGACTTCCTTCTGTACTGGATTTTTACACTATAACTTTTAATAGTACATTATATATTAATCAACACTCCTCATACAGGTCAAGGATAAAATGTACCGCCGCACCAGCACTGGTTGGATTTGGTTGAACTAGTGTAACACCAAGTGAGGCTCCCGCAGCCAAGCATTTAAGTGCTAATTTTAAGGGGGGCCTTATTGGAAGGGGAGTACAGCAGTCAATGACTATATAGGTAACATTTTTAGCCAATATAATCGGATTTTTTGACTCTGTGATATTAACAGCGCTTCGAGCCAGTTTCAATATTTTCCCACATGGAAATACATACTCAACTGCTCCCAAAATACCTCCTAAAAGTCTCACTATTCAAATACTCCTTTAATTTTTTTAAAAGTAACTTAACAGACCAAAAAACTATCAAAAATTTGATTAATAACGACTTCCTTCTGCACTTGATTGTACACTATAACTTTTAATAGTATACACAATTTGACGACCGGCTGCCTCTTGACGCTCTAAGTAGAAACCTGGTTCATTTGCTGGTCGATTTACAATGAAAGACATTACACAACTTTCAGTACCAAAACTTGCGTCAAATGCATTAATACGAATATAACCTGGAGCACATGCTTTACGTGCTTCTTTTAATTCAAACATTACAGACGCAGGATCTTTAATATCAAATAATGGTAAACCCCATAACTCCCAATAGTTATTACGAGGATGTGGATCATCTGTCCACTCAACGTTCATTGCCCAACCCTTATTAATTGCATATGTAATCTGTTTCTCAATTTGTTGATCCGTTAAATCTGGTAAGAATGAGAAGCAACCTTGTGTAAGTCTCACTATTCAAATACTCCTTTAATTTTTTTAAAAGTAACTTAATTATACGTTTACTGTAGGTGTTTCAGCGAAATCAGCAGTATCTGTTGATGTATAGTTAAAACTAATATCTTTCCATAAATCTAATGCTGTTTGTAAAGGACCACATGTTTTTGCTGCATTACGTAAAATTTGTGGACCGACTTCATTATTAAAGTAATCTTGACCTTCATTACGAGCCATAATCATTGCTTCTAAAGCAACACGATTAGCAGTAGCACCTGCTTGAATACCATCAGGATGACCAATAGTACCACCACCAAATTGTAATACAACATCATCACCTAAATAGTGAACTAATTGGTGCATTTGACCACAGTGAATACCACCAGAGGCTACTGGCATACATCTACGTAAACTAGCCCATTCCATTTCAAAGAAAATACCATAAGGTAAATTTACTTCTAATGTCATTAAACGTAATGTATCGTAGAAACCTTTAATCATTAAAGGATCACCTTCTAATTTCCCAACTACTGTACCAGCATGAATATGGTCAACGCCAGACATACGCATCCATTTACAAATAACACGGAAGTTAATACCATGATTTTTTTGACGTGCATATGTTGAGTTACCTGCACGATGTAAGTGTAAAAGCATATCGTTTTCACGCGCCCAGATAGCAGCACTTTGAATTGCTGTATAACCCATAACTAAATCGATCATTACAACTATTGAACCTACCATTTTAGCATAGTCCGCACGTTTGTATACTTCTTCCATAGTCGCAGCAGTAATGTTTAAGTACGAACCTTTCACTTCACCAGTCGAAGCTGATGCACGGTTAATACCTTCCATACAGTTTAGGAAACGCTCTCTCCAACGCATGAATGGTTGTGAATTAATATTTTCATCATCTTTTAAAAAATCTAAACCACCTTTTAAACCTTCATATACTACACGACCATAATTTTTACCAGAAAGACCTAATTTTGGTTTTACTGTTGCACCTAATAATGGAGCACCATATTTGTTTAAACGTTCACGTTCTACAATAATACCGGTTGCCGGGCCTTGGAACGTTTTTAAATATGAATGAGGAATACGCATATCTTCTAAACGTAAAGCAGCTACTGCTTTAAAACCAAATACGTTCCCAATAATTGATGCTGTTAAATTAGCTAGAGAACCTTCTTCGAATAAATCACATTCGTACGCAATGAAAGCAAAAAATTGATCCGTTGCATTTGGTACTGGATCAACACGGTAAGCTTTAGCACGGTAACGTTCACAAGCTGTTAATAAATCTGTCCAGACAACAGTCCATGTTGCAGTAGAAGACTCACCTGCTACAGCAGCAGCAGCTTCTACTGGATCTACACCTGGTTGCGGTGTAATACGGAATAATGCAAGAACATCCGTAGGTTGAACTGCGTATGAAGCATCCCAATAACCCATTTTAGCATAAGGGATTACACCCGATTCATAACGGTCACTTTTAATTCGAGTCCGTTCTGAGACAGATTGAGACATTAATTTCTCCTTCAAAAGTAGCAAGGCAACCTAATAAATCTATAGTCAATAAGTTGCCTGAATACTTTTAAAAAAAAAAGTTGTACCCTTACCCCTTTTTTACTTAGCTGGAATATTCCCCATCTTAAATCCAAAATTTTTACAGTATTTTTAAAACTTCTTATAATATTTGTTAAATTTTTAAATATATTTTTATATTATAAAAGATTTTGTATTTAAAATAAAACTATAATTTAGATTATAATCCAATATACAAAATTAAGTAAAGTAAAAACCCTTTTTCATTAAATATGACCTAAAACCAAAATTATTTTATTATAAAAAAAATAATACATTAAAGTCTATGATTAATCAGTCAAATAAAATATTAAATAAAAATATCACAAAGTTAGTAAATAAACCTTATCAATTTGGGTTTTCAACAAATATAAAAAAAGAAATTATTAAAAAAGGTTTAAATCAACATACTATTCGGCTTATATCAAAAAAAAAAAAGCGAACCTATATTTTTATTAC
>Ga0193947_1000086_pt1 | contig 18622 bp, 16 predicted proteins | sample FRT_01_MG_FD_161267 | JGI IMG/M metagenome (GOLD analysis project Ga0193947, IMG submission 161267) | Sediment microbial communities from the Broadkill River, Lewes, Delaware, United States - FRT_0-1_MG | ecosystem: Environmental > Aquatic > Freshwater > River > Sediment | place: USA: Delaware... | reverse complement strand
GCGGAAGTAGTTTGCGTAGTACACGACGCCCTGCGCGTCGGTGTCTTCGTAATAAACCCGCACCGGCCAATGAAAGGGTTTTGTCTCTGATACATCCGTCATGGCCGGGTTATTCCTGATCGAACAGCGACAATTCGGGCGGCGCACCGGTGGTTGGCGGCGTCAGCCCGAAATGCAGGTAGGCGTTCTTCGTCGCCACACGGCCACGGGCCGTGCGCATCATGAATCCCTGCTGGATCAGGTACGGCTCCAGCACGTCCTCGATCGTGCCGCGCTCCTCGCCGATGGCGGCAGCGAGGCTGTCGATGCCAACCGGGCCGCCGTCGAACTTGTCGATGATCGTTCGCAGCAGGCGCCGGTCCATGGCGTCGAAGCCGTGCGGATCGACCTGCAGCATGTCCATGGCTCTGCCGGCGACGGGCCCGGTGACGACACCGTCCGCCTCGACCTCGGCAAAGTCGCGCACCCGGCGCAGCAGACGGTTCGCGATGCGCGGCGTGCCGCGCGCGCGACTCGCGATCTGCCGCGCACCCTCGTCCTCGATCGGCAGCTGCAGAATTTCGGCGGAGCGCCGCGCGATGGCCTCGAGCTCGTCCGCGGAGTAGAACTCCAGCCGCTGCACGATGCCGAAACGGTCGCGCAGCGGCGACGTCAGCAGGCCGGCGCGTGTCGTCGCGCCGATCAGCGTGAACGGCTGCAGGTCGAGCTTGATCGAGCGCGCCGCCGGCCCTTCGCCGATCATGATGTCGAGCTGGAAGTCTTCCATCGCCGGGTACAGGACCTCCTCGACCACGGGACTGAGGCGGTGAATCTCGTCCACGAACAGCACGTCGTTGGGTTCGAGATTCGTCAGTATCGCGGCGAGGTCGCCCGGTCGTTCGAGCACCGGGCCGGAGGTGTGCCGCAGATTGACGCCCATTTCATTGGCGACGATGTGGGCCAGCGTGGTCTTGCCGAGGCCGGGCGGTCCGAATATGAGCACGTGATCCAGGGCCTCGCTGCGCCGGCGCGCCGCTTCGATGAAGATGCCCATCTGTTGCTTGACGCCCGGCTGGCCGACGTACTCGTCCAGGCGCTTCGGCCGGATCGCACGGTCGAACAGCTTGTCATCGGGCCTCGACTCACCGCTGGTCAGTCGATCGTGTTCGATTCCGGTCATGATTTAGAGCGCCACCTGTCGCAATGCGAGCCGGATGATATCCTCTGCCGACTTGCCGTCAACGTCGAGTTCGCCGATCAGTTTCTGCACTTCGCGCGGCTTGTACCCGAGCGAGATCAGCGCATCCACAGCTTCGGACTTCGCCCCGGCCTGCACTTCGACCTTTGTAGCCCCCGATTGTGCGGATGGTGTGTCGATGCGGTCGCGCATTTCGATGATCAGGCGCTCGGCGGTCTTCTTGCCGACGCCGGGAACCTTGACCAGCGACGCGGCATCCTCGTATTCGACGCAACGCCTGAAACCGTCGACGCTCATTGCCGACAACACGGCGAGCCCCATCTTCGCGCCCACGCCGCTGATCTTCAGCAGCATGCGGAACAGCGCGCGTTCTTCCTCGGTCGCGAAGCCGTAGAGCATCTGCGCATCTTCGCGCACGACCATGTGCGTGAACAGGAATAGTTCATCCCCCGTCGGCGGCAGATCGAGGAACGTGGACATCGGCGTCTCGACTTCGTAGCCGACGCCGTGACACTCGATGATGACCGATGGCGCCTGCTTCAACGTCAGCCGGCCGCGCAGGGAACCGATCATCGCGGCATCACCGTGGCCTCGCGCACCGCGAGCCGTGTACGAATTCGATGCTGGTGACCATGACACAAGGCCGCGGCCAGCGCGTCCGCCGCATCCAGGGTCGGGGCCGCATCCAGTTTCAGGAGTGAGATCACCATGTGCTGCACCTGCTGCTTGGTCGCTGCACCGGTGCCGACGATCGCCTGCTTGATTTCCCGCGGTGCATACTCGTAGACATCCACGTCGAAGCCGAAGGTCGCGCACAACGCCGCCGATCGGGCATGGCCGAGCTTCAGCGCACTGCCCGCGTTCTTGTGCATGAAGACGCTCTCGATCGCCACGACGTCCGGGCGGTATTCGGCAACGATCTCGCCGACCGCGGTGAAGATCTGCCGCAGGCGCTCTGGAAACGCGCCGTCCGCGCTGCTGACGGTGCCGCTGGCCACGTAGGTCGGATCGTCGCCCAGGAAATCGAGGACGCCGAAACCGGTCGTCCGGGAGCCGGGATCAATGCCGAGGATGCGTCGCGTGCTGGCCAATTCGATTCTCAGAGCTGCGCCAGCACATCGTCGCTGATGTCCGCGTTGCTGTAGACCTCCTGCACGTCGTCGAGATCCTCCAGCGTCTCGAGCAGTTTCACCATCGAGCCGGCGTCACTCACGTCCAGCTCCGAATTCGTCGATGCACGCATCGTTAGCTGAGCCGATTCCGGATCGAAGCCGGCCTTGCGCATGGCGTCGCGCACGTTCTCGAATTCGGCGGGTTCCGTCAGCACTTCGATCGAGCCCTCATCGTCAACGACCACGTCTTCGGCGCCCGCCTCGATCGCAGCCTCCATGATCGCGTCCTCGTCGGTGTCCTCGGGATACAGCAGCTGGCCGACATGATTGAACAGGTAGTTTACAGAGCCGTCCGCTCCGAGGTTGCCACCGAATTTCGAAAATGCATGACGGACCTCCGCAACAGTGCGATTCCTGTTGTCGGTCAGGCAATCCACCATGACCGCCGTGCCGCCCGGCCCGTATCCCTCGTAACGAATTTCCTGGTAGTCCGCATCATCGAGCTCGCCCCCGCCGCGCTTGATCGCCCGCTCGATGTTGTCCTTCGGCATGCTCTGGGCCTTGGCCTTGTCGACTGCGAGCCGCAGACGCGGGTTCGCGTCGGGATCGCTGCCTCCCATCTTTGCAGCCACAGTGATCTCACGAATCAACTTCGTGAAGAGCTTGCCGCGTTTCTTGTCCTGGGCGCCCTTTCGATGCTGGATATTCGCCCATTTACTATGTCCTGCCATACCGTTCCGTTCGTATTCCCCACGCAACCCCTAAGCCAACACCGGTGGAGGACCGCGCGCACGCCGGTCCTCTCAGCCTGATACGATTTCATGCCCGATGCCCAAGTTTGAATCCGGCCGGGGCCACGGGGCCGAAATCAGCGCGTATGATAACGGTTATTGCCGGCACAGGCACACTGTGAAGTTCTGCCAAATGGTGGTTTCGAAACCTGAAAATCACGACAACGGCGCCGAACAGGCGGATATCGTCGCTGCGGCGCGCGATTTCGTCGCTGCTCTGCCGTCGCGCCCGGGGCTCAGGGAGGCCGTGCGGGACGGCGAAGCGATTGCGGCCATCGTCGCGTCGCTCGGACTGCCGCAGGATGTGGTTGCCGCGGTCCACCTGTACCCCCTGGTAAGGGACGGATTTCTCGATAATGACACTATAAATAACAGTAAGTTAGCGTCTATTTCTCAAGTAGTTCAAAGTCTCGTGCGGCTGGGCCGGTTTTCGCTGCCGCCCGACTGGCAGCCGGGCGAGGCACTCGCCGTGCAGCAGTCCGAAGCATTGCGCAAGATGCTGCTCGCCGTCGTCTCCGACGTGCGTCTCGTCCTGGTTCGTATCGCCGAGCAACTGCATCGGATGCGTGCCGCGAAGTCCGCCTCCGCCGCGGAAAAGCAGGCGCTGTCGACGGAGACGCGCGAGATTTATGCCGCGCTCGCCAACCGCCTGGGTGTGTGGCAGCTGAAGTGGGAGCTCGAGGATCTCGCGTTCCGCTATATGCAGCCGGCGACGTACACGGACATCGCGAGCGCCCTCAAGGAAAAACGCGAAGAGCGCGAAGCGTTCATCGAAGACGTCAAACAGATTCTGCGCCGGGAGTTGCACGCAGCCGGTGTCGATGCGGAAGTGACCGGGCGGCCGAAACACATCTACAGCATCTGGCGCAAGATGCAGCGCAAGGATCGCGGCCTGGAAAGCCTGTTCGACATACGCGCGGTACGCATCCTGGTGAACGACGTCAAGGACTGTTACGCGGCACTCGGCGTGGTGCACAACCTGTGGTCCTACCTTCCCGGCGAGTTCGACGATTACATCGCCAATCCCAAGGAAAATGACTACCGCTCGCTGCACACGGCCGTGATCGGCCCGCAGGGCAAGACACTCGAGGTTCAGATTCGCTCGTTCGACATGCACCGGCAGGCGGAACTCGGCGTCGCCGCGCACTGGCGCTACAAGGAGGGTGGCGGCACGCCGGCGGCGTTCGACCAGAAGATACGATTCCTCAGACAGTTGCTCGACCCGGGCAGCGACAGCGGCGACCTCCTCGACCAGATTCGGGACGATCTGTTCGAAGACCGGGTCTATGCCGTTAGCCCCAAAGGCGACGTCGTCGAACTGCCCGCGGGCGCCACCCCGCTTGATTTCGCCTATTACGTGCATACACAGGTCGGGCATCGCTGCCGCGGTGCGAAGGTCAATGGTCGAATCGTGCCGCTCACCTACACCGTGCGTAACGGCGACAAGATCGAGATCATCACTGGCAGCCAGCCGCAACCGAGTCGCGACTGGCTGAGTCCACGACTCGGCTACCTGGCGGGCAGCCGCAGCCGCGCGAAGGTGCGCAACTGGTTCCGGCAGCAGGACCGCGACCAGCATCTCCGCCAGGGGCGCGAGATCCTGGAACGCGAACTCGCACGCCTCAACGTCAGGGACGTGGCAACCGACACGATCGCGTCGCAACTCAAGTTCAACGGCACCGAAACGCTGTGCGTCGCCCTCGGGGCGGGCGACGTCACACCCGCGGCCGTCGCCACCGCGCTGCAGCAGATGCGCGGGATCGACACCGCGCGGACACTGAAGCGTCGCAGGCCGGCACAACGCAAGACCGGGGAAGCCGAGGGCGTCGCCGTGAGCGGCGTCGGGGACCTGATGTGCAATTTCGCCCGCTGCTGCCGGCCGGTGCCGCCGGAACCGATCACCGGCTATATCACCCAGGGCCGTGGCGTGAGCATTCACCGTCAGGACTGCGGAAACTTCCTCGGCCTCAACCGGCGCCACCCGGAACGTATTATCGAGGTGGACTGGGGTCGGTCCGAGTCCGCGACCTATCCCGTCGACCTGACCCTGCGCGCCTACGACCGCAGCGGCCTGATTCGCGACATCAGCACCATCCTCGCCGACGAAGGGGCCAATGTCACCGACCTCAGGAGCAAAACGGACAAACAGACGCTGGAAACGGTGATGGAAATCAGCGTTGAAATCCGCGACTTGCCTACGCTCAGCACCACGATAGCCCGACTGGAACAACTGCCCAATGTAATCACCGTGCAACGGCGATCCTGATTTCGGTTACTATTTCCACGGGGTCAAGAACCAGAACAACAAAGGACAGGGGAATGCAGGAATTCATCGATCTGATCAACAGCTATGTCTGGAGCCCGGCGCTCGTGTACCTGCTGCTCGCGGCAGGCCTCTTCTTTTCCGTGCTTACCCGCTTCGTGCAGGTGCGCCTGTTCCGCGAGATGATCAAACTGTTGTTCTCGAGCAAAGAGTCCGATCGCGGCATTTCCTCCTTCCAGGCATTATCGGTGTCATTGTCGGGCCGCGTCGGCACCGGCAACATCGCCGGCGTCGCGGCGGCGATCGGCTTCGGCGGCCCCGGCGCCGTGTTCTGGATGTGGGTCGTCGCGTTCCTGGGCGCAGCGACCGCCTACGTCGAATCGGCACTGGGCCAGATTTACAAGGAAGAAGACCAGGGCCAGTTACGCGGCGGCCCCGCGTATTACATCGAGAAGGCCATGGGCCAGAAATGGTATGCGTGGATATTCGCCATCTCGACCATTTTCGCCGTCGGCCTGCTGCTCCCGACGGTGCAGTCGAACGCTATCGGCAACGCGGCCGACCTCGCCTTCGGCGGCTCCGGCGTCCTGGAAACGTCGCTGGGATCGGTGACCTACACCAAGCTGATTACCGCTGTCTGCGTCGTATTCCTGCTCGGCTTCATCATCTTCGGCGGCGTCAAGCGTATTGCGCACTTCACGCAGGTGGTCGTGCCGTTCATGGCTGTGGGCTACGTCCTGCTCGCGATAGTCATCATCCTGATGCACATCACCGCGCTACCGGGGATCCTGATGTTGATCGTCACGGACGCCTTCACGCCAATGGCCGGTGTCGGCGCCGCGATAGGCTGGGGCGTCAAGCGCGGGGTCTACTCGAACGAAGCCGGCCAGGGAACCGGCCCGCACGCGGCCGCCGCCTCCGAGGTCGAGCATCCCGCACAGCAGGGGCTCGTGCAGGCGTTCTCGGTCTACGTCGACACGCTGTTCGTCTGCTCGGCGACAGCATTCATGATACTGATCACCAACCAGTACTACGTGACGGGCGTCGAAGCGACGGAGAGCGGCGGCCTGCTGTCGAATGACGTGCTTGCCAACAGCCCGGCCTTCACCCAGTACGCACTCGAGAGCGTGGTCGGCGGCTTCGGCAAGACCTTCGTTGCGTTCGCGCTGTTCTTCTTCGCGTTCACGACGATACTCGCCTACTACTACATCGCGGAAACCAACGTTGCCTATATTCGGCGCACGATACGCGTGCCCGGCGAACTGGTCGCACTCAAGATTATGCTGCTCGGTGCGGTCTTCTACGGCACCGTGCGCACCGCGGACCTCGCCTGGGCGCTCGGCGATATGGGCGTCGGCCTGATGGCGTGGCTCAACATCATCGGCATCCTGATCCTGTTCCTCATGGGCAAGCCAGCGCTGAAAGCGCTCGCCGATTATGAAGCGCAGATGAAAGCCGGTGTGACGAAGTACACCTTCGACCCGAAGAAGCTCGGCATCAAGAACGCGGACTTCTGGGAACGCGAGGGCTGACGCCGCTAGTTCATGTAGTTCAGAGCACGCTTGTCGACGTTGAGGGCAGCCTCGTGGACCGCCTCGGCGAGGCTCGGATGCGCGTGTATCGTGCGCTGAATATCCTCGGTGCTGGCCGAAAATTCCAACGCAAGTACGGCCTCGGAGATCAGCTCGCCGGCCATCGGGCCGACAATATGCACGCCGAGTATCTCGTCGTCATCTTCGGCCGAGATGATCTTCACCATGCCCGCCGTCTGTTCCATCGCCTTCGCCCGGCCGCTCGCGGCAAACGGGAATGAGCCCTTCTTGTAGGGCCGGCCACTTTCCTTGACCTCGGCTTCGGTCTTCCCGGCCCAGGCAATTTCCGGTGCGGTGTATATGACCGACGGAATGACGTTGTAATTGACCTCCGCAACCTCGCCCGCGATCAGGTCGGCCGCCATCACGCCCTCTTCCGAACTCTTGTGCGCAAGCATGGGACCGCGCACCGAATCGCCGATCGCGTACACGCCTTTGACGCGTGTCCGGCACTCGTCATCGACGACGATGAAACCACGATCATCCAGCTGAATACCCGCATCGTCCGCGAGCAGTCCCTCGGTATAGGGTTTGCGGCCGACCGCCACGATGAGCTTGTCGACCTCGATGGTATTCGACCCGGACTTGTCCTCGTACTCGACCTTGACGCCTTTCTTTCCGGCCTTGGCTGCCGTCACCTTGGCCCCGAGGTGGATGTCGAGACCCTGTTTCTTGAACTCCCGCGCCGCCGTGTTCGCCACGTCGCGGTCCGCCATGAACAGGAAATCGTCCATGGCTTCAATAATGGTCACCTCGGATCCGAGCCGCGACCAGACGCTGCCGAGTTCGAGACCGATGACGCCGGCACCGATGACCCCGAGCCGCTTCGGCACGGCATCGAGTTCGAGCGCATCCCAGGAATCGATAATAGACTCGCCATCGAATTTCGCGAACGGCAGTTCGATGGGCGCCGAGCCGGACGCCAGGATGACGTTGTCCGCTTCGAGCACTTCGGGATCGCCGTCGACGGGCGTGAACTCCACCTTCTTGCCGGCCAGTAACTTGCCGTGACCCACGAGCCCTTCGACCTTGTTCGCCTTGAACAGGCCGGCGATGCCACCCGTCAACTGGCGCACGATGCCTGCCCGGCGCTTCTGCATCGCGGCGATATCGAGGCCGAGCTCACCGGTATTGATGCCGTGCTTTTTGAATTCATGTTCGGCGCGATGATAAAGCTCCGACGATTCGAGCATCGCCTTGGACGGGATGCATCCCGCATTGAGGCAGGTGCCGCCGAACGCGTGCTTACCGTCCCGGTTCTTCCACTCGTCGATACACGCGACGCTCATGCCGTGCTGCGCGGCACGAATTGCGGCGATGTAGCCACCGGGGCCCGCCCCGATAACCACGACATCAAATTTTCTGCTCATCGTTTACCTGATTCCTCAAACCTGTAACAGCAACCTGCCCGGATCTTCGAGCTGCTCTTTGATCGTGACGAGGAACTGTACCGCCTCGCGCCCGTCGATAATCCTGTGATCGTAGGTCACGGCGAGATACATCATCGGCCGTACCCTGATTTCCCCATCGATGACCATCGGCCGCTGCTGGATGTTGTGCATCCCGAGGATCGCGCTCTGCGGCGGGTTCAGGATCGGTGTGGACATCATGGAGCCGAAAATGCCGCCATTGGTGATCGTGAAGGTCCCGCCGGTCAGGTCGTCCATGCCGATGGTGCCGTCCTGCGCCTTTTTCGCCATCGCCGACAACTCCTCCTCGAACCGGGCGAAGCTCATCTGGTCGACGTCTCTCAATACCGGGACCATCAGGCCCCTTTGCGACGAGACGGCAATGCCGATGTCGTAATAGTTATGGTAGACGATGTCGTTGTCCTCTACCGATGCATTGACGACAGGAAATTTCTTCAGGCCTTCGACGGCGGCTTTGGCAAAGAACGACATGAACCCGAGCCGAACGCCGTGCTTCTTCTCGAAGGAATCCTTGTACCGACTGCGCAGTGCCATGACCTCGGTGAGATCGACCTCGTTGAACGTCGTGAGCATGGCCGCCGTATGCTGGGCATCCACCATGCGCTCCGCGATGCGTGCACGAAGCCGCGTCATCGGCACGCGCTGCTCCTCGCGCTCGAGTCCGACCACCGCCTCTTCGACGTCCACGGTCGGGGCATGATCGCCCGGCGTTACCTCGCCACGCTCATCGCCCTTCAGGAAGTTCATGACGTCCGCCTTGGTGATGCGACCGTCCTTGCCACTGCCGGTCACCATCGCCGCCTCGAGGTCGTGCTCCTCCAGCAGACGGCGAACAGCCGGGCTGGTCTTGCCCGCTTTTGCGGGGCGCCCCTGGTCTGCCTGCGGTTTCTCTACCGCTGCCGCCTCTTCGGTCTCTTCCGAATCTTGCTCGTCCTGCCCGGCGTCCGCGGCGCCCTCGCCCTCTGCGAGCACCGCCAGCACGTCCCCGGCGGTCACGGTAGCGCCGTCCTCCACCTTGATCTCCTGCAGCACGCCGTCAGCGGGAGCAGGCACTTCAAGCACGACTTTGTCCGTCTCCAGATCGACGAGGTTTTCGTCGCGGCTGACTCTGTCGCCCGCCTTTTTATGCCAGGCGACGAGGGTTGCGTCGGTCACCGACTCGGGCAGCACTGGCACTTTTATTTCAATACTCATTTGGTTTTCCGTTTCGACTTGCGAGGCCTGGCCGATTTGCTCGCCTTGATTTCGATATCAAGCGCCGCGTCGACCAATGCCTTTTGCTGTTGAAGATGAACTTTGAATATCCCGGACGCAGGCGCGGCAGAAGCCGGCCGGCCCGCATAGTAGAGCTGCTGGTGATCACGCAGCGGTTCCTGCAGGCGGTGCCGGATCTGGTACCACGCGCCCTGGTTTTGCGGCTCCTCCTGACACCACACAATATCCTCGACGTGTTCGTATTGCTCGATTAACCCGGCGAACTCGTCAACAGGAAACGGATAGAGCTGCTCGATGCGAATGATCGCAACATCGTCTATGCCGTGAACCTGACGCTCTTCGAGCAGGTCGTAATAGACCTTGCCGCTGCAAAATACAACGCGCCGCGTCGCGGCCGGTTTGATCTGCTCGATCTCGGGGATGATCAGGTTGAAACGGCCCTTGGACAATGCCGAAATCGGCGACACCGACATCTTGTGCCGCAGCAGGCTCTTCGGCGTCATGACGATCAGCGGCTTGCGGAACTTGCGCAGCATCTGGCGGCGCAACATGTGAAACATCTGCGCCGGCGTGGACGGCACGCAAACCTGCATGTTGTGTTCGGCGCAAAGCTGCAGAAAACGTTCGAGCCTTGCGGACGAATGCTCGGGTCCCTGGCCTTCGTAGCCGTGTGGCAGAAACAGGGTCATACCGCACAGGCGGCCCCACTTCGCGTCACCGGAGCTGATGAACTGGTCGATGACCACCTGCGCGCCGTTCACGAAGTCACCGAACTGACCTTCCCAGATAACCAGCGTGTTCGGGTCCGTGGTCGCATAGCCGTATTCGAACCCGAGCACCGCTTCCTCGGACAACAGCGAGTCGATGACGCGAAACGCATTCGGCTGATCGACGATGTTCTGCAGCGGCGTGTATTCGCGATTGTTGACCTGGTTGTGCAGCACGGCATGGCGGTGGAAGAAGGTGCCGCGACCACTGTCCTGCCCCACCAGGCGGCAGGCGTAGCCGTCTTCGATGAGCGTTGCGTATGCCATCGTCTCGGCAAAACCCCAGTCCATCTCGATCTCGCCCGCGGCCATGCGCCCGCGCTCGTCCACGATGCGCTGTACCCGGCCGTGCAGCTTCAGGTCGTCCGGGAGTTCCGTGAAATATTTGCTGGCCCGCTCGGCGCGCGCCGGCGTGATCGTGGTATCGACGGGCTCATCCCAGGTCGCATCGAGGTAGGGAGTCCAGTCGACAGTAAACTCGTTGCCGATCATGCCGAGCGATGCTTTCGGCACCGGTTCGCCACGATCCAGGCGGTCGCGGTAGTCGTCCTGCAGCTTGCTGACGCCGTCCTTGCTGATGAGTTTTTTCTCAACCAGCCTGTCTGCGTACAGGTCGCGCGTGGTCCGGTGACTGCGAATCTTGCTGTACATGACCGGCTGCGTCGCCGCCGGCTCGTCGGCCTCGTTGTGCCCGTGCCGACGATAGCAGACGAGATCGATAACGACGTCTTTCTTGAACGTCTGGCGATATTTCAGCGCCAGGCGGGTCACGAGAATCGCCGCTTCCGGGTCATCGCCGTTAACGTGGAAAATGGGCGCCTCGATCATCTTAGCAACGTCACTGCAATAATCGGTCGAGCGCGCATCGGAAGGCCGGTGCGTCGTGAAGCCGATCTGGTTGTTCACCACGATATGCACAGTGCCGCCGGTCCTGAAACCGTTGGTCTGTGAGAGCTGAAACGTCTCGGTGACGACGCCCTGCGCGGAAAACGCTGCATCGCCATGGACGAGCACGGGCAGCACCTCCACACGTTCACTGTCGTCGCGGCGCTGCTGGCGCGCCCGCACGGAACCCTCGACGACCGGATCCACGATCTCGAGGTGCGACGGGTTGAACGCGAGCGCAATATGGACGTTACCGCCGGACGTCTTCATGTCGGCGGAGAATCCCTTGTGATACTTGACGTCGCCCGAGCCCCTGAGTTCGTCGAGGTCGTAATTGCCTTCGAACTCTTCGAACAGTTCCTCGGGCGATTTACCGAGTATGTTGACGAGCACGTTGATACGGCCGCGATGTGCCATGCCGATCACGATTTCGTGGATCCCGCCGGCGCCGCCCCGGTGAATCAGGTCTTCGAGCATCGGGATCAGGCTGTCGCCACCCTCGAGGGAGAAGCGCTTCTGCCCCACGTACCGGGTATGCAGGTAGCGTTCGATGCCTTCCGCGCTGGTCAGCTGCTCGAGGATCTCCAGCCGCTCCTCGTCGCTCAACGACGGCGACGCCATCTCGTGCTCGAAATGCTCGCGGAGCCAGAGGCGTTCGCGCGCGCGAGAGATGTGAGCAAATTCGACCGTCGCCTTGCCGCAATAAATCGATCTGAGCAACTCGATGATGTCGCGCAGCTTCATGCGCGCGTTGCCCGACCCGGCCAGACCGCCCGTGTAAAACTCGGTATCCATATCGGCTTCGGTGAGACCGAGGTAGTCGAGCTTGAGGACGCCCGGGAGGCGCCGCTCCATCAGGCCGAGCGGGTCCAGGTCCGCGATCTGGTGTCCGCGAAGACTGTATACCTGGATGAGGCGCGCCACGGCAGCCTGCTTCTGGGCCGAGGACCCGGCCATTTTGCGCCCCCCGGGCCTGAGCTGACGGGTCCGGCCACCGTCGCGTGCCGCCTCGAGCAGCTCTTCGCGTATCCCGGAATGAGCGATCTCCGTGTGCGGATCGCCAAGCGACTCGAAATACTCGCGCCAGACTGCCGGAACCGAGCCGGGATCGCTCAGATAGTGCTCATAAAGAGCCTCGACCGCGCTGGCGTTGCTGCCGAAGAGCGGTGTCGATGCGTATTGGTCCTTGAGTGAACTGCCCATGAGACTGGAATTTGGGGGACGACTCGCCCCGTGAGTACCCGCTTATTTGTTCAGGCTGCCAAAAAGGCTCGCTAGTGTAGCCCAAGCCACCGGTATTGGAAACGATACGATAGTCAAAGCACCGCCAGCAGGTGAACGATCTCGTAGCAGACCAGGCAGCAATAGACGCTGAAGAAAAACGTCAGGAAAAGCCCCGTCCGGAAGCGGTTCATGAAGCGGGATTTTGCCAGAAACACGAGGATCAGAATGCTGGTGCCGGTCATGACGACCTTGCTGACGGCAAACGCCGCGCCGCCGTGGTCGAGCATATTGGCCATGAACGGGTTGGCCTCGATCATGCCGTGCTGCATCAGCGTCAGCGTCAGGAACGCATCGGCGCAGCTCAGGAGCATGATGCCCACCGCAAGGAAGAACAGCCATGGGTGATGCCAGTCGAGGAAGATTACATCGTCGTTGTCGCGGCGCGGTGCATGCCGCCGGGAACGCATGAAACCGAACAACACCGTACGCCAGCTGAACGCGCGACGTTCATCGGCCGCACGCCGCTCGTCCATGGTGCTGCTGTCACTCAGCGCATCATCCATTTCCATCAGCGTCTCGCTTCCTGCTCTCATCATCCCTGTCGCGACTGCCCCAGAATACACCAGGCGGCTTCTCAGTCACCATCCTTCCGGCCAGTAGCTTCCAGCAGGTAGGCGATCACGTCCGCCCGGTCACTCGCGCTCGAGACTCCCGGAAAACTCATACGGTTGCCCGGCAAAAATCGTGCCGGGCGAGCGAGCCATGCGTCCAGCGCCCGCGGCGTCCAGACAAAGTCTGCCCCCTGCAGGGCCACGGAATAACTGTAGCGTTCTGCCGAGCCAGCCGCCTCGCCGAAGAACCCGAACAGGTTCGGGCCGATCATGTGCACCCCGCCGTCGCCCATGGTGTGGCAGGCCTTGCACATCTGTGCCAGGCGCTCGCCATTGGCCCGGTCGGCCCCGGCATACGGCGCCTGCGCCAGGTAGTCCGCTGCCGGCAGCACAGACTGTTCGCCGAGCGTCGCAGCCGTCAACGGCGGCTCGCCGCCACCAGCGCCCGCGGACGGCGAATCCGGATCTCCGCCGCACGCCGCCAAAAAACCGGCCGAGGCAACGAGCAGGACCGCTATGTTTCGATTCACGCCGAGCCAACCCCTGATGTTCGAGCTTCGTGTCAAAACTATAAGGCAATTTGCGTACCAGCGCTCTACAGGCGTTCATTGCCGCGGGCTGCCTGCGGGTGCAACGGCCGCTTGCTCGGAATATGTATAATTTTTCGACGCCGCAATCCGGCACGTTGGAGCCCGACCTTCAAAAAGGGGATAATCGGGGGCCGGTTCTGACCATGGGCACAACATGACAGGCTACACGGGAACGCTGCCGAACGGCGCGGCAGTTCATTACGTCGACCGCAAGCGCCGATTCTGGTTGCTCTCCGTACTGTATCCATTACAGCCGTTCGCGGGCATTGCGCTGCACGCAGCAACCGGCAATGAGCTGTGGTTGCTGCTGCCTTTCCTGCTCAATTACTGTATCGCGCCGATCCTCGATATGGTCCTGGGCGAGGACGAGAACAACCCGCCTGAAGAGATCGTGATGCAGCTCGATCGCGATCCCTATTATCGGCGCCTCACCTGGATCGTCGTGCCGTTGCATTTCCTGACCTTGCTGGGCACGGCCTGGTATGCGGGGACGCAGGACCTGAGCGGCTGGGCGATTCTCGCGCTCGCCGTCGTTGCGGGGATGACCGCGGGGCTCGCGATCAACACCGGTCACGAACTGGGGCACAAGAATTCGAGGCTCGAGAAACTGCTGGCAAAGGTCGTGCTCGCCGTTCCTGCCTACGGCCATTTCACCATCGATCACAACCGCGGTCATCACCGCGACGTCTCTACGCCCGAGGATGCGGCGAGTTCACGCATGGGCGAAAGCATCTACAAATTCGCGGGCCGGGAGATGCCGGGGGCTTTCCTGCGCGCATGGAGCATCGAGAAAGACCGGCTCAACCGGCGCGGCAAGTCCGCCTGGCATCCCGGCAACCAGATTCTGCAGTCCTATGCGCTCACGGCGGCGATCTGGATCGGGCTCGTGCTGGCCTTCGGCTGGATAATGCTGCCGTTCCTGCTGGTGCACACCTTTTTTGCATGGTGGCAGCTGACCAGCGCCAATTACGTCGAGCATTACGGGCTGCTGCGCACGAAAGACGAGAATGGCCGGTATGAACGCTGCGAGCCGCATCACTCCTGGAACAGCAACCACGTATTCAGCAATCTCGTGCTGTTCCATCTCGAAAGGCACTCCGATCATCACGCACACCCGCTGCGGCGCTACCAGTCGCTGAGACACTTCGAGAACCTGCCGCAGCTGCCGAACGGCTATTTCGGCGTCTACCTGCTCGCCTACGTGCCGTGGCTCTGGTTCCGCGTCATGGACAAACGGCTGCTCGCATTGCCGCACATCCAGGGTGATCTCGACAAGGTCAACATTGATCCTGATGCACGCGGCCGCATTTTCCTGCAGCACGGCCGCGACAAGATGGCGGAGCCGGTGATTTCCTGAGCAGCGCAAAACCGGGTGTTTTGCCCGGATAGTCGCCGATCGAAAAACACCCCAGGCTGATAGTGTCGGCGAGGTTCCGGCCAACCGCCAGGCGACGATGCAGCCACCCGCCCTTCGTATTCCGTTCCGTCACCTGCTGGCGATCGTCCTCGCACAGGCGCTCGCGCTGACGGTGCAGGCGTGGCTCTCACGGGTCCTGCTGGCGCACGGCCACGAGGAACTCCAGGCGCACTACCTCGCATACCTCGCCGTGCCGCCGATCCTGGTAGTTCTGCTTGCGCCGGTGCTGTTCGAGCACCGCACATTCCTGCTGGAGCTGTTCAGCCCGCGCCGGTTGACGATACGGCTCGCACTTGCCGCCATCGCGCTCGGTATAGCGGCTCGTATCGCATGGTGGGCGCAGCTGGTTGCACGCGTGTCGCTTGGCCTTGCCGCGAGCGATAATTCAGAGGCCGTGCTCGGGCCGACGTTTTCCTGGAACTGCCCACCATTGGCCTCGCTGATGCTGGGCCTGTTCGTGATGGCGATGCTGGTACCGCTGATGGAGGAAACGCTGCACCGGGGCCTACTGCAATCCGCTCTCGCGCCCGGCGGGCTGCTCCCTGCCGTGCTGGTGTCGGCGCTGATCTTCACGGTGTTCCACCCGCCCTCGTCCTACGGCTTCGTGTTCTTCATGGGGCTGGCGCTTGGCGTGCAGTTCTGGGTGACGGGTTCGCTGTGGACCACGATGATTACCCACGTGACCTATAACGGACTCATTCAGTTCGACTGGCGCTGCCTGCAGGGGCGCTGGAATCCGCCGTCGGAGAGTCTGCCTCTGTTGTTGCCGGCTGTCGGCGCGCTGCTCACGCTCGTTGTCGCATGCGTGCTGGCCGTCGCACTGCTGCGTTATCAGCAGGCCGGGGCGCGACCCGCCCCGGCCCGGGCTGCTATCCCAGGGCGTTCGCGACACGCTCGATGATGTAGGAAGTCGCCTCCACGAGACCCTCGTAGATGTCGATGATGTCCTGACCAACCGATCCGGTATCCGTGACGCCACCGTAATTATTGCCGCCCTGGTTCGACGTGCACTGCTCCGCACCGCCGCCGACAAACCCGATTTCACTCACTGTAAGTTCGCGCATGATTCAATCTCCTTATCGATCATTGCATGGTGGTATGCGCTTTCTGCGCACTGTCACCTTAGCTGCGCCCGCAACTCACTGCGCGTTACGAATAGCCCTGTTTCATGCGGTTTTTAACATAGTCACGACTACCCTGGCCCGGCAGGGTGTGATCCGCCGCACGGAACCGCCCGTGATCCCTGTCTACCCTGAACACAGACCTTTCGCTCGGGCAACGGGACACAAATGATGAAAACTTTTTCGCTCAGGCTGTGCGCGCTTCTGATCATGCTCACAGCAGCAGGCACCGCAGTCGCGGACCACAATTTCGGCATCGGCGTCAAGGCCGGGACGCTCGGCATCGGCGTCGAGGGCACCTGGCGGCCGCTCCCGTATATCGATCTTCGGCTGGGCGCCAACCAGTACGACTACAGCGATAACGGCCTCTATGGCGGCGTCAATTACGATGCCGAGATCAACCTCGACAGCTATTACGTCACGGGCAACTTCCGCTTTCCGCTCAGCCCGTTCCGGATCACTGGCGGGCTGTACTCCAACGGCAACGAATTCAACGCGGTCAGCGGCGACAACGGCGCCATCATCATCATTGGCGGCGACCCCTATCCCGCCGATGCCGTAGGTACGGTCTCCGCCGGCGCGGCGTTCGACAGTACGTCGCCGTATTTCGGTGTCGGCTTCGATTTCACGGTGCTGGGCAAAGTCGGTATGAACCTGGACTTCGGTGTGCTGTGGCAGGGATCGCCACAGGTATCGATCGCCACTGACGGACTGCTTGCGGGCGATCCGACGTTCGAAGCCTCGCTCGAAGCCGAGCGCGCCGATCTCGAGAACGAACTCAGCGACTACAAGGCCTGGCCCGTGGTCAGCCTCGGCTTCGTGTTCAATTTCCTCTGATCAGAGACTGTCGAGCCAGTTCGCCACCGTAAGTCCCGTGCGCAAATAGGCGCGGCGCAGCGCGGGCAACGGGTAACGCCGCGGCAATTCCCTGGAGAAACGCGGCAGACCGTCGGGGGCACTTCCCCGTCCTATCCAGTCAGCGAGCTGTTTGCCGGCCCACGTCGCCGTATTGACGCCGTTGCCGTGGTAGCCGAAACCGAAAAAGGTGAACGGATCGTCCGTCAGCCGACCGATGCCGGGCCGTAGCGATGCCGTCATGCAGATCAGCCCGTGCCACCGGTACTCGATTTCGACATCGGACCATCCGGGCCAGAGCCTGCGAAACGTGCTGATCATCTTGCGGTAGGTAGCGCGCTCGCCCGTGCGAGTGCCGCGCGTGTGCCCTCTTGCACCGAACAGGAAACGGTTGTCAGGGAGCAGCCGGAAGTAATTGAGCAGGTGCCGCGAATTAATGGTCGGATGTTCCGTCCGCCAGCCCTGGTCCAGCCGCTCGTCGTCGCTCAACGGGCGCGTGACGATAATCGCGCTGACGATCGGCATCGTGCGGCCGTAAAACTCGGCCCGGAGCCCCTCGGGCATGAACCCGTTGGTCGCGAACAGCACGGTCGACGCCCGCAGGGTTGCGCCTGCGGTGTGCAGCCTGTGCCCGCCATCCGCGGTCCGGGACCAGTCGAGCACCTCACTGGACGAATGCAGCGTCGCACCGCGGCGGCTCGCCGCATGCGCAAGACCGCGGCAAAAGCGCAACGGATGCAGGCCGAACGCAGGCCTGCAAATCAGGCCACCGTATTGATCGTCCGTGTCGTAGATACGCTCACTGACTTCGTAACGCGTCAGCAGCTCGGCATCGAGTCCGAGGATCCCGGTCATCGCTTTGTGATCGTCTTCGAGACCGGTGTATGCGCGCCGGGAATGCGCCATCGTAACCTCTGCTGCGCCGAACATGTCGACATCGATAGCCTCGTCGTATGCCAGGTTGCGCACGAGTTCCACCGCCTGCGCCTGCGCGCGGTACCAGTCCCTTGCGGCTTCGATACCGAAGTGTCGGATCACGCCCCCTGGCTGCAGCCCGGTGCCCCCGATACAGCAAAAACCACCGTTGCGCCCCGACGCACCCCAGCCGATGTGCCCCGCTTCCAGCACGCGCACATCGAGGCCGTGATCCCTGGCCAGGTGATAGGCCGCCGACAGACCGGTATAACCGCCACCGATGATCGCGACATCGCAGGATTCGTCCCGCTCGAGCGGCGCCGATGAGAAGGTCGGCGGCGGCGCGGTGGCTTCCCAGTAGCTGGGCTGCGGCGTGGCGAAATCGTACAGGTTGTCGTCGTACAGACGCCGCATCGTGCTCAGGCCCGCCTGGCGCGCTCCGCACACGCCAGCATGGCCGCCAGGCTGACGTCGACGTCAGCCTCCGTCGTCGACCAGTTGCAAACACTGATACGCATCGCGCGGCGTCCATGCCAGACCGTGCCGCCGCACCAGCAGGTGCCGTCGCGCTGGATCTCCGCGATGACGCGGCGGGTCGTCTCGTCGTCGCCGAAGGACACCAGCACCTGGTTCAGCACGACGTCATTGAGGATCTCG
>Ga0193947_1000085_pt1 | contig 18693 bp, 18 predicted proteins | sample FRT_01_MG_FD_161267 | JGI IMG/M metagenome (GOLD analysis project Ga0193947, IMG submission 161267) | Sediment microbial communities from the Broadkill River, Lewes, Delaware, United States - FRT_0-1_MG | ecosystem: Environmental > Aquatic > Freshwater > River > Sediment | place: USA: Delaware... | reverse complement strand
CCTGGCCAAACTGGTCGAAAAAGAACCGGGTATGCGGCCGGTAATGATTCGCGATGGCGACTATTACATCGGTTTGCGCCAGCGTATTGAAAAGGCGCGGAAACACCGGGCTGACCTGTTTATTTCCATTCACGCCGATGCTTTTCGGGACCGCCGTGTGCAGGGATCATCCGTGTTCGTGATTTCACGGCGTGGGGCGTCCTCGGAAATGGCGCGCTGGCTGGCAGCGCGCGAGAATGCTGCCGATCTGGTGGGAGGCGTCAGTCTGGATGACAAGGACGATCTTTTGGCGGAGGTGTTGCTTGATCTGGCCCAGACGGCAACCCTGGAAGCCAGCAACGAGGTGGCAGACAAAGTGCTGGCTGAGATGAAACGGCTCGGCAAGGTGCATAAGAAACGTGTTCAGCACGCCGGTTTCGTGGTGTTGAAATCTCCGGATATCCCTTCGCTGCTGATCGAGACCGCCTATATCTCCAATCCGGCTGAGGAGAAAAAGCTGAAAAATCCGAGTCACCAGCAGAAGGTGGCCAATGCGATTATGAAAGGGGTGCGCGCTTATTTCACGACCAACGCGCCGCCAGGCACCCTGATGGCGCAGAACAACCGGCGTCGTCACGTGATTCGTAAAGGCGACACCCTGAGCCATATTGCGCAACGTTACGGGGTGAGTATGAGTTCACTCCGTGCCACCAATAAGCTGAGGGACGACCGTTTGCTGGTCGGCAAAGTACTGGCCATTCCGTCCAAGGGCGGTTAAGCCATCACTGTCAGTGGCTGCATGGCATAGCCGGTATCATTGTTGAGCGCAGACCGGGTCCGGTTGCCCGCGCAGGTGCATTTCACGTTAAACTGCGCACATGCGCATCCATCCACTCGAACCCCAGCTCATCAACCAGATCGCCGCCGGCGAGGTTGTGGAACGCCCGGCTTCCGTGCTCAAGGAACTGTTGGAAAACAGCCTGGATGCGGGTTCGTCGAAAATCGAAATCGATATCGAAGAGGGCGGTAAACGTCTGATTCGGGTGCGGGATAATGGTCACGGTATCCACCGGGAGGATCTGGCGCTGGCGCTGTCGCGTCATGCGACCAGCAAGATCGCCTCACTGGAGGACCTGGAACAGGTCGTCAGTATGGGTTTCCGTGGTGAAGCGTTGCCGAGTATCGCTTCGGTATCGCGTCTTCTGGTGCAGTCGCGTACTGCGCAAGAGTCGAGCGGCTGGCAGGTACAGGGTGACGGCAGGGAAAAAACCGCTGACCCTGAGCCGGTGGCGCAGCTGCCGGGAACCACTGTAGAAGTGCGGGACCTGTTTCACAACGTGCCGGCACGACGCAAGTTCCTGCGCGCTGAAAGTACCGAGCAGAAACACCTGGAGACTGTCATCCAGCGTATTGCCTTGAGCCGTCCGCAGGTCGAACTGGTGGTCCGCCGCAAGCGCAAAGTGCTTTACCACCTGCGCCCGGCTCAAAGCGAGACGCAGCAGCTCGAACGACTGAAGGTATTGCTCGGCGAGCCGTTTGCGCAGCAATTGATCGGTTTTGACCACGCTGCCGCCGGTTTGCGCCTGTACGGTTGGATTGCCGAACCGACTTTTTCCCGCAGCCAGGCCGATTTGCAGTTCTTTTTCGTTAATGGGCGCGCAGTACGTGACAGGCTGCTGGCGCACGCGGTTCGTCAAGCCTACCAGGATGTGCTGTATCATGGTCGACACCCGGCTTTTGTACTGTATCTGGAGCTGGAGCCGGTGGCGGTGGATGTCAATGCCCACCCGGCCAAACACGAAGTGCGTTTTCGTGATTCGCGACTGGTGCATGATTTCATGTTTCGCACGGTTCACCGGGTGCTGGCTGAGCAACGACCTGCTGCGGATCAGCCGGCATCCGCACCGTTGCACTCCCTGCCGGTGACGGGCTCGGGTTACGGCACCCCACAGGGTCACCGGCAAAGCAGCATGCCGTTGCAGGTGGAGGAACAGCTCAGCCATTACCGGCGCCTGCATGGCGGCAGTCTATCTGCGGCCGCAACAGCGCCCGTCTATGAACAGGCAGACCCCGAGGCCGAAGTGCAGACTGTCCCGCCGCTCGGTTTTGCGCTGGCACAGCTCAAAGGTGTCTACATACTTGCCGAGAATGAAGAGGGACTGGTGCTGGTCGATATGCACGCCGCACACGAACGCATCAGCTATGAGCAACTCAAGTGCAGCTATCAGGAAGACGGCATCCGTTCCCAGCCTTTGCTGGTACCGTTGACCCTGGCGGTCAGCCGTGCGGAAGCCGATGAGGCGGAACAGAGGCAGGCGTGGTTTGCCACGCTGGGCTTTGAAATTGACCGCCACGGTCCTGAGCAGCTGCTGCTGCGGCAGGTGCCGGCGTTGCTGTCTGACGTTGATGTCGAGGCGCTGGTGCGTGATGTATTGTCGGACTGTCACAGCCACGGACGCAGTCGTCGGATTGAAGACACCATCAATGAGCTGCTCTCGACCATGGCTTGCCACGGCTCTGTTCGCGCCAATCGCAGTCTGACGATACAGGAGATGAATGCCCTGTTGCGCGATATGGAGCGAACCGAGCGTTCGGGTCAGTGTAACCACGGACGACCGACCTGGGTGCAGATCGGTTTGCAGGAGCTGGATGCATTGTTTCTGCGTGGCCGCTAACGCCGTCCGGAGTCGTCAGTCGTATGCACCGACCTCTGGCAATCCTGCTGATGGGACCGACCGCTTCCGGTAAAACCGGTGCCGCAGTGGAGCTGGTTCAGCAGTTACCGGTTGAAATCGTCAGTGTTGATTCGGCGCTGGTGTACCGGGGTATGGATATTGGTACGGCCAAACCCGATGCAAAAACCCTGCAGCTTGCACCGCATCGTCTTATCGATATCCGTGATCCCTCCGAGGTCTATTCTGCGGCTGAATTTCGTGACGACGCGCTACGTGAAATGGCGGCGATTCGCGCGCGCGGCAAACTGCCATTGCTGGTTGGCGGTACCATGCTCTATTTCAGGGTTCTGCAGCAGGGGCTGTCAGATCTCCCCCCCGCCAACCGCGGGGTGCGGGCACGGCTCGAGGCAGAAGCCCGGGACCAGGGCTGGCAGGCCCTGCACGCGCGCCTGCGCCGGATTGATCCACAGTCGGCAGCCCGTATCCACCCCAATGATCCGCAACGCATCCAGCGTGCGCTGGAAGTTTACGAGCTGAGCGGTTCATCTTTGAGTGAGCTCTGTGCAGCCGGGCGGCAGGGGCCGCCGGCCTACCGGTTCGAGAAAATAGTACTGGCACCGCAGCAGCGACAGGTATTGCACCGACGTATCCGGCAGCGTTTCGATATCATGCTGGCGCAGGGGTTTCTGGATGAGGTGCGGCGCTTACGTGCGCGCCCGGATCTCAATCCAGGATTGCCATCCATGCGGTCCGTCGGTTATCGCCAGGCCTGGGAGCACCTGGAAGGTGGGCTCTCGGAGGGAGAGTGGGTGGAACGGGCCATTATAGCGACCCGGCAGTATGCAAAGCGGCAACTGACCTGGCTGCGTAGTGAGCCGGGTTGCCACTGGTTCGATCCGTTGAGGGAAGACGCCGTGGCCCGCATCCGTCTTTTGTTAGACAAAATCAGTGGTGCGGTACACTAGCGCAGCAGCGGCTTGACTGTGCTATAGTTTTGCCGGGATGCTGAATCAGCCAGCCGCAAGGGATGCGGTTTTGTGACCTGTGCTTGCTTTGAATATATTAAGTATAATGATCCCGGCAGGAGAACGAACTTGGTGCACGTTACTAGAAGAAGGAGAAATGACATGGCAAGAGGGCAGTCGTTACAAGAACCCTTTCTGAATGCGCTTCGTAAAGAGCGTATTCCAGTCGCTATTTACCTGGTAAATGGCATTAAATTACAAGGCCAGATTGAGTCCTTCGATCAATTCGTGGTGTTGCTGAAAAACAGTGTCAGCCAGATGGTGTACAAACACGCCATCTCTACTGTGGTGCCGGCGCGCAATGTGCGACTGGCGACTGGCGATGAAGGGGGCAGCGGCGCTGAGCCGGGTAACACCTGATACCACGGTGTTGATCCGTAATCGGAGTTTGCCCCCGATTCCTGCATATCATCCACATTATGTTTGAACGTCCCCAAAGCGGTGAGAGGGCGGTTCTCGTTCACGTCGATTATCCTGGCGAATCAGAGCCCGAAGACCTGCTGGAATTCGGCGATCTTGCCGCGTCTGCCGGTGCGCAAGTGGTTGCTACCGTCACCGCCAGTCGTATTGCACCGGATTCCCGCTTTTATGTCGGTTCGGGTAAGGCGGAAGAAATCCGTGACCTGTTGAGCGCGGAGGCCGCTGAACTGGTGATTTTCAATCATGAACTCAGCCCCAGCCAGGAGCGCAATCTGGAGCAGCTGTTGCAAGCCAGGGTGCTGGATCGAACCGGGTTGATCCTGGATATTTTTGCCCAGCGCGCGCGTTCTTTTGAGGGCAAGTTGCAGGTAGAACTCGCCCAGCTCAAACACCTGTCGACCCGTCTGGTACGTGGCTGGACTCACCTGGAACGGCAAAAAGGCGGTATCGGTTTGCGTGGTCCGGGTGAAACCCAGCTGGAAACCGACCGGCGTTTGCTCGGTCAGCGTATCAAGCAGATCCATAAACGACTCGACAAGGTGCGTAGCCAGCGTGCCCAGGGGCGGCGCGCCCGCGAGCGCGCTGCTGTACCCACAGTATCCCTGGTGGGTTACACCAATGCTGGAAAATCCACTTTATTCAATCGCCTGTGTAATGCCGACGTGTATGCGGCGGATCAGTTGTTTGCCACCCTCGACCCCACCCTGAGACGTTTCAAGTTGCCGGGATTCGGCGCCGTGGTGCTCGCTGATACAGTCGGTTTCGTACGTCAGCTTCCCCACGAACTGGTGGCGGCATTTCGCTCCACCCTGGAAGAAACCCTGGAGGCTGATTTATTGCTGCACCTGGTCGACGCCCACGATCCTGAGCGGCATACGCGTATCGATCAGGTAAACGAAGTACTCGGTGCGATCGGGGCCAGGTCTGTCCCTCAGATCCTGGTGTACAACAAGATCGATTTGAGTGCCGAGCCACCGCGCCTGCTGCGCGATGTGCAGGGGCGGGTTACACGTCTGTGGTGTTCGGCAAGCACCGGTGAAGGGTTCGACTTGCTGGAACAGGCATTGGATGAGTTTTTTCTGCGCGACCAGCTGCAGGGGTGGTTGCAGTTACCCGCCAGCGCAGGGCGCCTGCGGGCGGCTATCTACCAGACGGGCAGGATATTGCAGGAGGTTGCGGATGAGTCGGGTGGCTGTTGGCTGGAGGTACGTATCAGCCAGCGCGAACTCGAGGCTTTGTACCGGCGTGAGGGGCAGCAATACGTCCTCCACGCCAGCCGGGAGCCGGTTAATGTTGCGGGCGCAGCCCAAGCTCCCTAGAATTCACATCCTTGGTTTTCTGATTATCACTTAATTTTTCCCACGCTACGGAGTCAAACATGGCCTGGAACGAGCCGGGAGGCGGTAACAACAAAGATCCTTGGGGTGGTCGCGGTGACCAGGGCCCGCCGGATCTGGATGAAGTCGTGCGTAAAATGCAGGACAAACTGGGCGGTTTGTTTGGTGGCCGCAAAAGAGGCGGCGCCAGTGGTGGGTCCGGTGCCGGGTTTACAGGATTCGGGATCATTATCGGTATCGCGGCGATTGTCTGGCTGTTTTCGGGCATTTATATCGTCGATGCGGGTAAACAGGGTGTGGTCTTGCGTTTCGGTGCTTTCAACAAAATCACCATGCCCGGACCCCACTGGCGCATTCCCTATCCGGTCGATCAGGTGGAGATCGTTGACGTCGAGCAGCGGCGTTTCGTGGAAATCGGTTATCGTTCCGGTGGTGCCGGACAGAGTACCGTTGCGGTGCCGCGTGAAGCGTTGATGCTTACGCAAGACGAGAATATCGTCAATATAAAACTGGCGGTGCAGTACCAGGTCGGTGATCCAAAAAACTATCTGTTCAATGTCCGTGATCCCAATTCAGTCCTCAAGCAGGTGGCGGAAAGTGCGGTCCGGGAGGTTATCGGACAGAATAATATGGACTTTGTCCTCAAGGAAGGACGTGCCGAGGTGGTCAGCACGACCAAGGATGTCATGCAGCGAATACTCGACAGGTATGAAAGCGGACTGCTGGTTTCTGACGTGAATCTGCAGGATGCGCAACCGCCGGAAGAGGTTCAGGCTGCATTTTCCGACGCCATCAAGGCACGCGAGGACAAGGAGCGATTCAAGAACGAAGCCGAGGCCTATGCCAACGACGTTATTCCGAAAGCACGCGGTGCTGCTGCGCGCCAGATTCAGGAAGCCGAGGCCTACAGGGAGGCACTGATTGCAAAGGCCCAGGGTGAGGCCAGTCGTTTCAGTCAGCTGTTAACGGAGTACTCAAGGGCACCGGAGATCACACGCAAGCGTCTGTATTTTGAGACCATGGAGTCGGTGCTGGCCAGGACCGGCGTGGTTCTGATGGACAACGAGAACGCCAACAGCCTGATGTACCTGCCGATCGACCAGTTGATGAAACAGGTGCCGGGGATGCGCCAATTCTCCGGCAGTAACAGCGCTGATAACGAATCACAGAACGACACCGAGGGAGAACAGACCGTTCGACCCACGCGCAGATCAAGGGAGGCCCGGTAATGGCTAATCGATTGGGTTTTATCGTGGTGCTGGCGCTGGTGGTGTTGGTCACTGGTGTTTTCTCCATGTACCAGGTCGCGGAATGGGAAAAAGCCATACTGTTCCGGCTCGGTGAGATTGTTAAAACAGACGTACAGCCCGGGCTGCATTTCAAGATTCCATTTGTCAACAATGTGCGCAAGTTTGACGGACGCAGGCTGACACTGGACGTTGAGCCCGAGCGTTTTCTGACGGTGGAGAAGAAAAACGTCATCGTCGACTCTTTCGTGATGTGGCGTATCGCCGATGCAAAACGGTTCTACACGGCGGTGATGGGTGACGAGCGTAATGCCCGTCAGCGGCTGGAACAGATCGTCAAGGATGGCATGCGTGGGCAGTTCAGTAAGCGCACCGTCAACCAGGTGGTATCGGAGGAACGTGACACGATCACCAAGGACCTCACCATAGCCGCCAGCGCGCAGGCCGGTCAGATCGGTATCGAGATTGTTGACGTGCGCGTAAAACGCGTCGATCTTCCTTCCGAGGTCAGTAATTCCGTCTACCGGCGCATGCAGGCGGAACGGTCACGTGTTGCCAAGGAGTTTCGTTCGCAGGGTGCCGAGCTGGCGGAAAAAATCCGCGCCGGTGCAGATCGCCAGCGCCAGGTGCTCATCGCCGAGGCTTACCGGGAGGCTGAGCAGACGCGAGGCGAGGGGGATGCGCGCGCAGCGGAGATCTACGCCCAGGCTTTTAACAAGGACAAGGAGTTCTATGCCTTCTTCCGCAGCCTCCGCGCGTATCAGGAAAGTTTTGACGGCAGCAATGATCTGATGCTGCTGACACCCGATGGCGAGTTTTTCGAGTATTTCAACCAGGGCGGGCAGTAGACAGTCTGCCCGGGGCTGAGCGCATACACCAAGTCCGGGCGATGAACCGTCGCCCGGCTTTTTTTTGGACAGCCGGTACCGGGAAAAGCCTATGTGGAACGATTTGTGGGTGGCCATGGCGTTAATGCTGGTACTGGAGGGTATTGTGCCGTTCCTAAGCCCTGACACCCTGAGGCGTATGCTGGTGACTTTGATGCAGATGGATAACCGTAGTATGCGTATTGCTGGCTTGATCAGTATGTTGGCGGGTGTGGCGCTACTGTATTTGGTGCATTAACCGATGAAGGGTAAAAATCGCTGGTTATTACCGGAGGGCATTGAAGACCTGCTGCCCGAACAGGCCGCGCAGCTGGAACAGTTGCGTCGTGAATTGGTGGATTTCTACCGCAGCTGGGGCTACCAGCTGATCCAGCCGCCGTTTATCGAGTATCTGGATTCCCTGCTCACCGGCACCGGCCATGATCTTGACCTGCAGACCTTCAAGCTGATCGACCAGCTTTCCGGGCGTCTGCTGGGATTGCGCGCAGACATGACGCCGCAGGCAGCCCGCATTGATGCGCATCGTCTGCAACGGCAGGCACCCAGCCGTTTGTGTTACCTGGGTACCGTTTTGCGTACGCTTCCCGACGGGTTTGCCGGTTCGCGCAGTCCGATGCAGGTGGGCGCAGAATTATTCGGGCACGCCGGCGCCGAAAGTGACGTCGAAATTCTCGAACTGATGGTTGCCACGCTGGCGCTGTGCGGTGTCGAAGATGTCTATATTGACCTGGGTCATGTCGGGATATACCGTGGCCTGGCCCATGATGCCGGTCTGGAGCAGGAGCAGGAGGCATTGCTGTTTGAGGCGCTGCAGCGCAAGGCTATTCCTGAGATCAATGAATTTCTGCTGCAGCTGGACCTGTCGACCGCGCAACGTGAGCGGCTCGCAGGGCTGGCGACATTGAACGGCGGGGTGGATGTGCTGGAGCGGGCACAGGCATTGTTACAGGGTAGCGGTGATGGTGTGCGATCGGCACTGCAAAATCTGGGCAGAATTGCAGATCTCGCTCAACGGCGACTGCCACAGCTGTCACTGCACTTTGATCTGGCGGAACTGCGCGGCTACCAGTTCCATACCGGCGCCGTGTTCGCCGCTTTTGTCGCGGATCGGGGCCAGGAAATTGCCCGTGGTGGACGTTATGACGAAATTGGTAAAGTATTCGGCCGGGCGCGTCCGGCAACCGGGTTCAGTACCGATTTGCGTACTCTGATGCAGCTGGGTCGGCGCGGCAGCAGGCCTCAGGCGGCCGCTGTCATACTGGCACCCTTCGAGGATAATGCGGCACTGTCGGATAAGGTTCGGGCTTTGCGGGCCCAAGGTGAAGCCGTGATACAACAATTGCCCGGTCAGGCGGGTAGCGTTGCGGAAACCGGGTGTGACCGGGTGTTGCGCTGGAATGGCTCGGAATGGGTGGTAGAGTCGATAACATAGTGAGTGCGTTGAATAGCCGACATGCCACTGCAGTACCGTTGGCAGCAGGGATGCTGCCGTCGAGCCTGCATGGATGTATTTACGGCGTGTACTGTAGTGGCATGTCTGCTATTCAACGCACGGTTTCGTCGATTCGGCAGCAAAAGAAACCGGCTATATACTGACGAGTACACAGGCTGGGCGACACCCCTTCACAGGACACGCTTTGAATACGTCCTTGTACGCTCGGCGGCAGCATCCTTGCTGCCGACGGTCCCGTAAAGGGGGGGCGCCCAGCCTGTGTGCGATTTGCTAATACCTCTAGTGGTGACAGGGTTTTCGATTTGAGTAGGGTATTTTTACTGACAAGGTTGAAGTTCGATGGGTAAGAATGTAGTAGTGATAGGCACCCAGTGGGGTGACGAAGGCAAGGGCAAGATTGTTGATCTGTTAACCGACCGCGCTTCTGCCGTGGTACGTTTTCAGGGTGGTCATAATGCCGGTCATACGCTTGTCATCGACGGCAATAAAACAGTCCTGCATTTGATTCCTTCCGGCATCCTGCGCGTCGGTGTGCGCTGTCTGATCGGTAACGGCGTGGTGCTGTCGCCGGCGGCCCTGCTGGATGAAATCCGCATGCTGGAAGCCAGCGGCATACCGGCCCGTGAGCGGTTGGGCATCAGCGAGTCCTGTGCCCTGATTCTTCCCTATCATATTGCCCTGGATCAGGCACGTGAAGCGGCTCGTGGCAAGAAGGCTATCGGTACCACGGGCCGTGGTATCGGTCCTGCCTATGAGGATAAGGTCTCACGCCGTGGAATACGCCTGGGAGAAATGCTCGATCCTGACCACTTCAGGGAACGTCTGGCTGAAGTGATGGAATATCACAACTTTGCCCTGCAAAACTATTTCAAGACCGAGCCTGTCGATTTCCAGAGTGTACTCGATGAAGCCCTGGCGCAGGCGGAACAGATAGCGCCACTGGTAGCTGATGTTCCCGGTGTACTGCATAAGCTGCGCGCGCAAGGCGAGAGCATTATGTTTGAAGGAGCACAGGGTGCACTGCTGGATATCGATCATGGTACCTATCCTTACGTGACTTCATCGACGACCACTGCGGGTGGTGCGGCCAGTGGCAGTGGCGTGGGCCCGCGTGCCCTGGATTATGTGCTGGGTATTGTCAAAGCCTATACCACACGGGTAGGTGCGGGTCCCTTCCCGACCGAACTGTTTGATGATGACGGCAAACATCTGGGTGAAAGAGGTCATGAGTTCGGCGCCACCACCGGCCGCCAGCGGCGTTGTGGCTGGCTGGATGTGGTTGCCTTGCGTCGTTCGCTGGAGGTCAACAGCGTAACCGGTATGTGCATCACCAAGCTGGACGTGCTGGACGGCATGGAGACGGTCAAGATTTGTGTCGCCTACAAGCTCGACGGCGAGGAGGTCGTTATTCCACCGGTGGGAGCCGATCTGTTTGAAAAGTGTGAACCGGTATTAATCGAAATGCCGGGTTGGAGTGAGTCCACAGTCGGCGCCAGATCCATGGATAAACTTCCGCAGGAAGCGGTCAATTACCTGGCCAGGGTTGAAGAACTTTGTGCTACACCGATTGATATTGTTTCCACGGGGCCCGATCGCGAAGAGACCATTATAAAGCGCCATCCATTTGAGTAGTTCCTTTACCGGAGCTGCGTGGTCCGTGCCGGGTATGTTCCGGCTGTCCGATTACACTGACGGGTTCCAGCCTGTAGTAACCCGGCCCTGAGTCGGGAAGCGTGATTTCGCGCTGGTGGTTAGCGACCTCTATAAAATCGGGGAGCGTCCGGTAAGGTCCGACCGGGTTTTCCGCATGCAAGACCTGGTACAGGCCTGGTGGCAGGATGCGGGTGCGCAGCAGGATACCGTTCTGTTGCACCTCTGCCGTATACCCGTCAAACGGCGCTGCCAGCGGCTCGCCGATGAAAATACCTTCTCCCGGCTGTTGCACGCTCTGCCAGTAGGCTTCCAGCAGGGTTCGGCCTGCGGCATAGCTTTCCATGACCAGGCCGGGATTTGGAAACTTGCCCGGTAGATTGCAGGGTTCCACGACTGTGCCATAACTGCCGGTTGCGCCGGCCTCCAGCCAGCGCAGGGCGCTCATCTGTCTGCTGCCGCTGAGTTTTCCTCCCGCAGAGGTCAGGTGGTCAGCGATAGCGCCCGGGATAAATTGCAGGCTATCCAGGTACGGTACGCTGACGCTGCCGGTAAAGTAAAAGAGTATATTCCCGGCGTTTTCCAGTCCGTCCGATGTCATGACTTCGGTTTCTATCCAGTCTGTCATGCGGCGTTGTATTTTTTCAAAATGGATCGAACGGACATTGCGTGCCTTGTCGCTGGTGCTGAGCAGGTAAGCTGTCCCGGCCGGTTGGCTGTTGTCAGCGCGGATACCGCGGTCGATCAGGGCTTTTGCCCGTTCGAAACCGGTTGCGGCTATGCTCATGGTCGGGCGTATGCCGTAGTCCGTATAGGGGGTTGCCGTCCGGTGATTGAAAAGCGGGCTGCGACGGGTTGCCGCACATCGATGGCTGGAACAGTAGGCTTTGTCAAAACCAAAGGTGAATGCTGATGTGATCGACATGCATCCGACTCGATAGGGTTTGACCCAGGTGAGAGCATAAGCCTGAACATGGTCCGGCGTGTGCGCGATAACGCGCGCCCTGATGCGCTCGAACAGCTGCCTGCTCATGGCGACGCTATCTGGATTGAAACTTACGTGCAGTACGTTTCGTTGCGGAATATTCCGGCTTTTCTGATAGTAGCGGCCGATGCGGATGCTCAGCGGATCGCTGTCGTTGATTATCACAGCGAGCTCACTGGCATAGATGCGGTGTTTTGGCAACAACAGGTGAATGTCGTCCGACGCGACGCTTGAAACTGCGGCTGCGCAGAGTGACAGCAACGTCAGGGTCTTTGCGGAGAAATTTATGAGCCGGGTCGGAAAACTCAAACGGTGTGTTTCCAATTGGTTATCTGGAAACACATGTTACGTTGTGTGCCGGCACACCTTCAAGGTGACAGGGACGGGTTCAGAGGTTCACAGCCACATCGTCTGCCTTGTCGCCCAGCATGAACTGGATGTTAGAGATCCTGTCGAGTTGCGATATAAACGCATCCAGGCAGTGCGGGTCGAATTTTTTACCACGTTGCTGATGGAGGTAGTCCAGTGCCCTTTCTATCGACCACACGGACTTATGGGGGCGTGCAGAGGTGAGTGCATCGAAGGCGTCGGCAACACTGACGATACGGGCGGGCAGCGGGATGTCGGTGTTGCCCAGTTTATGGGGGTAACCTGTACCATCGAACTTCTCGTGATGGCTCAGTGCGATGACCGCGCCCATCTGCAGATATTTCGACGGGCTGTCCTTGATGATTTCATGGCCGATTATCGTGTGCGTTTTCATGATTTCGAATTCAGTCGGCGTCAGGCGGCCCGGTTTGCGGAGAATTCTATCCGGTATACCGATCTTGCCGATATCGTGCATGGGTGCCGTCAGTTCAATGGCTTCGCAGTCCGCCTTTGACAGGCCGAGTTGTTCCGCAATAATGCGCGAGTACTTTGCCATGCGGATGACATGGTTGCCGCTGTCTTCGTCACGAAACTCACCGGCCCTGGCCAGGCGATACAGGGTCTCATGTTCCCGCAGTCGAATTTCACTGGTTGCGTCCGAGATACGTTGTTCCAGCCAGTGTGCCCGCTCGCGAATGATTTTCTGTTGCTGGCGTTGGGCGAGCAGATTGTTGAAGCGGGCACGCAGCTCGACGTCGTCGACAGGTGTTGCCAGTAAATCGTTGGCACCCGCATCGAGAACCTGGCGGCGAAGATCACGGTCACTCCAGGGTGCCATCATGAGTACAGAAAGGTCGCTGCCATCGGGCAGTTGCCGTATACGCCGGATCAACTCTGCTGCACCGATGTGTGGGAACAGGCTGTCGCAGACCAGCAGATCGGCACTGTTCCAGCTCAGCCAGGAGAGCGCCGATTCAGGTCTGAAAAACGCCTCGATCTGAAACTGCGGATCGATACGCTGTATCAGCTTGAGTAGGTGTTCCTGCCGGGATGATTCCCGCTCCAATATCACGATTGTCGGCATACGCTATGTCTCATCCTCGATTCATCACAGCACATGGATAGCACTGGAGCTTCCGTGCCAGCCGCATTGATGAGGAAGTAGTTTCCTTTAATGTATTGAAATAACAAGAATTAAAAAATTCTCCCTGCCTGCTGCTTGTAGCTAACGGCAGACTTGGGTCAAACTTAAGCGTATGATTTCAATCGGCTTAGACAGATCATGGCCTACTTGATATGTTTTGCAGCAGTATTGATGAGGATTACGCATGTCGCAACAGGATGATAAGGCGCCGTCGCAGGGACGGCAGTCGCTGGGCAGTGTGTTTCGTAGCGTCTCGGCGTCCATGTTCGGGGTACAGAGCAGCAAACAACACGAAGAAGATTTTATCAAGGGCGATGCCACCACTTATATTGTGGTAGGGCTGGTTGCAACCCTTGTGTTTATCCTGGCGGTATGGGGGGTTGTTCAACTGGTGGTGCACATCACTCAGCCTTCCTGAAGTTAACCTTTCCCGGTGCATAAGTTATTGAAGGCATTGGCCAGGCCTCTGATCGGCAGTCTGCGCGACTTGATGCCGGTTATTCTGGTGGTGATGTTTTTTCAGCTTATTGTGCTGCAGCAACCGTTGCCGAATCTGGCGCAGCTGCTGTCGGGTGTCGTGCTGGTGGTACTGGGGTTGACCCTTTTCATTCAGGGACTGGAGATGGGACTGTTTCCTGTGGGCGAGTCCCTGGCCCACGCCCTGGCGCGCAAAGGCAGTCTGTTCTGGTTGTTGATATTTGCGTTCTCACTGGGGTTCGGTACCACGGTTGCCGAACCAGCCTTGATCGCCGTTGCCGAAGAAGCTTCCGAGGTCGCGGCCGCGGCCGGAGCGATTGCCGATAATCCGTCGGTTCAGCAAGCTTATGCTGAGGGGTTGCGGTTCACCGTCGCGTTTTCAGTCGGCCTTGCAATCCTCGTCGGGGTGATGCGCATTGTCAAAGGCTGGCCTATCCACTGGATGATTATGGGAGGTTATGTTCTGGTGGTTATCATTACCTCGTTTGCGCCGCGCGAGATTATCGGTATCGCCTATGACTCAGGGGGTGTGACCACGTCGACAATCACTGTTCCGCTGGTGACCGCCCTCGGTGTGGGCCTGGCTTCATCCATTCGTGGACGCAGCCCGATGATCGACGGTTTCGGCCTGATCGCGTTTGCATCGATTACGCCGATAATTTTCGTATTGATATTTGGTATGGTGATGCACTCATGACCTGGTCTGAGATACTGCACACCGTTTGGGATACGGCGGGCGATATACTTCCCATCGTCGTCATGATTGCCGCGTTTCAGTTCGTTGTGATTCGCAGGCGGATGCCGAATCTGCGTCGCGTTGTGATCGGTTTTGTCTACGTGCTTATCGGATTGTCGTTGTTTCTGCTGGGGCTCGAACAGGCGTTATTCCCTCTGGGACGGTTAATGGCGACCCAGTTGACTGATCCGGGGTTCATTTATTCCGGCATTGAGCACGTCGCCGGTGTGATTCATTGGGCGGATTACTACTGGGTCTATATTTTTGCCTTTGCTATCGGGTTCTCGACGACTATCGCCGAACCCTCCTTGATGGCAGTCGCCATCAAGGCCAACCAGGTGTCGGGTGGTGCCATCCGTGCCTGGGGACTCAGGATCGCAGTGGCGCTGGGTGTCGCAGCCGGTATTGCGCTTGGTTCCTACCGCATTGTTACCGGTCTGCCGATTCATTACTTTATCATTGTTGGCTATGTTGTGGTTGTCATACAGACTTTCTATGCGCCTCGGCTGATTGTTCCCCTGGCCTACGATTCCGGTGGCGTAACAACGTCAACCGTAACCGTGCCCGTGGTCGCGGCACTTGGCCTGGGCCTGGCGGAAACAGTGCCCGGGCGTAATGTACTGATAGATGGATTTGGCTTGATTGCTTTCGCAAGCCTGTTCCCCATGATGAGCGTCATGGCCTATGCGCAGATATCTGAATACAGGGCCTACCGCCAGCGAAGCAAACTGTCCGAGTAAAGAGAAGCGAGTATAGAGTCATGCACTTTAAGCTTATTATTGCATTTGTCGAAGACACCAGGGCTGACAAGGTAATGGATGCAGCGCGTGTTGCCGGTGCAACCGGCGCAACAATTATCGGTAATGCACGTGGTGAGGGATTAAAAAAAAGTAAAACCTTTCTTGGCCTGTCCCTGGAGACCCAGCGGGATGTATTGCTGTTTCTGGTCGAGGAACATCTGAGCCGGCATATTCTCGAGACCATATGTGATGTGGGGAAACTGGATGATACGGATGGGACCGGCATTGCATTTCAGATAGATGTGGAAGACGCTGTAGGTGTTGCGCACCAGGTCAATGAGCTGGTCGATCGTGTGGAGGATATACTATGAGTGAAAATGAAGTGATTCGTGTCTCTGATGTAATGAAGTCACGCTTTGACATGATCGACGGCAAGGTGACGGTCGCAGATGCGCTCAAACGCATGAAGCACGTGGAAACCAAGACCCTCATTGTCGACAAACGTCACAATGATGATGAGTACGGCATTGTTTTACTGTCGGATATTGCCAAGCACGTGCTTGCGGTGGATCGCTCCCCGGACCGCGTGAATGTGTACGAAATCATGACCAAACCGGTGATAACAGTGCGGCCCGATATGGATATACGTTACTGTGCGCGCCTGTTCGACAGGCTCGGTCTGTCGCGTGCGCCGGTGCTGGATCAGGGCGAGGTGGTCGGTATCGTGAGCTTTACCGATATGATACTGCGTGGATTTTTTCGTATCGATAAAGAAAAATAATGAGACCTGTCGCGTCAATGGCGGCAGCAAATTTGATCTCGATCATTGACTTCGCATATTTATCCTGTTGTCGCCGGGGATCAATATTGCAATGTCAGGCTGCTGGTCTAACTTATTTAATATAATAGGTATGTTTCAGTTAGGGTTCAGTGGCTCACCGATGAGCTGTCTGCCGCAGCGTTTTTGCTGCGGTAGGTTTGATTATTTGACAATAACGGAGGACGCAAGATGAGTGATCTGATGGTCGATGTCACACTTCATATTGATGAAAATACAACACATGATGAGCGCGAAGCATTCCGCGATACCCTATTGGCGTTGGACGGTGTTATGGCTGCGGCGTGTCATGACGAGAAACCGCATCTGATTTTGATCGAGTACGACCCGGAGATCATCAATTCGATCGAGTTTGTCAATACAGCCAAAAAGAGCGGATTTCATGCGGAGTTAATCGGTTTCTGAGTTCTTCTACCTCATCGACAGTAATGGCGAATCCCGAAAAGGGGGAAGAGTATCCTTGTGAGAGTGATTGGAGGTGAATCTCATGGGCTCGACAAGTAACAGTCACAGCAATTTTCTCACCGATCCGTGGTGGGCGATGGGCCAGCCTGTAGAAGGGCAATGCGGGACCTGTATCAATGAAACCGCCACAAGAGCCCGGGCCGGCCTTCTGAATATTCTATCCGGAACCACGATTTTTATCATGTTAGCGGCCCCGGAACTTGACCCCATACGATACGTGGCGCCGTTCGTCATATTCGATATGGTGGCGGGCGCCACTTTCGGTTTGACGCCCCTCAGTCCCGCCGGTATTTTCGGCACGGTGGTTACCAGGAAAATTCGACCCGTATGGAAGCCAATCAAACCCAAACGGTTTGCCTGGACGCTGGGTGCAACACTGGGGGTCTGTTGTCTGACCTTCTGGGTGCTCGGCTGGCAGACGTGGATCATTGCGGTCCTCGGTATCTGTTTTCTTCTGACCTGGCTTGAGGCCGTGCTCGGATTCTGTGTGGGTTGCTGGATGTATTCTCTTCTGGTTAAGTGTGAGGTCTGTGAGATGCACTGAGTGTCTAAGGCGCAGCTGTCGAGAGTGATAGAGGAAGTCTTCTCGCTGGATGAATCAGTCGGCTCCGGTGATGAGACGGCTATCCTGTGGGCAGGCGGTAGGTCTGTTGAATGGCTTGTTTTTCAGGGTGAATTCAGCGCCATTTTTTTATTTGCTTACGTTGAGAGAAGAGAGTGTTAACCATGTCCAGCACCGAGAATACCAGTCAGGTTTTGCTTCCGGAAATGACCCCCGAGGGCTTGAACGCGTGGTTCGATAAGAAGTTCACCCAGAGCATGGCCAGCCACGAAGCCGGTAAAACTCCCAAGCTCTCGATCATGGTCACAAAGGGGACGCTCGACTGGGCGTATCCCTCGTTTATCCTCGGCTCAACAGCAGCGGCCATGGGGTGGGATACGACGTTGTTTTTTACGTTTTACGGGCTCGCGTTGCTGAAAAAGGATTTCAAGCCGCAAATCAGCCCGCTGGGTAATCCGGCGATGCCGATGAAAATGCCATTCGGTCCCGGCTGGTTTCAGGATATCGAGTGGAACATACCCAACCTGGTCATGGCCGGCGTTCCCGGTTTTGAATCGCTGGCGACATCGTTAATGAAGCAGACACTGGATAACAAAGGTGTGGCCGATATCATGGAGCTGCGCAGCCTGTGTATCGAGGCCGAAGCCAAGTTGGTCGCCTGCCAGATGACCGTGGACCTGTTCGGCTGGAAACAAGAGGAATTTATCCCCGAAGTTGCAGAATGGGCGGGCGCGGCAACCTATCTTGGCAGTGCACAGGACGCCGACGTTACACTCTTTATCTAGCCGGGCACCCACCTTCAGGGCAATTGGTGAAACAGGTTTCAGATTGGCCTGGTGCTGAACAATAAGGGGATAAGCAGGGCGCGTCATCTCGTGTCCTGCTCAGGTCTTTTTCACCCGGGCGACTGCCCGCCAAACACTCAATTTTATCTGTTTTATAATATTTATTGTGTTCATGAGCTTATGTGTTATTCTTTAGGCGATGGATAATGAGTATCCTGTAACATGATGTTAAAATGCCACCAGCTCCTGTACCTGACAATTCTTTTCAGTGGAACGCTCCAGTGTTGCATTGGGTTGAGTCGGTGCGGGGTAAAGTATTCGACCGGCGATGCAAACAGGTATTCAGGAAATCAGCAGGCCGCTGTCGTTCGAATGCCTTGATTGATCATCGCTTAAGGAGGTAACTAAATGATTAAATTGAATAAGTTGTTTGGGTGTGCTCTGTCAGTCGCAGTGACTGCCGGATTTTCTATGGATGCCATGGCCAGCGAGTTAGCCAGAGAACGGGCAGCCTCCTCGATGTATGGTAAAAGCCCTGCAGAACAGCGAATGATGCGTTCTGGACGTGTGGCACCACCCTGGTTCCGTATGCCACCACAAGCGTGGACGCCGACGGGTAGATATCTGCCACGACCTGACTTCGCAGGCCGGGCCGGCTACCCGGTGCGGCCGCTGCCTGCCCGTGCACCGCGGCCGCCGGTTGCGATGGCTCGCTACCAGCGTCCGCTCCCAGCACCGGCCTTTAGTCCCCGTCCAGCCTGGAAAGCAGCGGCCAATACACAATATCGTCCACCGATGCCACCTCCTGCACCGGTGTGGGCCCGTGCACCGCGGCCGCCGGTAAACCTGGCCCGCTACCAGCGCCCCATGCCCCGCAACACAGATGCCCGGATTGCGCAATACCGGCCACCGATGCCAC
>Ga0193947_1000084_pt1 | contig 18701 bp, 17 predicted proteins | sample FRT_01_MG_FD_161267 | JGI IMG/M metagenome (GOLD analysis project Ga0193947, IMG submission 161267) | Sediment microbial communities from the Broadkill River, Lewes, Delaware, United States - FRT_0-1_MG | ecosystem: Environmental > Aquatic > Freshwater > River > Sediment | place: USA: Delaware... | reverse complement strand
GCGAACGGCGAGAGAGGAAACTGAAATGAGAGCGGCAAGAAAAAAACGTTTGTACCTGGTTGCCTTGATGGTCATTGGCGTCGGCATCGCCGTGGCCTTTGCGCTCAACGCCTTCAACCAGAACCTGATGTTCTTTTACTCCCCGACTGAAGTGATCGGCGGAGAAGCCCCCCGGGATCACACCTTCCGCCTCGGCGGCCTGGTGAGCGAAGGCAGCGTGCAACGCCAGGCGGACGGCCTGACGGTACAGTTTGACGTCACCGACACGCTGAAGAATGTCAAAATTCAATATACGGGTATTCTTCCCGACCTGTTCCGCGAAGGCCAGGGTATCGTGGCGCTCGGGCGTCTGCGTGACGACGGCGTGTTCGTCGCCGACGAAGTGCTGGCCAAGCACGACGAGAACTACATGCCGCCGGAAGTGGCGGATTCCCTGCAGGCCGCCCACGAGGCGGGTGTTGCTGGAAATAAAGAGGGAGTAGCCAAGCCATGATACCCGAACTCGGACACTATGCGCTGATACTCGCCCTGTGCATGGCCATTGTGCAGGCCGTGGTTCCACTGGTCGGCAGCCTTAACCGCACGCCAACCTGGGTGGCAATGGCGCGGCCGCTGGCCTGGGGACAGTTTTTTTTCCTGGCGATCGCCTTCGCGGTGCTGACCAACGCCTTCCTGGTCGATGACTTCTCGGTAAAGTATGTGGCGCAGCACGGCAACACCCAGTTGCCCAATATCTACAAGATCTCGGCGGTGTGGGGTGCGCACGAGGGTTCGCTGCTGCTGTGGGGCTTGATTCTCGGCGCCTGGACGGTGGCGGTGTCGCTGGGGCGGAATATGCCGGATGAGGTGCTGGCGCGGGTTATCGCCGTGATGGGTATGATCAGCATCGGCTTCCTGTTGTTCATGCTGCTGACCTCCAATCCCTTCGACCGCGTGTTTCCGGTGCCCGCCGAAGGCGGCGACCTCAACCCGCTGTTGCAGGATTTCGGCCTCGCCATCCACCCGCCGATGCTCTATATGGGTTATGTCGGTATGTCGGTGGCTTTTGCCTTTGCCATTTCCGCACTCATCGGCGGCAAGCTGGACGCCGCCTGGGCACGCTGGTCGCGCCCGTGGACGCTGGTCGCCTGGGTGTTCCTCACCATCGGTATCGTGCTCGGCAGCTGGTGGGCCTACTACGAACTCGGCTGGGGTGGCTGGTGGTTCTGGGACCCGGTGGAAAACGCCTCGTTCATGCCCTGGCTGGTCGGTACCGCACTGGTGCATTCACTGGCGGTGACGGAAAAACGCGGTGCCTTCAAACGCTGGACGGTACTGCTGGCGCTGATGGGCTTTTCGCTCAGCCTGCTGGGGACGTTCCTGGTGCGTTCCGGCGTACTCACCTCGGTACACGCTTTCGCCACTGACCCGGCCCGCGGTCTGTTCATCCTGCTGTTCCTGATGGTCGTCATCGGCGGCTCGCTGTTGCTGTATGCGGTGCGTGCGCCAAATATTCCGCGCGGTGGCGGTTTCGGGGCGCTGTCGCGGGAGAGCATGCTGCTCGGTAATAATGTGCTGCTGCTGGTCACCACCGCGCTGGTGCTGCTGGGCACGCTGGCGCCGCTGCTGTATGACGCTTTCGGCTGGGGCAAGATCTCGGTCGGCTTTCCCTGGTTCACATCGATGTTCGTGACCTTCATGCCGGTGATGATACTGCTCATGGGGGCCGGACCGCTGACGCGCTGGAAACACCACGATCCCGCGCTGCTGCTGAAACGCCTGCGCATCGCCTTTGCCATCAGTATCGCCGCCGGCGTGCTGGTCGCCCTGCCCGCGGTCAGCGGCTCGGCGTCTGCGGGTGTTGCGGTGGCCCTGTCACTGTGGCTGGCCACCACCCTGTTTTCGGGTCTGCGCCAACGGCTGAAGAACAAATCCGGCCTGGCCGGTCTGCCACGCGATATCGCCAGCCGCGGCGGGCGCGGGTATTACGGTATGTGGCTGGCACACATGGGTATTGCGATGTTCGTCATGGGCGTGACTTTCGTCACCCAGTTCGATATCGAGAAAGACATACGCATGTCCCCCGGACAGAGTGTCGAACTGAGCGGTTACCGTTTTCAGTTCGACGGTGTGAAGCCGCACACCGGGCCCAACTACCGCTCGCAGCTCGGCACCGTGCGCGTGTTCAAGGGTGACAGCGAGGTCGCCGTGCTGAAGCCGGAGAAACGGACCTACCTGGTACAGACCAAACCGATGACCGAGGCCGGTATCGACGCCGGTTTCTGGCGCGATATCTACGTCTCGCTGGGCGAACCCCTCGGCGGTGGTGACTGGGCCCTGCGTCTGTATTACAAGCCGCTGGTGCGCTGGATCTGGCTGGGCGGTCTGTTTATCGCTGCCGGTGGACTGCTGGCGGCATCTGATCCACGTTATCGTAATCCGCTGCGTCAGCGCAGCCGTACAGCGGCTGCAGCAGGCAAGGCGGGCCTGGCTGCCGGAGGTAACGCCTGATGCCTCGCTTTATCCGGTACCTGGCGCCGCTGGCGCTTTTCCTGGCGCTGGCCGGTTTACTCTACAAGGGGCTGAGCCTGGACCCGCGCAAGGTACCCTCCCCGCTGATCGACAAACCGGCCCCGGCATTTTCGCTGAAACGCCTCAAGCAGCCGGAAGCCACCCTGGGTACAGAAGACATGAAAGGAAAAGTGTCGCTGTTCAACGTGTGGGCCACCTGGTGTGTGGCCTGCCGCTCCGAGCACCCGGTGCTCATGCAGCTGGCGGAAAGCGGCAAGGTCGCGATTTACGGCCTCAACTACAAGGATGACCGCGCAGAGGCAAAACGCTGGTTGCTGCGCTATGGGGATCCCTACCTCGCCAACGCGTTCGACGCCGACGGCCGGGTCGGCATCGACTGGGGTGTCTACGGGACACCGGAGACGTTCATCGTCGACCAGCAGGGCGTTATCCGGCACAAACACATCGGCCCTTTGACCCAGGAAGTCGTGCGCGATGAAATATTGCCGCTGGTCGAAAAACTGGAGGCGACCAGCGGATGAAATATTTACGCACGCTACTCGCAGCCCTTTGCCTGGCGTGGGCGACCACCGGCCTGGCCGGTATGGAAGAATTCGATTTCTCGGGTAATGTCGACGAAGACCGCTACAAAGAGCTGATCGCCGAAATCCGCTGCCTGGTGTGCCAGAACCAGTCACTGGCCGATTCCGATGCCGAGCTGGCCCACGACCTGCGCAAGGAAGTGTATGACCTCATGCAGACGGGACAGGATAACGGGCAGATTGTCGACTTCATGGTCGCTCGTTACGGGGACTTTGTCCTCTATAACCCACCGGTCAAGCCCTCTACTTATTTGCTCTGGTACGGGCCGTTCGTGTTACTGGCCATTGGCATCCTGTTCCTGATAAGGACAGTTCGACAACGCACCCGGCAGTCCGAGACCGGTTTTTCCGATCAGGAACAGGCGCGCCTGAAGGCCGTACTGGGTAAAGAGGCAGACGAAGACACATGACAACATTCTGGATGCTGGCGGTGTCGATGACCGCCATTGCGCTTGTATTCACCATCCCCCCGCTGTTCAGCAACCGTCGTGTGGCACAGCTCGACCGCAATGAGCTCAACGTGGAAGTGATCAAGGACCAGCTCAGGGAGCTGCACGCCGACCTCGAAAACGGCAAGCTGGACAAGCAGGCCTACCAGGCTGCGCGCCAGGACCTGGAACGCGAGCTGCTCAACGATCTCGACGAGCAGGCGGGAACTGAAACAGCCGTGGTACGCAGCGGTCGCTGGATAGCCGGCGTCCTGCTGGTCTTCATACCCGCTCTGGCGTATGTGACTTACCAGCAACTGGGTGCCCCCGGCATCATGCAGGCGCTGGCGAATCTTCCGTCCGCGCAGACGCGGAAGGCCGACAGTACCACACAACAGCATTCCGTTGACGAACTGGTGGTAAAACTGGCCCAGCGCTTGCGCGAACAGCCCGATAACGTGGAAGGCTGGATCATGCTGGGGCGCAGTTATGCCTCGATGAAACGCTACCAGGACGCCGTCAAGGCCTATGCCCGGGCCTACGCCCTGGTCGATGACAATGCCGGGCTGATGACGGATTATGCCGACGCCCTGGTCACCGCCAGTGGCGGTGACTTCACCGATGAGGCCGGTGAACTGCTGAACAAGGCACTCGCCCTGCAGCCGGACAATGCCAAGGCACTGTGGCTGTTCGGGCACTGGAAATACCAGCGCGCCGATTACCAGGGCGCCATCGACAGCTGGCAGCGCGTTGCAGGTCTGCTGCCGCCGGGTGACAAGAATACCGTGGTCATCAATCAGCAGATCCAGCAGGCCAAAAACGCCCTGGCAGAAAAAGGCGTTGTCCTGGCGGCTGCAGAAGATTCAGCGGCGGACCCTGCACCCGCAGACAATCAAGCGCCGGTCAGCGGCAGTCAGATTCGCGTGACTGTATCGCTGGACCCGGCACTGACGCAGCAGGCGGCGGCGGATGATACCGTGTTTGTTTTTGCCCGTGCCGCACAGGGCCCGAAAATGCCCCTGGCGATTGTGCGCAAGCAGGTCAGGGATCTGCCGGTTACCGTCACCCTGGATGATTCCCTGGCCATGACGCCCGCGATGGTGTTGTCGAACTTTCCCCAGGTGACGGTCGGTGCAAGGATCTCGAAATCCGGCCAGGCCACGCCGCAGAGTGGCGATCTGCAAGGCACGGTAACACCGGTTGCCAGCCAGGGAGATCAAAGCGTCGATCTGTTGATCAATTCAACAGTCCCTTAACCGACAGGATCATCTGGACCTTGTAGCAGCAATGGTGCGCACGGCGCAGCCTGCGGACTTCCGTGGCTATGCGCGCTTAAGCCTGTGGTAAATACAGGCCAGAGCGCTTGCTCAAGCGCTCGGTCATTTGTCCTGCCGGCAGTGGCGGTCCGCAGATGTAACCCTGGATTTCGTCACAGCGTTCCGCTACCAGGAACGCTTTCTGCTCGTTTGTTTCAACACCCTCTGCTATTACCCTCAGGCCCATACTCTTGCCCATGGCAATCACGGCGCGGGCGATGGCCTTGTTACTGGCATCTTGCGGTATATCTCTTATGAATGAGCGGTCGATTTTCAACCTGGAAACCGGCAGGCGTTTGAGGTGGGCCAGGGAAGAGTAACCGGTACCGAAATCATCTATGGACAGCTCGATACCATGGTCCCGCAGTCGCTGGAGGATATTGAACGAGCGTCCGTGTTGTTCCATGATAACACTCTCGGTAATCTCCAGTTCCAGCCAGTCCGGCTGGCAGCCATTCTCCTCCAGTATCTGTTCTATGGTCGGTATCACTGTATCGTTTTTCAGCTGGTTGCCGGTGAGGTTGACGGCGATGCGTCCGGGATAGAGATCCGCGTTATGCCAGGCGGCGATCTGCCTGCAGGCAGTCTGTAACACCCATTTACCCAGCGGCAGAATGAGTCCGGTGTCTTCCGCCAGCGGGATGAATTTTGTCGGCAGCAACAGCCCCAGCTCCGGATGCTGCCAGCGAACCAGCGCCTCCAGACCAATAACTTCGCCGCTCAGCAGGTCCACCTGGGACTGGTAGTGAACGACAAACTGTTGTCTTTCCAGCGCACGATGCAGATGGGTCTCCATCAGAACCCGCTCAAAGGCCAGTTCGGTCATATCCGCGGTATAGAACTGAAAGTTGCGCCGACCCTCGTGCTTCGCTTTGTACATGGCCGCATCGGCGTTCTGCAACAGAATACCGGCGTTCTGTCCGTCCTGCGGATAGAGACTGATACCGACACTGGCGGAGACATAGAGCTCATGGTCTTCATGCCTGACCGGGTGCTGCACCGAACGGATCAGCTTTTGCGCCATAGCCATGGCGTGCTGGGGCTTGTGCAGGGAGCCCATGATGATGGTGAATTCATCACCACCGAGACGTGCCACGACATCCTCTTCCCGAAGACAGCCCTGCAACCGGCGGGCGACCGCTTTCAGAACGGCGTCGCCCATGCTGTGACCCAGACTGTCATTGATCTGCTTGAATCTATCCAGGTCGACGAACAGGACCGCCAGCTGATCGTCCTCACGGTGTGCCTTTTTGATTGCCTGCCGCAATCGGTCGAGGAATAACAGCCGATTGGGCAAGCCGGTCAGTGCATCATGATGGGCAAGTCGTTCAAGCGATACCTTCTGCTCCTCCAGTTTCTGCTGGGCAGACAGGTGTCCGGTGATATCACGTGCGGTTTCGATTATACCGCGAACAGTCCCGTCATCATCCCGTAACGGTGTCGCAATCAGCTCCACGTGTAACGGCTTGCCATCTTTCCCCGCGCGCTTGTGCACGACCGTGGCGGGCTGCCCCGATTCAATAACCCCTTTCATGGGACAGGGATATGCTTCCCCCTCACAGGGAGCATTGCGTTGGTGGAACACTTCATAACATTTCGGATGATGAATATCAGCGACAAAGCGGGGATTCATCGAGGTGCGCGCGGCTTCGTTCATCAGCTGTATGTCGCACTGCTCGTCGATGACCATAATACTGTCGTGCACACCGTCTATGACAGACTGCAGGAATTTCTGCTGTATCTTAAGGTCGCGTTCGGCCTGCTTGCGTTGTGTGATATCCCTGTCGATACCGCGGTAACCCGCCAGCTTCCCTGCGGCGTCGAAAAAAGGAACCCCGCTTGTTTCCAGCACAACCTCGTGACCGTCGTTGTGCAAGTTGGTGTTTTCCAGTGAAGAAAATGACGTCCTCTTTTCGACAATGGCCTGAAACTTTTTGCCGATCGTGGCGGCTTCCCCGGGTGACATGAAATCAAAAGGCGTTTTGCCGAGCATGGCTTGCGGCGCATGACCCAGAATTCTTTCCACCTGCGGACTGCAGTAAGTGTAGACCCCGGCAGCGTCGACCTCCCAGACGAAATCATCGCTGGTCTCCACCAGCGCTCGGTATCTGTCCTGACTGAGCTTTAAGGCTTGTTCTGTCACCTTCTCTTTTGTGATATCCGTGATGATGCCCAGGTAACGTGACGCCTTGCCATCGACATCACGTTCCACCACGGTCCGCTCATCTATCCAGCGTACGTCACCAGTGCGGCTCAGCAAACGGTAAGACTGTGTGAATGATCGGTGTTGTCCCTCGGTGTACAGGCGCACCTCTCGCATGACCCGGTCGAGGTCATCCGGATGAATGATGTCGGCGAATTTCGTTCGCCCCTCGACAAACTCTTCAACGCTGTATCCAAGCAGGTCCACATTGCCGGAGACATAGTCAACGGGCCAGTCCGCCTGCGCACCCCAGCAGAAAAAAATGGCCGGGCTGGCGGCCATGTACGCATCAGCCAGGGATTGTTTGGTTTTGCCCTTATCGATGTGCATCTATTTAGCCGTTAAATGGCGCTAAGTTAAGCCTATTTAGCCCATTGTAGGGTCGAATTCATTCGACCAACCACGTTGCCATTGCATCTAGCATCCCGGATATAGCCACAATGTGGGTAGCCGCCAACAGCTACTGGCCGAATAAATTCGACCCTTCTAAAGAGGAAGAGCCGCCTTAACTTAGTGCCATTCATTTAGCCGTTAATTAATTAAACTGACATCATTTTATTCCAGATCCATATCCAGCCAGCGTTCGGGCTCGCATTGCTCCAGCAGGGCGGTGGCAGTCTGCCAGCGATGACAGTGCGTCAGTGTGCGGTGATCTGGAAACACAGAGCCATGCATTCGGGCCAGGCGCAAATGGGCGGCGGGGTCGTTATAGTCGCTCAGCGATTCGATAACCCGTGCAGCCTGTTGCGGCTGGTTGCAGACCAGCACCATGTCACAACCGGCCTGCAGCGCCATACGTGCCCGTTGCGGGTAATCGCCAGCCCATTCGGCTCCCCCCATGCTCAGGTCATCGCTGAATATCACCCCCTGAAAACCGAGCATCTGCCTGAGAACACCGCTCAGCCATCGCCTGGAAAAGCCGGCAGGCTGTGAATCGATCAGGGGATACAGCACGTGTGCGGCCATGATGCCGTTGAGGCCGTTGTGCATCAGGCGTTCAAACGGGATCAGGTCTTTCATTTGCAGGTCGGCCAGGGAACGCTCATCTTCGGGGAGGCTGTGATGCGAGTCGGCAACAACACCGCCGTGGCCGGGAAAATGCTTGCCGACGCTGGCCATGCCGGCCTGGTGCATACCACGCTGATAGGCCAGTGCCAGCTCTGACACCACCGCGGGCTTGCGGTGGAAGGCGCGGTCTCCGATGACGGTTGAAACCCCCAGGTCGAGATCCAGTACCGGTGCAAAACTCAGATCGACGCCCACCGAAAGGATTTCGCTGGCCATCAGCCAGCCGGCCTCCTGCGCCGCCCTGAGTGCCTGCTGACGATCCTTTTCATAGACAGCCCCCAGGCTGCCCAGCGGCGGCAGACGAAAGAAGCCGTCACGAAAACGCTGTACACGCCCGCCTTCCTGATCCACCGCAATCAACAGCGGCGGCTGGCGCAGCCGGTGTATGTCGTTGGCCAGCTGCTGCAGCTGCTCACCTGACTGGTAATTACGGCTGAACAGGATCACACCACCCACTGCCGGGTGTTGCAGCATTTCGCGTTCTTCCGCTTGCAGCTCCAGCCCCTGGACATCCGCCATGACCGGTCCGATACTCATGACTCCGGCTCCTTCACGCTGGTATGCACGGGTCCTGATCTCTCCCGGCAGTCATCGACGCTGTGCCAGGCAAAGTATTGCTGACCACCCGTCGGCTTGTGCCGCGAATATATCGAAAAGGTTTTCCCCTGCAAAGTGACAGCTTCTGCATCACTCGCCAGCGCCGCAAGCGACGTTTCGGTAACAGGCGAGCGTACCGTGCCCAGCGTCGCTTCGGGGACTTGCCGCAGTCGTTCGACCTCCTGTATCAGCTCATCGACCTGGCTGGACAGAGTCTCGATTTGCCGCTTCAGTTTCTGTTTGCGGCTGGGGGGTATTTTCAGCACGCTGGCAGCTGTCACCTGCTCGGTGTCGTTTATCTCAAACGTTTTCAGGTAACGGTCGCAGAAACTTCGCAGACCCTGTTCGGGCAAGGCAGTATTTTCGACCAGCAGCTGGTCGGCAAGAATGCCGATGTCGCGTGCGACGGGCGCTTGTGAACCGGCCACCAGCGCCTGCCCTGCCGCTGCCATGTCCTGGTCCTCGCCTACCACGCCGAGCAATGACAGTTCCATTCCCAGGTAGAAGCTGGCCACCTCCCTGAAACTACTGTAAGTATATCTCCCAATTTTTTGATATACCGACTTATTTACAACAACATTAATGCGCCTGGAGGGGGCGCCGGAAGACAGCAGCTTGAGCAGAGAATAAGCGTTCGGCAGCGAAATCGGCGCCGGGTTAATCACCAGCACGACCTCCGGACTGGCCTGTGCGAATGACAGCGCATTGCGCGCGGTGCTGGTAGACGAATCGATCAGCACGAAATCGTAGTCATCCAGCTGACCCAGGGAAACCGCCAGCTGATGAAGCTGCGCCGGTGTTAACGCGACCGTGCCGTCGGCGTCGCGACTGCCCGGCACAATATCGACCCCCTGCGAACTGCGGATCAGTACATCATCCAGCGCCATACCGTACAGCAGCAGGTCCTTGAGGGTGTGGCGCGGTGCCTGTCCCGGTGACAGGCCGGTGTAAGCCTCCCCGCCATCGGCATCCAGCAGACACACACGCTGACCACAACGTGCCAGCTGGGCTGCCAGGTTAATGCAAATACTGGTTTTGCCAACGCCAGCCGTGCCGCTGGTGACAGTAATGACTCTAGCCATGCTGGTTCAAGTGAATGTTACGATCTGCTCGCGGACCGTTTCGGTCCCCCCATCCTAGCACATCGATACGCTCATTCCTCAATCAATACCGGCAGGCCCGGCGGTACCCTGTCAAACAGTTCGATAACATCCCGGTCACGCATGCGCACACAACCATGCGAACCCGGTTCACCCATGGCCACGTCGTCGGGGCTGCCGTGGATGTAAATAAAACGCCGCATGGTATCGACATCACCCAGACGGTTTTTGCCAGGCTCTTCACCACACAACCACAGGATGCGTGTCAGTATCCAGTCACGCTGTGGATTGTCGGCGGCCAACGCCGGTGAATAGAGTTCCCCGGTCGGTCGTCGCGCAACAAACACACTACCACTGGCGCAGCCCGCGCCGATTTTTGCGCGCACCCGATGCCAGCCACGCGGCGTTCTTTCACTGCCCGACTGTTCGCCCGCTCCGTTTGCAGCGGTCGACACGGTATATTCGCGGCTGAGTGCTCCGTTCTCCCATAAACGCAGGCGCTGCTCAGAAAGTTTTATAACAATGTAATTGTCTGGCATTTGATGGCCGGCTGCTGCAGAACTCCACGATAGATGTTTTTTTACAGTCATTGGAACAGCATGCTGGCGCCGCCTCAATATTCGAGTATGATAACAGGTATACAAGGCAAGATTTCATGTCGGACAACTTCACTACATCGACCGAGCCACGCCACAGCCTCCGAAGCCGTTATCTGATTGTCGCAGCACTCGTCTGCATTATGTTGATCAGCGGCGCCATCATCGCCAACTGGTACGCCAGGGATGTTTCGCGCAATAACTCTCAGGCACTGACGCTCAGGAACGCGGTCACAGAAAGCATCGGTAAGATCCGCAGCCGCATCTGGACGGCTGATAATCGTCTGAACGCCAGCTTGATTTTTCCCCGCGCCGACAACGAGTACAACATCATCGCCAACCTGGACGAGGCCGAAGAGGAATTGGCTACACTGGCGGCAAACCCCGCCATAGAGACTGCCGGTCTTTCCGGCCAGGTACAGCTGCTGCGGGACAATCTTTCGCTGTTGACAGATAAAGTCGAATACCTGATGACCCGGCGCCAGGATCTCAACTGGACCTACCCGCTGCTGCCGTTTATCAACGAAAAACTTCTGCAACCCCACGACCGCTTTGAAAGCGCGGCTGCCCGGGCATTGGAGGAGATCGCCGAGGATGACGGGCGTCCCTATGCATCGCCACTCTACGGCGACTTTGACCAGTTGCGCGATCTGTGGCGGCGCAAGATACTTAACTTCAGGGCGGTGATCATCCGTTTTGCCTGGTTGAACAGCATCGATGTGACGCCGCAGGAACGCAATATAACCGTTCTGGACGAGGAAATCCGTGAACGGCTGGCGCGGCTGCAACAACAAAAGACGCAAGGTGCGTTGGGGATAGAAGCCGTGGCTGCCCTGGAACAGATGCAGGAGGCTTCAGCGCAATGGCAGGAAAACTGGGCTGCCGTCCGAGAACTGCGCTCCTCCAGTATCTGGCGTGCCGACATCCATTATGCCGGAACAGAGATCAACCGTTATCGGCAACAGGTATTCGACACCCTGGCGAGCATTGAAGCGGACATTACCACCTGGTCGGCAAAGAACGTCGTTATTGTGCAGCAGGCGGCCGAGCAGATCAGCAATGTATTGTGGGGACTCGCCGGTGTCGCACTGACTTTTGTGGTACTGGTCTATCTCATGATCGACCGTTCGGTACTGAAACCTATCGCCGGTATCGCCGAAAGCCTGTCTACCCGGGGTGAAGAATCCATACCCGGACTGGAAAAACGCAGCAGCCGGGAAATTCACCGACTGATTACGGCGTTCACTGTCATGCGCAACCAGGTGCATCAACGACAGATGGCGCTGGAACACCAGACCCTGCACGATGCCCTCACCGGCTTACCGAACCGGGTGTTACTGCAGGATCGCCTGGAACACTCCATCCAGATGATGAAGCGCAATGACGGCTCGATGGCCCTGTTGCTGCTCGACCTGGACCGCTTCAAGGAAGTCAATGATGTTCTGGGGCACCAGGTTGGGGATGAACTTCTGCAGCAGGTAGGGCAGCGACTGCAAGCGCTGCTGCGCAACTCGGATACCGTCGCACGACTCGGCGGCGACGAATTCGCCATCGTCGCACCCAATACCGATAACCGACAGGCCGCACTGTTCGCGGAGAAGATTGCCCGCGCCATCAAAGAGGTGTTCGAGGTCGGGAAACAGAAGCTCTATGTCGGGGTCAGCATCGGTGCGGCCATTTACCCGCAGCACGGTGCGGATGCCGGCACCCTCACACGCCATGCCGATATTTCCATGTACAGTGCAAAGCGCAACAAGCTGGACTACAGCCTGTATGAAATGTCAGGCGATGAGCGAAGGCTGAACAAGCTGGCGCTGGTTGGGGACTTGAACGCTGCACTGGAAAATCCTGGCGACCTGCAGTTGTACTACCAGCCGCGGATTGATCTGCGCAGCCACGAAGTGGTTGGCTTCGAAGCGCTGTTGCGTTGGCCCCACCCTCAGCTGGGATCTGTATCGCCGGCGCAGATCGTCAAGATGGCCGAGCATACCGGTCTGGCCGCGGTGCTCACCCATTGGGTCATAGAAACCACCCTGTCGGAAATCAGCCGTCTGCAGCACGCGGGCAGGCGCTTCAGTACGGCGGTCAACCTGTCTGCCTCCAACCTGCAGGATCCCGAGCTGCCGGGTGCGGTTGCACGGCTGCTGGGAGAATACGGCGTTCCAGCGGAGCAACTGACACTCGAGGTTACCGAGGGTGCCATGATGAGTGACCCGGTGCAGGTGCGCAAAGTACTCATGCAGCTGGGTGAGTCAGGGATCAATATCGCGGTCGATGACTTTGGCACCGGCTTCTCGTCACTGGGTTATCTCAAAATGCTGCCGCTCAGGGAGCTTAAAATCGACAAGTCCTTCGTGATGAATATGGTGGCAGACGAGAACGATGCCACCATTGTCCACTCGGTCATAGAGCTGGCCCACAACCTGGGACTCACAGTGACCGCCGAGGGCGTTGAAAACCAGCGGACCCAGTCACTGCTGCAGAAACAGAAATGTGACATGGCGCAAGGATTCCATATCTCCCCGCCGCTGCCGGGAGCGGCCGTGCAACAGTGGCTGCAGGACCAGCGGCTGCAGATCGCGCATTAGACGCGCTGCTCATCGGTTGCGGACTGTAACAGGCGCACCCGCAGGCGGCGGAAGTCGTCCTCGCCGAGCCGGTCGGCCACGACCACAAGCGACCGTGTACTGCAGCGGCCGACGCGGAAACGCACCGCGACCAGGCGGTAAGCGACCAGCGCCGGTGTCAGCAACTGTGCCGGACACCATTCACCGCCATGGCAACGCAGTCGCCATCCGCGCGCGGCGTCCCAGCTAAGCGCTTTAACAGCGCAGTGCAGTAACGGTCTGACATGGAGGCGGTAGAGAAAGACAAAGTGGGCACCGAGCAGCGCCAACAGCAGCAGACGCCCCGGCCAGGACAGCGGCACCCACGACCACACCAGCGCGACCAGTGCGTATACCGCCGCCAGGGTGAGCAGCAGCCATCGCGACGGCTTCAGCTCAACCAGCAGTGGCTGATCGAATTTTGTCAACGAGTTGTGCGACATCCTTGTCGGTTGGCCTTATACGCCCCAGCAACCACTCCAGTAAAACGGCGTCCGGGTAATCCAGTATGCGGTCGAAAAGCTGCTGCCCTGCAGCATCCAGCCCAGGGTAGCCGCTGTCGAGGAAATCCCTCAACAGCAAATCCAGTTCCAGCATGCCCCGCCGGCATTTCCATCGCATGCGCGGCAGTTCGTTCACAGTGAACGTTTTATCATCAATTCCTTGATGCGTCCGATGGCGCGGGTCGGGTTCAGGCCCTTGGGACAGACTTCGACACAGTTCATGATGGTATGGCAGCGGAACAGGCGGAAGGGTCCTTCCAGGTTGTTCAGGCGTTCTTCAGTGGCCTGATCACGCGTATCGGCGAGAAAGCGCCAGGACTGCAACAACGCCGCCGGCCCCAGAAACTTGTCGGGATTCCACCAGAATGACGGACACGACGTTGAACAGCAGGCGCACAGAATGCATTCGTACAGGCCATCGAGCTTTTCCCGCTGCTGCGGTGTCTGCAGGCGCTCAACCTCGGGGCAGGGCTCGTCATTGATGAGATACGGCTTGACGGTACGGTATTGCTGGTAGAACTGATCAAGGTCAACCACCAGGTCGCGGATCACCGGCAGGCCGGGTAATGGCCGGATCTTGATGGGATGCCCGAGTCCGCTCAACGGCGTAACGCAGGCCAGTCCGTTGCGCCCGTTAATATTCATACCGTCGGAACCACACACACCTTCCTGGCAGGACCGCCGAAAACTCAGGCTTTCATCCTGCGCCTTGATCAGCAACAGCGCATCCAGCAGCATCATACCCGGCTCAATCTGGTCATCCGGCACTTCGTAGTCCTGCATGTAGGGACTGCTGTCCTGATCCGGGTCGTAACGATAGATTGAAAATTTCATAGCCGGCGTCCGCTAGTAGGTACGTTTCTTGGGTGGAAAACTCTCCACCGTTAACGGCTTCATGCGCACCGGTTTGTAGTCCATTTTGTCTCCCTCCAGGCTGAACAGACTATGGCGCAACCAGTGCTGATCATCTCGATCGGGATAATCGATACGCGAGTGTGCCCCGCGGCTCTCTCGGCGGGCCAGGGCAGAGGTGACCGTGGCAACGCCGATATCCATGAGGTTTTCCAGTTCCATGGCCTCGATACGGGCCGTGTTGAAGACCTGGCTGTGATCATCGATATAGGCATCCTGCAGGCGCTCGCGCAGTTGGAGGACTTTATTGCGGCCTTCCTGCAGCACGTCCTCGTTGCGGAATACGCTGCAGTGGTCCTCCATCGTCTTGGCCAGTTCCTGGCGCAACCGGGATACCGACTCGCCCTGCCCCTGCCTGTCCCATCGTGCCAGGCGCTGCATGGCCGGTTCAGCGGCATCATCGGGTATCTGCTGGTGATAACGCTGCTCTTGCAGATGGTCGATCACGTGGTTGGCCGCGGCACGACCGAACACCAGGATGTCCAGCAGCGAGTTGCCGCCCAGCCGGTTGGCACCGTGCACCGACACGCAGGCGCACTCGCCGACGGCATACAGGCCCGGTACCGGCTCTTCGGCACCCTGCTGCAGCGGTACCACCACCTGACCGTTGCGGTCGGTGGGGATGCCGCCCATGGTGTAATGCAGGGTCGGGTAAACCGGGACAGGTGTTTCTGCCGGGTCGATGTGCAAAAAGGTCATCACCGTATCGCGAATACCCGGCAGCCGCTTCTTGACGATGTCAGCGCCCAGATGGTCGAGCTTCAGCAACACGTAGTCCTTGTCAGGCCCGGCACCACGGCCTTCGCGTATTTCCGTGGCGATGGAGCGGCTGACGACGTCGCGACTGGCAAGATCCTTGGCATTCGGCGCGTAGCGTTCCATGAAGCGCTCACCATCGCCGTTCAGCAAATAGCCGCCCTCGCCGCGCGCACCTTCCGTGATCAGCATGCCCTTGCCGGCAATGCCGGTGGGATGAAACTGGAAAAACTCCATATCCTGTAACGGGATGCCGCTGCGCAGCGCCATCGCCATACCGTCACCGGTATTGATCAGCGCATTGGTGTTGGTGCGGAACAGCTGCCCCACGCCGCCGGTCGCCAGGATGGTCGTCTTGGCCTCGATCAGCAGCGGTTCACCACTGGCAATGTCGATCACCAATGCACCGAGAAAATAACCGCCCTGGTTGCGGATCAGATCGACGGCGAAATATTCGTCGAAGAAATGGGTCCTGGCGCGAATATTCTGCTGGTACAGTGAGTGCAGGATGGCGTGACCGGTGCGATCGGCCGCCGCACAGGTACGCACCGCCTGGTCACCGCCGAAATCGCGGCTCTGGCCGCCAAAGGCACGCTGGTAGATCCGGCCCGTATCCAGGCGCGAAAACGGCACACCGAAATGCTCCAGTTCATACACCACCCGGGGCGCAGCCCGGCACATGTATTCGATGGCGTCCTGGTCGCCCAGGTAGTCACTGCCCTTCACGGTGTCAAACATGTGCCAGTGCCAGTTGTCCGGCAGCACATTAGCCAATGCCGCGTTCACGCCCCCCTGGGCGGCGACAGTATGGGAACGGGTGGGAAAGACCTTGGAGACGACCGCGACACGGGCGTCCGCCTGGGACAGCTGCAGCGCCGCACGCAAACCGCCGCCGCCGGCACCAATGATCAGGGTATCAAAACTGCGTTTGGCGATGGTCATGGTTCAGCCTGCGCTCCCGATGGCCGCCAGCGTCAGTGCCCGCACGATCCACAGCAGACTGGTCAGCAACACCAGTGCGCTCGCCGCCATCAGCAGCAGACGTAACCAGACGGCGTGTATATAGTCGATCAATACATCGCGAATGCCCACCCAGACGTGCAACAGGATCGCCAGTGCAAACAGGGCTGTGCCGACACCCATGCCCGGCTGACCCAGCCAGGCACGCCACTCACTGTAGTTCCAGCTGTCGCGCAGCGCGCTGTAGGCAAGTACCGAGACCAGGTAAACGGCGAGGTAAATCGCCGTGAATCGCTGCAGTAACCAGGCACGTAATCCCTGTGCAGCGCGGCTCACAGCAGATTCACCGCGTACCAGGTGGTTGCCAGAACGGCGCCCAGATTCACCAGCCAGGCACTGGTCCTGGCGGCGGTCTTCTCCAGGCCGATGTCGATATCCAGCAGCAGGTGGCGAATGCCCGCCAGCAGGTGGTGACTCAAGGACCAGACCAGCAGTACCGACAACAGTATGACAGGGGTGGAATTCAACGCCTGCTGAACCTGGAGGAATCCCTCTGCGCTCTCCAGCGAGCGGCCAAACCACCAGGCCAGCAAGGGAATGCAGAGGAACAGCAGCACACCGGAGACTCGGTGACCGATGGAGGCTATACCGCCGGGCGGCAGTTTGATCAGCAGCAGGTTCAGAAATTTCGGCGCTGGTTTGTGTCTGGCCATCGGTTTCAACATGCCACTGGAGATCCATGGTTTATACCATCTGTTCACACAATCCGCCAGTGCAGCTGACACCCGGCGCAAGATTGTCTACTATTCAGCGCAGGTTATCGGGGAACAACATTATGATCACTGACTGGAAAGACTTTCTGCTGGATGCCGGTGCCGAATTCAACGACGCGGGTGTTGTTCATTTCGGCAATTTACGGCGCGAGCTGAGTGTTGCCATCACCGGCAACGTGTTTACCGACCTTTCACACTACGGTCTTATCTCGGTACACGGTGACGATGCGGAAACCTTCCTGCAAGGCCAGTTGACCAACGATATCCGCAAAGTCGACGACCAGCACAGCCAGTTCAGCGGCATCTGTAACCCCAAGGGACGTCTGCTCGCCAGTTTCCGCGTTTTTCATTGCGGTGACAGCTATTACCTGTGCCTGCCCAGCAGTATGATCGAGACCGTCATCAGCCGCCTGCGCATGTTCATGCTGCGTTCCAAGGTGACGCTGGAGGAAGCCAGCGATACTTTCGTACACCTGGGGGTCTCCGGTAGCGAAGCCGAACAGGAACTGCGGAAAGTCGCCGGCACGTTGCCAGACAACATACACGAGGTCACGCAGAGTAAAGATCAGGCGATTATCCGTGTACCGGGCATCCATCCCAGCTTCGAAATCTTCACCACCACCGAGCAGGCCAGACAGCTGTGGAGCAGCCTCAATGTGCAAAGTGCCCCGATTGGGTCGATAGCCTGGCAGTTTCTCGACATACAGGCCGGTATACCGATGATTTTCCCTGAAACCCGCGAAGCCTTTGTGCCGCAGATGGCCAATCTTCAGTTGATCGATGGCGTCAGTTTTACCAAGGGCTGTTATACCGGGCAGGAAATCGTCGCCCGCATGCAATACCTGGGCAAGCTGAAGCGGCGCATGTACCGTGCCAGGTGCGAAAGCACAACAGAGCCACACGCCGGCGACGAAGTCTATGTCAGCGGTGAGGGGACCCAGAGTGTCGGCAAACTGGTATCTGCCGCGCCTCATCCGGATGGCGGCTACTCGATGCTTGCAGTGCTGCAGATTTCCAGCGCCGAAGGCAAATCCAAGCTACACCTGGGATCCGCCACCGGAGCCGCCATCACACTCGAGCACCTGCCCTACCCCTTTCCCAGCGAATAGCCGCGCCACCGCGGTCACCAGGCCGCAAATATCTAATCAATGACCGGGGTTTCTGCCGTGGTTTCCGTGTGTTCCGTGGCCAAACCCAAGGCTGTTCGATCGGGCGCAAGGCAAGCCGGACCTGACCAGGCCAGCATGGATCTGCCGGCCCTTAAATATCCCGCCGGATTGTCGCTAAACAGGGAATACTGCCAAAACCCGGGGAGCCGGCATGGAAAATGAAGACGTCTTTGTCAACGAACTGCTTGATGATCTGGAAAGCGGACAACTGCAGTTACCGACACTGCCAGAAGTTGCGCTGAGGGTTCGCGAAGTCGTTGATGACGAAAATGCCAACGCCGGGCAGATAGCCGAGATTATCGCCCAGGACGCGGCACTGTCAGCACGCCTGATTCAGGTCGGCAACTCACCCCTGTATCGTGGCCGACAGGAAATCGACCGACTGCCGATGGTCATTTCCCGGCTGGGCAACAAGCTGGTACGCAACCTGGTGACCAGCCAGGTCATGAAGCAGATGTTTCAGGCGACCAACGACATCATCGACCAGCGCCTGCGGGCAGTGTGGGAACACAGCGTACAGGTCGCCGCCATTGCCCGGGCACTGGCCGGTCAATGCCCGGGGGTCTTGCCGGATCAGGCCATGCTGGCCGGACTGCTCCACGACATCGGCACCCTGCCTATT
>Ga0193947_1000083_pt1 | contig 18838 bp, 17 predicted proteins | sample FRT_01_MG_FD_161267 | JGI IMG/M metagenome (GOLD analysis project Ga0193947, IMG submission 161267) | Sediment microbial communities from the Broadkill River, Lewes, Delaware, United States - FRT_0-1_MG | ecosystem: Environmental > Aquatic > Freshwater > River > Sediment | place: USA: Delaware... | reverse complement strand
GCTTTCCCGCCAGCACATCACGCAATGGGCCCATCAGGGTCGCCGTCGACGCCGCGCAGGCCGGCTCGACAGCGAACTTCATGCGCTGGAACAGGAATCCCATGGACTTGCGCAATTCCAGATCATCGACTTCCACCAGGCGATCGACATTCGACCGGCACAGTTCGAACGAATAAGGCATCGCATAGGGTGCGCCAAGGCTGTCCGCAATGGTGCGCACCCGGTCGATGGCCCGGGGCTCCCCGGCCTCGAAACTCAAGCGCATCGTGTTAGCGCCCGCAGGTTCGACGCCGATGATCTCGACGGACGGGCGCAGCTGCCTGACCACGTTGGCGATGCCCGCCATGAGGCCACCGCCGCCAATGGGCACGATCAGTGCATCGAAATCCTCGAGCTGGTCGCAGATTTCCAGTCCGACCGTCCCCGTGCCTGTTGCTACCGCAGGCCCTTCGAAGGGATGCACGAAATAGCGGCCTTCTTCCTGTTCGATTCGACTGGCGACCTCGAACGCCTCGTGCACATCATCGACCACCACGACCTCGCCGCCATACGACTGGCAGGCTTTAATTCGGTAGAGGTTGGCGGAGCCGGTCATCACCACTTTCGCCGTGCTCCCCAACTCCCTCGCCGCGAATGCGGTCGCAATCGCGTGGTTGCCGGCGCTGACGGCCGTGACGCCCCTGTCCAGCTGCTCCCTGGACAACGCGTGAAGGTTGGCGAGCGCGCCGCGCGCCTTGAAAGTGCCGGTGCGCTGCAGGAATTCAAGCTTGCCCCAGACCCGCGTGTGGTTGTCCAGCGCGAGTTCGATCCCGGCGCAACGCATGAGCGGTGTGGTCCAGATACTTTCGCCCAGCGAAGACCGCAGGGCGCGAACCGCCTCGATTGTCGGTGCAGCGCCGCTCATGGGCGAGCGCGGCCGCCGCCCGCGCGCCTTATGTAAAATGCATGTTTCATACGACTTTGCCGGGAACCGAAAGTCCTTTTCCTTCAAATGCTTTGAGATAGAACTTGCGCTGCATCCGAGACTGCATTAATTTGATTCAACGGTACCCGGTCAGTCAATGCCAGCCGCCACGGGGAGTCTAATTGGTCGCTGGCCCATTACTGCGAGTCGGTACCGCGGTGACACGCGAACTCTAGTGAATAAAACAGTCGCGCGAAAGTCGCTTCGGGCATAAAAATGGAACTAGACAATCTGTCTCAATCCGGAATCCGGCGTATGGCCGACTATTCGCCATACCTGGATCAACTGGCGGGTCTCGCCCAGGAGATGGGGCTGCGGCAACGCAGTAACCTCGTTCATCTTGAGCGCTGCCTGCATGAACACTGGTCGCTCGGCCAGAACAACATCCTCAGCTGGGCGCCGCTCGACGAGGGCATTCTGATCCTGGTTCTGCCGCATTATGCGATCGCGGAATTCACGTCGGCACAGCCGGGCTCGAATCCGCCGCGGGTATCGCCGGCGTTCATTACCGAACTGATTTCCGGCGACCGCCAGCTCAATTTCGAGCAGATGCAGAAGGTCGCCCGGCTGCTTGAGGTAAAGCCCATCTACCTGCCGCTGCGGCAACCACTGTCGGGACATCCCGTCGAAACACAGATCATAGAGAAGATGATCCGGCGCTACGGCATTAGCTACATCGCCAGCCGGGCCGTCACCCTGTTCGACATCGTGGGTTTCAGCCTGTTAACGCCGTTCGAGCAAATGACGCAGCTCAACAGCCTTTCCTACTCGTTGAACTCGGCACATGCCAAGATGCTGGAACAGGACGTCGGCATCAACTTCGCGCGCTCATCGAGTGGCGATGGCTTTTATGTTTGGAATCGCGACGACGGCCTGGAAGCCAACGTCAACCTCTACCACTTCATGCATATCGTGCTCGCCGACAATGCGATTGCGCGCAGCAAGGCGGCGTCCAAGGCCGTGCCCCGCTTGCGCGCCTGCTTCCACGTGGGCAGTTGCTACGAGTTCCACCAGGCCGAAGGCCTCAACCCGACCATGCACGACTACATCGTGGGCGACGTCACCATCGAACTCGCCCGCATGATCGAAGCGGCGTTGCCGGGGCAAATCCTGGTTGGCGAGTTTCTTGCCAATCACTCCAAGCCCACCCCGGACCCGACGGATACCCAGGCGCACATTGATGCGGTGACCTTTCTGCAGCGCGCCCAGGGCAACCTGGCCAAGCTCAGCGGACTCGAATTCTCCGGGGAACGGGTCACGGCCATCAAGTGCTACCTGACAGGCGAGAACATGGGCGGCGGTCAGTTCAGCATCCGTCGCCTGACGATCAAGGACAAGCACGGACTTTCGCGTGTCGCGTACAACGCCAAGGTGAACATCTACCGCGAGAACACGCGGCCCATCCTGCTGGGCATCGAAGACCGCAAGCTCCCCGAAGCGCGGCAATCCGCATAGAGAGAAGAAGCGCGATTGAAAATGGTCGGGGCGGGGAGATTCGAACTCCCGACCCCCACAACCCCATTGTGGTGCGCTACCAGGCTGCGCTACGCCCCGACCGTATGACGTTCATGCGTGAAGGCGAGCAATGATACTTGCCCGGCCACGGTATAGGAAGCTTGAATTAACGGCGCAGTATCTTGAGAACTTGTTCAAGTTCTATGCGTAACTGCTTGATAATCTGTTGGCTTTGCGAGACGTCCGACTTGGCCTGATCGCCCATCAGGCGCTGCCGCGCACCGCCGATGGTGAAGCCCTCGTCGTACAGCAGGCTGCGGATCTGCCGGATAATGAGCACATCCTGGCGCTGATAATAACGCCGGTTACCCCGTCGCTTGACGGGCTTCAATTGTGGGAACTCCTGCTCCCAATACCTGAGGACGTGCGGTTTCACCGCACACAAGTCGCTCACTTCTCCAATGGTGAAGTAACGCTTGCCAGGAATTGGTGGTAGTTCGTCGTTATTCCCCGGTTCCAGCATAGGCTTCGACGCGTGCTTTTAGTTTTTGTCCGGGACGGAATGTGACAACTCGACGAGCCGAGATCGGAATCTCTTCGCCTGTTTTCGGATTCCTGCCAGGACGTTCTTTTTTATCGCGTAGATCAAAGTTCCCGAAACCGGAAAGCTTGACCTGCTCCCCAACTGCCAATGACGCGCGCAACTCTTCAAAGTACATGTCGACAAGTTCGCGTGCTTCGCGCTTATTGAGTCCAAGCTCGTTGAACAGCGACTCCGCCATGTCTGCTTTTGTCAGTGCCATTGTTGCTAGTCTCTCAATTCTGCGCCGAAGGTCTGGCGCAATTTTTGCACTGCCGCGGCTTGAGCGGCGTCCGCGTCATCGTCAGTAAGGGTGCGCGAAGTTTCCTGCAAAATCAAGCTTATTGCGACGCTTTTTAGCCCAGCTTCTATTCCCGGGCCCTTGTAGATGTCAAAAATCCTGACATCTCGCATCAGTTCCGGCGCCGCCGCCGCCACCGCCTCGACCAGTTGCTCACCGGAAACGTCTTCTTTGACGAGGACGGCAAGGTCACGCCGTATCACCGGGAAACGCGAAACCGGTTTTGCAACCGGCGCGGCCGAAGCAAGGGCCTGAAGTGCATCGACTTCGAAAACATACGCGTCGCGTTTGAGGTCGAGACTTTTTGCAACCCCGGGATGAAGCTTGCCGATGATGCCGATTTCGTTATCACCGCGCAGTACCGCAGCCGCCTGGCCCGGCTGTAACGCCGGGTGTTCGAGCGGCCGAAACGCCACATCAGACGCGTCGCCTGCAAGTTTCAGCAACGCAAGCAGGTCGGCTTTAATATCAAAGAAATCAATAGCCTGCGAAACCGCGCCCCACTGCTCGGGCAGAGTCGTACCGCTGGCAACCGCGGCGATTCTCACCACTTCGCGAGGCGCGTCGAGCGTGCCATGGAACGACTTGCCGATCTCGAACAGGCGTACACGATCCTGTTGCCTTGCGATATTTGCGGCCGCGCTCGACACCAGTCCCGGCAACACCGACGAACGCATGATCGACATTTCCGATGAAATCGGATTGCTAAGAACCAGTTCCGATTCATCGCCGGCGAATGCGGCGTTACTGCGCTCGTCGATAAAACTGTAGGTAATCGCTTCTTCGTAATCGCGCGCGACGAGGGTCGCTGAGACCCGGTCCAGGTCCACGAGGGACTCGGTAACCGGCCTGAGGGGCGACGCCGCAATTTCGGTTGTTTCGGGCACGGATTCGTAGCCGTGGATCCGCACTATTTCCTCGATCAGGTCCACTTCCGAAGTAATGTCAAATCGATAGCTCGGCGCGACGACCTCCCAGCCCTCGTCGGTAGCAACGACCGATAGCCCAAGACGGGTCAGAACGCCTTCGACGACGTCGTCGGACACATCGAGTCCGAGCAGCAGCGACACGCGCGAGCGCCGCAGCCTGATCGGTTCGCGCTGCGGCAGGTGCGACTCTGACACGTGGTGCTCGAGCGGTCCCGCTTCACCGCCTGCGATCTCGAGCAGCAGTTGCGTTGCGCGTTCGACGGCACGCCCCTGCCCTTCGAAATCGACGCCGCGCTCGAATCGTAATGAGGCATCGGTATGCATGCCGTATGAACGAGCCCGACCCGCCATGAAAGCCTGCGGCCAGAATGCCGCTTCGAAAAATACGTCGGTTGTTGCATCGCTGACCGCCGTACTCAAGCCACCCATGATTCCTGCCAGGCCTATAGCGCCACTGTCATCGGCAATAACCAGCGTGTCGTCATTGACGGCAACGTCCTTTTCGTCGAGCAGCGTGAGCTTCTCCCCCGGTTTTGCCAGTCGCGGCCGGATCGCGCCCTGCACGCGCGCCGCGTCATACGCATGGAGCGGCTGACCCAGCTCGAGCATGACGTAATTCGTGACATCGACCACCGGCGATATGCCACGCAGACCGGCGCGGCGCAGCCGCTCGAGCATCCACGGGGGCGATTTCGCGGCGGGATCGATGTTTCGGATCAAACGGCCGGCGAAGCTCGGGCAGCCTTCAGGCAGCGGGATCTCGACCGGAACGGTATCTTCGATGGTGGCCGCGACAGGCGCGACGTCCGCCGATTTCAGGGGACTTCCGGTGAGCGCGGCAACATCGCGGGCGACGCCCAGCACGCTGAAACAGTCGCCACGATTCGGTGTCAGGTCCAGGTCGTAGACGGTATCCGGCAGGCCGAGATACTCGGCCAGGGGCATCCCCGCCGGCGCATCGTCGGCCAGTGCCAGGATGCCGTCGGATTCTTCACCCAGTCCCAGTTCGACCGCCGAACACAGCATGCCGCTGGAAACCACGCCGCGAATCTTGCTCTTGCGCAGCTTTATGCCGTTCGGCAGCGTAACGCCCGGCACCGCCAGCGGGCTTTTCATCCCCGCCGTTACGTTCGGGGCGCCGCATACGACGTCAACCGTATCTTCGCCGCCGGCGCGAACCTTGCAGACGCTCAGACGGTCGGCATCCGGGTGTTTCGCGGCCTCGAGGACTTCCGCTACGACAACACCATCGAGACCCGAGCCTTCGAGGTCCACGCCGTCGACTTCGAGACCCAGCATCGTCAGTTGATGCTCGAGCGCCTTCGAATCGAGATCCGGGTCGACCCATTCACGCAGCCACGACTCTACAATCTTCATCGCGCCTACCTGAATTGCCTGAGAAAGCGCAGGTCGTTTTCAAAAAACGTGCGCAGGTCGGTGACGCCATAACGCAGCATGGCGAGCCGTTCGATGCCCATGCCGAACGCGTAGCCCGTAAATTCCTCGGGATCCACACCCGCCGCCTCGAGCACGTTTGGATGAACCATGCCGCAGCCGAGGATTTCGAGCCACTTGCCCTCTTCCCACAGCACGTCCACTTCGGCAGAGGGTTCTGTAAACGGGAAATAGGACGGCCGGAAACGCAGCTCGGCCTTGCGCTCGAAATAAGCCTCGACGAACTGGTGCAGAACGGCTTTCAGGTTGGCAAAACTGATGCCGCGATCGACAACGAGGCCCTCGACCTGGTGGAACATCGGCGTGTGCGTCTGATCGGAATCACATCGATACACGCGCCCCGGCGCGATAATGCGAATAGGAGCGCCCTCTTTCACCATGGAGCGAATCTGAACCGGCGAGGTATGCGTGCGCAACAGCCGACCGCCCGGGAAGTAGAACGTGTCGTGCATGGCCCGAGCCGGATGATTCTCCGGGATATTCAGCGCGGTGAAGTTGTGAAAATCGTCCTCGATTTCGGGTCCCGAGCGCACGCCGAAGCCAGCATTCCTGAAGATCGACTCGATGCGGGACATCGCGCGCGACACGGGATGCCGTCCGCCGATCGAGTAGCCGCGACCCGGCAGCGTCACGTCGATGGCGTCTTTTGCCAGCCGTTCCTCGAGTGCCGCCGATTCGAGCGCTTCGCGGCGCGCGTTTATGCGCCCCATGACTTCCTGTTTCGCCCGGTTGATTTCCTGCCCGGCAGCCGGGCGCTCGTCGGCCGGCAGCTGGCTAAGCGACTTGAGCCGCGCCGTCAGCTGACCTTTCTTGCCGAGGTAGGAAACCCGTACCGCATCCAGTGCGGCAAGGTCGCTGGCCGCATCGATCTCCGATGCGGCTGCGTCAACCAGCTCACTCAGTGCCTGCATCGTGTCAGATCCCGGGGCGAGTATGCCCTCGTCCGGTCTGGACTCAGCTCTTGGGTGCGAGGGCCGCTTTTGCCTGTTCGGCAATCGCTCCGAAGCCCTCCGGATCGTGCACGGCGATGTCGGCGAGCACCTTGCGGTCGACTTCGATATTGGCCAGGTTCAGGCCGTTGATCAGCCGGCTGTAAGACAGGCCATGCAGACGCGCTGCCGCGTTGATGCGGGTAATCCACAACGCACGGAACTGCCGCTTGCGCTGGCGCCGATCACGATATTCATACTGGCCGGCCTTGATGACGGCCTGCTTCGCGGTTTTGTACAGCTTGCTGCGAGCGCCGTAATAGCCCTTGGCTTCCCCGAGGACTTTCTTATGGCGTGCTTTGGCGGTTACGCCACGCTTTACTCGTGCCATTTCTCAATCTCCTCTTAACTGTAGGGGAGCATGCGGCGCACGCTCTTTACATCGGCATCGGCAATCTGCTCGGTCGAACCGAGATGACGCTTACGCTTGGCCGGTTTCTTGGTAAGAATATGATTGAGATGGGACTGGGCACGCTTGTAGCCACCCTTGCCCGTCCGGCGGAAGCGCTTGGCAGCGCCCCGGTTGGTCTTCATCTTCGACATTTTGTCGTCTCCACTTTGTTAGCCATACCACGTACCGGACTTCAATTCGACATCCGGCCGCTGCAGGCGGGGACAGCCCCGGGGCGCGAACCCCTGGGGCAACACTTACTTCTTTTTCGGTGAAATCACCATGATCATCTGCCGCCCTTCCATCTGCGGCATCTGCTCGACAGAACCGTATTCCTCCAGATCATCCCTGACCCGTGCCAGCAAATTCGCACCCAGTTCCTGGTGCGCCATTTCCCGGCCTCTGAATCTCAAGGTGACCTTGGTCTTGTCGCCCTGCTCGAGAAACTCGATGAGCTTGCGCAGTTTGACCTGGTAATCACCTTCTTCCGTCCCGGGACGGAATTTAATTTCCTTTACGTGTACCTGTTTTTGCTTGCGCCGGGCCGACTGGGCTTTCTTGTTCTGCTCGAACAAGTATTTGCCGAAGTCCATGATCCGGCAAACCGGTGGATCCGCCGTAGGCGCAACCTCGACAAGATCGAGACCCTCGTCCTTGGCCAGTTCGATGGCCGCGGGGACCGACATGACCCCCCTCTGTTCACCCTCCGAGTCAATAACCCTGACTTCGGCGGCATCAATCTCCTCGTTTCGCCTGACGCGCTTTGTGACTGCGATCCCGGTGTCCTCCTCAAACCTACAGGTAATCCCGGCAACCGCCATATGGCAGCAACACGGGAACGCGATTCTATATAGCCCGGGGGCAAGAAACAACCGGGATAACCCCGATTTTTTCAAAGGAATCAGTCATTTTGTTGTGAAAAAGGGACAGTGACTTTAAGTGCCAGACGCGACTGAAGGTCACGTCTGGCACTTAAAGTCACTGTCCCCAAAAAATCTGGTGGGCGATGCGGGTTTCGAACCTGCGACCTCCACGATGTCAACGTGGCGCTCTACCCCTGAGCTAATCGCCCTGATTGCCAATAATATTACCGAGGATCGTGCCTTCACTCGAACAAGCCCGTCGCGACGGGCGGCATACGATACTGAAGCCCCCGCTGCCGTGCAAGACCCTCAGCCGGCCTTCAGCTCCGGGAGGCCGAGACCCTCCTGCCGGATGCGTCGGATTTCATCCCTGAGGCGAGCCGCCTCCTCGAATTCCAGGTCCCGGGCGTGGCGCAGCATCTGTTTCTCAAGCTTCGCCGCCTTCTTCATCAGCTGTTCCGGCGACATCGACGCGTACGGCGTCGCATCCTCGGCCACCCGCCGTCGGCCCCCTCTCGCCGCCGGATACGTCGCTTCCATGATGTCCGCTACCTGCTTCACGATGGTTGCGGGCGTTATGCCATGTGTCTCATTGTGCTCGAGCTGGCGCTCACGGCGGCGGTTCGTCTCCTCGATCGCGCGCTGCATCGAACCCGTCATCTTGTCGGCATACAGGATCGCGGTGCCGTGAATATTGCGCGCCGCCCGACCGATTGTCTGGATCAGCGACCGGTCCGAACGCAGGAAACCTTCTTTATCCGCATCGAGAATCGCGACCAGCGAAACCTCGGGCATATCGAGGCCCTCGCGAAGCAGGTTGATGCCGACCAGGACGTCGAAAGCACCGAGTCTCAGGTCACGGATGATCTCTGTTCGCTCCACGGTACCGATATCGGAATGCAGGTAACGCACGCGTACCTGGTGCTCACCGAGGTAGTCGGTCAGGTCCTCGGCCATGCGCTTGGTCAGGGTGGTGATCAGGACCCGCTCACCAGCATCGACCCGCTTGCGAATCTCCGACAGCACGTCGTCGACCTGGCTTTTCGCCGGCCGCACCACCACTTCCGGGTCGACGAGGCCTGTCGGGCGTACGAGCTGTTCGACCACGTTGTCCGCGCGCTCTGTCTCGTAAGGGCCCGGCGTGGCGGAAACGTAGACCGTCTGCGGTGACAGCCGCTCGAATTCGTCGAAACGCAGCGGCCGGTTATCGAGCGCCGACGGCAGGCGGAAGCCGTACTGGACCAGGGTTTCCTTCCTGGATCGGTCACCCTTGTACATGCCGCCGAGCTGGGGCACCGTGACGTGGCTCTCGTCGATAATCAGCAGCGCGTCGTCCGGCACGTAGTCGAACAGGCACGGCGGCGGTTCGCCGGGCGCGCGGCCGGAGAGATAGCGTGAGTAATTTTCGATACCGGAGCAGTACCCGAGCTCCTGAATCATCTCTAAATCAAATAAAGTTCGTTGCTCAAGTCTCTGAGCTTCAAGCAATTTATCATTATTTCGAAGGTACTCCAGGCGCTCCCTGAGTTCGACCTTGATCGCCTCGCAGGCCTTGAGCAGGGTCTCCCGCGGTGTGACGTAGTGAGTTTTGGGGAAGACGGTCAGCCGTGCCACGCGTCGCGACACCTCGCCGGTGAGCGGATCGAAATACGACAGCGACTCGATTTCATCATCGAACAGCTCGATGCGCACCGCATCGCGATCCGATTCGGCCGGGAACACGTCGATAATCTCGCCTCGGACACGATACGTGCCTTGCGAGAAGTCGAGTTCATTGCGCTGGTACTGAAGCTCGGCCAGCCGCCGCAGGATCGTGCGCTGATCGATGCGGTCGCCACGCACGAGGTGCAGCACCATGCTGAAATAGGCTTCCGGGTCGCCGAGGCCGTAAATCGCGGAAACCGTAGCGACGATGACGGCGTCGCGGCGTTCGATCAGCGCCTTGGTTGCCGACAGCCGCATCTGCTCGATGTGCTGGTTGATCGAGGCATCCTTCTCGATGTAGGTGTCCGAACTCGGGACGTAGGCTTCGGGCTGGTAGTAGTCGTAGTAGGAAACGAAGTACTCGACGGCATTTTTCGGAAAAAATTCGCGCATTTCGCCGTACAGCTGCGCGGCGAGCGTCTTGTTGGGTGCGAGGATGATCGCGGGCCGCTGCACATGCTCGATAACGTTCGCCATCGTATAGGTCTTGCCTGAGCCCGTTACGCCGAGCAGGATCTGCCGTGCGAGCCCGTCTCCGAGGCCTTCCACGAGCGACTCGATTGCCGCGCCCTGGTCACCCGCCGGCTGGTAGGCAGAGACGAGCTTCAGCACGTCCCGGTCCTCGGCAGAGGATTTCTTGGGCAGACTGGTGGATTCACGTACCATTTGGCGTCCATTTGTCGGAGGCAACCAGTGAGTTTATCAGTTTCGCCACGCATGGCGCGGGTGAAACCCTCGCCGACCGGTGCTGTCCTTGCGCTCGTGACCGAGTTGCGCGCCCAGGGACGTAACATCATCAGCCTCGGCGCCGGGGAACCCGACTTCGACACGCCAAAGCACATCCGGGATGCCGCCGTCGCTGCGATCGCGGCCGGACAGACGCGCTACACGCCCATCGACGGCACCCCGGCGCTGAAGTTGGCAATCCAGGCCAAATTTCGGCGCGAGAACGGCCTTGACTACGAGAGTGCACAAATCATCGTGACCTCGGGCGGCAAGCAAGCGCTCTTTAACCTGTGCATGGCTTTACTGGCTCCCGGGGATGAGGCGATCATCCCGACGCCCTGCTGGGTCTCTTACCCCGACATGGTGCGGCTCGCTGAGGGCGAGCCCGTCATGATCGAAACCGGTATCGAGCAACACTTCAAGGTGACGCCAGCGGAGCTGGAAGCGCGGCTGACCGACAGGACGCGCCTGGTGGTGCTGAACAGCCCGGGCAACCCCACCGGCGCCAGCTACACGCGGGCGGAACTGGAGGCTCTCGGGTCCGTGCTCGACGGCTATCCCGACGTCGTGGTTGTTTCCGACGACATCTATGAACACATTTACTGGGCGGACGAACCCTTCGTAAGCTTCGCGACGGCCTGTCCGGAGCTGTTCGACCGCACCGTGACGGTTAACGGCGTCTCCAAGGCCTACGCGATGACCGGTTGGCGTATCGGCTATGCGGGCGGTCCCGCCGAGCTCATCAGCGCAATGAAGACGGTGCAGAGCCAGAGCACATCGAACCCGTGCAGCGTATCCCAGGCGGCGGCGCAGGCGGCGCTCGACGGTGACCAGCGCCCCGTTCGTGAGATGTGCTCGGCCTACAGGCTGCGCCACGACTACATCGTGGCAGCGCTCAACGCGATTCCCGGGGTCCAGTGCAGACACGGCGAAGGGGCCTTTTATGCGTTTCCGCGCGTGCAGGAGGCCGTCGAGCGACTGGGACTTGCGGATGACACCGCTCTGGCGAAAAAACTGATCGCCGAGGCGGATGTGGCCTGTGTTCCCGGGGCAGCATTCGAAGCGCCGGGCTATCTCCGCATGTCCTTCGCGTGTTCGCAAGAAACCCTCGAGGAGGCGGTCAATCGGCTGAATCGGGTACTCGCGGCTTGACTTCGACTGGGGCCTGAACGAGAATCCCCGCCCTCTTGAGTACGCCGGAATCTGCAAGGATTCCAGTCAAATACCATTCCCCGGTAGCTCAGTTGGTAGAGCGGTTGACTGTTAATCAATTGGTCGCTGGTTCGAGTCCGGCCCGGGGAGCCAATTTCCCAGGAAGGCCTCCATTGTGAGGCCTTTTTCTGTTTCGGCGGGCCAGGCTATACGCCGGACGGGTCCACGGGACCGCCTCCCGATCGATCAGCCAGACCAGAGCGCCGGGTCGAGCCAGAATTCGGGCAACGACAATGTGCCGCCCGTGGGGGCAACAGCATCCCCGATGCACTGTGACTGCCAGGCATCCGCCCATTCCCGAGGCAGCGGGTACGGTGTCCGCACCGACCGCTCTGCCGAGAATCCGAGGCGCCCGTAGTACGCGGGGTCACCCAGCACATACACCACGTTGATGCCCCCCTCGCGAAGCCGCCGCAAGCCGGCACGCACGAGTGCGGAGCCAATACCCTGCCGCTGCCATTCCGGCGCGACCGCGAGTGGCGCGAGTAACGCGGCATTCTGATGCGCGCCGTCGACGGCGCACATCGTAAAGAAGATATTACCCACGATGCGGGAGTCGAGCACCGCGACCAGCGAGACGGTTCTATCGGCGTCTTCGAGCAGATCCCGCAGCAGCGGCAAAAGATCTTCGTCCGGGAAAGCCATCGGATACAGGCGCTCAATAGCCTGCACGTCAGACGGCGCGCTGTATCGAATCTCGGCGCTGTCCGCTGTGGACGAGGTAATCACCTGGGCCGGACCGACTCCTCAATGGACTCGCCGCTGATCTTGCTCACCGAGCTGAGCCGCTCGACCTGCTCCTTGCCTTCGCGGATCGATCTCTCGAGCAGTATCCGAGTCTCGCTTTCGAGGCAGTGCTCTTTCTCGAGATCCAGGAAGGCAAGCTGAAGCTGGTTCAGGAGATTATTCAGGATGTGCTGCGTGGATCGGACGGTTGCGACGTATACCTCACGCTTTTCTTTCTCGGATGCCCTGATCCTTCGTGCCCGATTGTCAGCAAAAACACCGAAAGTGACGATCAGCACGATGATCGACAACCGCATCCAGAACTCGTTCACGTCCGAGGGCACGATTTCGAAGAATTCCTCCGCGTAGACAAAGCGGTGGATCACTGATTCGGCGAACCAGTAGACGAGGGCCAGGCCGAGGCCCAACAGGCTGAATTTGTATCGGTCCATGCGCCAGTCGCTCATTCCGGAATCCGCTGCCGGACCATCCTATCAAGGTCATTGTGCGGCGGCTGCTCAGATCCACAATTGGGGTAAGTGCCTAGGCTATTGTGGCTTCCCTGTGCGCGCCGGCTTCGGGCTGTGAATAATTTTTGTTTTATTTCAATAATTTGAAAGCATGACCCCACTGGTCACGGGTGAGACCCGGAATGCAATAGAGCATGCACAGCGGCTCGATGGCGCGCGCGGCTTCCACGGCGCCCATATCCTCCGCTTCCCACCCGAACTGCTCGAGAACGCCGGTGACCACCGTTTTGGCCTGCTCATCGTTACCGCATATGAACATGGTCGGCTTGCCGCCTTCGAAGACCGGGTTGACCATGCGCGCGCTGCTCACCGAACTGAAGGCCTTGACGAATTTCGTGCGCGGATACTGCTTTTGCAGTTGCTCCATCAGCGATTCATCGAGATTCGTAAAAAACTTGAGCACGCCGTTCACGGGCGGCTCGTCGGCGATAGGGTTCGTCGCATCGATAACGGGCTTGCCGGCATGGTGCTCCTCGCCGGCGAGGCTCAGCGCATTGTGCGCCGCGGTGCCCTTGACGGCCAGCACGATGAGTTCCGCGAACGCCGCCGTGTCACCAAAAAAGCCCGAGCCCACTCCCGGATTCTCCTCGAGCCAGTCCGCCAGCAACTCTGGTGACCGGCTGCCGATCATGACTTCGTGGCCGCGGCCCGCAAAACCCGCCGCGAGAACCTTGCCCACGACCCCCGATCCCAGTACCCCTACTCTCATTGCATTCCTCAGTCGACGACGGTCAGTTCCTTCACCAGGTGATCGGCACCGTAAACCGTTTTCAGCGCTTCGAGCATGATCGCCGTATTGACACCCACCGTACGATTGGTCGCCGGGTCGAACCAGTAATCGCCGGCGATCGAATGGATGTTGCCGTCGAATGCCAGGCCGACCAGGTTACCGTCTGCGCCGACGATCGGGCTACCCGAATTGCCGCCCGTAATATCGGTGGTGGCGACGAAATTGAACGGCGTATCCGGATCCAGATCCTCCCTGGCGGCCTGCCAGGTATCCGGCAACATGAATGGCCGCTGCCCGGTCGTGCGTTCGAACAGCCTGCTGGTGCGCGTGAACGGGTCGACCATGTCACCCTTCTCTTCCCAACCTTCAACGGCCCCGTAGGTTATGCGCAGCGTGAAGGTCGCATCGGGATACGTGTCCGAACCGTAGATCCGGAACCGGGCATCGGCAATCATTTCTTCGCCCCGTGTCAACGGTGCTTCGACGACGTTCTCGTAACGCTCCCTGAGTTCGCGGGCCTCAGGATCGATTGCCAGGGCCATCCTGATCATCGGATCGTCACTTGCTCTCACGGCGTCGACCCCGCCTTCCCAGAGGGCCATGCGAACCTCGGGATCGTCAAGCCCGCTACCGTCGACAAGTGCAGCTGCCAGACCTTCCGGAGACTGCTTGCCGAGGATCCTCTGCACGTGCGAGCTGTCCGGGCCGAGCCACTCGCGCATCTTCTCCAGCGAGAACGTGAGCGTGAGCTTCTCGTACTCCTTGTCTACCGGGCGTGCAGCGGAGAGGGTCTGCTCGACCCGCGGCAGGGCAGCATCGGTGTAGTTGCGAATCCGCTCGCCGTTGGGGAGTTCGCGCTCAGCCGTGCCGCGAACGATCGTACGCGCGTGATCGAACAAGTCGCTGTTGAAGGCCGCCGCGTTTTCGACAAAGAGGTGCTCCTCGTAAAAATTGCGGTAGTTGTCGATGGCATCGTCGATCAGGTCCCAGGCCTCCCCGTAGGCCGCCTGCAATGCCGGGTCAGCCGCGACAGCCGCACGCAACTCACGCTCCTGCGTTTCTTTCCTGGCCATCATCGAGTCGTTGTGCAGCGCTTTCAGCTGGTTGCGGCGCACCTTGATGCCATTCTCGATGCTCGCAATGCGTTGCTGCACGGCCCGAGCGGCCTCGTCACTCGTGTTCGCCCACGCCAGCATGCGGCCCCGCAATTCGGAATACCGCAGCAGCCAGAGCGGCCACATGACATCACGCTGCATTTTGAGCTGGGTCACGGTAAGCAGCCGGTCCGTCGACCCCGGATGTCCGGAAATGAATACCGGTTCGGCTGCCTTGGGACCGCCTTGCCGCCACTGCAGATAGTTTGGCGTGGAGGCGGGTTTGCCGTCTTCGTAGGCGCGCAGGAACGACATGTCGAGGCACCAGCGTGGAAAATTGAAGTTGTCGGGATCGCCGCCAAACGCCGCTATATCGACCTCGGGTGCGAACACGAGGCGAACGTCATCGTAGCGTTTGTATTTGTAGATGAAGTACTGACCGCCGTTGTAGAGCGAAACGGCTTCACACTTCAGTTCGCCGTTCGCGTCCGTCTCACACTCCGTCTCAAGTCCCGTCAACGCAGCCTTGCGCGCATCGTTCGCCTCCGCATCGTCGAGGCCCTTTGTCGCCTCGACAACCGTGTTCGTCACGTCATCGAGATCCACGAGTACCGAAATCGCCTGCCCGGGACAGCGCAGTTCCTGTTCCCGACCGGCCGCCATGAAGCCCTCGTCCGACAGGTTTCGCTCCGCGCTGCTGAGATTGCGGATACAGCCCCACACGCAATGGTTGTTCGTCAGCACCAACCCGTCGGGAGATGCAAACGAGCCGGTGCACCCGTTTTCGAGACGGGTCGTTGCAAGCTGGGCTGACCGCAGCCAGGCATCATTGATCGTGACGTCGTACTTCTCCTCCACGCGGTCGGATGGGAAGTTGTCGATCGTCCACATGCCTTCGTCGGCAAAAGCCAGGCTTGCGAATATCAGGAGGGAGACTGCGAGAGTCGTGTTCTTGTTCATGCGTATTCCCCGCTGTAAGGAGAGGATCTGAAAATACGGTGATTCTATCGACCAAATAACGCCGCAAACGTTCCTCGCTCAGTTGCTCGCAGCCATTTCCAGGATAACGCGCCAGAGGTATTCGACCATGCTCACGAATGCATCTTCCTCGACCCGTTCGTTGTCGCCGTGGGCGCCAAAGCCGCTGTTGATTTCATCGATCGTACGCGCTGGCCCGATACCGTAGGCCTGTACACCCTTCGCGCGAACCTGCGCCATATCGGTTGCACCGGTGCTCATTATCGGTAGCACTGTCGCCTCGGGATACATGTCGACCGCTACCCGTTCGAGGGTCTGGAACATCTCGTTATCGATTTCCGACGGCGGCGCAGCAGGCCTGTAGATCGGCTCCGGCACGATCTCTACCCGGGGATCGTCGATGACGGCGGCAAGATCCTCGTAGAAGCCCTGCACATCTTCGTCGGGCAGCATCCGGATATCGAGGATGGCCGACGCCTCCGACGGAATCACGTTGCGACGGAACCCGGCGTCGATCACCGTGGGCACGACCGACGTTCGCAATATCGAATAGTGATACGGGAAGGTCTTCAGAAACTGCTGCTGGATTTTATCGGTCATCTCCGGATTGGCCACATTTTCGTAGAGCATGGCTTCTTCCGGGGGGGCGATCGCCGCCATGCGGCGGAAATAGGTCTCGGTGGTCTCGTTGAGCCGCATTTCCGTCTGCCAGGCCGCCGCCCTGGTAATGGCGTTGGCCAGGATCATCACGGCGTTGTCCAGCCGGGGAATCGAGCCATGCCCCGGCGTGCCGCGAGCGACGAGCGTCACGCGCCGCGGCATCTTCTCGGTCGTTTCAACACCGAAGGTATGAACCTTGCCGTCGCGGATAACGCCCTGGCCACCTTCGGCAATGCAGTATTCAGCCGCGATCACGTCCCAGTGTTTCTCGACCATGAAGTTGATACCGACGCCCGGCGTCCCTTCCTCGCCGGATTCGGCCAGGAAGATGACATCTCGATCCAGCTCCACGCCGAGGCGCTTCAGCAGGATCATCACCATCATGCCGGCAGCGACATTGTCCTTGTCGTCGAGCGTGCCGCGCCCGTAGACATAGCCGTCCTGGCGCATACCCGAGAATGGATCCGCATACCATTTCTCCGGCTGTACGCCGACCACATCGGTATGGCCCATGATGAGAATCGGCTGCTTGCTGCCGTTGCCTTCCAGCCGCGCCACGAGGTTCGCGCGAGCAGGGTCCAGCGCATAGAGCCGCGATTCGATTCCTTCGGCCGCCAGCACCGCCTTGACGTACTCGGCAACCTCGGTTTCGTTGCCGGGCGGATTGACCGACGGTATTTTGACCAGCTCTACGAGATGATCGATCGCTTCACTGCCCACGGCATCCCAGTCAACCAGGTAGGACTGCTGCGCACTGGCAGAATTCAGCAGCAACAACAGCAGGAGCGTCGAAACTCTGCGCATGTAATTTCTCCGCAATGGGTGGCTTCGCTTCGGGGCCGGCATCAGCCGGAGAGCACCTCAGACAGGTAGCTGCGAAACGCATCACCGGTATCGGGATGCTCCAGGCCGTGTGCCACGGTCGCTTTCAGGTAGCCGAGCTTGCTGCCGCAGTCGAAGCGCTCGCCCTCGAAGGAATAGGCGTAGACCGGCGACTCGTCGAGCAGGTCTGCGATCGCGTCGGTGAGCTGTATTTCCCCGCCCGCCCCGCGGCCCGTCGTTTCCAGCTTGTCGAAAATCGCGGCAGGCAGGAGATAGCGGCCTACGACAGCGAGATTGGACGGCGCATCCTGCGGCGCCGGCTTTTCCACGATGCGGACGATCCGGTTGTCGTCTGCCTCGTCAACAGCCACGATGCCGTAGCTGGAAGTATCTTCAGGCGGCACGTTTTCGACGGCAATGACGCCCCCGCCGTGCCGCGCGTGCTCGGCCGCCATCTGCGTCAGGCAGGGCGACTCGCTCGCGATCAGGTCGTCGGCAAGGTGCACGAAAAACGGCTCATCGCCGACAGCAGGCCGCGCGCAAAGCACCGCATGCCCGAGTCCCAGCGGTTCTCCCTGGCGGATATAGATGCAGGTCACGCCCTTCGGGACGATGTCCTGTATGGTCTTCAGCAAGTCGTCCTTGCCGCCCTCTTTCAGCGCCGCTTCCAGTTCGGGATCACTGTCGAAATGATCCTCGATCGCACGCTTCGAACTGCCGGTGACGAAGACCAGCTTGGTGGCGCCGGCATCGATGGCCTCCTCGACCGCGTACTGGATCAGCGGCTTGTCCACGATGGGCAACATCTCTTTCGGACTGGCCTTCGTGGCGGGCAGGAATCGCGTTCCGCGCCCGGCGACCGGGAATACGGCCGCGCGAATCTTCTGACTCAATGTCATGCTCCCTCAATGCTGGCGAGGGCGCATGATAGCCAAAAATTGCCCGCGATTCCTCGGCAACGGATCACATTGCCCAATGGCGCCGTGCCGGCAGCACCGGCACGGACCGTTTGTTCCGGGTGAGGCGGCGGCTACTTTTTTGCGCCGGGTGTGATGATGATGTTCGCGCGATTCAGTTCCACCGTGCGCTCGCCGATCCCTTTCACCAGCGACAGGTCCTCAGGGGCCCTGAAGGGCCCGTGCTTCTGCCGGTACTCGACGATTGCGCGGGCCTTGCTGAGGCCGACCCCCTGCAGTGACTCCGAGATGGTTTCCGCGTCCGCGGTATTGACGTTGACGGGACCGGCCAGCGCCAGTACAGGCAGCAGCAGGACGCTCAGGGCGAGTTTTCCAATCCAGTTGATCATTCGATGACTCCTCTTGCCAGTTGGGGATGCAGCGCGCCACTGAGGCGCGTCATCGAAGCTTAGGCATGCGGAAGAGCCGGTACAGCCGCGGAAACTGGCGGCTTCACCCGGTTTTGTAAACCAGTCGATGGGTCAGGTGCGGGTGATACTGTGCTGCAGCACCGTGTCGAACTGGACCCGCGAGGCCGGTCGCTGTGTCTCCCAGTTTCGGCAGCTGGGACACTGCCACAGCAGTCTCTGGCTGGAAAAACCGCACTCCTGGCACTGGTAACGGGGCGATGCGGCAGCGAGCTTGCTCAATGCCTTGCGGATCTTTGCGAGCACCGACTCCTCGTGATCCTGCTGCTGATCGGAGAGCCGCTGAACGTCCACGAATTCGGCCAGCGTAGGTTCGTTCAGCATGTATTCCTTTACGACTTCGTC
>Ga0193947_1000080_pt1 | contig 19097 bp, 22 predicted proteins | sample FRT_01_MG_FD_161267 | JGI IMG/M metagenome (GOLD analysis project Ga0193947, IMG submission 161267) | Sediment microbial communities from the Broadkill River, Lewes, Delaware, United States - FRT_0-1_MG | ecosystem: Environmental > Aquatic > Freshwater > River > Sediment | place: USA: Delaware... | reverse complement strand
CATGTACACCGAACGGTGCTGGCCGCCGGTGCAGCCGATCGCGACCGTGAGGAAGCTCCGGTTTGAGATCCGGTATTCGGGAATCCAGCGCTCGAGAAACGTCAGGATATCGGTATGCATTGCTGATACCGATTTCTCGGCGTCGAGGAATTCGATGACCTGCTCATCCAGCCCCGTCAGGTGCCGCAAATTCAAATCCCAGTATGGATTCGGGAGGCACCTGAGGTCGAAAACGAAGTCGGCATCGGCCGGAATACCGTGTTTGTAACCAAAGGACTCGATCAGCACCGACAGAGAAGCAGACGCGCGTCCGTCCACGCGTTCGCGAATGATGTCGGCAAGTTCGTACACGCTGGTTCGCGATGTGTCGATGATGAGATCGGCGGAATTGATGACCTCGGTCAGAATCTCACGTTCCGCATTGATTGCAGCGCGCAGTTCTGCGCCGTGCTCGGCGAGCGGATGCCGCCGGCGCGTTTCACTGTAACGCTTGAGCAGGACGGCATCATCAGCCAGTACGAACAGGACGTCCGTCTGGATGTTCTGTTGCCGGAATTCCTCGATCAGGCCTGGCAGGGACGCAAGATCGGAGTGCCGATTGCGGGCATCGATGCCGACGGCAATGCCCCGGCCGATTTCGCCGGGGCCGGTAGACACTTCCTCGACGACCGACCTGAGCAGGCGCGCCGGCAAATTGTCGATGCAGTAATAGCCGAGGTCTTCCAGCACGTGCAGCGCAACGGTCTTTCCGGAGCCGGACAGGCCGCTTACGATGATCAGGCGTGTGCTGTCGGACATTCTCTGAGCCGCGCCGACCGACGCGCCTTCAGCTACCGTGAGCCGTCTTTAGCTGATCAGCAGGAGCGGCAGTGGCGCCATCGATCAGCGCCCGGTAAAGAGCGCTGCTCGATGTCGCTTCACGAAGTCTGCGTCGCAGGTCGGCGTCGCTGAGCCGTTCCGTGATCATGGCAATATCGGCGTGGTGGGTGTCGTTGACTTCTGTCGGCACCATCAGTCCAAAGACGATGTCGACGGGTTCGCCATCGGAGGCGTCGAAATCGATCGGCTCCGACAGCTTTATCATGGCTGCTATACAGCGGTCGATGCCCTCGACACGGCAACGCGGGAAGGCAACGCCGGCCTCGAGGCTCGTGCAGCCGAGCCGCTCGCGCTCGATGAGACTCGCGAATATGTCGTCGGCGGCGATGTCGGCCTGCGACCTAACCAACAGTTCACTCAGGATTTCCAGGCAGTGCTTCTTGCTGCGCGCGTGAGCGTTGCAGAGCACGGCGTCCGGGTTGATGATTTCTTCCAGCAACATGGCTTTTTGTTGTTCTTGAACGTGAAGCCGCGTTTGCGCGGCCGATTCTCAGAAGCGCCTCTTGTGAGCGTCCCTGGCATGGTGATTGGCGAGCTTTTCCTTGTGCTTTCTCACGCGCCGGTCCAGTTTGTCTACGAGGCCATCGATTGCAGCATACATATCCTCTTCCGTGTTGTCGGCGTATATCGTTCCGCCGTTCACATTGACCTTGGCTTCCGCCTTATGCCGCAGTTTTTCCACCGTAAGAATACAGTGCACGTCTGACACCATATCGAAGTGTCGTTCGAGGCGTTCGATCTTGGATTCCACGTAACCTCTCATCGCTTCGGTAACTTCGACGTGGTGGCCCGAGACATTCAATTGCATAGTCTTCTCCTGCTTTTAATTATGAACCCACTTCCTTGTGCTTTTATCGCGCCGGTCGCTGGCGACGCTCACTCGATGACGCAATGTTCATGGACTCACGGTACTTCGCGACCGTGCGCCTCGCAACTTTTATACCCTCGTCTGCAAGCACACTGGCGATTTTGCTGTCACTCAATGGTTTCGCCGGGTTCTCGGCGCCGATGAGCTTGCGAATCTTCGCGCGCACCGACGTCGAGGATTGTTCTTCGCCGTCCGCGGTGGCGAGGTGGCTCGAGAAGAAATACTTGAACTCGAAAACCCCCCGGGGCGTATGCATGTACTTGTTCGTAGTGACACGCGAAATCGTCGATTCATGCATACCGATTTCCTCGGCAACGTCGCGCAGCACCATCGGCTTCATCGCTTCGTCACCTTGCTCGAGGAAGTCGGTCTGCCGCTTGACGATGCATGTGGCCACCTTGAGCAGGGTTTCATTGCGGATCTCGAGGCTGCGAATCAGCCAGCGCGCTTCCTGCAGCTGGGTGCGCAGCACCGCGTGATCCCCGTTGCCACGCAACAATTTGGCGTATTGCTGGTTCACCGACAGCTTGGGCACGCCGGTAGGGCTTATCTCGACCTGCCAGCGGTTGTCCACCTTGCGAACGAATACGTCGGGGATCACATACTCCGCAGCGGCCGGACTGACAGCCTGTCCGGGCCGGGGATTACAGCCGCGAATCAGGGCCAGCGCATCGTGCAGGGTTTCTTCGGATGTGCGCAGGCTGCGGCGCAGTTCGCCGTATTCGCGCGTCGCAACGAGGTCGAGATGCTCCGCAGCGAGATCAAGCGCGAGTTCGAGCCCCGGCGTTGCTGCATCGAGCTGCTTCAGCTGCAACGTAATGCACTCCGACAAGGAGCGTGCGCCGATGCCCGCGGGATCGAGACGCTGAACCTTGGCGAGCGTTGCGTCGATCTCCTCGTCACGCACACCGGTTTCGGGTTCGAGAAACTCCCCGATTTCGTTGAGCCCGATCGTGAGGTAACCGTCATCGTTGATTGCATCGATGATCGCCTCGCCGATAATGGCTTCGCGCGGCGAAAACTGCTCCATTTCCAGCTGCCACAGCAGGTGTTCTCGAAGGGTCTGGCCGGATTCGTCGGCAAATTCACTGATCGGGCGTCCTTCGCCGTTCCAGCCACCGTCCTGGATGCTCCGGTCGGCGCGCGTCTGCCACTGATCTTCTGCCCGGATGGTTTCTATCTCCGCCGTCGACTCGTCGCTCGTCTTGGGAACGTCCGGCAGGTCCTCCATTTCCAGCATGATGTTCTCTTCGAGCGCATCCTGGATCTGGGCGTTCAGGTCGAGCACGGGCAGCTGCAACAGGCGAATGGCCTGCTGCAATTGCGGCGTCATGGTGAGTGTCTGACCGAGTTTTAGCTGCAGCGAAGGTTTTAGCATTGCCTCAGAGTTTGAACTCCTGTCCGAGATACACTTCCCGGACATGCTGGTTTTCGAGGATCTCTTCCGGCGTACCCGAAGCGATCAGACTGCCATCACTGAGTATATAGGCTCTTCCGCAAATTCCGAGGGTTTCCCTCACATTATGGTCTGTGATCAGGACACCGATGTCGCGTGCGCATAAGTGCTTGATTATACGTTGAATGTCCAGAACTGAAATCGGGTCGACGCCGGCGAAGGGCTCATCCAGCAGCACAAACAAGGGGTTAGCGGCGAGCGCGCGGGCAATCTCGACGCGCCGCCGTTCACCGCCGGAAAGGCTGATCCCGAGGCTGCCGCGAACGTGTCCGACGTGCAGCTCATCGAGGAGCTTTTCGAGTTCTTCTTCGCGGCCGGCACGATCCAGGTCGGCGCGGTTCTCGAGTATCGCGAGGATATTCTGTTCAACGGTGAGCTTGCGGAATATGGACGCTTCCTGCGGCAAGTAGCCGAGCCCCATGCGCGCCCGCCTGTGCATGGGCAGTGCGGTCAGGTCGTGGCCGTCCAGCAAAATCGTGCCCTTGTCCGCCGGGATCAGGCCCACGATCATGTAAAAGGCAGTGGTCTTGCCCGCACCATTCGGCCCCAGCAGCCCGACGACTTCGCCGCTCTTGATCTCGATGGACAGCGTCTTGACGACTTTGCGGAGCTTGAAACTCTTCGAGATATCCTGAACGCTGAGGATACTCATTGCCCGTCGTCCTCCGGCTCCGGCTCACCAACGGTATCGGACGTGTCGTCGCTTTCCTGTTCGTTGGCAGCGTCGACACCGTTTTTCGGCGTATAGGTGATCCTCACCTTACCGTCGCCCTCCGGGGAGCCCTGCGCGTTAATTCGCTGCTCGATGATGTTGTAGATGAGGAAATTGGACGCAATCTTGTTACCACCCTCGGTAATGACGGCATCTCCGGAAAATTCGATCGTGCCCGCCAGCAGGTCGTAGCGCAGCTTGCCGGCTTCGGCATAGGTGGTTTCCTCGCTGCCGGGCCGCTTGAGTTCGAACGTTGCGGGGGTTCCCGCGATCGTCGCGAGCGTTAGTTGATGATCGGTGAACTGCAGGTCGGCCGTTTCGCACTCGATGTGGCCGTTTTCGACGTCGATGACGACATTGCCGGAGAACTGCCACACGCTGTCCGCGAAATCGAGATTGCTCGCACGCCCTTCGTCCGCCTCGATGCCGATAGTCCCCTGGGTCATTCGCAGGCCGCGAAACATCAGCATCGAGCGCTTCCCGTCGTACGCTGTGGAGTCTGCGTCCAGGGAGATGGGAAGCCGCAGGTCGGTAATCTGCGCGGCCGCTGCGGCGGGCAACAGCAACAGGACGGCGGTGAGTCTTACGGTGATGTTTCTGCGCATAAGCTAGGGCACGAATTTCCCGCTGACGTTCGACTTCAGTTCCAGTCGATTGTCGTTGAGCGATGCTAGCATGCCCGTGGCGGTCAGGCTGCGCGCCCCGATGCGGATCTGTACTCGCTCGTCCGTCTCAGCGATATAGCCTTGCGGATCGAGCTCAAGGTACTGGGTCCGGATTTCAGTATCGCTGTCTGAAAACCCCTGTGAACTTGTCGCCATGACGTGGCCACGAAGTTGTACGAGTTGCCGGACCGGCAGGATCGTCGCGCTGTCCGCGTTGACCGTCCACGGTACATCCGTTTCCGGTGAGTAATCGAATCGAACGCCGGTAAACTCGATGCTGCCATCCACCTGTTCTTCAGCGTGCTGCGCACGGAGTTCATAAAGCAGGCCGCCGTCGGGTCCTGTCCCGAGGATGCGCGCCGACTTGAGGTAGAACCCGCGGTGTACCGGATCGACACCGCGCTGGTCCGTGTCCTCTTCGCCGCGGTCACGCGCCACGTACCAGCTGCCGATGGCAGCGGCGACGAGTACCCCGAACAGCAGCAGGTTGCGCGCGCTCAACGCGCAGCTCCCGGTCTCGCGGCGAGTACCAGGTCACAGATTTCGCGGACGGCGCCGTGGCCACCCGGCGCCATCGTGGTGTAATCGCAGAAATCGCGAACCTCTTCGACAGCATTGGCGACGGCAATGGAGTAGCCGACTTTGCCCAGCAGGGCGAGGTCGGGAATGTCATCACCCGCGTAGGCACATTCCATTACATCGATCTCGAGACTTGCTATCAGTTCGTCGAAAGCAGCGACCTTGTCGGCGGTGCCAAGAAAAACGTGCTGGACGCCGAGTTCCGCCATGCGTTTCGCGGCAGCCGCAGAACGGCGGCCGCTGATGACGGCGACCTCGAAGCCGGCATCGACCAGACGGCGAATTCCGAAACCATCCTGTGTATTAAAGGCCTTGGATTCGACGCCGTCGTCGGACAGGTAAAAGCGCCCGTCGGTGAAGACGCCGTCCACGTCGAAGGCGACGAGGCGCAATTCTGCGAGGCGGTTGTGGGTGGCTGCCGGGTTCACATGATGCCTGCGCGAAACAGGTCATGAATGTTGAGTGCGCCAATCAGTCGGTGACTGTCATCGGCGACAAGCAACGAAGTTATCTTGTTCTCCTCGAGCACGTGTACGGCCTCCGCGGCAAGAATGTCTTCGGTTGTCGTCTTGCAGTTGGCGTGCATGACTTCGGCCATCGACGTCGTGTGCACGTCGGCGCCGTCGTCGAGCGCGCGGCGCAGGTCGCCGTCGGTGAATATACCGAGAATGCGGCGATCGTCGTCGACCACGGCTGTCATGCCGAGGCCTTTTTGCGTCATCTCCATCAGGCCGTCGCGCAACCGCACCTCGGGCCCGGTCGCGGGAACTTCCTCGCCCGTCCGCATCACGTCGCCCACGCGCAGCAACAGCCGCTTGCCGAGGCTGCCGCTCGGGTGCGAGCGCGCGAAGTCCTCGGCCGTAAAGCCCCTGTTCTTGAGCAACGCCACGGCCAGCGCGTCGCCCATCGCCAGCGTCGCCGTCGTGCTCGCGGTCGGGGCAAGATTGAGCGGGCAGGCCTCCTCGGACACGCCGACATCGAGGTGTACGTCGGCGATGCGCGCAAGTGTCGATTTCGGATTGCCGGTCATGGACACGAGTTTGGCGCCCATGCGCTTGACCAGTGGCAGGATAGTGACGACCTCTTCGGTTTCGCCCGAATAGGAAATGGCGAGTACCAGGTCCTGCGCCGTGATCATTCCCAGGTCACCGTGGCTCGCTTCCGCGGGGTGCATGAAAAACGCGGGCGTGCCGGTGCTGGCGAGCGTCGCGGCAATCTTTGAAGATATATGGCCCGATTTTCCCATCCCTGTCACGACGACACGACCCGGCGTGTCATTGATCAATTTGCAGGCTTCAGCGAAGTCGTCATCGAGCCGCGCACGCAGCGAATCGACGGCGCGCGATTCGATCTCGAGCACCTCGCGCGCGAGTGTGATCAGCTCGTCGTTGTTCAGGTTTTCGGACACAGGATTCTCGCAGTTTCCGGCTGCCGGACCGGCTCCCGGACTATTCTAAACCTTTTGCGCCTGAACGCAGCCAAAAGCGGCGGCGGGGCAGGCTACAGGTTCTGCGACGTGACGTAGCCGAGGTAGGCGATATAGGCGGTCAGCAGGGCAACGCCCTCGAGCCTCGACAAGTCGCTCTTGCCATCGTAGTCGTAGGTCATCGCGAACAACACCAGCGTGAATGCCACCATCACGAAGATGTGAAGCGACAGCACGGAGGGCGCCAGCGCGGACGGCTCAATGGCTGCGGCGATTCCGATAACGGCGAGCAGATTGAAGATGTTGGACCCGACAATATTGCCGATCGCAAGCCCGTACTCGCCCTTAAGGGCGCTGACCAGCGACACGGCCAGTTCCGGCAGGCTGGTGCCGATAGCGACGAGCGTGATGCCGATGACTACCTCGCTGACACCCAGTGAGCGTGCGATTTCGATCGCGCCCTCGACCAGCAGCTCGGCGCCGACCAGTAGCGTGCCGAGCCCCACGAGCAGCCATATGACGGCCGCCACCATGCTGACATGGCGCGGAATCTCCGCCTCGTAGTCCTCCGCCATGGGGTCTGTCGCCGCCGAGCGCATGCCGAGGCGGGCGAGCCAGATCATGACGATCACGAGGCCCGTAAGCATCACGAAACCGTCGATGCGTGAAAGGAACGTGTCGAGGAACAGGGACACGGTGAGCAGGGAGACGGCGAGCAAGGCCGGCATCTCGCGGCGCAGCGTCGCGGAGCGAAGTTCGATCGGCCGAATGATCGCGACTGAACCGAGGACGAGGCCGATGTTGGCAATGTTCGAACCGATGGCATTGCCGAACGCGAGGTCGGGCTCGCCCCGCGATGCGGCGACGATGGAAACCAGTATTTCAGGCGCCGAGGTCGCAAAGGCGACGATGGTAAGGCCGATCAGGAGCGGCGCGACACCGAGGTTCCTCGCTGCCGCGGCAGCACCGTGAACAAAACGGTCGGCGCCCCAAATAAGGAGAACCAGACCGCCAATAACCTCGACGATATTGAGAAGCATAGGATCGCTGTCTTTGTGAGCGGCATTGTTATTCGATTAAGCGGACCAAAGTCTCCCGCGCTCCAGGCCGACTCGGGTGGGCTATCATACACAATCAGGCAGCCGCGTTGGGATAGCTCCGGATTTACGGTTAAACTGCGCCCCCGGAAAAATAACCCAGTACAAAGAGTCAAATGGAACCTGCCGAGATTGAGAAAATGATTGCCGCGGGCTTCGAAGATCCCGTGGTGCGCGTTGCGAGCGACGACAACCACCATTTCGAGGCGCTCGTCGTCGCTGCGGAGTTCGAGGGCACGAGGCCGCTCGCCCGACACCAGCTCGTCTACCGCTGCCTGGGGTCCCTCGTCGGCAACGAAATTCACGCGCTTTCCATACGGGCATTGACGCCCGCGGAATGGCAGCAGGCAGGCGGGGCCTAGGCAACCTTGGACAAACTGCGAATCGAAGGCGGCACGCGGCTATCGGGCCAGGTGCACATATCGGGCGCCAAGAACGCGGCCCTGCCGATTCTGGCGGGCACGCTGCTCACCAGTGAGCCCGTGACGATCCGTAACGTTCCGCACCTCAAGGACGTTACGACCACGATTTCGCTGCTGCAGACCATGGGCGCACAGGTTACCGTCGATGACCGCTTGAACGTCGAGGTGGATGCTCGAGACATCAGCCATCGTACGGCGCCCTATGAACTCGTAAAGACCATGCGCGCATCGATACTGGTACTCGGTCCGCTGGTTGCACGATTCGGAGAGGCGGACGTCTCGCTGCCAGGCGGCTGCGCAATCGGCGCCCGGCCTGTCAATCTCCACGTTGCCGGACTGCAGGCGCTCGGCGCCCGCGTCTCCGTGGAAAACGGCTTTATCAAGGCCAGGGCGGACAGGCTGAGAGGCGGGCACATCGTGTTCGATACCGTGACGGTTACCGGCACCGAGAATCTGCTCATGGCAGCGGTGCTCGCCGACGGTGAAACCGTGCTCGAAAATGCCGCTCGCGAGCCCGAAGTCATCGACCTGGCCAATTTTCTCACGGCGCTCGGTGCGCGTATCGAGGGCGCCGGAAGCAGCACGATTCACATTCAGGGCGTCGAAGAACTCGGCGGCGGCGAGTACAGTGTTCTGCCAGACCGTATCGAGACAGGCACCTACCTGGTCGCGGCGGCCGTAACCGGCGGACGGGTCAGGGCTTTGAATACGGCGCCAGACACGCTGGAGGCGGTCCTGATCAAGCTCGCAGAAACGGGCGCCGAGATCACGACGGGCGACGACTGGATCGAGATCGACATGCACGGCCGGCGGCCGCGCTCGGTCGACCTGCGCACGGCCCCTTATCCTGCGTTTCCCACCGACATGCAGGCGCAGTTTTGCACCCTGAATGCCGTCGCCGAGGGCGTCGGCACGATTACCGAGACCGTGTTCGAAAATCGCTTCCAGCACGTGCTCGAACTGCAGCGCATGGGCGCTGACATCCAGCTCGAAGGAAACACCGCGATCTGCACCGGTATCGATCGCCTGACGGCAGCGCCGGTCATGGCAACCGATCTCAGGGCGTCGGCCAGCCTCGTACTGGCCGGCCTCGCCGCGGAAGGCGAAACGCTTGTCGACCGCGTGTATCACGTCGATCGCGGCTACGAGCGCATCGAAGAAAAACTCCGCCAGCTTGGCGCCACCATACGGCGCGTTCCCAACTGATACTTACGGCGCCAGCCCCGGCCGCTCCGTTGCGGTAACCGTGGTGCGGAACTGCTCGCCGTCCCGCCACGCCAACACCTCGATCTCGTCGCCGGGTTTCGTGCTGGCCGCGATCAGGAGCGCCTGACGCTCCTGAAATACCGGGTCACCGTTGATCGACAGGATGATGTCGTTGACCCGGAGACCGGCGACTTCGGCAGGCCCGTCCTCGTACACTTCGATGACCAGAATGCCGCGGTCGTTTTCCAGGCCGATCTGCTCGCGCTGGCCGTCGGTCAGGTCGTCCGGCAAGAGGCCCAGGTAGCCGCGAATCACGCGCCCGTGTTTCTTGAGTTCCTCGACCACGCCGCGCACCAGGTCGACCGGGATCGCGAAGCCGATCCCCTCCGTGGCCATATCCTGTGTCAGGACCGCCGTGTTGATTCCGACAAGTTCGCCATTGCTGTTGACCAGCGCGCCGCCGGAGTTGCCGGCGTTGATGGCGGCATCGGTCTGGATGAAATCCTCGAAAGTCACCAGGTCGAGTGCGGCGCGCCCGGTGGCGCTCACAATTCCCTGGGTGACCGACCGCGTGAGGCCGTAGGGATTGCCGATTGCCAGGACGACGTCACCGATGCGGAGCTGGCGGGAACTGCCGAGGCGAATTGCGGGCACGGACTGCACGTCGATCTTCAGCAGCGCGAGGTCGGTTTCGGCATCTACGCCGACCACTTCGGCCGGGACGAAGCCGCCGTCACCCAGTTCAACCTGGATTTCGGCGGCATCAACTACGACGTGCCAGTTCGTGACCAGGAAGCCTTCCGGATCGATCATGACGGCCGAGCCGAAGCTGTTATCGATGCGAAAGCGGCTGCGGCCGGACGGATCGGGCTCGCCCGACAAGAGGCGCCGGGTGACGACCGTGACGACGGATGGTGCGCTCGCATCGACGGCCGCGGCGTAGCTTGCCGGGCCGCCCGCCTCGAGCGAGCGTAGCGAGGGTAGCAGTTCCGGGCGGATGAGGACCACGATGAATGCTACCGCGAGGCCCGCAACGATCGACTGCAGCAGGAACAGCAGCGCCGATTTCATGCTCGCCACCGCTGGATCCTCCCGATACTGCTCTCAGGAATCGCGTCCCTAGCCAATTTCGATAACGCCCGTGTATAATGCGCAATTGGTTCCGCACCAAGTCCCGGTGCATCTGTCATCCTGACGGTAAACCGGGCCTGCTGCAAATCTACCAGTATCGAAATAAAGAAAAAGCGCGCTGATCAAAGGGACCATAAACCTACCTTTCTCAGCCGGGCGTATGGGAGTGCCTGATGACCGAAGACGACGCCGATCGGATAGACCGTAACCGCCGTCATTTCCTAACCGTAGCAGCCGCCGTGACCGGTGCCGTAGGGGCCGGCTTCGTCGCGGTTCCATTTCTTTCATCACTCAAGCCGAGCGCGAGAGCGCAGGCGCTGGGTGCGCCCGTCGAGGTGCCGCTGGGATCCATACAGGCGGGTGAAATGGTGCGGGTGCTGTGGCGGGGTAAGCTGGTTTTTGTACTGCGACGCAGCGACACGATGCTCGCAACCCTTGGTGAGCACGCCGACAAGTTGCGTGACCCGAATTCGGAGGTTGTCGAGCAACAGCCCGAATACGCGGCCAACGACACGCGTTCGCTGCGGCCCGAGTGGCTCGTGGTCGAAGGTTCCTGCACGCATCTCGGCTGCGCCCCGCTGGAAGACTTCCAGCCGCGGCCGGTCGAGGGTTGGGGCGGCGGCTTCTTCTGCCCCTGCCACGGGTCGAAATTCGATCTCGCCGGGCGGGTGTACAAGGGCGTACCAGCCCCGAGCAACCTCAGAATCCCACCCTACCGCTTTGTCCGTGATGACCTGATTCTGATCGGCCAGGATTCGGGAGTAGCGTAATGGCAAAAGTCGAAGCAGAAGTCGGCAAGCGGCCCGAGGGCGTTCTGGGCGGCCTGGTAAAGTGGATCGACGATCGTTTTCCGATGACGGAGACGCTCGAGTATCACGTCACCAAGTACTATGCGGCCAAGAGTTTCAACTGGTGGTATGTTTTCGGCGTGCTCGCGTTCGTCGTACTGGCAATCCAGCTGATTACCGGCATTTTCCTCACGATGAATTACAAGCCGTCCGCAGAAGAGGCGTTTGCGTCGGTCGAGTACATCATGCGCGACGTGGAGTGGGGCTGGCTGATTCGCTACCTGCATTCGACGGGCGCCTCGTTCTTTTTCATCGTCGTCTACCTGCACATGTTCCGCGCCATGCTGTATGGCTCCTACAAGAAACCGCGCGAGCTGATCTGGCTGATCGGCATGCTTATTTTCTTCGTGCTGATGGCCGAGGCTTTCGCGGGATACCTGCTGCCGTGGGGCCAGATGTCCTACTGGGGCGCACAGGTGATCATCTCGTTGTTCGGCGCGATTCCGGTCGTCGGTGACGGCATCGTAGAATTTATCCGCGGCGACTATTCGATCTCCGACATTACGTTGAACCGGTTTTTCGCGCTGCACGTGATTGCATTGCCGCTGGCCCTGATCGCGCTCGTTTTTGTTCACATCGTCGCGCTGCACGAAGTCGGCTCGAACAATCCGGACGGCATCGAGATCAAGAAGCGCAAGGGACCGGACGGCGTACCGCTCGATGGCATTGCATTTCATCCGTACCACACCAGCAAGGATCTTGTCGCGATTCTCATCTTCCTGATGATCTTCAGTGCGGTCGTCTTCTTCGCGCCCGAGATGGGCGGCTATTTTCTCGAACATGCCAATTTCGAACCCGCCAACCTGAGGGCAACGCCTGAGCACATTGCGCCGGTCTGGTATTTCACGCCGTTCTACGCAATTCTCCGCGCGGTTCCGGACAAGCTATGGGGCTTCATACTGTTCGGCCTTTCGGTCGTACTGCCGGTATTTCTCCCGTGGCTGGATCGGTCCCGAGTACGTTCGATTCGCTATCGCGGCTGGATGTACAAGTCTGCGCTGACGGTCTTCGTTATCACGTTCCTGACGCTCGGGTGGCTGGGCGTGCAGCCGGCGGAGGGGGTTTACGTCCTCCTGGCCCGGATATTCACAGTGCTGTATTTCGCATTCTTCCTGCTGATGCCTTACTACACGAAAATAGACAAGACGAAGCCTGTACCGGAGAGGGTGGTCTACCATGGCTAAGTTCAAGTTGATCGCCCCGCTTGCAGTGGCGCTGCTACTGTTCGGCGCGACGCAAAGTTTTGCGGCGGGTGGTGCCGCTCTCGAACATGCGGACATCGAGCCCGGCAATGTCGCGTCTTTGCAGCGCGGTGCCCGGAACTTCATGAACTACTGCTCGGGTTGTCACTCGGCGCAGTACGTCCGTTTCAGTACCATCGGCGAGGATCTCGAGCTTTCGGATGAGCAGCTCAGCGAAAATCTCATGTTCAATGCCGAGAAGTCATTTGAAACGATCAATGTTTCGATGCCCGGGGCCGCAGCCGAGCGTTGGTTCGGCGTCGCGCCTCCCGACCTGTCTCTCATTGGGCGCGCCAAGGGCGCGGACTATATTTACTCGTTCCTGAAAGGTTTTTATATCCAGGACGAGAGTCCTACCGGTGTCGACAATACCGTGCTCGCCGGTACCAGCATGCCGCACGTCCTGTGGGAGCTGCAGGGATACCAGCAGGCGGTGTTTACGGAACATACGGAGGACGGCGTCACCTCGCAGCATTTTGAAGGCTTCGAAACGCTTACCGAGGGTTCGCTGGATGCAGAGGCTTATGACGATTTCGTTCGCGACACCGTGAACTTCCTCGTATACATCGCGGAGCCGATTCGTTCGGAACGCCGCACACTTGGTGTCTGGGTACTGATATACCTGATCTTTTTCTGGATCATTGCCGTGATGCTTAAGAAGCAAATCTGGAAGGACGTCAAATAAATGGCAACGATTCCGAACAGGCGCTCCGTCATGACCTTGTTTTCAAGGCCAACGGATCTTCACAGCCATCGTACCCGCCTCGTGCTGGCCGAAAAAAACATCAACATCGAGATCGTCAATGTAACGGGTCCGGATCTGCCTGAAGATCTGATGGACCTCAACCCGTATCACACCGTACCTACCCTGGTTGACCGCGACCTCACGCTGTACGATTCGCGCGTCATCATCGAGTATCTCGACGAACGGTTTCCGCATCCGCCTCTGATGCCCGTAGATCCGGTGACGCGCGCGCAATTTCGCCTTGCCTTGTTCCGTATCGAGACAGATTGGTACACGCTGGCGGAAGAGGCCGATCCGCTCGACGGAAAGTTGAGTTCCAAGTCCCGAAAGATGCTGCGTGAAAGTATTCTTCAGAGCGCTGAACTGTTCGGGGCGAAGCCGTATTTCCTGAGCGAGGAATTCTCGCTCGTGGATTGCAGTATCGCGCCCATACTCTGGCGTCTGCCGCTTTATGGAATCGAATTCGGCGCGCAGGGCGCGCCTATCGAAGCCTACATGAAGCGGGTATTTGCGCGTCGTTCGTTCCAGCAGAGCCTGACGGAGCTGGAGCAGGAAATGCGGATGTAGGGGGTTCACGCGGTTCGGGGTGTTTGCTTCCGGACTGCTCGCCTGCGGCTCGCTTCAGGTCTCGGAATCAAACACCCCGAACCGTGCTAATTTGTTGGTGGTGTCGGCTGGTGCCGGCTTATGTCTCGGTGCACGTAACCCGGTTTGACCATATTTGTATGTTCGGCCGCCCGATTGTCGGCTTATGTTATCTTTTCAAAAGCACCGCAAAACGGTGGTAAGCTTCGCCACAGGGAAAAACAAACAGGCTTGCGGGAAAGTGGCAAATCCAAGTCGATCAAAAAGACCCTATCTGATCAGAGCGATGCACGAATGGATGGCCGATAACGGCCATACACCCCATATCGTCGTCGATGCTTCTGTCGATGGAGTCAGTGTGCCGCCAGAGCATATCAAGGACGGCAAGATCATTTTGAACATCAGCGAATCCGCTGCGCATAATCTGAAACTCGTCAACGATTCGGTGAGTTTCCGGGCGCGCTTTGGTGGCGTGCCCTTCGATGTATGGGTGCCTACCAGTTCGATACTCGGGATCTACGCGCGAGAGACCGGTCAGGGAATGATCTTCTCCAACGATACCGGCGCATCGGACTCCTTGCACGATCAGGACGACGTCGAGGAAACACGCTCACGGCCCCACCTTAGAGTCGTCAAGTAGTCGCGTTCTCAGGCGTCTCCGAGGAGCGTCGTGTCGATCAGGTCACACAGGCAGTGAATCACCAGGAGGTGCACCTCCTGGATTCGGGCCGTGCGAGTCGCGGGTACTCGTATCTCCACGTCGTCACCACTGAACATTGCGGCCATGCGGCCGCCGTCGCGACCCGATAGCGCTACCACGCTCATGCCGCGCTCGTGCGCTGCAGCGATGGCGCGACAGACGTTTTCCGAATTACCCGAGGTCGAAATGCCAAGCAGCACATCCTCCGGTTTGCCCAGTGCGCGAACCTGCTTGCTGAAAATTTCTTCGTAGGAGTAGTCATTGCTAATCGACGTCACGGTCGAAGCGTCCGTGGTGAGCGCCATTGCCGGAAGTCCGGGTCGTTCCATCTCGAAGCGGTTCAGGAGTTCCGAGGAGAAGTGCTGGGAATCCGCAGCGGACCCGCCGTTGCCGCAGCTCAGGATCTTGCCATCTTTCAGCAATGCCCGGGCCATCAGTTCCCCGGCCGCGGCGATACTTTCGCTCAGGGCGTCTACGGCGCTTTGTTTGGTTGCAATACTTTCCGCGAAATGCTCACGAACGCGCGTTACTGGATCCATGACTCATTCACTCGTGGTCGAAGATGGGCTGATTCTAGCAGCCGCCGGCGGATGCGTCCGGTCAGGGGCCGAAGGCATCGCGAATCCATTCGACGGTGCGGCGCCCGTTCGCACGGCCATCGACGCCGATGACGTCGAACCGGGCTGCGCGGGAAGAGAAACCGGGGCGGGTTGCAAGGAACATCTCTGCCGTCCTGACGAGCTTGCTCTGTTTGCGGCCGTCCACGGTCACGGCCGCGCTCGAGAAAGCCCCTGACGACCGAAAACGGACCTCCACGAATACCAGGCAGTCTTTATCGAGCATGATGAGGTCGATCTCGCCGTGCCGGCAGCGGTAATTTCGCTCGACCGGCCGCAGTCCCCTGGTCCGCAGGTATTCATACGCGAGTTCCTCGGCGGCGTTGCCTACAGTTCTCGTGTTTCTTCGTACCACGTCTGGCCGTTATCAGAATCGTCGGGCACGGGCACACCGTCTTCGTCGATGGTTAGGAGCGGGGTGTCGACATCTCCGGTCCCGGGCAACGGCACCGGTTCGCCGCGGCGGAATTCTGCCCACGCAAGCCGGCGGTGGATGCGGCCGCTGCTATCCAGGTAAAGGACACCGGTCGCACCATCGATTTCCGGCATCATGCCGTTGCGCGCCGCGAACAGGGGCGCGACGAGATGGTAGGCATCGTAGCCCATCGCATGCAGCCGGCCGAGGCGCCGCTCTTCGGGCCAATACTCGCGGTAGATGTCCGGCAGGTAACGAATCCAGCTTTGTGGCGCGATGATCCAGGGCGTATCCGCGAACCGTATACCGTTGAGATCCGAGTTCGAGCGGCCATCCATTGCGTATATCGAAGAGGTCGAATACACGGGCAGGTCGCCGGAGTAATGAAATTTGAGCTGTGATTTCAACAAGCGGCCGGCAGCGCCATCGGCCGCCAGGAATATGAAGTCCACGTCCTGTCGCCGCCGCGGATCGAATTGCAGCGGGGAGCCGATATTGGCCCGCATTCGCTGATAACGGCTTACGCTTCCGGCCAGCCCCATGAGCTCTTCGATCGTGCGCGAGAAATCCGGGCTTTCCGACGTGAAGTTGCGGTAGTCGAGCAATGTCCCGCCCTGGGCTTCGAACTCGGTTGCAAATGCCGTCAGCAGCCGGCGCCCCCAGTTGCTGTTCGGTACCAGGGCAACAGCCGTACGGTGCCCGTCCTGCAACGCGCGCGTCGCGGCGGATATCGCTTCGTCCTCGGGCGCAAGCGCGAACTGGAACAGCCCGGGCGGCGGCAGCGATTCGTCCGGTAAATAGTTCAGCGTAAGCACGGGAACGGGAACCAGGATGTCGTTCGCAAGCTCGTTCACGTTATTGCGCAGCAGCGGCCCGACAACGAACTCGGCACCATCCTCCACGGCCGACGTATAGGCCGCGCTCGGCCCTCCTTCTGCATCGACGTCGTAGACGCGAATGGACTGGCGATCGTCCAGCCCGCCGGCGCTGGCGAAGTAGGCGCCGAGGAAACCGTTCTGCACGGCGTTCCCCGCACTTGCGGCACGGCCGCTCAATGGCAGCAGCAGCGCAATACTTCGCGGGTACGCAAGCAATTGCTCGTCGGCAATGTCCAGGTTGTCGAGCACGCTCATGGCCGGGTGCCCGGCGTTGCGTTCGCGCCAGCGCACGACACCGTTACTCCAGCCGATACCCTGTTGCCCGGTTGCCGTGGCGAGCGAGCCGAGTGTGAGCCAGCCGCGCACCGTCGGATCAGTAGCTGTTTCAGCCGCGGCGCGCAGCACGTGCGGGTCGCTGACCAGCAGGCCCTTCCAGATCCGTTCACGATTGCGCTCGATACTCTGCCGGTCGTTCAACCAGCTTTCGCGCTGCAGTAGCAATTCGACGGCGCGCGTCGGTTCCTGCAGTTGAAACCAGGCATCGGCACGCAGTGCCTCGACCCGCAGGCGCAGCCCGGGTGGTAACGACTGCCCGCTCAACGACTCGAGCAAGTCGCGCGCGCGCTCTGCCTCGCCGCCGAAAAGGAGCATCGCGGCATTGGTTGAGTCCCAGCGCCACGAAAGTTCGCCGCCTTGCGGCCGGGTGACGCCACGAAAAGCATTCTGCGCGCGAACCGCGTCACCGGCGTCCAGCCAGTTGTCCACTGCGAGCAGGGTGAGCCGGTCGCGTTCGTTGCCGCTTGCTTCGGCAGCAAGGCCGATATATGCGCTTGCGGCTGCCTCGTACTCGCCGTTCTGTGCGAACCGCTCGGCGCGGGCTTCTGCGGAACCGCCGAACGCACCGCTGCCCGGCGTTTCACAGGCGGCGATGACGAGCGCGAGCAGTAGCACGGCGACCGTGCTTGCTTTGCAGTTCCATTGCCGGGCAGGATGTCCTTCAGATTTCATTCTTCGTGCACTTCTTGATAAGGGCCGGAATCGAGCGCGCTATGAGCGGCACACTGTTCGTCGTTGCCACACCGATCGGAAACCTCGAAGACCTGTCTCCGCGAGCACGCCAGACGCTCGCTGAAGTGGATCTCGTTGCCGCCGAGGATACCCGGCACACCGGGCGATTGCTATCGCATTTAGGGGTGAAAACACCGCAATTTGCGCTGCACGAACACAACGAGGCACGTGCTGCGCAGTCTCTCATCGAGCAGTTGATGGACGGCAAATCGGTTGCGCTGGTCAGTGATGCCGGCACACCGTTGGTGAGCGATCCCGGCTACCGCCTCGTACGGGCGGCTCACGCAAACGGGATTGCGGTCTCGCCGCTCCCGGGTCCTTCCGCGGTTACCGCCGCACTGTCGGTGTCGGGACTGCCGACCGATCGCTTCGGTTTCGAGGGCTTCCCGCCGGCAAAAACGGCGGCGCGCTGCAAATGGCTGCAGGCCCGTGCGGCTGACGGCCGCACGTTGTTGTTTTTCGAGGCGGTGCATCGCATCGCCGCAACGCTTGCCGACATGGTCGACGTGTTCGGTGCGGACCGCGAGGCATTTCTCGGCCGCGAGCTCACGAAGCTGCACGAGCAGTGCAGACGCGCGACGCTCGGCGAGTTGCTCGACGAAGTCAGCAACGGGACGATCATTTCCCGGGGCGAGTTCGTCATCGCTGTTCACGGGGCAGAAGACAACGCTCCTTCATCCATCGACGCAGACCGCCTTCTCAGGGAGCTCGCAGAGACGTTGCCGCCAAAAAAGGCCGCGGCAATCGCGGCCCGGGTGACAGGGGAAAAGCGCAATGCGCTGTATCAGCGCCTGCTCGACATCAAGAGCGATGTAGATACCTGACTGCATCATGCATCGCTTCCAGTGTGCGCCGCGTGGACTCGATGTCGTCTGTCGGTATGTCGGCAAACAGCTGGTCCAGCAGTTCGGATTCGCTTGCGCGGATCTTTCTGAACAGCTCGCGACCCACGTGGGTGAGCGCAAACAGCGGCGAACGCTTGTGGCGCGGATTCGGGCGCGTTTCGAGAAACCCGTCTTCGAGCAGGGCATTCACGGTGACCTGTATGTGTTGCCGCGAGACCTGGTAGCGCGTGGCGATCTCCGGCACGGACAGCGCAGCGTCGGGGTACAGGAACTCGAGGACGGCCCGGTCGGCGGCCGACAAGCCGTGCGCCCGCAGGTAGCTGTCCGCCAGCTGCGCCATGGCGCGAAAGAGTCGCCGGATGAGCCAGGTGATTTCATAGTGCGGCGAGCGTGCTTGCATGGTTTGGCCCGTGAAAGTTGACAATTGAATTGTCATTATCACTATTGACAACTAAATTGTCAATTTTTCGCAGTTCCGGGCGCACAGCAACGGGAAATGCTTTAGAATTCGCGGTCCGGAAAGGCCGGAGTTGGCCAGACAATCGCTGCTTCATGGAAGCAGAGGAAAGTCCGGGCTCCTTCGGACAGGGCGCCAGGTAACGCCTGGAGGGCGCAAGCCCATGGAAAGTGCCACAGAAAACAAACCGCCGGGCTTGAAGCCCGGTAAGGGTGAAAAGGTGCGGTAAGAGCGCACCGCGCGGCTGGTAACAGTTC
>Ga0193947_1000079_pt1 | contig 19119 bp, 19 predicted proteins | sample FRT_01_MG_FD_161267 | JGI IMG/M metagenome (GOLD analysis project Ga0193947, IMG submission 161267) | Sediment microbial communities from the Broadkill River, Lewes, Delaware, United States - FRT_0-1_MG | ecosystem: Environmental > Aquatic > Freshwater > River > Sediment | place: USA: Delaware... | reverse complement strand
GCAGCGCTATCCAATTCCGGCGCAGTCTGCTAGCGCGAGGAACTGATCTTGGACGACGACAACCTCACGGAACACGACGCCGAGGACATCGGCCACGAGATCGGCGAGCACAATATCGAAGTGCTCGGTCTCGATATCCATAACCCCGTGTTCGCCATCTCGGCCTTCCTGTCCGTCGCGCTGGTCGTAATGACAATGCTTTTCCAGGAACAGGCGGCCGTCATCTTCGGCAACCTCAGAACCTGGATAACGTCGGCTTTCGACTGGTTCTTCATGATCGCCGCCAATATTTTCGTCCTGTTCGGGCTGGGGCTCGCAGCATCAAAGCTCGGCCGCGTGCGCCTCGGCGGCGAAGATGCGAAACCGCGCTACGGCTATCCGGGGTGGCTTGCGATGCTGTTTGCAGCGGGCGTCGGCATCGGCCTGATGTTCTTCGGCGTGCTCGAGCCCGTAACTCACACGTTGAATCCGCCGCTGGATATCGATCCTGCCAATGTCGACGCTGCGCGGGCGGCCGGCATGTCCGCAGCGATCTACCATTGGGGTCTGCACGCCTGGGGCATCTATGCCATCGTCGGCCTGTCGCTTGCATTCTTCTGCTTCAACCGGCAGATGCCGTTGACGTTACGCTCTGCCTTCTTCCCGTTGTTCGGTACACGCGTGTGGGGTGCTTTCGGGCACTTCGTAGACATCGTCGCAGTGCTTTCGACCTTGTTCGGCCTCGCGGTATCCCTGGCTTTCGGTGCCGAGCAGATAGCCGGCGGCCTGCACTACCTGTTCGACACGCCTGCAAGTACCTTCGTCAAGATCGTGCTCATCATTATTATCATCTGCATAGCGCTCGCATCCGTGGTCGCCGGCCTCGACAAAGGCGTCAAGCGGCTTAGCGAACTCAACATGGCGCTTGCCGGGTTGCTGATGCTGTTCGTTATTATCGCCGGGCCCACACTGGTAATTTTCTCCACCATGGGCAATGCCGTCGTGGACTACATCCGCCACTTGCCGGCGCTTAGCAACTGGATCGGCCGCGAGGACGACGCATTTTTCCACGGCTGGACGACATTTTACTGGGCGTGGTGGATTGCCTGGTCGCCGTTTGTCGGCATGTTCATCGCTCGCGTCAGTTATGGCCGGACCGTGCGCGAATTCATCACCTGGGTGCTCATCATCCCGACCGTGATCGGTATCGCCTGGATGTCGACGTTCGGCGGTACGGCCCTCGACCAGCTGTTCACGACCGGCTACATGGGCGTGGCGGAGGCCGTGCCGGAACTGGCGCTCTTCAAGATGCTGGAACAACTGCCGTTCACGGGCATCGTGTCGACGATCAGCGTGTTCCTGATCGCCATCTTCTTCGTCACCTCGGCGGACTCCGGCTCGCTTGTCATGGACATCATCACCGCCGGCGGCAAGCTGGACGCGCCAGTCGCACAGCGTGTGTTCTGGTGCCTGCTGAGCGGCATGGTCGCCATTGCGCTGATGCTGGGCGGCGGCCTGGGGTCGCTCCAGGCCATGACGATCTGTATAGGCCTGCCGTTTGCCGTGGTGCTGCTGCTCATGTGCGTTGGGTTGTTGAAAGGGCTGCGCGAAGAACAGAACCCGGGCTGAGTTCTATCAGTCCAGGTCCGGCAGGCCATGCAGGGCGATCAGGTAGTAGCTGACGATGCCGAGCACTTCCTCGTTTTCGATGACCGGCGCATGGCTGATACCGAAGGCATCGAACAGGCGGGCGCAGTAGCGAGTGTTCATGTCAGGCCTTACCGAAATGACCGGCTTCGCCATGATCTCGTAGACGGCGACGCGCTCCGGGGCGCGGTCCTTCGCAATGACCTGCTTCGCAATGTCTGCAAACGAGACCAGCCCGTATTCGTCCTGGTCATCCCGTTTTTCAACCATCAGGACCGTTGCCTCGACGCGCTTCATAACGCGCATTGCTTCGAGTACGCTGTCGCGGCCCGCGATGAACGTGACTTCTTTGCGCATGATGTCGCGCACGGGCAACCAGATTGGCTGGCTCATAACTGTTCCTCCACGATTTCAGCCAGTTCTTCCGCCTGGCGCATGACGCCGATCGCGTCCTCCACATCGATCTGAATGGCAAGACCCGTTCCCGGCTTTTCGTCGAACTCCCCGGCCGAACCGATCTTTTCCAGAATGTCACGTGACAAGTGCCGTTCCACGAGGAGCATGACCACGTCCGTCTGGCTCACCAGCGACAGGCCAAAGAAACTCTTGTGGCCCTCGAAGCCCTCGCCACGAGCATGATTGATCACCGTGCAACCCGTAGCGCCGGCGGCACGGGCCGCCTCGATGATCGCCATTGTCTTCGAGTCCTCCACGAACACGATTAGTAACTTGAATTGCATCAGATAACCTCCTTGGAAGTCGATTCTGCCCCATTTCGTGCTTTGGTTTTGCGGCGGCCGGGGATTCGCTCACGGAGCGCACTCAACTGCGCATACGCCAGGACAGAAACAATAGGGAACAGGCTTGCGAACGCGACGAGACCGAAACCGTCCAGCAACGGACTGCGGCCGGGCACGGTTTCCGCCAGGCCGAGCCCAAGTGCGGTGATCAGCGGCACGGTTACCGTTGACGTCGTGACGCCGCCGGAGTCATAGGCGAGCGGTATTATCAGTCGCGGTGCCCATATCGTCTGAATAACGACAATGATGTAGCCGACGAGGATGAATCCCTGCAGCGGCAGGCCCGTTACTATCCGGAAACAACCGAGGCTGACGCCCACCGCCACGCCGATGGCCACCGCGACCCGCAGGCCCCAGACATGGATCGCGCCGCCGGATGTTTCGTTGGCCTTCATGGCGACGGCAAGCAGTGCCGGCTCCGCGATCGTGGTTGCAAAACCTATGGCGAGCGCGAACACGTACACCCACAGGTAGTTCGTCCAGTGGAAGTCGAGCGTTTCAGCGCCCCGCATCAGGAATTCCGGGTCTGTGAGCTGCTCCGCCATGAGTCGGCCGAGCGGGAAAAGCGCCTGCTCGAGACCGATCAGGAACAGGCCGAGACCCAGTATCGTGAACACGATACCTGCGGCGAGACGCCGAATATCCCGCAGCGGCTGACGAATCACGAATACCTGGAAGAGGATGATGAACAGCACGATCGGCAGCACGTCCGTCGACGTCGACAGGATGGTCTTCATTCCCGGCCCCATCAAATCCACGCGATGATGCTCCCGTAGGCCATGACGAAAATCATCGGTGTCAATGAAGCAAACGCGATCAGGCCGAAGCCGTCCGTCATCGGATTGCGATCGCGCAGCGACGACGCCATACCCACGCCGAGAGCCGCAACCAGCGGCACGGTAACGGTCGACGTCGTTACGCCGCCCGAGTCGTACGCGATGCCGACGATCTCCGGCGGCGCCACCACCGTCATCGCGATAACCATCGCGTATCCGGAGATGATCAGGAGAGGCAATGACCAGCCAAGCAGGATCCGCAGCACGCCGACCAGCAGTGCGGTACCTACAGACAGCGCCACGGTGATCCGCAATCCGAGGACATAGCGCGAGCGGTCCTCATCGGTGTCACCGATCGCGCCGGCGCCCGCCGCAACCTGCGCCGCCTCGTTTGCGACCGCCGTCAACGCCGGCTCCGCCACGGTCGTTCCGAAACCGAGCAGGAACGAGAACGTCAACAGCCAGAAAACGCTGCCCTTTCGCGCCAGTGCATGCGCCAGCGATTCGCCAATGGGAAACAGCGCGAGTTCAAGGCCGTAAATGAACAGCGTCAGACCGAGCAGTACCAGCAACGCGCCACTCGCCAGCGCCAGTGCATTGTCCAGCGGTTGCTGGAGGATAAAGTACTGGAAGAAGCCGATTACCAGAACGATTGGCGCGAGGTCACGGGCACTCCCGGCTACATGTTTCCAGAGAGTGCGAAGGATCCTGGTCATCGTTGGTGGACGAATTCAGCGAGACTGATCAAGGCACCAGTGTACCCGATACGTACGAGTCGATGAGCGCCAGAACGCCTGCGACCTGCTTTCCGGCGCGCAGGTCATAATCGTCGTCCGTGTAGCCCCACCAGTCCCAGCAGCCCTTCGGGTTAAAGAGGCTCTTCTCGACCTGCGGATACACGATGACCAGATTGTTGGACTCGCCCCACTCGTTGAAGCCAGACTGGGTCGCGAAGCGATCCTCGATAAACTCGGCACCCTGCACGCAACCGTGAAAAGCGATATGGAGCCCGCAATCCCGGGCGTCGCCGCGGCAGGCATCAGGGACGTACATGTAACCGGTTTCCGCGACGTCACTGCCTGAGCCGAAGTACGCAGACAGATCAGTCTCTACCAGGTTTTCCGGCTTTGCCTGCGGCGCGCGAGCAGCAAGGTCGTCGTGAAGATGGCGCAGAATCAGTCCCGCCGTGTCGTAGTCGCAGTCATTGATGAAATCGCCACCCCATTCCTGGCACGCAGCCCCCGCGTCGAGAGTCGGCCAGCCGTGCGCGGTCTCCACGTCGTCGACCAATACCACCTGGCCGGCGGGCACGAATGCCCGGTAGAAATCGGCCAGCGACTTGCCGGCGGCAGGCGCCACCACCGAATCGGCCGGGGAGTGGAATATCCACACGCGCGCCGATTCGAGTTCGGCGACCGGCGCGACATCCCCGGCCGCAGCCGCGTCCCTTGCGAACTGCACGAGCGGTTCGACCTCGAGGCCCTCCCCCGTCATGCATCGGGATAGCGCGACCTGCACGTCGCCCTGTGCGCAGTGGTATGGGCCGGCGGCGACGACGCCGACGCCGCCGATCCTGTCCGCCAGCGCGACATGAGACTGTACTGCCATGAAACCGCCGGCCGAGACACCCGACACGCTGATGCGGCTCTTCAGCGCTGGATCGAAGCTGGCGGCCGGTGGGGGTGGCAAATCGCTGGAGCCGCCGCCGCAACCTGCGATGGCAACCAGTAATACCAGTAAGGGAATCGTTCTGAGTTCAGACTGATTCGAGGAATGTCGCGATGGCATCGACTGCCTCCTGTTCGTCGAGTAGCGGTGCGTGCCCGCGATCGCGGACCGGCGCAATCTTGAGGTCGGGCTTGTGCTGACGCATCCTGTCGATGATGGGCTCGGTCAGGATGTCGGACATCACGCCGTGGATGAGCAGTGTCGGCACGTTGGCGAGGTCGCCGAACATCTTCCATGGATCGATTTCGAGACCGGATACGCCCTCGCGCGCCGCGTGGCCGATATTCCGGTCGAAATTCAGATCGAACCGGCCGTCATCCAGCTGCCGGTAAGTCGTTTCGGTATAGGCCTGCCATTGATCCTCGCTCCAGTCGGGGAACACGATCGAATAGACCGACTTCGCCTGCTCGATCGCCTCGGCGAGGCTGCCAACAACGTCGAGCCGCCCGGCCGTCGCTACCACCCGCGCGATGCCGTCTGGGTCGGCCTCCGGGCCGATGTCGTTCATCACCGCGCCGGCGATGCGGCCAGGCTGCTGGTGATTCAGCAGCATCGCCATCCAGCCGCCGAGCGACGTGCCTATTATCACGACCTCGTCGAGCTGCAGCGTATCGAGTAGTTGCCACAGGTCGGCGGCATACTGCCCCGGGTGATAGTTGCGCCATTCCGGATCGTACTGGGACTTGCCGCGGCCGCGCAGATCCGGGCATATGACGCGCCGCGTCGTGCTGATCCGCGTTGCGAGCGGCGCGAAATCCCGGCTGTTGCGTGTCAAACCGGGCAGGCAGATCACCGGCGGTCGCGACGATACGTTCGGGTAGTCCCGGTAATAAAGACGCAAACCGTCCGTCGCGTTTACGTGGCATTCCTCGAACATGCTGTCCTTCCCGTCAGGCATCGCCGAGCCATTCCCGGATGCCGGTCTTCGCTTCGCCGGTCGCGATCTGCTCGATGAACTGCGTGCGCTCCTGCTCCAGCCGCGACTCGAGATCTCTCGGCCGCATCAGGCGCCTTGTACAGGCCATGCTACCCGGTTTCTTGCCGAGGATTTGCTCACACAGCTCCTGCACGGCTTCCTCGTGGCCGGCGCTCTCGGCATAGGCTGTCGCCAGCCCCCAGTCGAGCGCCTGCTCCGGGTCGATCGTCTGGTTCAGGAGCTGCACCGTCCGCGCCCGGGTGTGGCCAATGACGTCGGGAAGTATCGCTGTCCAGCCGCCGTCGGGGCTGAATCCGGCTTCGACATAGTATGGCGTGAACGAGGCGCGTTCCGTCACCAGCACGATGTCCGATGCGAGCACGAAGCCCATTGCGCCCCCGGTGACCTGGCCGTTTATCACGGTGATGACGGGCAGCCGGCAGTCATACAGTCGAATGATCGCGTCGTTCAGGAGACCGACCAGCTTGTGCGCGTATTGTTCGATCTCGTCGGCGTGCTCGCGGAATCCGCGCAGGTCGCCGCCGGTCGAGAACGACCGGCCTTCCGCACGCAGCACCAGGACACCAACGTTCGGTTGTGATTCGCAGCCGGCAATCGCATCACCGAGTTCCGCGAGCATTGCGGGCACGAGGCTGTTGTGCCGGTCGGGACGATTGAGGATGACCGTGGCGACGGGGCCGTCTATCCGGGTCAGAACGAGCTTGCGTTCAACAGCCGTCATCCGGTGGCCCGCGCAGGCAAAAAAATACGGGCGACGGATTTCTCCGTCGCCCGCACAGTCACAGATCCAATTAAGGCATCTGAGGGGGGGATTAGGCGCTCTTCTTCGTGTTGACAGCTTTTACGACGTTTTCCTTGGTCGCTTCCTGCAGCTCTTCCGTTGCGGTCGATGCAGCAGCTGACAGCATGTCGATGTATTCCTTGGTACGACCTTCGACGACCTTGGCAAAAGCCGAAGCGTTGTCGATCTGCTTGTTGAAGAATTCCTCGGGCTCCGCTGCCTTCGCGGCCAGGCGAGCCTGCTCTACCGAAAAGTCGACGACGTCGTTCATCACGGCGATGTTGTAACGTGCAAACTTCTCCCAGCTGTCGACGCCTGCAGCGCTCTTGGCCTGCAGCTTCTCGACGGCTTCTTTCTGGTACTGCGTAACCTGTTCGAGCTGTTCGCTGAACTGCTTCTGGATGTCGATCATGGCTGTTTACTCCTGTTGGGGGACTTGTTGCGGTGCAGTATAACCCCGTGATTGCTGCGTTGCAACAATTTTTTTCGATTTTTAATCGATTGCCATTAATCCATATAAAACAGTTACTTAAAATCCCCATATTCTGAGGGTTCGGCCGTCTTCGCGCGAACTTGCGCAAAATTTCCTGTTTGCGCTGCAAAAATCAGCCGAAAACATACACACCGGGGGCATCGCGCAGCGGCTTGTAGCCCGCCTTCGGCTTACCCATGGCAGGCGGCTTCCTCTGGCCACTGCTGCGGGCATCGAGCCACGCATCCCAGACCGGCCACCAGGAACCGTCCACCAGTTCGTTCTGCGACTGCCATTCATCCGGATCGACGTACAGGTCACCGGGCTGGCGCGTTGCGATCCAGTGCTTGCGGCGCGGGTGGTCCGGTCCGCAGGCGATGCCGGCGTTGTGGCCGCCCGTGGTCAGCGCGAAGGTCATTTCATTGTTCATGAGCCGCATCGCCTTGTACACGGATTTCCACGGCGCTACATGGTCGGTTGCCGTACCGAGCACGAACGTCGGCACCTGGATATCGCCGACGCACACGGGCTTGCCACTGACCTCGTAGCGAGCCTCCGCGAGGTTGTTCTCCATGTAACAGTTGCGCAGGTACTCGGTGTGCATCTTGTAGGGCATGCGCGTGCCGTCTTCGTTCCACGCCATCAGGTCATTCAGGCTGCGATCCTTGCCCAGCAGGTAGCGCTGGAACATCGGGTCGTAGACGAGGTCCGATACCCGCAGCGATGCGAACGCACCCGTCATGTTCTCCATGCCGAGATAGCCCTGCTTGCGCATCAGCGCCTCGAGGAACGTGAAAGTGCCCTCGCCGAGCATGGTCGTTATTTCGCCGGCTTCGCGGAAATCGATTTGCGCCGCGAACAGCGACATGGTCTTGAGGCGGTCGTCGCGCTCACGCGCCATGTAAGCCGCCGCTATCGAGAGCAGGGTGCCACCAAGGCAGTAGCCGACGGCATGCATCTTGCGCTTCGGGACGATCGTACTGACCGCGTCGATGGCGCCCATGACGCCTTCATGCAGGTATTCGTGCATGCCGAGGTGGCGGTCTCTCTCGTCCGGATTTTTCCACGACATGATGAACACCGTCTTGCCCTGGCTGACCAGGTAACGCACCAGCGAATTGCGCGGTGACAGGTCGAGGATGTAGTACTTCATGATCCATGCGGGAACGATGAGGACCGGCTCCGAAGCGACTTCCTCGGTCTGGGGCTTGTACTGGATCAGCTCGAAGAGCCGGTTCTGGTAAACGACCTTGCCGGGCGTGATACCGATATCCTTGCCCACGACGAAATTTTCGAGCCCCTGGGGTAACTCGCCGGTGCGCTTGCGCCGCATGTCTTCCGCGAGATTGCGAACGCCGCGCTTGAGATTCGCGCCGCGCTCGCCTTTCGTCGTCATGATGAATTCCGGATTGGTCACCGGCACGTTCGCCGGAGACGCCATCTCGACAATCTGGTTGGCGAGGAAGCTGACCAGCTGTTCGTGATCCTTGCTGACGCCATCGACGCCCGTCGTCGCTTCGGTGGCGAGCCCCTTGGCCAGCCGGTGCCCGTGGGCGAAGACGTTGAACGGCCATTTCTGCCAGTCCTCCGACATCATGCGGCGGTCGGCTATCTGCGGCAGGTCTTCGCCATTGGGTCTCATCGCCTTGCCGTTGATCTTGGCCAGCTCCACGCCGTTACGCGCGAGGCTTTCGGCCAGCGACAGCAGTTTGCCCGGAGACAATACGAGGTGACCTGCCCAGTCGACGACTGCTGCAGCGATGTCCACCGGAGACATGCCCCGGGTGGCGGCAGCGATCTGGCCCCGCAGCTGGTGATCGATCTCGCGCGCCTTGTCCGGCGGCAACAGGCGTTTTTTCTCGGGTTCTTCACTCATCGTCTTTCTTCGCTTTGGTATCCAGAAATGCTTTCTGCATGGCCTGCCATGCTTCCATGTTCTGCTTCGCCACGTCTTTCATGACGGCGAACGGCCCGCCCTTCATCATCTCCTGCATCTGTTCCTGCATGGACGATTGCTGCTGCAGAAAGGACTCGAAACTCTGTTGCAGATAGCTGCCGAGCACGCCCTGCATGGGATGATCGTAGAAGCGGATGATCTGCGTCAGCATCTTGTCGGAAAGCACAGGCTTGCCCCCCAGCTCCTGCTCGGCCACGAGCTGAAGAAGCACGCTGCGCGTGATGTCGTCGCCACTGCCCTCGTCGACAATTCGCACGTCCTTGCCGGCCGCGATCAGCTTGCGCACATCGTCCTTGTTGATGTGTCGGCTCGCCTCGGTATCGTAAAGGCGCCGGTTCGCGTACTTGCGAATGATTCGTGGTTTTGACATCACCCTATCCGCCAGGCGGGGTTTGCTGCGTTGCAGCATAATAGCAGCAGTTTGCCGGACAAGGTAGCACGCATTCGTGTCCGTCAGTCCGTAACGTCCGCGACATAAACCAGTGCCCGGCCCTCGCTGATCAGGTTGCCAACCTCCCCCACGCAGCGTGTTTTCAGGTCAACGAGGTCCTTTTCCGGCCGCAGGCGCGTGATTTCGACGCTCGCAGTCAACGCTTCACCCACGCGGGGCGCGTCGAAAAACTCGCATTCCTGCTTCAGGTAATTCGTGCCCTCCCCGGGGAGTTCGACCCCGAGGAGCCTCGAAAACAGCGCATTCACGAGCGGCTCCGGTACGTCGCCCGGCGCCGGCTCGTGACCGCCGAGACTCGCGTAACGTGACACGTCCGCGGCGCTGAACGAGCGCGTCATCTCCGCCTTCTGCCCGATCGTGAATGCCATTATTGGCGCTCCGCGTGCAGCAACGTGGCCTCGCCCGCACAGGTGATTTCGCCATCCTCGATACGCTCGCAATTGACTTCGGCCACGACGTGGCGGCCGTCGTCCGATTTGCGAATCACGGCAAAGCGCATGGCATCGCCCGCGTAGGTCGGCGAGGGAAACATGAGCTTCTGCTGCACCTGGCGGCCGCCCGGTACGAGCTGGTCGAGCATGCCGCGAAGAATCGTGGCAAGCAGCATGCCGTGCGATACGGTGCGCCCGAAGCGCGTCTTTGCACAGAATTCCTCGTCAACGTGAATCGGGTTATCGTCGCCCGACAATTCCGCGAACGCATCGAAATCGGCCTGCGTCAGCACTTTTTCGAGCACCAGCGTGTCCGTCTTTCCGGTCATGCGTGATCCCCGTCGGCCAGCAGGTGTTTCTGGATCTTGCCGGCCGCGGTCCGGGGAAAATCCTGCACGCTCACGAATTCCTTCGGCACCTTGTACGGCGCAAGACGCTCGCGACAATAGTCGATAATGTCGGCCGCCGCCGGAATCTCGCCCCCCGGCTGCCCGAGAACATAGGCCCGGCCGACTTCGCCCCATTTCTCGTCCGGCACCGCGACGACCGCGGCTTCGAGGATATCGGGGTGTGCGGCCAGCACGTTTTCGACCTCGGCCGGGTAAACGTTCTCTCCGCCCGAGATGAACATCTCTTTTATGCGGCCCGCTATGTAGTAATAGCCGTCCTCATCCTGGCGGCCGATGTCGCCGCTTTTGAGCCAGCCGCCGTCGGCGAACGACTCTTGCGTCGCTTCGGCGTTTCCCCAGTAACCCGGCGTGATCCCCGGCCCGGCAAACCACAGTTCGCCCTCCTCGCCCCGTTCAACGTCCTTGCCATCGGGACCGACGAGCCGAACACGCGCCAGCACCTGCGGCTTGCCGACCGACCCGATTTTCCTGTCGACCATGGCCGGGTCCATGATGAAGACCGTCGGCCCGGTCTCGGTCATGCCCATGCCGTTGCACACGCGGGCGCCTCGCTCGAGATACGCCTCGATGAGATAGTCCGGCATGGGCGCGCCGCCGCATCCCCAGTTGCGGACCTTGCCCAGGTCGAGCGACGGAAACGCGGGATGCAGGCTGATCTGTTGATAAACCGCGGGCACCGCGAAAAACGTGTCCAGCGCGCCGTCGGCCAGCAGCCGGACGACCTCGTCGACTTCGAAACCGGGAATAACGAGGTTCTCGCCGCCTTCGATCAATGTCGGCAGGGTCACGAGATTGATGCCCGCGGTATGAAACAGTGGCAGGTAATTGAGACAGACGTCATCGCCCGAGATCGCCATCGCCTGGCGGATGTTGACGTAGTTCGCGAGCGCCATGGCCGGCGTCTGGATGACGGCCTTGGGCTTGCCGGTGGTGCCCGAGGTATAGATCAGGTACCAGGTGTCATTGCCGCCCCAGAAATCCCTGCCAGCGAAGGGCTCTGCATTCTCACGAAGCGCCGCGTAGCCCTCGCCGCTAGCGTCGTCGAAACCGACTCGCTGCGTGCGGCTGCCACCGAGTTGTTCCGCAACGGCACGATCTTCTTCACCAAAGAACAGGAATCGGGGCGCCGCGTCGTCGACCAGCGGCGCCAGCTCCCCGGCCGGCATGCGCCAGTTGAGCGGCACGAGGACGGCCCCGAGCTTGCCGGCAGCGAACAATATTTCGAAAAACTCGACACGATTGCGGCACAGCACGGCGATGCGATCGCCTTCTCCCACACCTGCCGAGCGCAGCAAACCCGCGAGTGACTGCACGTTGTTCTCGAGCTCGCGATACGTCAGGGCGGTGCCGCGGGCGAGATCGCGAAACGCCACCGAATCGGGTTTCAGCATTGCGCGCTGCGCGGTGATATCGGGAATCCGGTCGAACATCTCGAAGTCCTGCCTAAGCGTTTTTCGCCATGCCTTTCGACACGAGTTCGGATGCCGCGGCGGCAATGTCCTCGACGGAACGCTCTTCGTCCCAATCAGCAAAGCGCATACCGAGGAAGACGGTCATGCCAATCAGCGCCCAGCTCCAGACTTCGCAGTCGCCCTCACGGATGTCCCCCGCCTTGGCGGCTCGTCTCAGGTTCTCCTCGTATGCGCTCGCAAATACGGAGTAGTACTCACGAAACGCGTCCTCGGCGACGAACTGGGCCATCGACACTACACGGTAGAGGTTGCGATTCGAGCGGACGAACTCGATGAAGGCCTCGACGCCGCGCCGCTCGGCCGTCAGGCGGTCCGGTGATTCCGCAACGCGCTCGCCGATCCACTGCCGGGTCAGCTCACCCATATGCGACACGAGCGCGCGGAAAATCTCTTCCTTGCTCTCGAAGTACACGTAGAAGGTGCCCAGGGCGACGCCGGCCCGCTGGGTAATGCTCGCGATCGACGCCTCGGGAAAGCCGCGTTCGCCAAACTCCGCTTCCGCCGCGTGCAGCAGCTTCTCGCGGGTCTTCCGGCCGCGCTTGGTCTTGGGAATCTTGTCAGAAGTTGAATGTTGATTCATGTTTCACAATATTGCATACTCGGCCGCGGCCAGACAAGTGATTGTTCATCGGTGCGGGCTGACTCCCAATTGAGGATTGGTCGTTCCGTCACTCGGATCATATACGGCGGGACGTGGGGACACTAAGACTCAACGGCGGGGGGACGCTCGAATTCGATGACCAGGGCAGCGGGCCGGTCATGGTGTTCCTGCATGGCTGGAGCCTCGGCAAGGAAGCGTTCGCCAAGCAGCGCCGCGAACTCTCCGACCGTTACCGGGTTGTCGTCCCTGATATGCGGGGGCACGGCGATTCGAAGAAGTTCGTCGAGGGCGACGGGATCGACACCCTCGCCGGGGACCTCGAGCAGCTTCTCGTCGAACTGGACCTCACGGACGTCATCCTTGTCGGCTGGTCGATGGGCGCACTTGTAGCGTGGCAAACGGTTGAGGGGCCGCAGCGCGGCCGCATCAGGGGAATCGTGACGATCGACATGGTACCGAGAGTCTTGAACGGTGACGGCTGGCAGCACGGCCTGCGCGCCGGCACTCACCTGTACGACATCGACATCGACCTGTCGAAGATGCGTGACGACTGGCGCGCATTCACGCGCGCGTACGTGCCGATGGTGTTCGCCAGCGGCCAGGCGATAGAGCGTCGCGACCTCATCGACCAGATGCTCGAGCTGGTCGGCGACAACGATCTCGAATCTATGACCAACCTCTGGCACGCACTGGTTCACGCCGACTTCGTCGATACCGTGCAGGAACTCGACGTTCCCACCCTTATTACCTACGGCGCGCTCAGCCAGATCTACACGGAGGATGCGGCAGCCTGGATGGACGAACACATTCCGCTATCGCGGCGCGTTTGCTTCGACGACTCGGGCCACGCTCCGCATCTCGAGGAACCAGAACACTTCAATCAAACGCTCGTCGATTTTGCCGACGAGCTGGAGCAACAAAGTAATGACTAACTTCAGACATGCATCAAGCACCAAGGGGGCTGTAATGTTCAAAGACACCACCATTCCTATCAATCCGGACCGGCGGGTGCGCGCACTCATTGGCTCCAGCGTGGCAGCTGCGGCCTTGACCGTGTTCGCCGTTGCCGTGCCTGCGCACGCGCAACAAAGTGGCGCGGACAAGACCATCGACGAAATCGTCGTCACCACGGCACGCCGCCGCGAGGAATCGCTGATGGAAGTGCCGCTGTCGATTTCGGTTCTCGGTGGCGTAGACCTCGAACGAGTAGGTGCCGTCGACATCGTGGAAATCGCCAAGCAGAGCCCGAACGTCACGCTCGAGGTGTCGCGGGGCACGAACACGACACTGACGGCGTTCATTCGCGGCGTCGGCCAGCAGGACCCGGTTGCCGGATTCGAATCGGGTGTCGGCCTGTACGTCGACGACGTGTACTTCAACCGGCCGCACGCCGCCGTGCTCGACCTGTATGAAGTGGATCGTATCGAGGTGCTGCGCGGTCCGCAGGGCACGCTTTACGGCCGCAACACGATCGGTGGCGCGATCAAGTACGTGACACGTCGCATCGAAGCCGACCCGATGGTACGGGTCAAGGGCTCGGCCGGGACCTACGGCCAGCTCGACGGCCTGGTTACGGGCTCGATGCCCCTGACCGACAGCTTCCGCGTCGGCGGCACCGTCGCGGCCTTCACGCGCGACGGTTACGGCGACAACCTGACACTGGGCACGGAGCAGTACGACAAGGACGTCATGGGATTCCGCGGAACCGTGGAATGGGACGTCACCGACAGCCTGTTCCTGCGCCTGTCCGGTGACTACACTCAGGACGACTCCAGCCCCAAGTTCGGACATCGGCTGACCGACGCCAACGTATCCGACGCGCCGGTGCTGGATGACGTCTTCGATTCCCGCGGCGGCCTCAACGTGCCCGAACAGGACGTCGAAGCGTCAGGAATGGCTTTCCTGGCCGAATGGGAGATCAACGATACGTGGACTGCAAAGGCCATCATTGCCGATCGCGAGGACGAGACCTGGTCGCCGATCGACTTCGACAGCCTGCCGGCTGACGACCTCGACGTACCGGTGACCTACCAGAATGAGCAATTCTCGACCGAGCTGCAATTGCTGTTCAACGGTGACCGCCTGAGTGGCGTCATGGGCTACTACTTCCTGGACGCTAACGCGTTTAACGACTTCGACGTGGTTCTCGGTCCTACCGGAGACCTCATCGGATTGCCGGGTCTGAATGCCAATACGGTGGGTGACGTCGATACGGAAACCTGGTCGCTGTTCGCCGACTTCTCCTACGACCTGAGCGACTACTGGAGCGTTTCACTCGGCGGTCGTTATACTTCGGACAAGCGTTCGTCGATCGTTTTGAGGCGCACCTTCGCCGGCGGATTCTCGCCGACCTTTGGTGGCAGCGGCGTTGTTGTCGCCACGACATCCGACTTTGACGGCAGCGAGGAATGGACCGAATTTACGCCGCGCGCATCGGTTACCTGGACGCCGAGTGACGAGCAGACGCTGTACTTTTCGTATGCGGAAGGCTTCAAGGGCGGCAGCTTCGATCCGCGCGGCCAGACCTCGGCCGCGCCCGACCTGGACGGTGACGGCGTAGTCTCTGACGAAGAGATCTTCGAGTTCATGCGGTTCCTTCCAGAGACCGTTACCTCTTACGAGCTCGGCTGGCGTACAAACGCACTCGACGGCCGCCTGATGTCCAGCATCGCCGTGTTCTTCGCGGACTATGAAGATGTACAGGTTCCCGGCTCGATCGGCACCGACACCAATGGCGACGGCATCGACGACACGTTCACTGGCGTGACGACCAATGCGGGCGCCGCGGAGATCCCCGGCGTCGAACTCGAGGGCAGCTTCCGCGCCAGCGACAACTGGTCGTTCCGCTGGGCCGTCGGCTGGCTCGACGCCGAATACACCGAGTTCGTCGATGCCTCGGGTACCGACGTTTCCGACCAGGCGGTGTTCCAGAACACCCCGGAATGGACGGCCAGCGCTGCGCTGACCTATGAACGCCCGCTGTCCCTGTTCGGTAACGGCGGCCAGTTCTTCTTCATCCCGTCGTTCGCGTATCGCGACGACGCGAGCCAGTTCGAGTTCCGGAACGAGCTGCTGGACCAGGAGGCTTTCACACTCTTCGATCTCAGCATCGTATGGGAAGACGATGACGGCCACTGGCGCGTCGGCCTGCACGGCAAGAACCTCGGCGACGAGGAATACAAGGTTGCCGGCTACAACTTCCCGACGCTGGGCCTCGAAGGTAACGTTACGGCGTTCTACGGTCCGCCGCAGACTGTAACTGCGACGGTCGAATACGTATTCTGATCGTCTTGCGGCGGGCCGGAAGCTCCCCCTCTTCCGGTCCGCCGCCACTTCTTGGTCTCGTATAAGGCACCGCCATGAGAATGGACACGAAATCGCCGGGCTATCGCGCCTATGTCATGTTCATTCTCGTCGTCGTTTACACCTTCAACTTCATCGACCGCCAGATCGTCGGCATCCTCGCCGTGCCGATCAAGGCGGACCTGGGTCTGACCGACACGCAACTCGGCCTGATGGGCGGACTGGCGTTCGCGCTGTTCTATACCGGCCTCGGAATCCCGGTCGCGATACTCGCCGACCGCTGGAAGCGCACCTGGATCATGACCGCGGCACTGACGATCTGGAGCGGCATGACCGCAGCCTGCGGGCTCGCCACCAATTTCTGGCAATTGTTTCTCGCACGGCTCGGCGTCGGCGTCGGCGAAGCCGGCGGCGTCGCACCGGCCTACTCGCTGATCGCGGATTACTTCCCGTCGCACCAGCGTGCGCGCGCACTGAGCGTGTATTCATTCGGTATCCCCATCGGCAGCGCGCTCGGCATCCTGTTCGGCGGCTACATCGCGTCGATCATCGACTGGCGCTTCGCGTTTTTCGCGGTCGGCATCGCCGGCATCCTGGTCGCGCCGATATTCAAGCTGACCGTCGCGGAACCACCGCGCGGGCAGTACGACGCCAGGGGGCCGGACGCACCGTCACCGAGCCTTAAGCAGATCTTCCAGCTGCTCGCGCAGAAGCCGAGCTTCTGGTTCATCTCGCTCGGGGCCGCAGCTTCGTCGATGATGGGCTACGGCCTGTTCTTCTGGCTGCCATCGTTCTTCGTGCGCAGCTTCGGCCTGGATCTCCTCCAGGCTTCGATGGTTTTCGGTTCGATCCTGCTGATCGGCGGCATCGCCGGCACGTGGGCAGGCGGCTACATGGCGGATCGCTTCGGCGCCGGCAAGCGCGGCAATTACGTCATCATCCCGGCGATCGCGTTCCTCGCAACGATTCCACTGTACGTGCTGGCGATTCTGTCGCCGAACCTGACGTTGACGTTCTTCGCCCTCCTGATCCCGACCGGGCTCGGACTCGCCTGGCTCGGACCGGTCCTGTCGGCTATCCAGCATGTCGTGCCGCCGACGATGCGCGCGACGGCGTCCGCGATATTCCTGTTTATCAACAACCTGATAGGCATCGGCGCCGGCACCGTCGCGCTAGGCCTGATCTCGGACAACCTCGAGGCCCGGTTCGGGGACGACGCGCTGCGCTACGCAATATTGACCGGAACGAGCTTCTACCTGATTGCTGCTATTCTTTTCCTGATCAGTTCAAAGTACCTCGCGAACGACTGGGAAAAATGAGCGCATCGGATGTGAGCAACATGAACATCGGAAACGATCAATTTCTCGCGGGTAAATCCGCGATAGTTACGGGATCGACGAGCGGTATAGGCCTCGGCATCGCCCGCAGGCTGGCCGCAGCCGGGGCAAACGTGATGGTGAACGGTCTCGGCGACCAGGGCCAGGTCGATGCGGCGGTTCAATCGGTATCGGATGCCGGCTCCGGGGACGTCGTATTTTCGCCCGCGAACATGATCCAGCCCGCCGAGATCGCCGCGATGGTCGATGAAGCCGTCGCCAGCTTCGGCGCTATCGACATACTCGTCAACAATGCCGGCATCCAGTTCGTCTCACCGATCCAGGACTTCCCGCTGGAGAAATGGGACGACATTATTGCCACCAACCTGTCGTCGTCCTTTCACACCATCCGCGCGGTAACGCCGCACATGCAGGCGGCGGGCTGGGGCCGGATTATCAACATCTCCTCCCTGCACGCGCTGGTCGCGTCACCGTACAAGGCCGCTTACGTCGCCGCGAAGCACGGCATTGCCGGGCTGACCAAGGTCGTCGCGCTCGAACTCGCGCAACAGAACATCACGGTGAATTCGGTTGCACCCGGCTACGTGGAAACGCCGCTCGTCACCGGCCAAATCGCGGACACGGCGCGAGCGCGCGGTATCACCGAGGAAGAAGTGGTGCGAGACGTCATGCTCGCCGCGCAGCCGACAAAGAAGTTCGTCCAGATCGACGAGATTGCCGAACTCGTCATCTTCCTCTGCGGCGACGCCGCCGCGTCGATCACGGGCGCGATATTGCCCGTCGATGGCGGCTGGTCGGCGCAATAAGCCACTAGCGTACGATATGCCAGTTGGTCTGCCGGCCTGCAAGATAGTGCACGGTCTCACCATCGAAACAGGCGCTTTGCTCGAGTTTGATCTGCACCAGCTGGCCGTCCCATTCTGGCAGTGGTGTCTTGATATTGCCTTCAATCGCGTAGCACGTGTTCGCGTGCAACGGCCAATCGCCGTGCACCGGCGTACCGTCCTGATCATCCCACATGCCGATCGTCGGGCCAGGTGCATGCCCGAAGAAACCGATCGCGTGTGTATACACGCTACATTCGATCTTCTTCCTGGCGCACTCGGCACGCGTCGCTGCCATGATCTCGTTACCCGTGCGGCCAGTGACGAACTCGTCGGTCAACAGGTCCTGCCAGCGGTTGCCAACCTTGAGTGCGTTGATGAGGCCTTCCGGAATTTCAGTTTCACCGAGTCTCGGCACATAGCCCATCTCTTGCGTGTCGGAGCACAAGCGCAGGTAGCAGATACCCACGTCAGTGTGAATGACATCGCCAGCCTGGATGACACCGCTCTCGCCGCAGAACGCGGTGTCGCTGTCACAGGTTTGTCCAGGACGTTGCGCGTTGACATAGGGCATAAACCAGGCGGGCAAGCCGAGTTCCACGAAGCGTTGCCTCAGGTACCAGGCGACGTCATCGGTCGTTGTCACACCGGGCGTAACTACGCGGCTTGAAAACGCCTCGGCGATGACGCTGCGTGCGATGCTCACCGTGTGCGCATACGTTTCAATCTCATTTTGTGTGCGCGTCTCTGCCCACCGTACGACGAGGTCTTCAGCCGGCACCAGGCGATCTGCATAGTCTTCAGGCAGCACCTCGAGCAAGCGTTGATGCAGCGCATGGGTGAGCCCATCGGCGACCGGCCAGTCGCGAGATACGTTAATGCCGATGCGCGACGGGTTGCGGGAGACGATGAGCTCGCCCAGCGCCTGCCATTGTGTATCGAGATCGCCGCCCTCCCAGGCTGACTCATACGGACCGCCGAGCGGATAGCGGTTGACGGTCAAGCGTTCGACACCGTCGGCTGTGCGATGAAACACAAGCATCGTTGTGCGGCGCGCTGCGAGGGTCGGCTGCGGCACCAGAGAGAAGTAGATCGGATCCTCTGCATACTCGCGATTGAGTACGAGCCACATGTCGAGATCGGTCTCCTCCATCAGGGCCGGCAGCAGCGTGTCGAGACGCTCTTCGAGGTGTCGGTTCTCTACAGGAGGACG
>Ga0193947_1000078_pt1 | contig 19127 bp, 19 predicted proteins | sample FRT_01_MG_FD_161267 | JGI IMG/M metagenome (GOLD analysis project Ga0193947, IMG submission 161267) | Sediment microbial communities from the Broadkill River, Lewes, Delaware, United States - FRT_0-1_MG | ecosystem: Environmental > Aquatic > Freshwater > River > Sediment | place: USA: Delaware... | reverse complement strand
TGGGAACGGCTCCGTACGAGACGGAGTCCATTAGTAAATTGGAGCTTTCTCCTGTCGGCGTAAAAGATAACTTACTGAACGTCACGGCCGTATCAATCACACCCCAAAAAGCAAACCCCCCAGTGTCTGTGCCTGTATATGTAAAACCGCCTATCGACACATCATCAATGGCTACGTTGAAAAAGGTGTTTAAGTATGCATCATCCCGAATGTCGAAACCGAATGCATTTCTGCACTAGACAGAGTTTAGGCAATGTTTACGCCAGAAATATAATGAGCTTTTTGGAGAGTGACTTAAGGAAAATCGCACAAATAAACACCAGTCGTTTTTATAAAAGTTTCTGACAAAATTCTGGGACTCCTTACAAATGACTTACAGATGGCGAAACGGGAGGGTGAAGGTTTAACGCTCCAAATTTGAGATTTTCTTTAAATCTCCGTATGTCCGGAGTGGGTCGTGAACCGCCTTTTAGATGAATGGCACTAAGTTAAGCCCATTTAACCCATTGTAGGGTCGAATTCATTCGACCAACCACGTTGCTATACCATCTATGGTCCCGGATATAGCCACGATGTGGGTAGCCACCAACACCCAGTGGCCGAATAAATTCGGCCCTACAGAGGAAAAGCCGCCTTAACTTAGTGCCATTCCCTTTTAGATAATTATCCGATAGTTATTTTCTAAACGACCGGGAACGGTCGGTAACCTTCCGTTCAACGCATCCTGAATACCGATCATTAATGAAGCCTGCAAGGGGCATAACCGACCAACTTTGGACATACAGGCACACAAGAAAACGGCGACCAAAAGGCCGCCGCTAGGTAGTCAGAAAGCTGAGAACTTTATCATGTGTTTAGCACTTGTCCGAGTGTTATAGCGTTCGTATCGCCACGCTCGCTGATCCACGTGTCACACCACCTGCGTCCTTGAAGCGTACAAAAACGCGATTATTCGCCGGATCGAACGGCACAGTGTCCGTGCCGGTGACGAAGAACGCGAAGGTAGGTGTGGCGCCAGCGGCAATGGATGTTGTCACCGGCTCCAAGGTCGGCACAGCCGGATTGATGCACACCGACGTGGCGGGGTCTGTCTCACACAGTGCAATGCTGACCGGTAGAACGGCATCGCCGGTATCGGTGCTAACAGTGATGCTACCGGTGCTGCCGACGTTGACGGTGGCCACCCCGAAAACGCCGGTGCCGGTGCTGCCTGAAAGGTTCACGATGCCGTCATCGTTGATCGTAGCAGCGAGCGCCACAATGTCGGGCACCGGGTCAGTGTCAGCAGTAAGCAGCAAGGTGTTCAGACCCACCGTAACCGGGGCCGGGCTGGTATTGCTGCAATCAAAGTCGAGCTGCACGTCGACCGGAGCGAATGACGCCGTTGGCGTGAACGCAAAGACGTAGCTCTGATTCGCACCAGCGGCAATATCGACTGGCGTATCCGGCGTACCAATCAGTGCGTTGCTCGCATCGGTGGTCTGATAGGCGAAGCTCGCCTGTACAAACGTCTTCGGCGCAATGCCGCAGTCTGTAGCGGTGACACTGCCCGTATTGATGATGGTTGCAAATGCGGTCGCCACGTTGCCCACTTGCACTGAACGGCTGCTCGGCAAGACAGAAGCCAACAAATCGATGGCTGAGGGGATAGAAGTAACAATGGCAATCTCTTTATCCAGGCCAATCACGTCCTTTTCAAGAGACTGGAGCGGCCGTCCTGCAACGACCGAGCTAAAATCCGTAATGCCGTCCGGATGAGGGGTTCCGTCGGGGAGGTTGTTCAGCAGAATGCGATCACCTGTATCCCAGGAAAGGAGTCGCGAATTGGTACCACTGAGTATCAATGACGTGCTGGGAACCAACAGACTGAAATCATTGATCGTGTCCTGGAAAAATGAAGGGTCGTCAGCGGTCGTGCCAGCATCGAGGTTGAACAGCTCGATATCGATTCGGAAATCACCTAGGAAGGGTTCAGCATCAGTTGTTGTCAGCAGAATCCTGTAGTTGCCGGTTTCATTGTCAAATTCAAACTCCATCCCGATCACATCAACTGGCCCGGTGTTATCACTCACGGGATCGGTAACCGACACCAGCACAGGTTCTGCTTGTACCAGGTTAAACGTTACCATTGCGATTAGTGCAGCCATCAAAATGGCTTTCTGAAGATGCCTGACTATGTTCATCTTGCTACTCCTTTAGTTTTTCAGTTACAGGGGCGCGCCGCCGCGTCGTATTACGGTTGTCGGATATGGAAGGAATTATCGCCTCTGCTATGACCTTCATGGCCTCTGACGCAATGAGCGCTGAGGATGCGGACGCCATCCATGGCGACCTCATCTTATCGCTGCGCAATCCTGCCATCGCCTACTTCATGGTAATTCCGCCAGGTAGACCCCGGCCATGTCGTCTTCTTCCTCGCCGCCTTCAATCCCCATCTTGGCACTGACCGCCAGCCAGTCGCCGCGCAGGCCCTCGCGCTCCAGACCCAGCTCGGCAACGGTTGAGCCCTCTGGTGCCTCGGGATCGAGTGTCTGCCAGTCCATGGTGGTGTCGAGGATGGTCTCGATAGCCTGTCCCTGCCCCGGCCCTTTTCTGAGGTAGATACCATCCACCGGATCCACATAGACCCCATCAACGAGCTCGCCCGTCCTGGCCTTGAAGGCGGCCTTGAAGGTCGCGCCCACCCGGGCCGAAACGGCGACGAAGGCCGAGGAGCGCCAGCGCGCCGGTCTTCGCCACTATCCGCGTACTGCGCGTGTCGATGTCGTGGACAAACATGCCCTGATTGACCGGCACCTCTTTGTCCTGATAGCAACTGATCCCAAAGTTCGGATCATTTACGTCGTCGCAGACCAGCGCTTGATTGCAATAGGCAATGCGGTCCCGGTTGCCTTCCTCGGCACAATATGACTTAACCTCCTGTTACTGCAATAAATCAACCATTTGTAGTTGTAAGTTGGTCCAATTTCTAATGTGGTCACGTCATACCATTCTGGATCATGGATCCACCCGGTTTGGTTTTGTCGGCTCCTAAACTCGGTCTTGGTAATTCTCCCGATTACGGCCAGACTCATGTGATTACACTTTAAATTTACATTAGGACGAAACAGGACTGCTTTAATTGATCTAGATCAACCGAGATAACATTAATGACAGGAAGATATGTCAATGCCTGCTGTCATTACGTTTGTTTGCCAGTTAGGCTGGAACTGGGATGCGAATCATGAGTTGCGCAAATGGCCTGTTATAGCCGAAGTAATTCAATGTAGCTTCATGAATAACCACTTTGGGGCTACTTCCTTTCATTCAGAAGCTTCCCTCCAACGGCAACAACGGGTCGTACTTGCTCTTTTAGAGAAATCGAATATTAGGAAAGCATGTAGGGCCTGTTTCAGGCGGTTACCTGCCGTCGCCCGGACATTAAAAACCCCACTAAGAAGGGCTGCAGTATTTCCTTAACCGGCCAACTTTTGCCGTTCCCGTTACGCTAGCGAACGGTGAAAATGCCCCCAATTGTTGCCGTTCCTGACCGGAGATTGTCCTTCGCTACGTGGCCAAAATTTTCCGTTCGCAGGATAAAGAAAGCGGCCTGAAGGCTGCCGCTCTTTACCGGATTAACTACTAACGAACAATGATATCCGGCTCCCTGTTCAGTGTTCCATCCTCCTCCAAAATGCCAATTTTCCTCCCGTCGCCGTCAATCACCACTGGAACGGGTTCCTGGAACAACGGCCTGCGTATGAAGTGGAGTCGCCACCCGTAGCCTTCAATCTGACGCAATATCATAATTTGAAGCTGGTTCAGCAGCTCCATCGCATTATCCGGTACCGGCTCAACACCCTTGCGTTTTTCTCTATCCATACCGCCCACCCCGCTTGTCAATACTGCATATATGAATGAAATAAGCATCATTACCCATAACAATACCTAATTAGTCATGCCTAGAAATTTGTTGTCCACGTTTCCCCTGCCACCACATCGGCATTCTGTGCTGCCGTAAAAGTAAGGTCTTCGTCAATTTCAGGGTCGTCGGTGTCACACGTCAGCGCAACAGTATAGGGTTCCGGAATAGCTACTGTGCCCCCGAGCAAGGCTCCCGCCGCATAGCGATAGGTACCCAGAACAGTGTCATACTTCAGGCTTGCTGTGCTGATAAGTGGTGAACCCATGTAGTAATCATCAGGTATCACATCGTGGTCTTCGTAGATGTACGCGGCGCACCCAGTATCAATGTCCGAACCATTGTAAGTTGTTCCACCCAGGCCGATGATGACTGACTCGTCGACTTCACCAGCAAGGGTGCCCAGGTTTTCATCAGATTCTATGCGAGCTGTGGGCCGTAATACATAGGTCCCACTACCGCCCTGTTGTGTGAGGGACTTGCGAAGATCCACGTCAACCATCATCGCAATGTGATCGTCCGCGAGCACTTCAAATGTTCGATTAAGCTTGAAGCCTCGCTCTTGATTGTTATCCGTTGGCTCACAACTCGGACAAATGAGATTGTGCTGTGCGCCTACGTCGTCTTCAATATAAGACTCACCGGGTATGAGGTGTAATCTTACCCAGGTGACTCGCCCCTCTGGTACTTGAATACTTTCGGCAAGTGCTACCGTGACCGGACCGCCCAACGCATCGAGCCTGACGGGTGGTACCGGTGATACGCCGTCCCAGACCGCTGAATCCATGCAGTGTGTCACATTTGTTACCTGCGGTGGCGATGGGTTGTAGGGAATCGAGATCGCGCCTTCGCTGGTATGATGAACGGTGATACGGTTGAAGGCGATACATACCGCAGTAATTGCACTCTCATCTATAGGTGCATCCGTGACACTAACGGTGACTGTTCCGGTACCTGCGGATCCTCCACCGCCGCCCCCACCACCGCAACCCGCCAGCAGCGCGACGCATAGGACTGTTATTGACATCAGGTACTTCTGTAATCGTCTCATGTTATCTGCCTTCTATGTTGAAAACCCTGTCCACGGAAGTGATTGTAAAAACCCAAAGTGGCGGAATCTGTAATGTCCCCTACTTGTCGGTGAATTCTGGATTATATTGAGCCTGTGCAAGGTAAGATTTAACGACCTTCACATGTGGCGCAATATGATCAACCACGAAAATAGGGGCTTCCAGCAATAACAGCTGCCAGCAGGTGGTCGATCTGATTTACAACTAAAACGTTGACCCTTAAGTTAAAGATCACCTCGGTTAGAAATTTATGTTGTATTACGTAAAGTTATTCGTCTTCAACGTCTTTATCTGATAACCAGGAAGTTATTCCAAAGATAACGCCGACGCCGGCAATGAGCATTGCTGTCATGGTCTACCCCCTCAAAAAGAAAGAGCCTATGCGGTTATCGACCCAGAGGAGGTGTTTCTTTAGTCTTCTACATTAATCCGACCCACGCGTAGACGGAGGCCGCCCTCATGGCGAAAGCTGCCAAAGGGTCGTGAACCGCCTGTTAGCGATTCTTATTTGGAATGAGTCTAATAGTCCGGATTCGGACAGAAACTCACGGTTCCTCGCGAGAGCAGCGCCGCAGCCTGGCGCCGGGGCATACGGTGAAGTTCGGCCAACTCCCGCCATTCACAGGTGGCCAACGAACGGCAGGTTCATGGGTAGTGTCAATATTCTTTCGCACTTTAGATCAGCGGTACTCCATCGGTTAAGCAGAATGTTGTTGTTCCAATAGCTGTTTCTCCAGTGCTTCCATAGAAAGGTAACGACGGGTGCCCCACTTGGTACCTGCGATATGTCGGAGTCGGGCCGCGACCAGCATCAGTGCCGAGTTACCGTCGGGGAACGCGCCGACAACCCGAGTCCGTCGACGGATCTCGCGCATGATGCGTTCCAGCGGGTTGTTTGTCCGCAGGCGTATCCAATGGGTTTGTGGGTATCGGTAGTACGTCAGGGTTTCGTGGATAGAGGTCTCCACAAGCTCTGCAGCCTTGGAGAGCTTCATGTGCTGTAGTTCCTGGACTATGCGGCCAGCTTTCTCGGTAGCCGCCTCCAGACTCTCCTGGGCATGAATGGCCTTCAGCATCAGGGCAACCCGTTTTACTTTGGTGCTGGGTACGTGACTGAACAAGTTGCGGTAAAAATGTACCATGCAGCGTTGCCAGTCCGCCTCCGGGTAGTAGTCTGCAATGGATTCCACCAGCCCTAAGCAGGCATCCGAGATGATCAGTCGTACACCGGTGAGGCCACGCTGCTTGAGGTGAGACAGGAAACCGCTCCAGCCGGAGTTGTCTTCCTTGTGACCTTCGGCCACCCCCAGCACACGCCGGTAGCCGTCGGTGCCTACACCGATCGCCACCAGGACGGATACGTTTTTGATCTCACCGGCCCAGCTGCGCTTGAGCACGATCCCGTCCAGGTACACATAGGGGAACTCGCGCTCGATAGGCCGATTCCGCCAGGCCTCGATGTGTTTATAGACTTTTTTGTTGAGGTTGCTGACCGTCCCGGAACTCACTCGTGTGCCCCAAAGGGCCTCGGTAATATCTTCCACCCGACGGACCGAGACACCGGCCAGGTACATCTCGATCAGCGATTCCTCGATGGAGGTCTCACGTCGCCGGTAGCGTTCGATAATAGCGGTTTCAAAGGTCTGACGGCGCAGTTTTGGCACCTTCAGTGCCACTTCGCCTGCCTGGGTGTGCAATGTTCGCTCATAACTGCCGGCTCGGGTATCCACCCGGTCCGGTGGCCGGCCTGCCGATTCGTTCTGTGCTCAATTCTTGCCGGAAGGCAGCAGTCGGCACATACTCGTCGTCTCTCCGGCAAAGCCGGGGGCCTCCCTTTGTAGGCTAGATACCTGGCGCGTCATTCACGCTCGTGGGTGGGTATAACGAGAACCGGTCTGCTGGATCTGTGCAGCACACCTTCGCTGATGCTGCCTACCAGTAGCTGATACATTGCGCCATGTCCGTGGGAGCCGACGACAATCACATCAATGTCCAAATCCGAGGCTTCCTTCAAAATCGTGTCAACCGTCTTGCCGTGAACAAGAAGGCCGGTTGCATCTACACCTGACTTACGCAATTGCTCCGCCAACTGCTGAATTTGGCGATGCTGATGATGGAATTTCTTCGCGAGGGATTCCCGAGCCTCGATCGGATCTGCCTTGAATTCAATCGTATCCGGTTCCGGTGTTGCGTTATGCAGCAGCCAGACCTTGGCGTTCAGCGGTCGGCACAGCTCTTCGATCCTTTTCAGGATCTCTTCTGTCGAATCAGACAGATCAACACATACGAGAATCTTCATGTTCCCCCACCTTTGGTGAATCATAATAAACGCTGCGTTCGCTCGACCCGATAAAGTTCGAACGTCTAAGTTTATCTATCGAAAACGCATGATTGATGCCAGTACTGGTAACGCTCCATCCTGCGCGATTGGCACATATTACGATAAAGGCCAGTATGTACGCCAACACAGAAAACCCTGCGGTATTCAGATGTTGGTCTTTCTGAACATGGCGTCATGCAATTATCGCAACAACACACTGCAGCAGGTAGCATGGGGCGAATGCGCGTGAAGCGACGGTCACAAATCGTAATAATAAATAGCTATAAACCAATTAATCCAACATTTTTAAAAAAACGATCAGTTCCTTGCGATTATCTAAATTCTGCATGTTTTTAAACGCCTTGGCGTGCTTAGAATCGCTTTCTTTTTGGGCCATTCTGGTGCCCGGGATAAGTTTATCTGGATCGGTGATGAGCATATCGAGGTTTATCTCAGACCAAAAGAACTGTCTTGAATCAGCAAACTGCCGAAAAGCTTCGCTATATTCGAACCCATCAACAATGCCGGCGCGACGGTTCACAATACCCCAAAGATAAGGGCCTTTTTTATTTTTTTTCTTAGCCGACAGATCATGGCAACCGCCACAATTTGCAACAGCTAGCCGCTCACCTTTCTCGATACTCGACCAATGCAACCACCAGCCCAGCACAAAAACTACCATAAGCATGAATATAAAGAGTTTATTTTTCACGACCACCCTCTCGGTTCTGCTTCTGTTTTCAATTCGTATTATCGTACAATTGAGTGAGACATCGAAGTTACAGACCTGAATCCATTGTCTGGTCAGGTGCGTTTATGTGTTGGGATAACCAGAACCGGATATCGTGATTGATGAATGATTTCTTCGCTGAAACCCCCCATGAGAAGTTGATACATCGCACCTCGACCGCGAGTACCAACGACATTCAATCTACATCCAGTTCCGCCGCCTCCTTGAGAATTAATTCTACCGTTGTGCCGTGCGCAAGCAGGGCCGTAGAGTCCACGCCTGACTCGCGCAATAGGTCTGCAATATCCTGAATCTGTCGATGCTCTTCATGGAATTGTTTTGCGAGGTTCTCCGGGGCCTCCAGGGGATCCACCTTGAATTCAAGCTGGTCCGGATCAGTCAATGCGTTGTGCAGATTCCACACCTTCGTAGATTTTCTCTTGGTTATTTCCTCTACCTTGTCCACGATGGTTTTGTCCTGAGAGCCACACTCATTACGTTACATGCCGGCGTCTATTCGGCAGGTATGGCGAAAACTACGACAAATGCCAGAATGGCTGCCACTGTAACAAAATGTGCGTTGTGCAGGTGGCGAACCTTGTGTTCGTGATGATGGTGGTTCGCGATTATGGCGACAAAACACTGCAACAGGTAGTACAGCGCGAAAGCACGTGACGCGACTGAAATGATTTCCAGCAGGTCTGCAGTCCAAACCAGCGCTATGGCGAAGATTGATACCACAAGGTACCCCATGTTGGTCTTTAGTTTTCCGTGACTGCTCTCGCTCGCCAGGCTTCCGGCACCAACAGTATCTGCGACGGCTGCACTGAATTGGCTCATGACTGCCGCCACAATGAGCATGAGGGGCAGCGCGGTGGCTACCAGCCCGGTTGCCGCAACGATTTCCTCGACCTCGATATGCGCAAGGTCGAGATGTTGCGCAATGGGCATCAATGCAATGACTGACACTACAAACAGGACGCCTGCAATCAATTGTGCCCGGCGCATGGTTCGTACGCGAACTTCCGCGTGGTATTTTTCACCCAGAAAACGTGATGTCTCAAAGCCTTGTACCACAAGCAGAATACCGGCCAGAGTAAACACCTTTTCCAGCAAGTCTCTATCCTGTATCTCAAAGGATAGCGACTGTTCGGATTGCATGAAGTTGTAATCGTAGACGAATACCCCGAGCAGCAGTGCCGCAACAATCGACAACTGTAGAGACATGGAATATGCTTCGAGTTTCTCGAGTCCCCCCAGTCCGCGTAGGAAACCCGTCGCGGCAATAAAAACTATGACAACGGTTGTCAGGGTTCTTTCCAGCGTGTGCGCATTCTCGAATCCGAGGTAGGTCAGGAGAAAAGCCGATAGCAGAGACAGGTAGAATGCAACCGCAGTCACGTAGGCAAATGACAGCGCGGCATTGGCAACCAAATCGACTTTGTATATTGAAGGGTGAGCCTTCCTTTCATGCAGGAGGGGCTCGGCATGAATAATATTGAAACGAATAACACTACCAATCGCATAGGCGAACAAAACAATGCCCACGACTGCGACAGGAGAATACACACCAACAACGCTTACAAGCAATGGCGGCAGGATCAGAAACCCGCTGCCGATTATAGAGGAAAGTGGTGTGAGTGTCGCATGCCAGGAGTTGTTTTGGGTCAACCGAGGGTGGAACATAAACAGCAACACGATGGCTGCGACAACCACGATTATGATGTTCAGCATAAGCCCCACCTTCATACTATTCGCTGTCTTATTACGCTAAGGTTACAGGAATGAACTGTCCAAGGGAATGTAACCGCTTCGCGGCAGCCCTGTTAGTCCCGACATTGGGTTGCGCCCATTGAGCATGCTTTCGAAAGACCCCGTTCGGTCTTTCACACGGCAGCTGGACAATGAGCGAATTACGTTAACAGATGATCGATGCCGTGCTGGTGCGTGGCTTTTCACCGCGGACTCATAAGAGCTACCTGGCGGCGATTTCCAAGAGCATCGTCATTGAGGGTGTATCCACCACGGAATTTGTCCGTTTCTGGCAGGGTCCGCCGGTAACGTGACCGAAGCCGAGGGTCAGATTCCGAGTGAAAGCGCCAGTCAGCCGACCCAACCGATCACGGTTCTGAGATGCTGATCTGCCCATCACGGATATGACCGGAGTTGTTACGGAGCAGTCATTCGGCGGTTGATAGCTGAATGACGGATGTGGGTCGGAAGTCTCCGTTTAGTGATGGCTAATATAAGCCGCGGCTAAAAGACAGGAATGGGTCGTTTATGCTCCTTGCTGGAGTTGTAATATAAGAGTTTCCTGTAGTACCGGTTTCGGGTTCTGTTCACCATTTTTCGCAATTTTCGCCGATTCGCCCTCTCAATGACCGGGTTCGCGCCGTTTCCGGTCTTTCCTCTACGCTAGGATCGACCACGGTGGTCGCTTGATCGCGGCCTGATTTCTCATTCGAAGGGGTGTGGCGGGTACGGTGAAAACCGGCCAACTATTGTCGTTCGATGACGGCGTTCAAACTACACTGGTGAGCTGGACGGAACAAGATCACGTGCACACTCACCAGGCTGCCGCGAAGTCAAACCCGCTTTCGGGAGTCGCACTTCTGCCGAGAATAATCTTCGATGTGCCTCGTTCAGTTCCCGTTTCCACTTCTCAGGGCGTTGCTTATTTCCCCGCCAATACCATTGGTACGCCTTTGTAATATCCCGTTCAACGCCCTGAAGACCCCATCGGTAGATCCGGCCTAGTTCCGCCTGCGCTAGAGCGTATCCATTCTCAGCTGAACGACAGAGCTACTTCAGTCTGTCAGTACGTGTTGGTGCGCAGCAGTAGAATCCCCGTGTTCCGGTTGGTAACCTGACGTTCACAGTGGCCACAAGCGCAGACCCTGGCGTTTCTGCGTACGGGAAAGTCCGGCCAGAAATTGTCCAACACGGACGACCAGCGAAGGGGGCTGTGCAGTGCAGCAAACCCCGGATATTCCCGCCCTACACGTGCGACCACAAAACGACGAATTCATACCGTAGAAGATAATTTAATTACGGCGATGAAATCGGAGATATCGTATCGACGTTGGTCGTATCAGACGAAAAAGATAATGCAGGCGAACGCACCGTTGAAACAGCCCGAGTCGTCGGGGCGCTCGACTTGCACCGCGTCGGGGAACGGCATGTGGGAAACAGTACCTACTTTTCGCCCGCCGTGATCACTGGTGGCTGCGCCAAGGGCGGCGCATAACCAGGGTAGGCCCCGTAGTGAGCGGGATAGTTTCCCCAGTAGCCATAGGGTCCATAGCCGTAATAATCGTAATAGTCACCGTGCCCGTAGCCATGGCCGCGGCCGCGGCCGCGGCCATGACCGTAAAGACTGAAATGTACTCGGAAGTCGACGTCACCCCAGAAATCGCCGATCAAGTCACCCAGACCATCGGTCCAGTTATGATATCCCCACGGATTATGATACCCCCGTGGACCACCCCAGCCGGGGCCGCCCCACCAGGCCTGAGCGCTCGACAACGGCAACGCGCTCGCGAGCAATGGGATAAACAACATTCTTGTCAATTCTTTCATATCAATACCCTACTATTCGGAACGGCTTTTCCCACCCAGCTAAAGCCTGCGTCTCCACTTTCGGCACTCCGAAAAGCCGCTGTTGTTACGCGTATTAACAATGTCGCATTTACAAGGATAGTACGGGACACCGTGGATTTTAAGAGTTTCTGGAGTGGTCTTGCCGATTTTTATTTGGAATCAGTCTAACAGTCCGCACGGAAACGCAACACTTGGTTGCCACCGTCGACACGCTGGGCCAGCAAACGCCGTCGTCATTGGCGGCATCGGCCAGCGCCATCAAGATCAGTTTCGGGGTGGCTGAATACGTGGCCGCAGTGGACTGCCGGCGCATAACTTGTTGCGCAATCGCCCGAGTGAAATCCCCAGCAACCGGGCGATCTCGGTATCAGTGTAATATTTCCCGTCTACAGATGGACGCTCTGTGCTCATGTTGTGCATCGATTTCTGATCTTGCGGTCATGTCGGAGGCACCATGAGACACCTGCTTTCACATCGGAGCCACGCTAAATCCATCCCTGTGTCGTCGGGTTTTTTTTCATGCCTTCGCGACTTGAGCAAAACACCGTCTTTCGAATTTTCACAACTGCCGTTGACCATCCTGTGAAAGAGCGGGACTACCGGAGCCCATTGCGGGCGAAGAAAAGACATGGGGTTCACAGAATTATTCAGCTAATATAACGATATAGGCTTCCTTGCAGGCGGCTATGCCGCTGCAGTAGCGACCATGAGAAAAACAGAGGCACTAAAATTACTTAAGGCCCACAAGGCACCTCTGGCGGAGCAGTTTGGTGTTATCCGTCTGGCTTTGTTCGGGTCTACAGCACGTGATTCTGCGGGCCCGGATAGCGATATCGATATCCTGGTCAAGTTTGACGGCCCTGCAACGTCGGCACGTTATTTCGGTGTCCAGTTCTATCTGGAGGATCTCCTCGGTCAATCGGTCGATCTCGTCACTGATAAGGCCCTCAGGGAAGAATTGCGTCCCATCAGGGAGTTGATCCCAACTTTATCCTGGTCTTTATCGGGCCCAGCGTGAAATACCTCAGCACCTTCCCCCCGGCTGACACTGAACAGGAGGCGGGCGGCATACTGATGGAAATCGAATCGAATGTTGAGGCACTGGCTGAACTCGGCGTCAGGCAGGAGATCTGTGCTGTCGCGACGCGCGTGTTTGGTATCGATAACAAGACGATATTGCCAGGCCTGCCCCTTGTGGGTGATGGTTTTATCTCACTGATCGGTTATCAGGCACAGGGCTATCACCTTGTGCCTGTCTTTTAAGGCCATGCGCTGCAGGACTGCGGTTCGACGCTTTAACTATCTGCGCCATCTGCGCGGGTATTTTCACATTTGTCTGCTGTGGCCGGTTCACACTGACCGTAGCAACGTACATTCCCGCGGCTGTCTATGAGCACGGCACCACCGACCTCCGACGAACAGAAGACTCGGCCATTGCCGCCTCTCGCGCACTGGCCCTTGCCACACAGCACTCTACCGTCCAACGTAATCTGTGCGTCACCGTCATAGTGCCGGGAGCACCAGACTGTACCCTCGCTGTCGATTATACAGCGACCGGCACCACAGTAGACCTCTCCGCGCGAGTCTTTAACGCAGTCCGCGGATGTTATGGCTGACGCCAACAACGCCGTCACAAGCAGCACGATTCTGGCTGAATACAGTGAAAAACCTATGCTCGTTCCTGGCGTACGCCATGAGAGAAACGGCCCGGGATTATCAGTCGCGCCAGCGAGTGAAGACATAATCGTGTTCTTGCTGTGCCGCATGGCAGTCGAAACAGGATTTTCCACCATCGTTCACCAGCCTAGTGGTGGTGCTATCTCCGACAAATCCCTCAAAACCCCAACCACCGGTTGTTTTATATTTACCGTTGTCCTTGACCATCACTCCTACCAGTACGCGATCGCCCTCTGTAGATGCATTATCGGCTGTCATGAACTCGAGCAGGTCAAAGACAAGAACTGCGCCTTCATCAAACTGCCCGGACTTTGTGCCCTCTACCGCCTGCGCGTTGCCATAGACATGGTAAATGCCCATGAAGGGGTTTTCCAGTGCATGCCCCTTATGTAAGACCATGGTCTTGATGTGAGTCCACGCGCGATATCCATCCGGATAGGCAATATTATCACCGGCGCAGGCGCCCGCGGTAACGAATATTGATGAGCACAGTATAAGTTTGAGGATGCTTCGTTTCATCGTCTTTCTCCTGTAATGATTCAGTCACATACCAGGTGCAGTCCAGCCTTTCCGTTCGACAATGAGGTATCCGTGTTCAATCAGGTCTCCTGGTTCGTTTGCGAATGAGATATCGCATACGTCAACCATACACATGGTTTTGCCATTGCCTCCATGCCTTATAGTTTCGACACGAAACAATACATTGCAGCAAATCCTGTTTGTCAATAATGTATCGAGACGCTACTATCAGATCATGCCCGTGGACACGAAAGAAGCACACCACCTGATAGAGCGCCTGGGCAACCTGGTGCGGGCCGATGCGCGCGCGGTCTGCAATGACTATGATATGCGCCCGGTGCAACTTGAAGCCCTGGAATTCCTGACACAATGCAATCGCTATTCTGATACTCCGCAGGCTGTCGCGGAGTTTCTAGGCTTGACCAAAGGCACTGTTTCGCAAACGCTTAAGGTACTCGAACGTAAGGGATTATTGCGAAAGCGGTGTGATGCCAGGGATAAGCGCCTCGTTCATCTGACACCCACCGCAAAGGGACTGAAACTGGTTAAACGCGCGGTACCAGCGGAATCCCTGACGCTGGGGTTCGAAAGCCTACCCGGGCCTGATAGCCAGATAACGGTAGAGTCCCTGCGGGCCCTATTACGCTCACTTCAAAAAGCCAACAAGCTCAAAACTTTCGCTGCCTGTCATACTTGCCGTTTCAATGAGAAGCGCGAAGGTGGCTATTTCTGCGGACTCACTCAAGAGCCATTGACGGAACACGATGTCGCACTGTTGTGTCGTGAGCACCAGTACCCGGCACCTTTAACAACCAAGTAAACCATACGGTATGAGCACCTGACCGCCTGCATACTGTGCCAGGGCGCGACTACCTCATCATTGCTGTACGGGTATTCCAGGCTTTGCTCGGCCGGTTGATCTGTACCGGACCCTGTTTCGGGCTGCTATGCTTAGGCCAGTTCACCTGAAACAGTGAGCCTGGAGCAACACCAAAGTTAAAATATCGAGCTATAATCAATACATAGGATCACACCATTAGAGGGTGACCGCAGCATCAGCACGCGACTCCGCAGCATGCTGCAGCGCCACCGAATGCCGATGTTATGATACTGATAACTGAAACTTGTCAAGTCGTATTCAAGACAGCCGAGTGTATATGTTGGACGGTGTTGTGAATACATGCCAGCGCGCCCTCGACAGGGTACGCGCGACAGCAACAGTGTTGTTTTCGATGCTTTCGAAGACGGGCACCGATCGGCCTGTGGATTGAATTGCTAACAGTTGCGTCTTTGCGGATGCAGGAGTTCTACCATGCCAACAATCGAGCAAAGTAACCAACCTGAGGACCAGACGAAGGACGAAAAAAGTTCGCCGTCCAGTGACGAATCCGGTAGCAGCGCAACGGAAACCATACAAACAAAACAGTCCAGTAAAGTGGCTGTGAAAAAGAAGACGGTGCGAAAGGCTGCCAGAAAGAAAACAGCGCAAACAACGGGCGGACAGATCCAGGACGAACAGTCCAACAGCGGTGCAACGGAAACCAGACACACGACCCAGCCGGGGAAAGTGGCTGTAAAAAAGAAGACCGCACGAAAAAAGGCTGCCAGAAAGAAAACATCGCAAACAGCGAGCGAACAGATCCAGGACGAACAGTCCAACAGCGGTACAACGGAAAGCAAACACACGACCCAGCCGGGGACAGTGGCTGTAAAAAAGAAGACCGCACGAAAAAAGGCCGCCAGAAAGAAAACATCACAAACAAGCCCCAAACAGATCCAGCTGGAACCAACTTCGGAATCGGATCAGGCAGCCGCTTCGCTCATTGTCAAGGAAACGGGGAAAACCGCGCCTGCCGCACAGAATCCGCCCGAGAAGCCTTTGGAAAAAGCCGCGCCCCCGGCGGCGGCACCATCACGTCCCCAGCCACAACCCCAGGGCGCGACAGGGCTCATGGGGTTCTGGATCAAAGTGGGTATATCCGCCTTTGTTATTGTGGCCGGCATTATTACGCTCTTCTCGTTTTTCGGCGAAGACGAGACCACATCCGGGCCGGAAACCACGCAGGCCACTGCCGGCGCCCAGGGTGACAATGCGTCTATTGCAGGCGGCATAGCAGCTGATAGGCGAACGGCCCCTGGGGTCGCTTTCCCGCCAACACCGGAGCAATCAAATGTGCGCGATCGAAACTCATCACAACGGTACGGAAACCAGCCGGGAGCGTTTGCCGGGGCAGCCGTTGCGAATAAACCCGCGATGGAAAGCGCCGCTGTGACACCGGCAGTCCCGCCGGGCGCGGGTCAACCTCCTGCAAGCCAGCCGTATGTTGCACCACCGCCCCCCCGCGGCAACTCTTTTTATCATCAACCGTCCGAATACCGACCGGAACTCTACCGGCCACTGGAGCCGGAACAGGCCCCGTCCGCCCCGACCCAAACCAGCGGCGCAAACGAGACTCCGCGCACTAACGTTGTACCAGCGCCCTCCTACTACCCGCAGCCCGGAACGTACGCCTATCCACCTGCGCCACAGCAAGGGGGTTACGGGGGATATTACCCTTACTAGGGCCTGACCAGGGCCTTGAGTCGCTGCAGATTTTTCGAGGACATAAAAAAGCCGGCGCCTCGGAGGAGTTGAGGCGCCAGCCCGTTGCTAGCTTCTCTAAACGAGTATTCTCAGCAACACACAGCATTACCACCCCGCTGTGCTATTCCCGTTATCGGGCGTTTTGCGGGATTCTTTAACGGCGGTCTGAAAGCGGCACCCGCGCACCTGTGAGGTCTGTCATTTTTGCGGACTATCATGGCAACTCTGACATTACTGACATACCAGCCCTCTACTCAGAACCAATCGATTGTGGAGTTTCAATGGCTTAGTGTGGTGCGCGGTCTGTCCTGCGTCTTGCCCGGTGACAGAAGTTACGGGGGTGGTGCCGAATCCGTAGCCACATGTGAACGGGGAGCCTGCAGGGGCTCCCCACTCCCTGAGGGAGGCGATTGTGCCACACCCTCCGCCGGCACAATCGGCTCTGAACCGGTTCATTGGCCAGGGCCCCTGTCGGCGCCGGCATGCGTGCGGTAAAATGCGATCCTGGAGGGACTGGTTCATGTCTAAATTGCGTTGGCACGCGTTAGTGCTTCTCTGTACCGCTGCGCTCTGTGGGCAGGGCGGCGCCCTGGCCGATCAGGCACCCACCCCCCTCATGACCGCCGTGATGCGCGGAGACACCGGGGCGGTCAGGGAGTGGGTGGCCGAACAAGGCGATCAGACAGTGAAAGGCGACACCGGCAGGCGGGCACTGCTGCACGCCGCCGCGGTAGGCGACGTGCCGATGGTAAAGACTTTGCTGGAATTCGGCGCTGACCCCAACGCCAGGGGAAAGGACAAGATCGCCCGCACTGCGCTGATCCTCACCGCCGCGGGTGGCCACAGCGAGGTGGTCAAAACATTGGTGGCCAAAGGCGCCGAACTCGAGGCCAGGGACAGCTCGGGCAAGACGGCACTGAACTGGGCGGCCATGCGCAAGCGCACCGATATGATGGAACTGTTGCTGGACAAGGGAGCCGACATCAACAGCAGAGACAATGGCGGGGTCAGCCCCCTGTTGTTCGCCGTCGGCCGACGCGACAGCGCCACGGTGCAGCTTCTGGCACGCCGTGGTGCGGACCTGGAAGTGGAATCAAAACAGAACAAGATGACGCCCCTGCTGCTCGCCATCGAAACCGGCCAGCGGGATAGTGTCGCCTACCTGCTGGACAAGGGTGCCCAGGTCAACGGCAAGAACAGCGACGGTTTAACCCCGTTGATGAGTGCCTCCGAGAAGGGAGACAGCAAACTGGTCAAACTGCTGCTCGAGCACGGGGCGGACCCGGGCGCCGAAGACAATCTGGGCCGCACGGCTGCGGCGCGTGCGGAACAACACGGTCAGCAGGCAATTCTGGAGATGCTGGCCCGGGCGCTGTCTGAATCAGCGTTGGATTCTTCGTCAGACAAGTAGTAGACCGCTCCCGGCCTGGTTTCTGGCCGATACTGTCAGCTACATCAGAGGCCTTGGCGAATCTGATTCAAGGCACTGCTGTAGCACCTTGAGCCTGACACTCGGTTTCCTCTGCGGCAGAAAACGTTTTCCCGACAATCCAGCGCAAGGGAACAACGGCGGTATTCCCGACCCAGCGCACCGCACTGCTGAACAACTTGTCCAACCGCCCTCCGGCACCATCACGCTCGTTTTCAAACACCAGGGTGACCCCCGCCGATGTTGGCTCCAGGTAGCCCTGAAAACCGGCACTGCCGAATTGCGCACGAAAGGGGGAACGCTGCAGCCCCCCGTCCCTTATCCGCGCAGACAGGGACACCTCGGCAATGTCCATCAGCTTGAGCAGGATATGCTCGATGGTCAGATCGATATCTGCATTGTTGATCTCGATGCGTCGGGGGAGAACGGGCATGTCGATGCTGATGCCCCGGGCCGACCCCGACTCCCGATCCTGGTTCACCAGCGACATCAGCGCTTCAATATCGGCAGTGTCCAGTTTTTCGAAGTGTAACACCGCATGCATAAGGTCCAGCTGATCGTATCCGGACCAGTCCAGCTCACCGTTGAGCCGTGTGCCGTCTGTCTGTAGTTGAAGAAACTGCAGACGCCCGATATCCTCGGCAAGAACCAGCTGGGCGCGTAGCGTATAGGACGCCGCCGCACACGGCGACACACCCAGCCAGGCAGCCAGATCACCGAGTCGTTTGCCGTATAGATCCACCTGAAGCTGTGTCGCCGTGTTTGTGCCTGCAGTGGCCAGCGCCCCACTGATATCCAGCTCGGCACCGCCCCCGCTCGCGGACAGTGTGATCGGCCAGCTGTCCTCCAGCAACAACGCCTCCAGCCCGCCGGCCGTGAAGCCGACAGAAAAGGACTCATCAAGCAGCTCCCCCTGTGCCCGCAGCAACAACGACTCCCCCGCGGGCAGGTTCAGTGTCAGCTCGTCCAGGGTGACATCGCGCGGCCGCTCATCGCCGGCATTGCCGTAAGACAGTCTGGCATCGTCCAGCTGCAGCGCCAGTCCCAGCCGCTTCACAAGGTCGGTCGCACTGCCACCATGAACAGCGGCCTGCAAACCGATATGGCGGACGCGGACGCGGATACCCGTTGCCCCGGTGAACATTGCCAGCAGCCCGCCGGCATCGGCATCCGTGGCAGAGAGCGCCAGTTCAGAGCCGTGCCCGGCCATCATCAGCTGACCGTGGAAAGGCACATCGGCAACGCTGACAGTCAAAGGGATACTGTTGGGCCGATCGGCCGTGTACCCGGCGCCCCC
>Ga0193947_1000076_pt1 | contig 19328 bp, 16 predicted proteins | sample FRT_01_MG_FD_161267 | JGI IMG/M metagenome (GOLD analysis project Ga0193947, IMG submission 161267) | Sediment microbial communities from the Broadkill River, Lewes, Delaware, United States - FRT_0-1_MG | ecosystem: Environmental > Aquatic > Freshwater > River > Sediment | place: USA: Delaware... | reverse complement strand
GTGAAGGCGTGCCGGGTCCAGCTTTATTGAAATGCAGTCGCGGTGGCCGTCGAAATCGCCGGGCAGGTAATAATTGGTCCGCAGCGTTGCATTGAATGCGCCGGCGAACGCATTGAGGATACGGTCCTCGTCGACGTTCTTGGCCTTGCCGACTTCGCGCCGGATAGACGGCATTGCCGCTTTCAGGCGCCGGGTTCTCTGCGCCTTGCCGATTTCGGGGTCGAACATCGCGCTGAATTGCTCGGCCAGCAGCCCGACCAGCCGTGCATGTGCGACCAGCACATCCTCCATGTAGTCCTGCGAGAAGGGCAGGCCGAGTTGCTGCAGGTACTTCGCATAGCAACGCAGCAAGGCCGTCTCGCGCCAGTCGAGTTCCGCACTGAGAACGAGGCGGTTCAGGCCGTCGTTTTCCGCCTTGCCGACGAGGACTTTCATGAAGCACTCTTCGAAACGCTTCGATGCGGCCTCGGCGTCAAAATCCGAACCACTCTGGTGCCGCAGGTTGAAGACCTGTATCCAGAACGGCTTGCCACCCTGCAGTGACAATTCGTACGGGTGTTCTGTGTGAACCTCGAGACCCATGCCCTCGAGGATTGGCAACGCTTCCGACAGCGCGAGCGGTTCCTCGGCGCTGAAGATGATGAAATGCAGGAAGCCCGGCGCGGCGTCCGAGGGCCTGTACAGCTCCACGGAGCGGGTGAGTCCCGCCATGAGCATTCTGTCGATGGAGCTGATGTCGCTGCAGGCGTCCTTTGGCTCTGTCTCTGCCTGGTAACCCGGCGGGAATATGTTGCCGTATATCCTGAACAGCTTGTGGCCTTCGTCATCGCCGAAGGCGTCGAGCATCTCGGCGCGCAGCTTGTCCGACCAGCTGACGACCACCTCGGCGAGCTTGGTCTCGATGTCCTGGATACTGATCCGCGGACGCTCGCGTGGCGGCGTTCGCACAATCGAGTGCAGTCGCGCAAGCGGCGAATCGGAGATCTCGACACTGGAATCGACGGACGTACCGTCGAAAGCCTCTTTCAGGACTCCCTCGATGCGCTGGCGGACGGCCGTCGTATAACGCTCGCGGGGAACGAATACAATGCACGAGAAAAAGCGCCTGAACGTGTCGCGGCGCAGGAAAAAACGCACGCGCTGACGGTCCTGCAGGTTCAGGATGCCGATGGCCGTTCGAGACAGGTCGGGAATCGAGCTCTGGAACAGCTCGTCGCGCGGAAACGTATCCAGGATATGCATCAGCGCCTTGCCGCGATGCCCGGTCGCTTCTACGTGCGAGCGCTCGATGACCTTGCGGACCTTGTGGCGCAGCAAGGGGATGCTGCGCGGACTTTCGCTGTAAGCGGCCGAGGTGAACAGGCCGATGAAGCGCCGTTCTCCGACGGCTTTGCCCGATTTATCGAACTCCTTGACACCGACGTAGTCGAGGTACACGTGCCGGTGAACGGTCGAGCGCGAGTTTGCCTTGGTGAGGATCAGCCAGTCCCTGGAGCGCGCGAGGCGCTGCATTTCGCGGGTAAGTTCGACAGTCTTGTTTTGACCCCGTTCATCGTGCGACAGCAGCCCGAGCCCGCTGCCCTGCAGGGGTCGCAGGAATATCTTGTCTTTGCGATAGGAGAGCTTGTACTCCCGATAGCCGAGAAACGTGAAGTGGTCGTTGACCATCCAGTCCAGGAGCAGCTGGCTCTCCTTGCGCAGTTCATCGTCGACGCCCTGCGGCCCGAACGTGAGCAGCTCGCGGGCTTCCTGCATTTTGGCGCGCATTTTGGGCCAGTCGCGGACGGCCACGCGCACGTCGGCCAGGACCTTGAGGATCTCCTGCTTCAGCAGCTTGAGCTGCTGCGCATCCGTCTCCTTGTCGATCGCGAAACGGATAAAAGACTCGAGCCTGCCCACCGTCCCATCGCGTTCGGCGATTTTTTCGATCTTGCCGCGGCTGTTCCGAATCACGCGGATGACCGGGTGAACGGTGATGTGGACGGTCAATCCCTGGCGGTTGATCGCTGCAAACACCGAGTCGACGAGGAAGGGCATGTCGTCGTTGACCATCTCGATGAAGGAGAACGCCGACTCGTAGCCATGATCTTCCACGGTCGGATTGAAAATCCGCACGAGGGGCTCCCCCCGCTTTCGCCGGGCGCCGAATTCCAGGTGATCCAGCGCCACGCGCGCCATGATCTTCTCGACCCGCCCCTGCAGGTCTTCATAGGGGACGTGAGCAAAGTACTGGCGAAGGAAAAGCTTGATTTGCTGTCGGTTTTCGAGGGTGTCGGACGGTACCCTGGAAGCCACGATGGCGTCGACGATCCTTTCCCTGACGTCGCTTCCCCGGCGATATTCGGTTCGTGTCACTCTTGACTCTCCGGCTGCGCCTGGCAGCACGAATGCTTGTCGTTGTAGGGCGGCGCTATTCTACGCACTAATTTGGAGCAACGGAATTGTCAGGGCGTGCCGAGTAGCCTGGCTTTCGCGAGCAGGCGCTCCATCACCACGTTGAAGACCTCGATGTCCTCGTCTTTCAGGCCGTGCAGGAGGTCGCGCTCGAACTGCAGCGCAAGCGGCGCAACCTCGTCATGGACGCGCTTGCCTTCCTCGGACAGGTTCAGAATGGACCGGCGCCGGTCGGCGTCCGCGAACTGACGGTCCAGTCGGCCATTCTTTATGAGCTTCGTCACTGCGCGGCTTACCGCCACCTTGTCGAGCATCGTGCGCTCCGCCACCTCGACCGCGGAAAGTCCCGGAAAGCGTCCGAGTATCGCCAAAACTCGCCATTCCGGAATGGTCAGGCCGAAGCGCTGGTCGTAAACGCCCGCGATCTTGGTGCTCACGGTATGCGACAGTACGGCCAGCCGGTAGGGCAGGAAGTCCTCGAGGATCAGCTCGTCGGTCATCGTCTTTCTCGTTGTTGTTGCCGTGGTGCTCCGGGAACAGTAACCACAAGCCGGGGTCCATTCAACCGTGTAACAAGCCTGCGGCCACCGTCAGGCGAGATGCGGCAGGTGCAGGTACTCGGTCGACTGCATTTCGATGAGCCGGCTTACCGTGCGCTCGAACTCGAAACGCAGGCGTTTACCCGTGTAAAGTGCGTCCGGCGGCCGCTCGGCGGACACGATGAGCTTGACGTGGCGGTCGTAAAACTCGTCGACAAGGGCGACGAAGCGGCGCGCCTGGTTTTCGCTGAATTCATCGAGTTGCGGAACGCCGGACAGGATGATTGTGGGGTACCAGCGCGCGATCTCGATGTAGTCTGCCTGGCTGCGCGGCCCGTCACACAGCTCGGAGAAATCGAACCAGGCGATGCCTTTGGCGCATCGGCGGGTTTTCAGCGCACGGCCGTTGATCTCCAGTTCGCGGTCTTCTTCGACCTGGCTGGAGGCCGATTCCCGGAATAATTCGCGGAGCCGCGCCCGCGCAGGTTCGTCGTCCGGAGTCAGGTAGGTGCCGGCCTGCTGCAGGAGTTGTAGCCGGTAATCCGTGTCGCCCGCGAGCTCGATGACCCGGGTGTACCGTTTCAGCGCGTCTATTGCAGGGAGAAAGCGCTGCCGTTGCAGACCGTCTCGATACAGGTCGTCCGGGCGCGAGTTCGACGTGGCGACCAGTGTCACACCGTGTTCGAACAGTCCCTGGAGCAGCCGGCCCAGGATCATCGCGTCGCCGATGTCGCTGACGAAGAACTCGTCGAAGCACAGCACGCGGGCTTCTGCAGCCATGTCGCGGGCGACCGTGGCGAGCGGATCCTCGATATCCCCCAGCGCGCCCAGCCGGTGGTGCACATCCTGCATGATGCGATGGAAGTGAGCGCGGCGCTTCGACTCGAGCGGCAGCGTCTCGAAAAAAAGATCCATCAGGAAGGTCTTGCCGCGGCCGACGCCGCCCCAGACGTAAAGACCCGGTATCCCCGGCGCCGCATTGCGTTCACGCGACAGGAGCCTTGCGAGACCGCGCTTCTGTGGCGGCGCTGTGACGAGCTGCTCCTGCAGCCGGGCAAGTAACCTGACCACATTCACTTGTGACGAATCACGCACGTGCCCGTGCTGCAACAGGTGCTGCTCGTAAGCGTCGTGAATACTCAATGGGGTGATGGCCGGCTGTCTCTGTGAGGACGTGGTCGTCAAGGTTACAATGCGCCATTCAGTGCCGCCAGATGCGTGGTCTGCGGCAACCGTCAGCCAATCAGGAAGAACGGACAATCATGACTGAAGCCATCGAACGCGAATCCATGGAATTCGACGTTGTTATCGTCGGCGGAGGCCCGGCCGGCCTGGCCGCTGCCTGCCGTCTCATGCAGCTCGACGACAGCCTGTCGGTTGTCGTCGTGGAAAAAGGCTCCGAGATCGGGGCCCACATCCTGTCAGGGAATGTCTTCGAGCCCACGGCCCTCGACGAGCTGTACCCGGACTGGCGCAACATGGGGTCGCCTGTAACCACGGCCGTCAAGGGTGACGACATCCATTACCTGACGAGCGACTCGGGCGGCATCAGGGTTCCCGGACTGTTCGTGCCGCGGCCCATGCACAACAAAGGGAACTACATCATCAGCCTCGGACGCCTGTGCCAGTGGCTCGGGGAGCAGGCGGAGAATGCCGGCGTCAACGTGTTCCCCGGCTTCGCGGCCGCGGAGGTGCTGTACGACGAAAAGGGCCGTGTTCGGGGCGTGGCGACCAGCGACATGGGTGTCGGCAAGGACGGCGAGAAAAAGCCGAGCTACCAGCCGGGCTACGAACTGCTCGGCAAGTACACGATCTTCTCGGAAGGGGTGCGCGGCAACCTGAGCGAAGAACTGATGCAGAAATTTAACCTTCGCGCCGACGCCGACCCGCAGCATTACGGCATCGGATTCAAGGAGATATGGGAGATCGAGCCCGGCAGGCACGACGAAGGTCTCGTGGTGCATTCGATGGGCTGGCCTCTTGATAACCACACCGAGGGCGGCGGTTTCCTCTATCACGCGTCCGGCAACCAGGTGTACCTCGGCTTCATCATCGCGTTGAGTTACCGCAACCCGCATCTTGCGCCTTTCGACGAATTCCAGCGATGGAAACTCCATCCGCGCATCCGCAAATACCTCGAGGGCGGCTCGCGGGTCGCCTACGGCGCTCGTGCGGTCAATAAAGGTGGATTGCAGTCACTGCCGAAACTCGTGTTTCCGGGCGGCATGCTCGTCGGCTGTGGCGCCGGTTTTCTCAATGGCATAAAGATCAAAGGCGCGCACACGGCGATGAAGACCGGGATGCTGGCGGCCGAGAGTGTGCACGAAGCGCTGTCTGCGGGAGATGCCGGGCACGGCGTGCTCGATAGCTACAGCGATGCCGTCAAGGCATCGTGGGTGCACAAGGAACTGCACAGTGCGCGCAATTTCGGGCCAGGCCTGCACAAGCTCGGCACGTTCTGGGGTTCGGCGTTCACTTTCATCGACCAGAATATCGCTTTCGGCAAGATGCCGTTTACGTGGCGCAACATGGACCCCGATCACGAGCAGATCGACGAGGCGGCCGATGCGAAACCCATTGATTACCCGAAGCCCGATGGCGTGATCAGCTTCGACCGGCTGTCGTCCGTATACCTTTCGAACACGAACCACGAAGAGGACCAGCCGTCGCACCTCAGGCTCAAGGATGAGTCCGTCCCGGTCGAGTACAACCTGCCGAAATACGACGAGCCCGCTCAGCGCTACTGTCCGGCCGGCGTCTACGAGATCGTCGAGAAAGGCGGCCAGCCGCAGTTCCAGATCAGCCCCAGCAACTGCGTGCACTGCAAGACCTGCGACATCAAGGACCCGACACAGAACATCGTCTGGACCGTCCCCGAAGGCGGTGGGGGACCGAACTACTCCGGCATGTGATTCGATTCTTGCCCGGTGGTCGCTGGCGAGCCGGGGCATTTATCTCCCTCATGGCTCCCTTCGGTCCGCTTTACTTCGGTCGACAAACGCCCCGGCTCGCCAGCGGGACACTCCGGTAGCGCTCTCGGACTTGCAGCAGGCCGGAGTAGATTCTCCTGAGTTTTCTCTGGAGTGCGTCGACGGTGCAGTTTCTGCGTTGATCGCGAGTCGCGACTACTTCCGGACGTTCCCGGCCGTGTGGGGGCGTTTGTCGACCGAAGTAAAGCGGAGCCGCGCGCAGCGCGGTGAGCCATGAGGGAGACAAATGCCCCCACACGGCCGCACTGCTTTACATCCAGCGGTGTTATTTCGGCTGCATCCTTATCGCGCCGTCGACGCGGATCGTCTCGCCGTTCACCATCGTATTGCCGTAGATGAACGCAACGGTGTCCGCGTATTCCTCGGGCGCGCCGAGGCGCGGCGGGAACGGCACCTGCTTGCCCAGCGACTCCTGCACCTCTTCCGGCATGCCTGCCATCATTGGTGTCTTGAAGATACCCGGGGCGATCGTGTTGACGCGGATCCCGAATTGCGCGAACTCGCGAGCGAGCGGCAGCATCATGCCGACGACGCCGCCTTTGGAGGCCGAGTAGGCCGCCTGGCCTATCTGGCCCTCGAAAGCCGCGATCGACGCCGTGCTGACGACGACACCGCGCTCGCCCTGTGCGTTCGGATCGTTCTGTTGCATGAAGGCAGCGGCTTCCTTGGTGACATTGAATGAGCCGACGAGATTGATCTGGATGACGCGGCTGAACTTCTCGGCGGGCCAGGGGCCTTCGCGGCCCAGCGCACGCCCGGCGGTGGCGACGCCGGCGCAGTTCACCGCCAGCGTTATTCCGCCCATGAATTCGTTCGCGGCCTGCATTGCCGCGCGAACGGCTTCCTCGTTCGAAACGTCGGTCTGGATGAATTTCGCGCGTTCACCCAGTGATGCGGCGCTTGTTTCTCCTTGCTCGCTGTTCACGTCGAGCAGCACGGCGCGGCCACCCGCGTCGATCACGCGTTTTGCCGTTGCATAGCCGAGCCCTGAGGCCCCGCCGGAAACGACGGCCCTGGCAGTTGATAGATCCACGTTTTCTCCTAATCGATTTCGAGCGCTACGGCGGTCGCTTCGCCGCCGCCGATGCACTGCGTTGCGATTCCGCGCTTGAGATTACGCGCTCGCATTGCATGCAGCAACGTCGTCGTAATGCGTGCGCCGGTCGCTCCGATCGGATGGCCCAGTGCGCAGGCGCCGCCATTGACGTTGACCTTGGCGTGATCGATGCCGACGTCAGTCATGGCGGCCATCGTGACGCAGGCAAAGGCCTCGTTGATCTCGTAAAGGTCGACGTCGTCGGGAGTCCAACCCAGCTGCTGCTGCAGCAACTTGAGGGCATCGACGGGCGCCGTCGTAAACCAGGCCGGCTCGTGTGCGAAGGCGGAATGGCCCACGATGCGTGCCAGCGGCTCGAGCCCGCGCTTCTCGGCTTCCGATGCCCGCATGATGACGAGCGCCGACGCACCGTCGGAAATCGATGACGAGCTGGCCGCGGTGACCGTGCCGTCTTTGGCAAAGGCGGGGCGCAGGTTCGGGATCTTGTCGACGCTCACCGTACCCGGCACTTCGTCCACGCTCACGGTGTGTTCGCCCCTGCGTGTCTTCACGGTCACCGGGACGATCTCGGCATCGAACGAGCCGTCGCCAGCGGCGCGAGTCGCGCGCGTGACGGATTCGATCGCAAATGCGTCCTGGTCTTCACGTGAGAAACCGTATTTCTGAGACGTCGCTTCCGCGTAGTGGCCCATCATGTGACCTTCGTAGGTGTCCTGCAGGCCGTCGTAGAACATGTGGTCGAGGACTTCCTGGTGCCCCATGCGATAACCCCTGCGGGCCTTCGGCATCAGGTACGGGGCGTTCGTCATGGACTCCAGCCCGCCCGCGACGGCAATGCCGACGCTGCCCGCGACGATCATGTCGTGGGCCAGTACCAGCGCCTCCATGCCGGAACCGCACATCTTGTTGACCGTCGCACAAGGGACGCCTTTCGGCAGGCCCCCACCCAGCGCCGCCTGGCGGGCGGGCGCCTGGCCGAGCCCGGCGGGGAGTACGCAGCCCATCAGCACGCGGCCAAAGTCAGCCGGCTCGACACCGGAGTCGGCGACGGCAGCGGCGACGGCGGTAGCACCCAGTTCCGTTGCACTCACGTCGGAAAGGGCACCCTGGAAGGCGCCGATAGGTGTGCGCCGTGCGGCGACGATGACGACAGGATCCGTACTCATTGGTTTTCTCCGGGCTATTTTTCAGTTGGCTCCCTAATTTGGTGCAATTTTTGGTGCAGCGCAACAAGAATTGCGTCAAATTAGCCTAAAGTCGCAAGCAGATCCGGTTCGTCGAGCGCATCGAGGATGCGCTGGCGCGCAGAATCCGCAAGAGTGTGATGATTACCGTAAGCCGGGTCGTCAGGCAAGATCGGCGGCAGGATATCGACACGGATAGGCCCCGGACGCGGCAGAGCGCGGCCAGCGCCCAGCATTTCGCGGGTGCCCGAGATCGCGATCGGTACGACCGGCATGTCGCCCTTGATCGCGGCCATGAACGCGCCTGCGCGAAATCGTCCCACCCCGGGCTCCGCGATAAATGTGCCCTCTGGAAAGAAGCCGAGGGATTCGCCGCCGCGCGCGGCTTTCACGATCTGGCGCGCGTCACGCGCGCTTTCGGATGATTTGAAGCGTTCGACGAAGCGTGCTCCGGACCGGCGCATCAGGAAGTGCGCAATCGGTATGTCACGCATCTCGCCCTTGATGACGAAGGAAAACCGTGCCGGCAGGAAGCCCTTGAGAAGAATCCCGTCGAGGTAGCTTGCATGATTGGCGACCACGACACAGCCTTCGGCCGGCAGCTTGTCGAGGCCGTTGATCTCGGGTTTCACGCCCGATAACAGGAAAGAAGCGCGAGCCGCACCGGCGACGAGCCGGCGCCTGCGCTCGAGGCCGGGTACCAGTATGGCCACGAAAAGTGAGAACAGGACACATAATGCGAACACGAAGATCGCGTACAGTCCAAACAGAGCATGCAGCAGGCGCATCAACATTCAATCCCGACGCGGAACCAATGCACGCAGCACAGTGTGACGCAGATCACTTATGTTAACGCCTTCCGGAATCTGTGAAGCCGGTCACGCCCGCTGATCCCCATCGTTATCATACTCAAAACCTTGAAAAATCCGTCGCTTGGCGAAACGCCATCCAAAGCGCCAGGCGGGCCTGAACGCGACGCCGGAATCTGAATCCGGCGTATGCTACCAGCTGGTCCGCCGGAATGTCGGCTGGCAACTCGTGCTGAGACCTAGCGGCGTCAACCGGGCAAAGGATTGCTGGACGACTCTATGGACACTATGGCTAGCAGTGAACTGACGCAGGAACAAACCCAACTCGTCGCGCGTTCCGAGGAGCTCGTAGACCGATTCCTCGATGCAATCTGGATGGAACGCGGTCTGTCGCAGAACACGCTCGGGGCTTATCGAGCGGACCTGATGACGCTCTGCCGCGAGCTTGCGAAGACCGACAAGACGATCGACGAGGCGGAGAAGTCCGATCTGCTCGATTTCATAGCCGGCCGCGTCGAAAGCGGCGCGAAACCGCGTTCCACGGCTCGCCAGCTGTCGAGCTTCCGCCGTTTCTTCCGTTACATCATGCGGGAAAGCATGCGCAGCGAAGACCCGACGGCGGAGATCGAGATGCCGCGTATTGGCCGCTCGTTGCCGAAAACGCTCAGCGAGGACGAGGTCGATTCTCTCCTGAATGCACCGAACACGGATGAACCCCTCGGCCATCGCGACCGCGCGATGCTGGAACTGCTGTACGCGACGGGCTTGCGCGTGTCCGAACTCATCAACCTCAAGCAGTCGCAGGTCAATTTCAATCAGGGCGTTCTGCGCATCGTCGGCAAAGGCGATCGCGAGCGACTGATACCGCTGGGCGAGGAATCGCAGCGCTGGCTCAAGGATTTCATCGAGGGCTCTCGCATGGAAATCCTGCTCGAGCGCCAGACCGACTACCTGTTTCCCACGCGCCGCGGCGACCGCATGACGCGCCAGGCGTTCTGGCACATCATCAAGCGCTATGCTGAAAAAGCCAGTATCCGCAAGAAGCTGTCGCCGCACAGCCTGCGGCATGCATTCGCAACCCACCTGCTGAACCGCGGCGCCGACCTTCGGGTCGTCCAGTTGCTGCTGGGCCACAGCGATCTCTCGACCACCCAGATCTACACGCATGTTGCCCGTGAGCGCCTGAAGGAATTGCACGGCGAGCACCACCCACGCGGATAATCAGTTTGCTACACTTGCCGCGCCGGAACTGGCGCCGTGCAATTCTGTCCAACATCTGCACGCAGACCGCCAAAGGCCTGGCCCGCTCGTAGCACTGGAAGCATCTTTATGACAAACACGTATTTGAAGTTAAGCGCCGCTCTGCTGGCGTACCTGTTCGCCGTGTCGACCGCGTGGTCGGCGGATACCGCCGAAGTCCCGGTGGAGGAGCGCGAGCGGCTGGCCGGGATGTTCGAAAGCATCGCGGCGGACGATGTAAAGCCCAGCCCCATCGACGGCTGGTACATGATTCAGAAGGGATCGCTCGTCGCTTACATATCCGAGGACGGGCGTTACCTGCTGCAGGGCGACCTCATCGATCTCAATACGCAGGTCAACCTGTCCGAGGAGAGCCGCACGGACGCGCGTCGCGATCTCATGTCGCAGGTGCCGGACGACGAGGTCATCCTGTTTTCTCCGGACGAAGTTCAGTACACGGTGTCCGTATTCACGGACGTCGATTGCACGTATTGCCGCCGCCTTCATAGCCAGATCGAGCAATACATGGCCAACGGTATTGAAGTTCGCTACCTCCTTTATCCGCGTGGTGGCCCGGCATCGGCTGCGTGGAACACCTCCGAGGCGGTCTGGTGCGCGAAGGACCGTGGCGAAGCACTTACGCTCGCCAAGCTCGGTCGGGAGGTCGATTCGTCGAGCTGCGACGCATCGGCTGTGCAGGATCATTACGTGCTCGGGCAGGAGGTTGGTTTATCCGGCACGCCTGCGATCGTCCTCGACGACGGTGAGCTGATCGCCGGTTACTTGCCGCCGGATGCGCTTAAGATGCGCCTCGAGCAGAAGGCCGCGACGAACGCCAAGGTCGCTGCCAGCGATTGATCCCGGTGCATAAGCGCTACTACGACCGAACGCGGCGCAGTTCGTGAATATGCACGCCGTTGTTCTCGCCGCGGTCCTCGAAATACTTCTTTAGTGCGAAGGTGCCGCTGCGAAAGGCGATCTCGTCCCACGGGATCTCATTTTCTGCAAATAACCTGGCTTCGAGACTCTCGTGTCCCGCGGCATAGTCGCCCACGAGCTTGCCGGTGAAGAAGAAATGCACCTGGCCGGCGTCGACCACGTCGACCGACGCAAACAGGTGGCCGATCTCGACCGTGGCACAGGCTTCCTCGAGTGTCTCGCGCGCTGCTCCGCCGGCCAGCGTCTCGCCAAGCTCCATGAATCCTGCGGGCACGGTCCAGTAACCGTAGCGAGGCTCTATCGAGCGTTTGCACAGCAATATCTTCCCGTCACGTTCGGCGACGCAGCCGACGACGATCAGCGGATTCTGGTAGTGCACCGTCTCGCATTGTTCGCAGACCCAGCGCTCGCGATTGTCGTCGGCCGGAATCCTGCGCGCGACGTGAGCGCCGCATGTAGAGCAATACTTCATATATATGTAGTGTCGAAGGCTTGGTGCCGGGAGGGGGAATCGAACCCCCACTCTGTCTCCAGAACCGGATTTTGAATCCGGCGCGTCTACCAGTTCCGCCATCCCGGCTTGCAGGGCCGGGGTAGAATCTGAGCGACCCCGGCCGGAAGCCGCACAGTATACGAATATTTCGCGGTTCTGCGACCATTCCCGGACCCCGGGCATCTAGGATTCGAGACATGAGCAAGTTTGCCGATATCCAGATCGATGCCGCGATCATCAAGCGGGCCGCACGTGGCGACGCGCGGGCGCACGAGATCCTGTATCGGGCCTTCGCCTCACCGGTGTACTCGCTGTGCCTGCGGTTTACGCGGGTGCCGGCGCACGCCGAGGATCTCGTTCAGGAGACCTTTATCGAAGTCATGCGCTCGATAAAGCAGTTCCGCGGCGAGGCGGCGATCGGCAGCTGGATTCGCCGCATCGCGGTCACGAAGGCGCTGATGTTCCTGCGCTCGGCCTGGACGGCGCGAAGCCAGTCCCTGGCCGACAACTGGGACGATATGACGCCGGGGGACGCGGCGAGCCACGGGATCTCGCGGCACCCGGATGACGCGATGGATCTCGATGCGGCGCTCGCAAACTTGCCGTCTGTCAGTCGCGCTGTCGTGTGGCTGCACGATGTCGAAGGATATACGCACAAGGAGATCGCGGCGGCGATGGGCAAGACCGAGAGCTTTTCCAAGTCGCAGCTCTCGAGAGCCTATCAGAGGTTGCGGCCGATGCTCGATGCCAGTGGCGACGACCTGGGCACACAAGGTGCCACGGCCAGGAGTTTTTGAGAATGACGAAGAACGTGAAGGACGAAGAGATGATTTGCGGTTTGACAGCCGACGAACGCAGCGCGCTGCAGGAAGGCCTGCGGAGCCTGCCGGACACCATGCCGCCGCGTGCGGTGTGGCACCGTATCCGCGAGCAGGCGGAGGCGGAAGGGCTGATCGGGAAGCCTGTGGCCAGGCGGCCGTCGACCTGGTATGCCGGGGTTGGCCTGGCGGCTGCAATCGTGCTCGCAGTGCTCGTGGTGCCAGGCATGTTGACGGAGCAGCCGGTCGTCTATCCCACGACGCCGGAGAATGTCGGCAGTAGCTCGCCCATCAGGCTCAACACGCTGCAGACGTTGATGACCGAATCGCGCGAGCTCGAGAGCAACCTGCGCGACCTGCCCGCGAAGCCGCGCGTGATGCGCGCCGGCACGGCGGCCACGATTGCGGACCTCGAGGATCGAATTGCCGCGATCGATTATCAGCTGAACGATCCCGCATCCCAACTCAGTCCGGAAGACGAGGAAATTTTCTGGCGCGAACGCGTCAGGTTGATGAAGTTGCTGGTCGGCATGCGCTATGCGCAGGCGCAGCGGACCGCATTTTGACTGTTTCAGGAGAACTGATTCGATGAAGACGACAACTATCTTGATTCCTGTGGCGGCAGCGTTACTGCTCGCCGGGCAGGTTGCTGCGCAGGGCACGGAAGCTGAAGAGGCACGCCGCGAGGCAGAGCAGAACCGGGCCCAGGCGCAGCTGGAGAAGGAAGAGGCACGGCGGCAGATGCTCGAAGCCGAGCGGCAGCTCGAGGAGGCGGCCCGCCGTATTGCCGAGCTGAGCCAGCAGAATCTGCCATCCATGGTCGAGGTCGAGAAGACGGTTATCGAGTTGATGGGCAAGCCCCGGCTCGGCGTGACGGTCGGCGGCAACGAAGACAAGGGGCCCGTCGAGGGCGTGAATATCCTCGGCGTGTCACCGGGCAGTGCGGCGGATGACGCGGGCCTGCGTGCCGGCGACATAATCACCGCGGTCGACGGCGAGTCAATGAGTGCCGATGACGGCGCCGAGGCCAACCGGCGGCTGCTCGCCGTCATGAAGAGCGTCGAAGAAGGCGACAAGCTGCAGGTGGAATACCTTCGCGACGGCAATGTCGGCAAGGTTGAAATCGAGCCGCGCATCATGGGACCCCAGGTATATGGCTGGTCGGGCGACGGTGAGAAATTTGATTTCAATATGCCGGAGGTTCACATGGCCCCGAACGCCAAGCACAAGTACAGCTTTGTTGCGCCGCTGCGAGGCAGCCACTGGGGCGACATGGAACTCATCGAACTCAACGAGGATCTCGGCCGCTACTTCGGCACCGACACCGGCCTGCTCGTCGTGAGCGCGCCGAAATCGGAAGCGCTGCAGTTGCAGGCGGGCGACGTCATCCAGAGCATTGACGGTCGTGAACCAACATCGGTGGGTCACGCGATGCGAATCCTCGGCTCCTACCAGGCGGGCGAGAAACTGGAGCTCGGGATCATGCGCGATAAGCGCGGCCGCAAACTGGACATCACGGTGCCGGACGACCGAAGGAGCCACCTCGCGCCGCGGCCGCCGTTACCTGCGTTGCCGGTCAGGCCCGCCAACATCGACATCCGGGTGCTGCGAGCCCCCTATCCGCATCAGAAGACCTGATCGGCCGATTCCCTCCGAGCGTGGGCGCGCAAGGCTCTGATACCATGCGCGCCCATGCAGATCTCCGACTTCGATTACGCGCTACCCGACGAACTGATCGCCCGCTATCCGGCGGCCGAGCGGCGCGCGAGCCGTCTGCTCGAGGTGGGGCCGGAGATCGCCGACCTGCAATTCGCCGATCTGCCGTCACGGCTCAGGCCGGGCGACCTGCTGGTCTTCAACGACACACGGGTCATCCCGGCGCGTCTCGCCGCGGTGAAGGACACTGGCGGCCGGACCGAGATCCTCATCGAACGCATCGAAAGTGACCGCCGTGCGCTGGCGCAGGTGCGAGCGAGCAAATCCCCGAAAAAGGGTGGCCGTCTGCGACTTGCCGACGGTGAGGAGATTGTCGTTGCCGGCCGTGACGACGAATTTTTCGTTCTCGATTTCCCGAGGCCGGTGCTGCAGGTTCTCGAGTCGGCAGGCGAAGTGCCGCTGCCGCCGTATCTCGGCCGGGAGGCGGAGCCCGAAGATGCCGAACGCTACCAGACCGTGTACGCAAAAGATCCCGGTGCCGTCGCGGCACCGACAGCCGGGCTGCATTTCGATCAGCAGATGCTCGACGACACGCTGGCGGCCGGCGTGCGCCACGCTTACGTTACGCTGCATGTTGGGGCAGGTACTTTCCAGGCGCTGCGACGCGAACACATCGAGGAAAATCGTCTGCACGCCGAACGGGTTCGTGTGACAGAGGCCTGCGCTGACGCGGTACGGGAGACCCGAGCAGCCGGCGGCCGCGTGATCGCCGTCGGCACCACGGCTGTACGCGCGCTCGAGTCCGCATCGCGGAGCGGCACGATCCGCCCGTTCGAGGGTGAAACCGACCTGTTTATACTGCCCGGCTACGAGTTTCGCAGCGTGGACGCGATGCTTACGAACTTCCACCTTCCGCAGTCGTCGCTGCTCATGCTGGTCGCGGCGTTCGCCGGCCGCGAGCGCACACTGCGCGCCTACGAACATGCCGTGCAGTCCGGCTACAGGTTCTTCAGTTACGGTGACTCGATGTTCGTCACGCCGGGGGCGGAGGAATGAAGTTCGAGATCCTCACGCAGAGCGGTGCTGCCCGAAATGGAACACTCATATTTCGCCGCGGCTCGGTCAAGACACCGGCATTTATGCCCGTGGGAACCTACGGCACGGTCAAAAGCGTCACGCCCGAGGAGGTGGCCGCCGACGGCGCAGAAATCATTCTCGGCAATACTTTTCATCTCTTGCTGCGCCCCGGCACGGACGTCATCCGCAAGCATGGCGGACTGCACGAGTTCATGAACTGGCGCGGCCCGATCCTGACGGACTCGGGCGGCTTCCAGGTGTTCTCGCTGGCCAGCATGCGCAAGCTCTCCGAAGAAGGCGTTAAATTCCAGTCACCGGTCAATGGCGATGAAGTATTTCTGACGCCCGAGCGGTCCATGGAAGTTCAGCACGACCTCAATGCGGACGTCACGATGATTTTCGACGACTGCACGCCCTATCCGGCAACGGAGAGTGAGGCCCGGAGTTCGATGCTGCTCTCACTGCGGTGGGCGGAGCGATGCCGGCGGCGTTTCGACGAACTGAAGGACGCAGAGCCCGATCGCGGCGAAGCCCTGTTCGGCATCGTGCAGGGCGGCGTCTACGAGTCCCTGCGGTCCGAGTCGATGGCGGGGCTACTGTCGATCGGCTTTGACGGTTACGCCATCGGTGGACTCGCCGTGGGTGAGCCCGAGGAGGAGCGCCTCGGCGTGTTGGACGCGCTGGTCCCGAACATGCCCGGCGAGAGCCCGCGTTACCTGATGGGAGTCGGCACGCCGCTCGATATTGCCGAAGCCGTGATGCGCGGCGTTGACATGTTCGACTGCGTGATCCCGACACGCCACGCGCGCAACGGGCAGCTGTTTACCTCCCGCGGCGTCGTGAAATTCCGGCACGCCCGGTATGCCGACGACACGTCACCGCCGGACCCGGAATGCGGCTGCTACACCTGCAGCAACTACAGCCTCGCTTACCTGCGGCACCTGGGCAAATGCGGCGAGATTCTCGGGCCGCGCCTGGCGACGATACATAATCTTCATTATTATCAAAAACTTATGGCGGACCTGAGGGCTGCTATCGATGCCGGGACGCTACCGGATTTCGTGGCCTCGCTGCGTACCGCCTATGCCTGACGCGGATTTCAGCTTGGCTTTCATAATCGCGTCCCCACGTCTTGCGCTCTATGCCATAATACCGCGCTGTTTTTTCGGGGTGCCTGTCAATCCCCGCAACGAGAAGAATTAATACCATGGACTTTTTTATCAGCAACGCTTACGCGCAACAGGCGGCACCACAGGGCAGCCTCATCGATCTGTGGCCGCTCGTCGTCATCTTCATTGCGTTTTACTTCCTGTTGATCAGGCCGCAGCAGAAAAAGCAAAAGGCGCACACCGAGATGGTCTCCGCCCTGCAGGTTGGCGACGAGGTCATGACCGCCGGGGGAATCCTCGGCCGCATCACCGCGGTCAGCGACCACTATGCGGTTGTGCAGATCAGCGAAAACACCGAGATCAAGATTCAGAAAGCAAGCGTCTCGCAGGTCGTGCCCAAGGGTACGTTCGACGAAGCCTGATTGACGACGCGCCGTTTCGATGAACAAATATCCCGCCTGGCTCAACGTGCTGGTGCTCGTCATACTGCTGGCGGGCATTCTGCTGGCCCTGCCCAATCTGTACGGCAGCGTTCCGGCTATCCAGCTCGCTGACCGTCTCGGCGAACCGGTTACCGAGGCACAACTCGACGAATTCGTCAGTGCATTGCAGGGCGGGGACATCCGGCCGGAAGCCGCCTACCTGAAAGACGACAGGGCGGTGCTGCGATTCGAATCGCCCGAAGCCCAGACTGCGGCGGGCGAGCGTTTGCGTGACCGCTACGGCCGTGATCTCAATATCGCACTGACGTTGGCACCGAAGCTGCCGGGCTGGGTGCGCGGCCTGGGCCTGAACCCGATGAGCCTGGGACTGGATCTGCGCGGCGGCGTTTACGTGCTGCTCGAGGTCGACATGGAGTCGGCGATCCAGAAGCGACTCGAGTCCTATCAGCAGGATTTCGACGACCGATTGCGCGAAGCGCGGATTCGACACCGCGTCGATCTCGAGGGTGACATCATCACCGTGCGCATTGCGGACAGCGCGGATTATGACGCGTCGATCAATATCGTGCGCGACGCCGATAACGAGGTGATCATCAACGACGGGGACGACGACAAGGCGTTCACGGTGCGAATGTCCGAAGCACAGATCCGCGCCCGCCAGGATTTTGCGATCGAGCAGAACATCACGACGCTCAGAAATCGTGTCAACGAACTGGGCGTCGCCGAACCGCTCGTGCAGCGGCAGGGCGTCGACCGTATCGTCGTACAGCTGCCCGGCGTGCAGGATCCGACGGAACTGGACAAAATCCTGACGGCGACGGCCACGGTCGAGTTCCGGCTCGTAGACCAGTCCGGCAACCAGCCCGGATCTCGCCGCTACCCGGGCCGTGGCGCGGAGTCCGCACAGATACTGAAGCGTGAAGTCATCGCTTCAGGCGACGAGATCGTCAATGCGTCGGCGGGCTTCAGTGCGGAAGGACAGCCCGCGGTAAACATCACGCTCGATGCGGCCGGTGGTGAGCGCATGCTCGCAACGACCCGCGACAACCTCAACAAGCCGATGTCGACGGTGTTCATCGAGTGGCGCGAAGAAGAGGTGACGCGCGGCGGCAAAACCGAGACGCGCCGCGTGAAGTCGGAAGAAATCATCAATACGGCGACGATCCGCGGCGTATTCAAAAACAATTTCCAGATCACGGGCCTGAACCCGATCGAAGCCAGCGACCTCGCGAAGCTGTTGCGTGCGGGCGCACTCGCGGCGCCGGTTTACAAGGTCGACGACCGGACAATTGGCCCGTCGCTGGGTCAGGACAATATCGATCGCGGATTCCTGGCGATCCAGATCGGGTTCCTCGCGGTCATCGTCTTCATGATCGTGTATTACCGCGTGTTCGGCCTGATCGCCAATGTCGCATTGTTTTCCAACCTGGTGTTCATCGTCGCGGTGCTGTCGTTGCTGGGCGCGTCTCTGACCTTGCCGGGCATTGCCGGTATCGTCCTGACGGTCGGTATGGCGGTGGATGCGAACGTGCTCATTTTCGAGCGAATACGTGAAGAACTCGCGGCAGGCTCGTCGCCGCAGCAGGCGATTCATTCCGGCTACGACAAGGCGCTGTCATCGATTGCCGACGCGAATATCACCACCCTCATCGCCGCAATCGTCCTGCTCGGGTTCGGTACCGGGCCGATCAAGGGATTCGCCATCACGCTGATGATCGGCATCCTCACGTCGATGTTCACGGCGATCATCGGCACGAGGACCATCGTCAACCTGGCCTTCGGCGGCCGCAAACTGCAAAGCGTCCCGGTTTAGGAAGCGACCATGCGATTTCTGAAAAAGAAAACCACAATCGATTTCCTGGGCCTTTCGCGCCGCCGGATCGCGCTGGCGATCTCGGTGATCGTCGTCATCGCGTCGCTCGCGTCGCTCGGCGTGCGCGGGCTTAATTTCGGTATCGACTTCACGGGCGGTATCCTGCTCGAACTCGGTTACGCGGAAGATGCGGACATCGAAGGGATTCGCGGCGAGCTGTTCGCTGCCGGGTTCGAAGACGCGCAGGTGCAGCTGTTCGGCGCGGCGAACGACGTGCTGGTGCGATTGCCGCCACAGGAAGGCACCGACCAGGGCGCCATCCGGGAACGGTTGCAGGCAACGCTGACCGCCGGTGGCAAGGACGTCGATCTGCGCCGCATCGAGGCCGTCAGCCCGCAGGTGGGTAGTGAACTTGCCGAGCAGGGCGGCTTCGCGATGATCATTGCGCTGCTGCTGATTTTTGTCTACGTGATGTTCCGCTTCCAATGGAAGTTCGCTGCGGGCGCCGTCGCCGCCCTCGTGCACGACGTCATCATCACCGTCGGTTTCTTTTCGATCTTCGCCCTGCCGTTCGACCTCACGGTCGTGGCCGCTGTCCTCGCGGTAATCGGTTATTCGTTAAACGACACCGTCGTGGCGTTCGACAGGATTCGCGAGAACTTCTTCAAGCTGCGCGGCATTGAGGCGGAAGAGTCGATGAACACCTCTATCAACGAGATGCTGGCGCGCACGATTATCACGGGATTGACGACCTTGCTCGTGCTGTTC
>Ga0193947_1000075_pt1 | contig 19399 bp, 18 predicted proteins | sample FRT_01_MG_FD_161267 | JGI IMG/M metagenome (GOLD analysis project Ga0193947, IMG submission 161267) | Sediment microbial communities from the Broadkill River, Lewes, Delaware, United States - FRT_0-1_MG | ecosystem: Environmental > Aquatic > Freshwater > River > Sediment | place: USA: Delaware... | reverse complement strand
CTGCCACAATGTCAGAGGGTTGGCCGACTTCCATCCCCACTGCCATCGCCACGGATTCGATGACCTCGCAACGCTCCTGTGCCGCACGCTGGGCTATCAGCGTGAATGAAGCCGGAACGCCGCTGTCTTCGGGCCAGACGGCGGCCTGCCTGGAACCGACAAACACCGCAGCACGCCGCACGCCGGCAACCATGCTGCACTGCAGATTGAGCCAGGCCTGGACCAGTTCCCCGTTGACAGTCTCCATTCAGAATATCTCGGCCAGGTGCTTGTATTCTGTAGGGAATGAGCGTTTATACAACGCCACCGGAAGGGCTCGACCAAGCCTCACCGCTGTAATCACGAAGGATCGGTCTGCGGCGCCAATCGCGGCCAGGAGGCCGCTCCTGAAGGAAGATTGATGCAATGATGGAGTTGAATCGGCCATTGCGCAGACAGCGCTGGGGCGGCCGCCGCCTGGCCTGATAGCAACAGACAGTACAGTCAGGCGGACTTGCGCTTGTCGGGGAACAACATGTCGACGGTAGCGGCGAGCTGCTCTTCAGCTGTGGCACACACCGGCTCGATCACCTTTTCCGTAAGACCGGTGCGCTGCCAGGCGACGGCGTCAATACACGGGGGCCCTCTGCCGTCTTCTGGATCGGCAATGGCGTGTTGTTTCAGCCGCACGGCGATGTGCATGATGGCGACCTCAAGCGGGAATGCCTCGGCCCGCGCGGGTTCGTTCTGGTAACGCACGGATTCCATCAACCCCGGCGGGAAATGCCAGCTGTGCATCAGCGCGGAGCCAACCTGTGCATAGTCGCAGCCGATGAGCTCGCGCTCGACCAGAAACAGAGGTCTATCCTGTTGCTGCGACTGAAGCAGCGCTGCCACGCTTGTCTCGGGCACACCCTGGTACAGGATCAGGTGCCCGACATCGTGCAACAGGCCCTCCACGAACAAGCGCTCGCTGTCCAGCACGTTACACTCCTGGGCCAGACGCCGGCACAGCAAACCACAGAGGATACTGTTCAACCAGAAATTCTGCATGTTGATGAGGTCTGACGGAATGCCAGAAAAAGCCTCGGTCACAGTGGTAGCCAGAACGAGATCATGTATCTGTTGGGTACCCAGCAGGCTGGTTGCCCGCGCGACGGTGGTAACCTTGGCGGGAAAACCAAAATACGGACTGTTGGCAATTTTCAACAGACGCGTGGTGAGTGCCGGGTCATTGGAAACCACGTCAGCGACGTCGGTCATTGAAGATTCCGGGTCATCGACCACCGCTTTCAGCCGGATATAGATATCCGGCAGCGAAACCAGATCGGCGGTTTGACTGACCAGGCCGTCGGGTGTTACTCCATGTGCATTCATAATTTCCGCTGTCCAGAATTACCGCTCCCTAGATTAAATCGGTGTCTGCTATGGAAACTTGAGGGCAAGCGGCCAATGCCCGTCTTGAAGGAGTACTAATCGTGGTCGACAAATTAACCACCCTGACCCCTCGCGAAATGGGGCTTACTTAGGCGGCTCCATAATCGATGTGGATGAGGCGTCTGGCACGGTGGCTTGTCGTTGCCAGCAGCTCACCCCGCTGCGCAGTCACGAATCGGGGATTAACTGTAGGGTCGAATTTATTCGACCGGTCGGGATTGGCCGAACGAATTCGGCCCTACACGCGTAGTCGGCAGTCCGCGGTGCCTGCAAGAATCAATATATCAGGGTTGAGTTCTTCAAAAAATGCATGCGCCGTAATCCACCGGGCGCCTATTGAGGAAATCGTCAGGCCGGGTGGATTCCAAGCTTGTGGCACCGGTGCATCAGATCGCTGCTGCCATTGATCACGTGCAGCGTGGCGCCGGTCCGGTTAGCCAAGCGCTTCAGCATGAGCAACAGCGCAAGCCCCGAATCACGAACAATACTCACATCCTTGAAATCGACGATATAGCGACTGTAAGCCGCAGCGGCATCGTGGCAGCATTCCCGCAGTGCCCAAGTCAGCAGCAGGTCCATCGGGCCGCTGATCCTGATGGTCAATGCCCCGTTGTCGGCAATAGCATGTAAACGGCTGGGAATCATAACATTCATTCCTCCGGTGTTTGCCCAGGTGCGCTACAGTTAGTGCTGCCACTGTAGCCAGATTGTTTTTATAATTAACCAGCCCGCTACTCGCGTGCCGGGATACGCGATTCAACCCACCCCGCCACAGCGACGGGCGGTGAGTTCTCACACAGGTAAGCCGATATGAATTCCCTATCGCTGCGGTGGCGGCTGCCTGATGCTGCTGCCGGGCGTGGTGCAGTGGAGCGAACCCGGCCAGGATACTTATACATTGTTTCGCGACGCGTGTATATCCGGGGATTTACTGACAGCGAACAATATCCTTTTAAATCTATATGCTTGCACGCACCGACAATGGTTCAGTCTGAGGTCAGGGGAATTTTTCCAACTCAGACGCCTCCCAGAACCAGGGGCCATAATCAATAAAGAGTTCCTGCCCCTTCAGTATTCTTTTGATTGCAACAACCCGTGCAGTTTTCCAGCGGGTGGATACCACGAATCGGGTATTGGGCTCATCACTATGATTGATATAGCGTGTATAACAGGCTGCATCACCTTCAGAGACGATATTGCAATCCTTACATACAGTTAACATATAATGTGAGGTATTGTATGGCTCCGCATCGGCCTCATCATCGGTGACGACAATGCCTGTGTAAGAACCAATGGTGTCATCCTTATAAATCGTTTTACCGGCGAACAGGCCCATGCCGATACCCGGTATTGAAGATGCCTTTAACTCAAAATCCTCTTCACCTAAGACACTCTTTTTTCTCTTCATGGCTGAATAAAATCCGATTTTAATACTTAATCATCGACGTAACGAACTGATTAAGCAATATTTAATTTTTCCGACGCAAACCGCGCCGTCCCTCAAATTCTCCTGGCCGGGCATAGATGCTATCCTAAACCAGCATCATAATTATAAAAAGCGGGCAGGAAATTATTGCCATGTTTGAGCGTGTTCTTGATTTCATTGCGGCGTCCTGGAATATACTTCGTCCTGTTCTCGTCGTATCAGATTTTGAAGGTGGCGTTGTTTTACGCTTCGGTCGTTATAACCGCGAAATCACTCCAGGCTTAAACTGGAAAATCCCGTTGGCCGATAATGCCATTATCACTTCCACGGTAACCACTACCATGGCATTACGTCCGCAGACGCTCACCACCAAGGATGACCTGACCATCGTATTATCCGCTATTGTCAAGTACCACATTTCCGATGTCAGGGCTTACTTACTTGATATCTGGGACTCGGCAGACGTGCTTAACGATCTTACACTGGGAGCAAACAGGGAAATCGTGGCATCCGTCAATTACGAGGATTTGCGCGGCAACCTGATTGAGGATGAGGTCCTAAAAACCATTAAAGACGAGGCCAGCCGATATGGCGTGGACATCCACAAGGTCACCTTTTCAGACCTTGGAAAAGTCCGCTCATTGAGGCTTATCACCAATGAGTCATCGGAGCTGATTTAAGGATCTCCTTGCAATTGAGAGTTGCACAGTGCGCCTTACCCATAATCGGGTGCTTTAGCTTTAGTCTGGCCTTTCCGTGTATTGCCAATGCAGAAAACACGTTCATGGATTGGGAGACTCAACTGTATGCAGGCGAATATTATGAAGATAGCAGGATAGGATCTTACAGCATTATTTCCAAAGCATTACCAGGCGACTTGTCGATAACCGGGGAGATCCTCTTTGAACGATACAGCGACTACGATTTTGCCGGAGTCGGAGGGCATCTGACGTGGGAAGCCACGACATTCGCAAAGTTCGGATTAGTCGGGTCGCACGCACATGAAGAGTATGACTACGGATCGGATTTTGAAGACCCCGGATCGGAAGTTGTATCCAGCACCGTGGGATTGGAGACAGAACTCAATCATGACCCGGTCACGCTGGTCGCACAGCTCGGCAGAATTTTCAATAATACTTATAACAATGACCGCTATTATCTTTCCATGGACGCTTATTACTGGGGTGCCGATTACCTATGGTACGCGAGAGGCGCGACAAGGCGGACGAAGGATTACAAAGAATATACTGTTGAAGCATACCGGTCATTTTTTGCAGATGTTTTACCGCTCACCCTGTATACAGGTGCAACGAAAAATGATTTAGACACAAAAGAAGAGCTTCGAACTTATCGTACCAGTTACGATTCTGTTTATACCGGCGGCTATATCGATTTCCTGACAACCAGTTCTTCCAGATGGAATTTATGGCTTGAAGCAGCCCGGCAAGAAGAGGATACGGTGTTCTCGATTGAACTGAATATTACTTTTGGCCCCGGTGCTGACGCACCCTACATTTCAGCTTTCGGTTTCACGCAGTGATAGCCAGGCGATACACTGCATTCGGTCAAAAGACGATCGCGCGTTGCGCCCCCGTTTTCAGAAAACGGGGTATAGCAACTCCGCGCTTAATAGCTGCGCTCTTACTGGCAGCGGGCGCCCGCTCGCCTCGCTGACCCGGGTGAGCGAACAATCCGTTTACCCGGTCACCGCTTTCTAGCGACCTTTTTCTTGGCGACCTTTTTCTTGGCGACTTTTTTCTTGGCTACCTTTTTCTTGGCCACTTTTTTCTTGGCCACTTTTTTCTTAGTTGCCACTTTCTTCTTGGTTACAGTTTTCCTGGAAACCGCTTTTTTCTTTACCGTCGCTTTCTTTGCCGTTTTCTTTGCCGTTTTCTTTTTGACAGCCATTACGAAATCTCCTTTATTATGCCATTTAAACTATTGTTCAGATCGAGATTAGCGTCATTAATGATAGTTCCTTTAGAATACGAAGCCATAAGTAAATCTACTGACATAAAGTGCGAAGCTGAAACACAGCAAAGAAGTGAACCCCGGCAATGGTAATACGGCCGTGGGCCATATTCTTTTTACCAGGGCATTGTTGAAAAGAGGTTCAGCGATATAGCATGACTGCTTCCTGCTCCGCCATCCACGCCACCTCGTCCATCCCGGCCAGTGCTTCGAGATCGCCCGGCGTAGCCTCCGGGTCATCCACCCATTGGCGCAGCAGCTCGCCGCCATTGATCAGGTCAATGGCCAGGCGGTCGTATTCGTACTCGTAAGCGAAGTCCCGCCAGAGTTCGTAATCGGGCCGCTGCCGGCGCAGCGCCTTGAACGCCAGGGCCATCAGCCGCCAGGGCCGGAATGCACCATGATCGTAGGCCCCATCCTCCACATGAATCTGCACCCCGGCGCACAGCTTTCCCGCGTGCTTGTTGAAGGTGGGTTCGAACCAGCACTCCCGCAGCCGGCATCCCTGCAACCACAGGGGCGCGAGCTGCTGCATCTCCGCCAGCAGCTTACGCGGTTCCAGGTCCGGCGCCCCGAACAGCTCCAGCGGCCGGGTGGTACCGCGCCCCTCTGACAGGGTCGTGCCCTCCAGCATGACCGTGCCGGCATAGCAGCGCGCCATGCTGAGGTTGGGTGCATTGGGACTGGGATTGACCCAGCTGCGCTCGCCCAGGGGCCAGCCGTAGCCCGGCCCGGTCCCGGGTGCCCAGCCCTCCATGGTCAACACCTCGCATTCCACGTCCAGTTCCAGGGTATGCACAAACCACAAGGCCAGTTCGCCCATGGTGAGGCCGTGGCGCATGGGCAGCGGACCTGCGCCCACGAAGCTCTCCCAACCCGGGCGCAGGGTCAGCCCTTCCACCAGTCGCCCGGCCGGGTTGGGCCGGTCCAGCACGATCACGCGTTTGTTGAACTGCGCCGCTGCTTCCAGTACATAGCGCAGCGTGGTAATGAAAGTGTAGATGCGACAACCCAGGTCCTGCAGATCCACCAGCAGCACGTCGAAGCTGTCCATCATGGCCGGCGTCGGCCGGCGTACCCTGCCGTACAGGCTGTACACCGGAATACCCAGTACCGGGTCGTTGAAGTCCGGCGATTCCATCATGTTGTCCTGCTTGTCACCGCGCAAGCCGTGCTGGGGACCAAAGGCGGCGGTGAGCCTGATGTCGGGCAGCCGTGCAAGGGCGTCCAGGGAATGGGTGAGATCGTCGGTTACGGAGGCAGGATGGGCCAGAAGGGCCACACGCCCCTCCCTCATCGACTCACGCAGCGCAGGCTGTCGCAGCAGGCAATCAATACCAAACTTCATGGCCTCACTCCGCCACAGTTATTGTTTACTAATGAGTACATTAGATAGCCGACATACCTTGAAGGGACACGCTGTGAATACCTCCCTGTACGCTCGACGGCAGCATCCCTGCTGCCGACGGTCCCGTCAAGGTATGTCGGCCATCCAATGTTCGGCTTAGTAAGTCACGCATTCAGGGTTATCCCAGTTGTAACGCAAAGGCGTCAGTGTGATGGAAGTCGGGCTTGCCCGGAAGATGTCGCAACGCCCAGTAAGACAGAGTGCCGTCGGCATCTTCCACAACCGCCGACAACGCCAGCCGCAGGGAACCGCCCGGCGGCAGAAGATCTGCACGGATCTCCGCATACAGTTCCAGGCGATCGGCGTTCCGCTGCACCACGATCCCCGGGCTCAGTTCAAGCTCCAGCTCCCCGCCTTCCCGATAGCCGCGAAACGCATAGACGGCCCACTCCCCCGAAGGCGAGAAGTTGAACTCACGATACCCTGGCCCCTGCCCCGCCATCACGAAGACCTCGCAGCAGGTGTGCCGCCACAGGCCGTGCCCCCGTCGGGATGGCTGAGGTTCAGGAATACGCAACGCCGAGAGATCACCCTCGAGGGCGAAGACCGTGGTGAGGATATCACTGCTTGCACCGGCTACCACCACATCAATAGCACGTATTGCCTGAGAGGGGGTTTGCGCATGGCAGGCCAGGGTGAGAGGCACGGAGTCGGTAATGGACGTCATGGATAGCAAGGCTAGCACTCAAGTACGCGTCTCGCACGCGGAATAAGTCTGGCACATGAAGCATCGCTTCTGCTCGGACCAGGTGTCACTCATTGCCACAGCGGATGAGCCCCTGGTTCGCCTGAAAACAACCGCTGTGGTAAGCACCTGCCGATGCGCCACACCGGCTCTTGCCGGGCCCTCCTGGTCTTCTTCATGGCGTCCTGATAGGCGGCCATCAACGCAGCAGTGGTAACGCCGATCATCAGCACACCATTGATGGCTTGTATGGGGCCAAGCAGCCTGTACTCGTCCGACATAACAATGTCGCCAAAACCGAGAATGGAGAAGTTCACAGCCGAATGATAGAAGGCTGTGCCGAACCATGACCGGCAAACCCAGCAAGAGACCCATCAGCATCAGTAAGACTGCGTTTTCGCCAGTGGCACAAATATCCGCCCAAGGTGGCGGTTACGCAATTGTTCCAGGACATAGACCGCCAGCCACGCATACAGCGTAACGGCGACGAACAGGCTCATGCGCACCGCAAAGGCGGCATACACATCTTTGCCGTTGGCACTGTCCTCAACAGCAGGGCCCAACAGGATCAGCATGGTCACCGCCACATTCTGCCAGAAAGAGGCAGGATACCGGCTGGGGATAAGCTGGTAGAACTTGCTGGAGAAATACACGCCGAACAGCAGCATCCATAGAAAGAACATCCACAGGTTGGTAACCATGTCCAGCATGAACCAGAACAGGATGGCGAAATAACCTCCCAGAAAAGTGGAGCCCAGCAACTCCTTTCCGGCATCGCGGGCGCTGACTGTTGAGCCCTGCTGTCCCAGCGACACAGACTTCATGATGATGGGGAGGTACATGGACGGATTTGTCAGGGCCAGCAGATAGGCTGGCAATACGATAAGGGTGGCGCGAAGGGCTATCCAGTTGGATTGTGTTGCCGTGTTTCCCGGCGGCCTGGCCTTCTTGACCGGAGTGACATCCTCCGGAAACCAGGGGTATACCATCCACTGGCAGACGATAGCGAGGCCGATGCCGAGCACCAGTGCGGTAATGACGCCGACGGCCAGCGAATAGCTGACCAGCCCGGCGGCCGAGATCAGGGTAAAGCCGACGGTGAGGAGCGCACCGACCAGGCCTTTCCCCATGTTAATCGTCAGGTAACTACTGAAATAGAGACCAACTGCCACCATCAATATTGCGGATGCGGGATAATGAATCAGTAACGGAATCAGAAGCAATCCGACACCCAGGGTGATCAGCACCACCAGGATCAACCCCAACAGCCCTTTCACACCCATCGGCGGCGCCGGGGCAGCAGTGAACAGCAGCGCAAACAACGGTGCCAGGAACGGTAACGGCAGTTGCAGAGCATAGGCACCCGCCAGGGATATGGCCAGGGTCAGACTCAAACGGAAGATACGTCTTGCCCTGATTGGCATATCAGACCCGCGCGCTCTCAGTAGGCATAGGAAAGCCAGCTCTTCAGGCGAATATATGCCCTGCCCAGCATTCTGAGCAGACCACCTTCACTGCTGTAAACGATGACTGACGCCTGACCACCGACCCGGAGCTGCCGGCGCAACGATTTCTGCTGGGTGATATCGAAACCGATCACCACCGGAAAGCGCTGCGCCTGGCGCAGCCAGTCACGATTATTCTCCACCGTCGGCAGATTTCCAGGGGGCTGGGCCTGGCCGGCACTGATCCCCAGGCCGATACTGCGCACTTCACCCTGGAAAATCTGACCTGGCAGCGCATCGAACAGGATTTCCACAGCAGTGCCCGGGCGCATATGCCCCAGGTTGTTTTCGGTGAATTCGGCGTTGATCCATACGTCATCTATGGCAACCAGTGTCATAACAGGACTACCGGTCCCCGCGTACTGACCCACCTCCGCACGCAGGTCTGTAATCACTCCGCGTGAGGATGCCTTTACCACCGTGTTGGCAAGATCCAACTGCGCTTTTTCCAGCGCGCTCTGTGCGGATTTCAGAATAGCATTGCTGTCATCGTCGTCGCCGCCCTTCTGCTCGATCGCCTGCTGAATCCCGGCTTCCGCCGCTGACACCTTGGCCCGCGCCTGGTCCAACGAGGCCTGCGAGACCTCCAGTCGACGCACCGAGATGGTTCCCGGGTCCTCGCGATGCAGGCGCGCAAGACGCGTGTAATCTTTTTCCGCTTTCAGTTCATTGGCCAGCGCCGCACGTAAATTGGCTCTTGCCGATTCCACCGCGGCAGTGCCGGCATCCACCTGGCTGCGGGCATTTCCCAGATCGGATTGCGCCCGCTTCAAGGCGATTTGGTATTGGGAAGGGTCGATTTCAAACAGGGGTTGAGCCGCCTCTACTGCCTGATTGTTTCTGACCCACACTTGAGTGACGACACCCGCGACTTTGGGCGCCACACCGACCACATAGCCTTGCACACGCGCCTGCGTTGTGAAGGGGGTGAAACGGTCTGCGAGCAGATACCAGCCCAGGCTGAACACAATGAGCAGCCCGATGATCAAGGCCCCGTTCCTGACGGAGGCCGTTGCGGCTTTATCCGTCTCTTGCTCATCTTCCATGGATTGGGCATTGGTTTCGTCGGGCAGTGGTTTTTGATTACTCATGCTGTAAAGCCTCAGAATCCGGCGGCGGTGTGGTAGAACCGGCTGGCAGCGGTTCGCTGAGCAATGGCCCCCAGTCGCTGCGCTCCCGCATGGTGTTGCGCACGCTTGCGGGAATCAAGTCCTGCACCGGTGTATCTACCCAGCCCCCGCCTAGGGCTTTGTAGAGGCCGATGACAGCACTGAGTTGACTCCCCTGGTTTACCAACTCGCGCTCCTCCTGGGAAAACAGTGAACGCTGCGCATCGAGGACCCGCTGAAAATCAGCATAGCCCTCGCGATAGCGCGAATTCGCGAGTTCCAGGGCGCGCCGCGCCGATAACACGGATTCGTGCAGTACCTCCTGCTGTTCTGCGCTTTTCACCACACTGATCGCTGCGTCGTCGATGTCCCGTGCGGCTTGCAAAACAATATCCTGGTATTGCTCGATCGACTGCTGCAGGCGGGCATCCTGCACCCGCACATTGTTGGCGATACGGCCGTAGTCGAAGATGTTCCAGGTGACGCCCGGCCCCACAGCCAGGCTGGTGGTATCCGCCCTGTCACTGTTGGAATAACCGGACCAGCCAATGCTACCTGACAGGGAGATCGACGGGTAATAGTCCGCCTCGGCAATGCCAATCCGCGCCGACTGCGTCGCTATCTGCCAGGCGGCAGCGCGGACGTCAGGTCGGCGCATCAGCAGGCGTGCCGGAATATCGCGGATGACCAGGGGTTCGATGTCGGGAAGTTTCCCGGTTTGCCCGGCCAGTTCCGGCAGATCCAACGGCGGGCGACCCAGCAAGGCGCATAAAGCGTTGCGGGTTTTCGTCAGGGTGATCTGCAGCTCGGGTATAGTCGACAGCGTCGCCAGGTACTGGGTCCTGGCCTGTTGCAGATCGAGTTCCGACTGCTCGCCACTCTTGTAGACGCGCTCGGTGATTTCGTAACTGCGTCTCTGAATCGCCGCATTTTCCCGGGCAATCCTGATTCGCAGTTGAGTGGTGCGATAGGCGAAGTAAAGATCGGCTACCTGGGCACTCAGCAGCGCCTGCACATCCTGCTGATTGGCGATCGAGGCGAAGAAGGCGGCATCGGCAGATTCGATGCCACGTCTGAAACGCCCCCAGAAATCCAGCTCCCAACCCAGATTGAATCCGGCCTGGTAGTTGACCAGGCTCTGATCATCATCCGGCAGCGAACCACCACGCCGGTGTGTATTCACATAATCAATCGCGCCGCCGAGCTGTTGCAACTGCGGATACAGGTTGCTGCCTGCGATACCCAACTGCGCCCGGCTTTCCATGATGCGCAGGCCGGCAATACGCAGGGAAGGATTCTCCTGTCTGGCCAGTTCGATCAGCCGGTTCAACGCGGCGTCGTCGAACAACCGCCACCAGAAGTGTAAATCAACCCTGGATTGCTGTTCCGGCGCGCTGATCTGTCCATACAAGGAGGTATGCCAATCGTCCAGCCAGGACACCTCGGGTTCCTGATAATCAGGGCCCAGGGTGGTGCAGGCATTCAGTGCGAATGCCGCATAGAGCAGAGCGACACGCGTTACAGTGGCCCTGCGCATAAATGCCGGAAACAGCCTATCCACCGCCGTTTGACGCCTAAGCAGTCGCTTCAGTCTGTCCCGACTCCGCAGTCGCGCTTTCTTCCCCTTCGTCAACCCAGCCCATGAAGATCTGGTAACCAACCGCCAGCATCACGGCACCGATAAAGAGACCGATGATGCCACTTGTTACCATGCCACCCATGGCACCGAGCAGGATGACCGGCATTGGCGCATCCACGCCACGGCCGAGCAGGAGCGGTTTGAGTACATTGTCGGCCATGCCTGCAACCAGCAGGTATACCGTGAAAAAGATATTGCTTGCGGTGGAAGCGTCACCGGACCACCACAGATAGGCGATAGCCGGCAGGGAAACAAGCACGGCGGGCAATTGTGCAATGCCCAGAACCAATACGATCAACGCCAATACGCCGGCCGCTGGAATACCGGCCATGAACAACCCTATACCCACCAGCAGTGCCTGGATGAAAGCGACGCCGATGACGCCGGTGGCCACCGAGCGGATGGTCGCTGTGGACAGTCTGTACACTTGCGGTCCTTTTTTCGCTCCGCCCAGGCGGGAAATTATACGTTGCATCGCCTGGCTGCCGGATTCGCCGTAGGCCATCATGATCCCGGCAACAATCAGCGCACCGATGAACAGAAACAAACTGCCCGCCGTGCTCGCCGCCACCGATAGAATATATTTCGAGAAACGCTCGAACTGTGCCTGGTTTTTTTTCACGAATGCGGGCAGATTGTTCGCCGCCTGGCTCCAGGCGGCGTGGATTTTCTTGCCGACGATTGGCCACTCAGCCACCGCCGGATCAGGCTGCCTGAATTCGATGGCATCGTTCTCGAGAGCGGTATAAGCATCGTGAACATGGCCGGCGAAAGAGCTGCCGAGCATCGCACTGGGTACGCCTACCAGCAGTAAACCAGCCACGACTAAAAGCGTTGCTGCCCGGCCCTGGCGGCCACCAAAGCGATTTGCTAGGCGCTGATGCAGCGGATAGAGCGCGACAGCGAGAATCAGCGCCCACAGCACCAGACCCATGAACGGGGCGAATACGCGTACACATATGACCACGAGGAAGGCGATCAAGCCAACACGGATCAGCACGTCCATCAAGTCTCTGGAAAGAAAATTTCGTATGGTTGCGTTGTTTGCTTGCATCGGCTTATCAACTCCTGTCATTTTTTTTAATTCTACAGGATTATCAGTGATTTTCCCCTGTTGCACTGGTGCACGAAATTGACCGAGCAGACGCTGTCGCGGGAGATGGCTGATTCGGGGAAAAAATTAGAGGAGATACACCGGTACAAGTTGGCGGCGCGCTGCCTGAAAATGACTTTCTCGGCGCCTGTATCCGCTGCGGCCTGTGCATGCGCGACTGTCCCGACTGCCACAAGGGTATCGCCCATTCGCTGCCGGATATGCACGACGTGGATCCTACGGCGGTGGTTGGCCGCTAGTGTACTCCGTCGCTGACGACGGGTAGCCCTGTTTGTCGGAGGATTTTTCTGTCCATCCTTCGCCGATATAGGTCATGCCTTGGAAGTACCTGTTTATCGCACGGGCACGGCGATCAAGATCCGCCGTTTCCTGGTCGACGTGCTCACTTTGCCCACCATCCAGCTCGACGATTTCCCGGTCAATCATATAGGGTGTGATCAGTACCACCAGTTCTGTATTGATACTACGGATTGAACGGTTCGAAAAGGCGAGGCCGATGAGCGGGATGTCCCCGAGCACAGGCATACCCTCGCGGCTTTCCTGAGTACTCTGTTTGATCAGCCCACCAATAAAAACGGTTTTACCGCTTTCGACCAGCATTGTGGTGGTCACTTCGGTCGTTGTCGAACTGGGGATCCCGTCATCCGATACAGACCCGGTACTCACCTCGGGATGAATCTCCAGCAAAATTCGTCCCTGACCATCAACCGATGGCCGAACTTTGAGAATCACACCTGTTTCCAGAAACTCAACAGAGGTTGTCGTCACGTTGTCAATCGTCGTTGTGACATTATAACCCAGACGGTCGCCAATAATGGTTTCGGCTTCCCTGTCCTCGAGCGCCAGAAGTTTGGGCGTCGCTAACGTCCGCAGGCGATCCCTCGCCCTAAGGCTATCCAGGAATACTTCGACGTTGGGAGTCACGAGATCAAAGAAAAGCCCGGGCGACCCGGGGTTTGACAGACCCTGTATGCCGATGGAGCCTGATCCACCATCATAATTAAAGAGTTTTGCCCAGTCGAGACCGTAAGACTCACCGTCACGAAGACCAACCTCAAGTATTTTGGCCTCAATGAGAATCTGCCTGGGCTGACGATCGATCGCTTCCAACAATCTCGCCACACGAGTCAAAAACGGTGGTGTATCCTCCACGACCAGCAGACGACGTTCCGGCAACGTTGTGATCTTCCCATAACCTGAAATATGGTTTTCAAGAATTTCTTCGATTAACGCCGGATCCGAGTACTGTACCTTGAAGGTGCGTAATTCGGTGACACCACCCGGCGTGTACTTACCCATCTCGTCATGTTTAACCACAAAGTGTGTACCATTTCGATACTCCACCGCATAACCCGCGGCCGCTGCAATCGATTTTATCGCTTCATTCACCTCAACATCGTACAGGTTGAGAGAAACCGTACCCTCCACACCATCAGCAAGAAGAATATTTACACGTTGCTTTCGCGAAAGCATTTCCATCACTTCCGTGATATCGACTTCACGCAAAGTCAGTGTAATCTTGCCATGCGCTATCGATTGAACCTGGGCAGCCGGCGTTTCCGCAGCGCTGCCAATGGACGCCACCAGTATCTGGAACACCAGTACCGATAGAAATACCTGCAGCATCCTGTCCGCCCATGTAGTCATTCCGTGTTTTCACTCACTCATTGTCGATAGTCAGCGTCTTTCGAACACCGTCTTTCTCCACAATAACTTCCCGTTCTGCAATCGAGACCAGCCGATAGCCGTTAACTTCGCCTCCGATTTCCAGAATCACACCACCAATATTCGCCATGGGATCGGAACCCGCCATTAAAGTCCCTGTTAACACCAGGTCGGCAGTATGCGCCTGCACGCCCGCTGACCGTTCCTGTTCAACAGGCGTGGCCGCCAGACCCGGCAGAATAAACGGATTAGTGCGCAAAACTGGCGGTTGGCGAACATCCCCCTGTAACGTGTTCGCGCTCAGCAACGAAAGGCTCGAAAAAACAATCGGTAACCACTCCTTTTTCACAGTCACGCCCGCCGATACGAGACAATGGTCAGATTGACGGACAGACGCGGGCTCTCCTTGTCTGAATCTATCGGCCTGATGACATACTGCTTTACCACAACGAATCCGAGTTCTTTTGCCAGACTCTGTAACCAGTCAAACAGATCAAAATAATCTCCGGTAATCTCAACATCGAAAAGCATTTCACGAAATATCTGAACAACCTGGCCTCTACGCGGCTTGACACTGACCAGTTCGACCTGATTTCGCCAGGAAATCCCCTGCAATCGTTCGATGATGAAGGCCTCAAGCTGCTTGTCCGGCAGATTGGCCATATCACCATGGAGCGTGCGGCTGAGGATCTCCACTTCCTCCTTTAACGCACCCACCTCCTGCTTCAGCGCTTCGCCACTTTCCGTCACACGTTCGAGCACTTTGCGATCGTTGTTCGATTTGCGATAGGCTTTGAGTTCTGGCATCAATACGTAACTGAATAACGCCGTTGCCAGCAGCAACGCGATCGAGACCATGCCCAGTACCAAGGTTCTCGGTTCCATTCTGGCCAATAAAGCGTCCATCAACTATTCGAAACCCCGGTGTTTACAATTACAGCCAGATCAAACTCGACGACACGGATGTCCTTGTACTTCCGCTGTGAGCTACTTAGCACATGGACGTTCTGAATCTCCGGCTGCGACAGCAAGCGGCTCACAAACCTTGAGAGCGCTGAATGATCACTCGCCCGGCCCTTGATGGACATGTGCGTTTCGATCTTCCAGGCCTCGTCATTCTTCCCGCCCTTGCCGGAAGGGAGCATAATGAAATAGTCGGTGTTCTGTGTCTCTGGCTCATGCACTACCACGGTTCCGGCGCGCCGGAATTCCCAATTTATGAACCACACATCGTTACCCGTCAGCGACCGGTCGATGGTGACAAACATAGACTGGGCGGCCGCACCGCTGCGCAACCCCTTTAACAGTTCAAGTTGGCTTTCGTAGTGGTTCTTCTTTTCACTGAGCTGGTTCAACTCGGCGCGTTGCAGCGAACTGATCGCCTGCTGTCCCTGGAGCATGGCTATTTCTGCGTTTCCGCGCTTTGTAGCGTGCCGAACGCCTGCATAAGTGGCACCGGTAACAATTAGAATCACTGTTACCACAACACCAAACCGTTTTGCGCAACGCACAAACCAGCGCTGCATACGATAGTCGGATGGAATAAGATCAATGTCAGTCATCGCTTGCTCTAAGGCCACGTAGCGCCAGGCCGGTTGCAACTGCGATCTCTGGTGCAGCGTCGAGTTCATGGACAGCTTCCGGCACCCCTGGCCGAAGAAACGTCTTCAATGGGTTGGGAATCGTCTCCACCGGGAGTACGAGAAGTTCATTGAGCAGTTTGTCGGCTCCATGCCAGCGGGCAACACTGCCAAGCAGGTATATTCGGTCCACGGATTCACCGTGGGTTTGCGATGCCATATAAATCAGTGCCCGATTGATTTCATCGATAAGTTCCAGGAACAAGGGCTTTAGAATCTCCTGCAGGGTCGCCGCAACATCGATATCGACTGCATCTAAAGCGTGTTCTTTGTCACCATCCCGTGGATCAAGGCTGTGCATCTCTATCAGCTTACGCACTGACGCTTCCGGCATGTCCAATGCTTCCATGATTTTCGCCAGAAGCATATCCTCACCAAACTGGATTGCCTGATCCAACAGCAGCCGGTTGCCGGAGATAAGCGTAAGAAAACTCGCCACACTGCCGAAGTTGATAACCAGCACGTTATCCCGCTTTCCTTGAGGCGCCATGGCAGCTACCAGCCTGCGTATAGCCACCGGACCGATTTCAAGGCAATCGACTTCGAGACCGGATTTCCGAAGTACTTCCAGGTATTCTAAAACGGCTTTGCGCCTTGCAATCGCTACGAGGGCGGAACGGTCATCGGCCTGACTCTCAGTACGAATCGGCAAATAGTCGATCACATATTCGCTAACATCACCCTCGAGCCGTTCTCCCATTAACTTGAGAATGACGCTGGCATCGCCCTGACCCGGCTTGACGTTGTAACTAACAGGCATAATGCGTGTTTCCCCGCCAGGCATAGCGGTCACCACCTTACGCCGCTTAAAACACCCTTTGCTCAGCGCTTTCCCGATCAATGCACGCAGCTGTCGCGGTGACTGCAATAATTCGGAACGGCCTCCCTGATAGCTAACGGATGCCTTGGCACGAACCCGGATGCCACCGCTTGACGCTGTCTCGAGCTGTACGAGATGCAGTTCGTTGATGGCACATTCCAGACCGATACGCCCGACACGGTTCACCCGGGTCGTGGGAAAAATTGTCTGGATAGCCTGATTCAGAGCAAACATGTGGCGTTTACGGAGTACCCGACCTCTCGTCACTTATATAAAAAACCGTTCGATACATGCACTGTATCGACCGGCAGGTGCTTAACTTTCAAAAAGAAAACGGCGTGGAGCCCCCCCCCGGTGAACAGCACAGGGGTTTATCGGTCTCCGGCCTGTTCACTCGCGGAAAGCTTGCCTACACCAAATCCTCAGGACTGGCCAGTCAATGTATCTTCCGGTAATGCCGGGGCAGGCAGCGTTCGAGTGACCAGATTGACCCTGCCCTGATAATCGGATTTTCGATCCTTGGCCTCATAGAGGGCACGATCTGCCTCGCGGTAAGCATTGATTTGGGTGACTTTGATGTCCGGGGGAATGGAGACCATCCCGATGCTCATCTCGAGTACAAGGCCATTGAATTCCTGTGGCGGCGGTGAACATTTCCACGCTTGCGCAAGTCCGGATTCGATCAATCCCACTGGATCCTCGGCAACAAACAACAACGCAAACTCATCACCGCCCATTCTGACCAGAAACCCCTCATTTCCGACAACCTTCTTGAATCCATCTGCCACGCAACGCAACACCGTGTCCCCGTAATCATGTCCACAACCATCGTTGATCGGTTTGAAGTTATCGATATCAAGAAGTGCGAAGTGACACTTTTTGTCACCCGCCTGCCATCCGGCGACTTTGTTACCGAATGCAATCTTCAGATAGCGTCGGTTCCAGGCGCCGGTGAGTGGGTCCTTGTGGGAAAGATGCATCATCTGGTGATGCGCCTTTTCCAGATCAAAGCGGGTGCTGATATCCGCTTTCCTCACGAATGCATTACGCATGACCAGTACCAGACTAACCAGTCCTGCGCTCAGCATAATAAACTGAAGCGCCCACAGGGCCGCGCGATCAAACCCTGTCGGAGCTGACCAGGTCGAGACCGTAAAAGTGCCATATATAAGGGTTGCTACAATCAGCCCCTCACGAAGGCCCCAGGGGACCAGCGGGATAACCATAAAGAGCAAGGTTACACTGGCGAACAACGCCATACTCAGTGTCGCTGTTTGATGGGCCAGCAATACAAAGGCTGTGCCGCTGATCATCAACAAAGTCGCACCGAGGAGATAGATCGACTTGATATCACGCAGCGCACGTGATGAAACGGCCACATGGATGCACAATAGCGCCAACAGACTCAGGGTATAGATGTGCATCCTCCCCAGCCCGAAGTGAGCATGAAATCCGATCTCGATCCCGAACAGCCCGAGTAACAGAATGCTCAGTATCAACAGTCCCTGGCGGGCATCCTGCACCGTCAATTTCTGCGCATACATTGCGACCTCTTCTGCCGCGAACCCGGTCACAGACCAGGTATCCCTGATTTCACTAAATAACTGTTTATACATAGGATATCCAACAGGCCACGTTACCGTATAGAGTTGACCTCAGCCGACTCTGTAGTCGGCCGGAGAGGCGAAATCTTCAGCGGCGAAGTAAAGTGGCATAATCAATTGCTCGCGAACCGTCACGGGATCAGGGAATGCACTCGATCTGAATATTGTCGAACCAGACGGTGTCGGTAACTCCCATGCCGGGCGAGCTACGCAAGCGTATTGCGGTCTGCGCGGAAATATGATCGCTGATATCATGGCTTGAGGTCTGGTAGCCGGCATCATTATTGCCACCTTCGATGCGCACAATCTCGCTCCACGGTCCCGCAGTGCCGGTGACGGACGCATAGACGGCAACATAATCATTGCTGTCATCCAGGTTCATACGCCGGTAATCGAAGCTCAGGGTAGCAGCGCCTGCACCACTGAGATCGACCTGGCGTTGGACACCTTCGCCGCCATTATCATTGTCGCGTATCTGCAGCTGGTAGTTGCTCTGATCGGCTGCGACCTGCACATCGCCTTTGTTCACCCCATCGCTCTCACCAACCTCCACCCAGGGATAAATCCAGGGTGTTATGGATCCGTCATCACCATCCCAGTCACGACTATCGAAGGTATCGAGATAGGTACCATTGCATACAAAAGGTTCAACACCGCCATCAGTATTGCCTGTCCCCCACTGCAGCGCACGCTGCACCATCAGACGTCCGTTGGCGTTGAGATAATGCCAGTTGAAATTGGCAGCTGTACTCCTCCCGAGCGGCAGCATCACGCGGCGCCCTGCCGCGTTACCCCCGCTGGTCGTCTGCATACCCTGATCGATCACCACCAGACCCGGTGCACCGCTCCAGTCGGCCAGGGTCTGCAATCCCGGCGCCACGACGCTGGACACCGCAATACCTTCCATGGGTGCGGAATAAACCGCTAGCGCACCGCTCGAGAATGGTGCAGTGATGTAGTGGCTGTTATCGATAATATTGACCGTAGCGGAGACCACCGTCGCCTTGGCGTCCGCAATTCCGAGTTCATCGTTGAGGTCCCCGTGTTCACTGACAACACCAATCGGGGCATTAGTCAGCTTGGTGCCGACACTGGTGCTTGATGCGGTCTCGGAGACGTAAACCACGTCGTGGGTCGAAACGCCCGTGTCGAAATTCGCTTGACTGGCATCGTCTGACAACAGCGTAACCGTGTAGCCCCAGGATTCAAACGTCGACTGCAGGGCCTGCTCGCCCGGGGCCATGCTGGCAGCGTCGGCAACGATCAACAGGAGCTTACCGCTGCCCTGGGGGATAAAACAGGACATGCCGCATTCGCAGCGCAGGGTGATGGAAAGCCGGGGATGAAATTCCGGCGTGGCACTGTTATCGCTACTGACAAAATTGATAACACCGGCA
>Ga0193947_1000073_pt1 | contig 19447 bp, 19 predicted proteins | sample FRT_01_MG_FD_161267 | JGI IMG/M metagenome (GOLD analysis project Ga0193947, IMG submission 161267) | Sediment microbial communities from the Broadkill River, Lewes, Delaware, United States - FRT_0-1_MG | ecosystem: Environmental > Aquatic > Freshwater > River > Sediment | place: USA: Delaware... | reverse complement strand
GAATTATGTCATTACTTCGCTTTGACGAAGTGTCCCTTGATTTCGGCGAACTGAAAATTCTCAGGGAGGCCGACTTTTCGATCGAAACGGGCGAGCGGGTCTGCCTGATCGGAAGGAATGGCGCCGGCAAGTCCACGACGCTGAAGCTCATCAGCGGGGACCTCGAGCCGGATCGCGGGGAGATCGTTCGCGGCCAGACCCTCGTCATCAGCCAGCTTGCGCAGACGCTGCCCGAGGCCATGGACCAGCGCGTGCGCGACGTCGTCCGCTCGGGTCTGAACGACATCGAAGCGCTGCTCGAGGAATACCGGCAGCGCTCGAAACTCGATCTGGACCGCCAGGGCATGCAGGAACTCGAAGCGCTGCACGCGAAGATCGACGGGCATGAAGGCTGGCATATCGAACAGCGTGTCGACACGGTGATCACGGACCTCAACCTGCCGGCGGACAAGAAGATGAACGAGCTGTCAGGCGGCTGGCGGCGTCGCGTCGCGCTGGCAAAGGCCCTCGTACAGAAACCGGACCTGTTGCTGCTCGACGAACCCACCAACCACCTCGATATCGCGACGATAAAGTGGCTCGAGGACAGGGTGTACTCCTACCCGGGAGCAGTCATTTTCATCACTCACGACCGCGCCTTCCTGCAGCGGCTTGCAACGCGCATCGTCGAAATCGACCGCGCAAAACTCACCAGCTGGCCGGGTAACTACGAGGACTATCTCCGCCGCAAGGAAAAATCGCTGGTGGACGAGGCAGCCGCGAACGCGCGCTTCGACAAGAAGCTCGAGGAAGAAGAAGCCTGGATTCGCCAGGGCATCAAGGCGCGCCGCACGCGCAACGAGGGCCGGGCGCGAGCGCTTATGAAAATGCGCGAGGAACGGGCGCAACGGGTATCGCCGGAGGCCCGGGCCCGGATCTACATCGAGGAAGCGGAGCGATCCGGCCGCAAAGTCATCCGCGCGAAGAACGTCAGCTACGGCTACGGCGACGAACCACTGATCGAGGGTTTCTCGATCAAGATCATGCGCGGCGACCGCATCGGGCTGATAGGCAACAACGGCGTCGGCAAGACGACGCTGCTGCGGCTGCTGCTCGGTCAGCTCGAACCGCAGACCGGTACGCTCAAGCACGGCACGAATATCGAGATCGGGTATTTCGACCAGCTGCGGCAGACCCTGGATCTCGAGAAGAGCGTCGCCTACAACGTCGGCGAAGGCCGAACCTATATCCAGCTGAACGGCAAGGACAGGCACATCGTGGGTTATCTCAAGGGCTTCCTGTTCAGTCCGAAGCGCTCGCAGACGCCCGTGAAGGCGCTGTCGGGTGGCGAGCGAAATCGCGTTATCCTGGCGAAGCTCTTTACCCGGCCGGCCAACCTGCTGGTGCTCGACGAACCAACCAACGACCTCGACATCGAAACGCTCGAGGTGCTCGAGGAGAAGCTCTCCGAGTACAGCGGCACCCTTATTGTCGTCAGCCACGACCGCGAGTTTCTCGACAATGTTGTAACGAGCACCATCGTGTTCGAAGAAAACGGGCGTATCCAGGAGTACGTTGGCGGCTACAGCGACTGGGTGCAGCGAGGCAGGCAGCTTGCTGTCACCGACAGTCCCTACGAAGCCGAAGAACGCAAGCGCCGCGCCGCGGAGCGCCGCAGGCAGCGGCCCGCGACCAAGCTGAGCTACAAGGACCAGCGCGAGCTGGACGCATTACCGGCCGAGATCGAGGCGCTCGAAGCGGCGATCTCCGATTTACAGCAGGCGGTTGCCGGTCCGGATTTCTACGCCCAGGACGGCGACACGGTCAGGGAAACCCTGGACAGGCTCGCACAGGCGGAAGCCGAACTCGAACGGCGTATCGACCGGTGGGGAGAGCTGGAGACCCTCGCCGCGTCGTTCCGTCCCGGCTAGACGGGCCGCGTCAGGTAATAGCACTGATCGGCCATCCGCGCGCCTTCGGGATAATCACGAACGACGAATCCCATCGATCGGTAACAGCCGAGGGCAGCCTCGTTATGCCGGTAAGCAAACAATGAAAACTCGTCCGCCGGGAACAGTGTCGGGCCCGTCTCGATCAATAAACCGACGAGTCGCTTGCCCACGCCTTGCCCCCGCATGCGGGGATTGACGATCAGGCGCGCGAAATTGATGCGTCCATAGCGCTGATACATCTGGCCGAACGCGGAGAACTCTCCCGCGGGCGAATCCAGACGGAAGCCGGGCATCCGGCCCCAGTGACAATCCTTCCGAAACGTGGCCTTTGTGAACGGGAAACGGAACCGCGGTCCTCCCCAGATATCCACTTCGGCTGCGTCGTGAAACCAGGACATGAGCTCGTCGAGGTCGCTATCCGACGCCTCGGCGATCTGCCAGCCGCCACGCTCCAGCGGCTCCATCAATGGCCGGCCCTGGGGAGCGTCCTGTCCAGCACGATGTAGCCGAGAATGCCCGATGCAAGCGATCCGAGGAGAATGCCGAGGCGGGCGTCGAAGTCGAAGACCGTATCCGCCGGCAGATTCTCGAATGCCAGCGTGTCGATGAACAGGCTCATGGTGAATCCGACACCGCTGAGTATCGCGACGCCGTACAAAGCGCCCCAGTTGGCGCCGTCAGGCAGTTTTGCCATCCCGAGCTTTATCGCCACCAGGCACAGCAGGAATACGCCCAGCTGTTTGCCGGCAAACAAACCCACAGCGATGCCCAGGGATACGGGGTGCAGGAGATCCGCGAAGCTCATGCCGGCGAACGAAATGCCGGCGTTAACGAACGCGAACAGCGGCAATACGCCGAACGCCACGACCGTGTGCAGGTCGTGTTCGAGCTCCATGAGGGGCGAGCGGCCCGGCTCCTCCTTCGAGCGCATGGGGATGAACATCGCCAGCGCCACCCCGGCCAGCGTGGCGTGCACACCCGACTTCAGGACCGCCACCCACATAATGACCCCGACAAGCACATAGGCGGGCACCGAGCTCACGTGGCGCCAGTTCAGGTAGCCGAGAATCACCAGGCATATAGACGCCATGACGAGCGCGTTGATCGAGAGATTGCCCGAGTAGAAGATTGCAATAATGACGATCGCGCCCAGGTCGTCGAAAATAGCGAGCGACACCAGAAACACCTTTAGCGATACCGGCACGCGCCTGCCGAGAATCATGAGAATGCCGAGTACGAACGCGATGTCGGTCGCGGCCGGGATGGCCCAGCCGTTCATGCCGACGCTGTCGCCATAGTTGAACAGCACATACAGGCCGACCGGCGCGACGATGCCGCCAACCGCACCGAGCGCCGGCAACAGCACGTTGGACGGCCGGGACAGTTCGCCCTCGAGTAGTTCGCGCTTGACTTCAAGGCCGACCAGGAAGAAGAACACGGCCATGAGCCCGTCGTTCACCCACAGCAGCAGTGGCTTGGCGATCTCGAAACCGCCTACACGCACTTCCACCGGCGTCTCGATGAAGAGATCGTAATAACCGGCCAGGGGGGAGTTCGCGGCTACGAGCGCCAGCGCGGCGGCCGCCATCAATACGACGCCACCCGCGGATTCCATTTGCAGGAAATTTTTGATCGTCGCTTTCATTTGTGCATCAGCCGCATCGCGGTGTTGCGAACAGCCTCACCTGCGCGGCATCGTCTCCTCGAAGTACCGATCGAACGCTTTGTGCACGATTTCGGGCGAAACACCGACGGCCTCGACCGCACGATTGAACTGCTCCATCTCCGAAACGTCCCTGCGTCCATCGGCAGCGATGACCTTCAGCGCCATGACCGCGATGTCTTCTTTTTCCTGGTCCGACAGCGTGCGCCCGAGTTCCACGAGCTGCTCGGCCAGTTCGGGTTTTTCGGCAAGCTCACTCATCGCGCGGGACAGGAGTTCCAGTGACTCTGCGCCCTCGAGCTGAAAATGCTGCTCGATCAGGTCGATCATTTTCCCCACTTCCTCCGGCTCGATCGTGCCGCTGCCTTTCGCAACGTAGATGAGCAATGCTGCCACGAGGAACTTGCTGTCGTACACCTCGGTGCCGAATTTCGTCTCTACGATCAGTTCGTTGCCGACCAGCTTCGTGGTCTTGATGGTGTCACTCATGGCGTCATCCCGTTTCGTAATGCGCTCGCATATATTTTACGGACTCGTCGATGAGGCGCTCCAGCACGGTCTCATCGACGTCGGCTAGCCGCTTGATGTAAAGGCACGATTTACCCGTCGTGTACTTCCCCAGTTTCGACATCAGGCCCTGAAAACGATCGAAGCCGGGCATGATATAGATCGTCAACGCCTGCCTGCGCGGTGAAAAACCCGTAATCATGTAGTCGCCTTCGCGCCCGCTCGCGTACCGGTAATGATAGCTGCCATAGCCAACTATACTCGGCCCCCACATCCTTGCACGCTTGCCCGTCGCGCGGCGCATCATCGCCGCGACCTGTTTTGCATCGGCCCGCATCTTGCGGTCCTCAATCGCCGCCATGAACGCGGTGACACTCGCGCGGGTCGGCCGGGTCTTGTTATCCGCCATATGACGTTCCCGGAGCTAGTGTGACGTACCGAAAAGGCGATCGCCCGCGTCGCCCAGGCCCGGCACTATATATTTGTTTTCATTGAGGTATTTATCAATCGCCGCGGTGTAGACGGGCACATCCGGGTGTTTCTCCTCGACCAGCGCCAGGCCCTCCGGACAAGTCACAATGCAGATGACGATAATGTCTTTCGCACCGTAATCCTTGAGCTGGTCTATCGCCGCCACCGTGGAGCCACCGGTCGCGAGCATGGGATCAATGATGATGCAGGTCCCGTTCTTCGCCTGCGGCGGAAAGCGCTCGTAGTAGGCGACAGGCTCCTTGGTGTCCTCGTCGCGATAGAGCCCGACGAAACCGACCCGGGCTGTCGGTACCAGTTCCAGGATACCCTCCAGCATGCCGACGCCTGCGCGCAGCACGGGCACTACGACGATGTCGTGATCGATCATGCGACACTTCGCAACTTCGAGCGGTGTCTGCACATCGACTTCTCGCGTGTTGATGTTCTTCAATGCTTCGTAACAGACGAACTCGGTTATCTCGGTAGCAAGTTCCCGAAACTTCTTGTGGCCGGTGTCTACATCGCGAATCAGCGACAGCTTGTGCTGTACGCAGGGGTGATCGATCTGAATATGCATAGTGCTCTGCTCCGTTTTTATGTATTTTCCAGCGCTCCCCAGATCGCATACTCGTTGCCCAACGGGTCTACGAAATGAAATCGACGGCCACCCGGAAATTCGAAAATATCCTGGCTGATCGTAGCGCCCAGTTCGACGACACGGGCGCGGTCACGTTCCAGGTCCTCACTGAAGAAGACCAGCAGCACCCCGTTCGGCGCCGGCGGTTCCGAGCAACGGCGGAACCCGCCGTCGAGGCGTCCATCCTTGAAGCTGATGTAGTCCGATCCCCACTCCTGGAACTCCCAGCCCATCAGTGCCGCGAAAAAGTCTCGCGCCCGTGCCGGGTCGGTTACCGGTATTTCAATATAGTCGATTCGATTTTCGGCTCTCATCGTATCCTCTCCGGTTGCTCAGGGCCCCTTGAGTCTAAGGACGGGGCGTTCGGCTTCGATACTGACAGTGCCGAAGGCTCCCCGTATTTCGTAGCAGCCGTCTGCGCGACGGTGCAGGCCAGTGACGGCACCGTGCCCCAGTTCGCCAGCAAAGGTTTTCAGGTCGCGGCTGCCTGACGAACCGTCCAGGGCGACGTCCACGCAGAATGGAAACTCTATGATCGCGGGACGGATACACACCTTCTCGGCAGGACGTGGCTTCTCGTAGAACGGATGGTCCGGCAACAACAATATGTCGCTGTCGATGAACAGCGTATCTGCCTCGAAATGCCAGGAAAGAACGAAAGAACTCGTGAGATCCACCGCAGCGAACTCACGCAGCTCGCGCCAGTCGACGGTTTCATTGTCGGCGGACATCGGCCGGGTCCTGCCCGATAGCTTTAAGAAAGCCCGCCTTGTCGGCCGGCGATATCATGATGCGTCGCTTGCCATAGTGGATTCGCAGCCGATCGAGGGACAGCGCCGGCGATGACAGCGGATTGCGCGTAGCTTCGACGGACTCTATCGCAGCTATCGGCACTTTCCATCGAAAAGGGCCGCAAGCGACTCGCAACGTATCGCCATCCACCGTGTAGTGCGTGCCGACCAGCATCGACCCCAGCAACGCGACAATCGCCAGCGCGGCCACGATCATCGCGATGGCTTCACCCGGTTGCTTCGCCTGTGTTGCGGCAATGCTCATAACGACGACCTCGAACACCATGACCGCGATGAGGAGGTAGAGCAGCCAGCGATCGATCTTGGACTTGAATCGTTTCGGCGTCATAGCACCCATATTCGGCTGGCCCAACAGGGACTGTCAAGCTGAGTGCGTAGGCCATTCAGCCCGGGAAGTCGATACGGTACAGGCTGATGTCAGCATCCTCCTCCGGCATCCGGATCGGCCGTTCGAAACGCAGCCCCAGTTTCTCGAGCAGGCCGATGGACGCTTCGTTCTGCGGCGACACGATCGCCGTCACAGACGACAACTTCAGGACGTCGCGCGCGTGATTGAGCACAGCGACAGACGCCTCGAGGGCGAAGCCCTGGCGGCAGTACTCGGGCAGTATCGCGAACCCTATGTCCGGCTCGTCCAGACCGTCGCGGCGAAAAAGCCCGCAGATCCCCAGGTCGGCGCCGTCTTCACGGCGCATAATTCGAAACGGCCCGTATCCGTAGTTCGAGTACAGCTTCAGTAGCCCGGCCTGCAGCGCGGCCCCTGCCTGCTCGACGGTACGAACGCCGCGGTCGCCCACGTACCTCATGAAGGCGGGATCGTTCCACACCGCAAGCATCATCGGCGCATCGTCCTGCGTCAGCCAGCGCAGTTCGAGTCGCTCCGTGTTCAACACCGGATTGTCCGCCGTCTGTGCCACGCTATCGGACATCACCGTCAAGAAACGCAACCGCGCCTGACACGGTATCGGTATCACCTGACACGAACCGGGCATTGCCTTCCTGCAGTCGCAGTAATGCTTCTTCAGCGGCGATCATTCCGGCGTCTCCTGTGCGGCCGTACCCAGACCCAGCTCGCCACGACGACGGCTGCGAAGACCGTGTAACTTGCCGCAAAAACCCAGGCCGGAGCCCGATAGTACAAGATTGCCTCCAGCCAGTGCGAAACAAAGCTGCCGGCATAGGTTGAATCGCCGGCCTTGTTTCGCAACAGCATCTCGAGCTTCGTCAGGGGACAGATGGCGCCGAGCCAGGACTGCAGCACGACAACGCCGATCGCGGCGAGATGGATCACGCGAAACCACCAGTTACGCACCCAGTCCCAGGACATCAGTCGGCCGGCGAGAATCAGGACCAACCCGACGACGACAAAGACCACGAACAGCACGTGCAGCATGAGTACCGCATCCGCTGCCAGCAGGTACGGCATCGTCCTAACCCAGCCTGCGAATTCCTATCGAATCGCGAATCTGGGCGAGGAACGGCGCTGACCGCTCGCGCGCTTTCCCGGCGCCTTTCAGAAGTTCCGCCTCCACGATCCCCGGGTTCGCGATGAGCCGCTCGTATTCTTCGCGAGCCGGTTTCAGGTGCTCGTTGATGTATTCGAACAGCAGCTGCTTCATCTCTCCCCAGGCAATGCCTTCCGCATAGCGCTTTTCGATATCCCGGACCTCTTCCTCGCTCGCGAAGGCCTTGTATATTTCGAACAGGGTGCTGTCGGCCGTGTCCTTGGGCTCGCCCGGCTCGAGGCTGTTGGTCTTGATCTTCATGATCAGCTTGCGCAGCTGTTTCTCGTTCGCAAACAGCGGGATCGTATTGTTGTAGCTCTTCGACATCTTGCGCCCGTCGAGTCCTTTCAGTACTGCCGTGTGTTCGCCGATCACGGGCTCCGGGAGCACGAACGTCTCTCCGTAGTGATGATTGAATCGCTGTGCGATGTCGCGTGCCATCTCGACGTGCTGCTTCTGGTCCCTCCCCACGGGCACCTTCGTCGACCTGAACATCAGGATATCGGCCGCCATCAGGATCGGGTAGCTGTACAGCGCCATCATGATGCCCTTGTCCGGGTCCGCGTTGCCGCGTTCTTCGTTGGCCTGCACCGCCGCCTTGTAGGAATGCGCCCGGTTCATGAGCCCTTTTGCGGTCATCCCGGTCAATATCCACGTAAGTTCCGGAATCTCCGGAATATCCGACTGGCGATAGAAAAATGCGCGGTCGGTGTCCAGCCCCAGCGCCATCCAGGATGCGGCTATCTCCAGCGTCGACCGCGCGATCTTGTCGGGATCCTCGTTCTTCGCCAGCGAATGATAATCGGCGAGGAAATAGAAGTGCTCGGTCGACGGGTCCCTGCTTGCTGCAATGCCCGGCCGAATGGCGCCAACGTAGTTGCCGATATGCGGCGTGCCGGTCGTCGTGATACCGGTCAGGTAGATGTCCTGCGTCATGGTGTTCTAGTAGCCGGCCGCCTGGCCGTCCTTCCTGACCTCCGAGGCGCCATAGTACACGCCCTCTTCCCCGTCGCGCAGGATCGCCTGGTAACCGCCGAAACTGCCGTCACTATCCCCCAGCTTATGCCCCAGTTTCTCGAGCGCCTGCCGCGTCTCCTCGCTGAAGCCGCGCTCCAGGTACACGGTGCCGCCGTCCGTCATGATCTCGCCGGTCGGCTGCGAAGACCCGCCGTGGCGAATCCGGGCTGCGTCGCCGGCTTCCTGCAGGTTCATTCCGAAATCGAGCATGTTCACGATAATCTGCACGTGGCCCTGGGGCTGCATCGATCCGCCCATGACACCGAAGCTCATCAACGGTTCGCCGTCTTTCATAACGAACGCGGGAATGATCGTGTGAAACGGGCGCTTGCCCGGCTGTAATGCGTTCGCGTGGTCCGGATCCAGGCTGAACAGTTCTGCGCGGTCCTGCAGCATGAAGCCGAGCTCACCGGGAATCATGCCGGAGCCCATCCCCCGGAAATTGCTCTGGATCAGGGACACCATGTTGCCCTCTTTATCCGCGACGGTGAGATAAATCGTGTCACCCGCCTCGAGCTTCGCGTCGCCCGCCGGCAGGGTCTTCGATGCCTTCGTCGCGGAGATCAGTTTGCGGCGGTCGGCGGCATACTCTTTCGAGATGAGCCGCTCGACCGGAACGTTGGCGAAATCCATGTCGGCGTAATACTTCGCCCGATCCTCGTAGGCGAGCTTCTTTGCTTCGACAAGAAGATGGATGTATTCAGCGCTGCCGAAGCCCATCGACTGAATATCGAATCCCTCCAGAAGGTTGAGTATCTGCAGGGCCGCGATGCCCTGGCCGCTCGGCGGCAACTCGTAAACCTCCCAGCCCCGGTAATTCGTCGACACCGGCGTAACCCATTCGGAGCGGTGGTTCGCAAGGTCCTCGTAGCGCAGCAAACCGCCCTGCTCGGTCATGAAAGCGTCGATGGTCTTTGCGATTTCGCCTTTATAGAACACATCGCGGCCACCGTCGGCGATCATCTCGTAGGTCTTTGCCAGCCGCGGATTTTTGAATATCTCGCCCTTTTTCGGCGTATCGCCGGTCGGCATGTAGGTTTCCGTGAAACCCGGGTACTTCTCGACATGGCGCTTGTTGCGGCCCATGTAGTAAGCAATCACTTCGGACACCGGGAATCCGTCCCGTGCATACCGAATTGCCGGAGCGAGAACGTCGGCCATCGGAAGGCGCCCGTACCGGTCGTGCAGTTCAAACCAGCCGTCAACCGCGCCCGGTACGCTGACGGGCAACGGTCCAAGCGGCGGTATGGCATCCATGCCGTTTTCCCGAAAGTACTCGATGGTCATCGCAGCCGGCGCGCGTCCGGACGCGTTGAGCCCGGTCAGCTCCTTCTTCTCCGCATCCCAGACGATGGCAAACAGGTCGCCACCAATACCGCAACCGGTCGGCTCCATCAGTCCGAGTGCCGCGTTCGCGGCGATAGCAGCGTCCACGGCTGTACCGCCTGCCTTGAGAATATCCAGGGCAACCTGCGTTGCGAGAGGTTGGCTCGTTGCCGCCATACCGTGCGGGGCGATCACCTCGGAGCGCGACGCATGGGGCAAGCCCGTAACACGATCATAGGCGGCGAAACCGCCGGCCAGGACCGTACTTCCTGACATCAAGAACAAGATTCCTCCCAGCCCGTACCATCGCCTCATCGGGCACTCCACAACATTCACAGGGGCGACAATAATGCCTAGTTTACGGCGTGATTAAAACTCGTATAGCCGTAAGGCTACCGGTATGATTCCAGCCATGAAACTGGACTTCAGCGACCGGAACCCGGAACTCGCAGGCCTCTATGCACGACATATCGAGGAAATCTGCCGCCGCCATGATCATGCGCTGGACCGCGCGGGCGCATCGCACGCGGTAATTTTCTCGGGCGCGCCAAAATACGCGTTTCTGGATGACAACACCTACCCGTTCCGCACCAACCCCCACTTTCTCGGCTGGGTGCCACTGACGCAATTACCGTTGTCCTACATCGTCTACACGCCGGGCGAGACGCCCGTTCTCGTGTATTTTCAACCGCACGATTACTGGCATCCCGTACCCGGCAACCCGCAGGGCTACTGGACGTCGCATTTCGACATTCGAATCGTGCACGAACGGGAAGGTGCCGCCGCACACCTGCCTGAAGACCGCGAGAAGTGTATTCTCATCGGCGAGATCGAGGACGACGGTCATGCCTTCGGCATCGACCGGGTGAACCCGACCACCGCCATCAACATCCTGCACTATGCGCGTGGCTCGTCGAAGACCGCTTACGAACTCGCCTGCATGCGCCTTGCGGCACGACGAAGCGCACTGGGCCACATTGCGGCAGCCGCAGCATTCGATGAAGGCTTGCCGGAATTCGCAATCCACCAGGCTTATTGCCATGCGACCCGTCATGCTGAAAGCGAATTGCCGTACAGCAATATCATCGCACTGAACGAGCATGGCGCGATCCTGCACTACACGGATCTCGATCGCGATGCTCCTGCGAATATGCGCTCGTTCCTGATCGATGCCGGCGCGCAGGTTCACGGCTATGCATCCGATATTACGCGCACCTACAGCAATGGCGATGAACGATTCTCCGATCTGATTGCACGCATGGAGACATTGCAGCAGGACCTTGTAAACCGCGTCAGGGCCGGCGTCGACTACCGTGAGCTGCATCTCGAGAATCACCGCCTCACCGCCGGCGTCCTGATCGAAACGGGGCTCGCCGCGGGCGATGCGGACACGCTGATTTCAGAAGGCGTGACCAGCGCATTCATGCCGCACGGCATAGGCCACCTGCTGGGCATCCAGGTTCACGACGTAGCCGGCTTCATGGAAAATGAAACCGGCTCGACGATAGACCCGCCGAGCGGCCACCCGTATCTCCGTCTGACGCGCGTTCTCGAAGAGGACATGGTGCTCACGATCGAGCCGGGGCTCTACATCATCGACATGCTGCTCGACGACCTGCGCGGCACGCCCGCGGAGGCCATGGTCAACTGGGATACCGTGGATGCACTGCGCCCGTTCGGCGGTGTCCGTATCGAAGACGATGTCCGGGTGCTTGCCGACGGTTGCGAGAACCTCACCAGGGACGCATTCGCCGAACTCCGGCAGGCCTGACGTCACACGCCGGTAATACCGCTGGCGCACCATGGCGTCTCGCGCTCGAAATGCGTGCGCCGCCTGCATTAACCTGCACGATCCTGGTGCGAGCGGCATAGTCGATTGCCGCACACTGATGTTTTTCACTAACATTATCAATTAGTTATAAAACGACCGCGGGCACCGCTCTGGTTGCCGATGTGGTACGCATCCTGCATTGATTTGCCATGACTCCGATCAATCGAAATATTTCGCTGCGCGGACTGAGAGCCTTCTGTCTCGCCGCGGAGCACGAGAGCTTCCGCGATGCTGCCGAGAGGCTGTTCATTACAGCCTCGGCCGTCAGCCACCAGATAAAAAATCTCGAAGGCGAGCTTGGACAGAAGCTGTTTGAACGCACGCGGCGCGCCCTGGTCCTGACCGAAGCGGGACGCTCGCTGCTGGTCGACATCAAACCGCTGATCACGCGTCTCGATGAGATTGCCGCCCGGCACCGCGTGTCCGCCACGCGCAGCACATTGAGTATTTCAGTGCAGCCGTTCTTCGCCAGCGAGGTCTTCATTCCTCGGCTTTCCGAGTTCACGCAGAACCATCCGGACATCGACATCAAGGTGGATACGAGCGATGAATCGGCGGAGAAGCATCCCGCCGCCGCTGACGTTTCCATACGCGTATTCCGATCCGCACCGGCAGGCTACGCCTCCGACAGGCTGTTCCCGTTGCGCCTGATACCGGCTGCGTCTCCCGAACTTCGCAAGAGAATCGTGGTTGACGAGACGTCGATTTCCGGCGACGTGCCCCTGCTCGTACACGACAGCCGGCCAACCGCGTGGCGCCAGTGGTCGCAGTCATCGGGCATGGCGGTGCCCCGCGACGCGAGCATCATCCGGCTCGACTCCATGATCGCCATCGCGCGGGCAGCCGAACGTGGACTCGGAGCAGCGCTCGTGCCTGTTCAGCTGAGCGACGCGTGGTTCGAGTCGGGCAGCCTGGTGCCGCTGTCGGATCACGAACTGCCAACGCGGGATGCTTATTACTTCGTTTGCCGAACCGAGGATGCGGATAACGAGACGATCCAGACGCTCAGGTCCTGGGTGTTACAGAGCTTCGATGATTGACGATGAATTTTTTTCAATGCACGGGCGATTTATTTTCGTTTGCGGGTCCCCGCTCGCAGCCCTACTGTTTCCGCGACTGGACGACCCGCGACCCTGACATCGTGGTGAACTTTGAATCGCTTGGAGACAGAGAAAATGAAACCATCATTGCAACACGATCGCATCGAACGGCTATCGCGCCCGCTCGCGCTACTGGCGGCGCTCTTCATCAGCGCACCGCTCGCGGCACAGGAGACCGACCCGGCCTACACGATGACGATCATCATCGACGCCGCTCACGGCAACAAGGTGGCCGCAGGAAAATACGAGCGCGCGATCGAAAAGATCACCGCTACGAAGAGCGCCCGGGATCCGTACTCGCAGCACACCAATCTCTGTGTGGCGTATACAAAAACGGGCGAACTCGACAAGGCGACGGAAGCCTGCGAAGCCGCGCTGGCAATCAGCCTCGACGGCGACAAACCTCGCAGCAGCTATCTCGGATCAGCGCAGTCCGAGAGACTCGCGCGTACGTACCGGGCGCTCGCGCTCTCGAACCTGGGCGTTCTGCACGCCGCCAAGGGCAGCATGGATACCGCGCGCGACAAGTTCCGCAAGGCGCTGGAACTGGAGTCCGGCCTGTCGGCTCCGAAGACCAACCTCGCACGCCTGGCAAAGGGCCAGACGCCGCGCGCATGAGCAGCATCGATCATCGATCCCCCTCGGACAGCAATGTCCGTCGATGATCACCCGGCGGCCCGCATCTCCCCCCTGCGGGCCGCCATTTTTTTATGAGCCGTTTTCCGACCGCGCCGCGCGGGCTTTCGCCTTGAGTTCCTTCTTGACGCGGTTGCCCTTGCGTTCGAGTGCCGGGCGCAAAGCCCTGCCCAGCCAGGGCATCAGGTAGGCCAGGGTCGTCAGCACACCGCTCATCGCTGGTATCGCCTGTTCGCGCTGATTATTACCGCAGAGATCGAGGATTACCTGGGCCACTTCCTCCGCCGAGCTCATAGGCTGCGAGAAAGTGAGGTCCGACGTCTTGTCGATATCGTCAAGGATGAACTGCGTGGCGATCGGGCCGGGCGACACCACGGCGAGCTTGATACCGGAATCCCGGATTTCCTCGGCGAGGGAAAACGCAAATGCTCGCAGGCCGAACTTGCTCGCGGAATAGGCAGCACTTCCGGGCACGGGCGTGCGGCCCGCGAGCGACGCGACATTGATGATCGCGCCGCCGCCGGCCTCGCGGATATGCGGCAGCACCAGGCGCGTCAACACGATCGGTGCCCTGAGATTGACATCGATCGTGCGGGCGAGCTCGTCTGCCGTCGCGGATTCGACGTCGCCGCGCACATGGAAGCCGGCATTATTCACGAGCACGTCAATACGGCCAAACTCGAACAAGGTCTTCTTGACCATGTCCGCGCAGCTGTCGGCGTCGGACACGTCCATCGGGAAAACCGAGACACGCGCCTTGTCGCGCAGCTCGGCTGCAATAGCTTCGAGATTCTTGCGGTTGCGGGCCACCAGCATGAGATTGGCCCCCGCCTCGGCAAACAGCCGCGCAGCAGCTGCGCCGACCCCTTCGGAGCCACCGGTGACGATGACCGTCTTGTCTTTGAAAATCATCGAGGCATCTTATGCGATGCCAGGGCGATCTAAAAGCCGATGATTCGCTTCATCTTGCGCCAAAGCGACGACTCCCAGCCTTCCACTTCGAGCTGCTCGGGGTCGAACTTTATTGCAGGCAGCGTCGTGTCGGGGCAAATCTGCTCGTTTGCGGCAACATCCTCCGGCCGCAGCTCGAGCCTGCCCTTCCTCCGCTCCGCTGCGTCCGTGAGACCATCGACCGCCAGGCTGAGGTAAGGCAGGACCTCGTCATCGACGATATCGTCAAGAAAGACGGCATCCGGGTCGAAGGCTTCCTTCGAGAGGATGACGCAGTCTTCGAATGGCCTGTCCTTGCTGATGGTGGTGTCCCCGAAAATGCAGAAATATCACTTTAGTACGCCCGGTCATTATTGGCTGTGAGGACGCTCACAGCTGGCGAAATTTCTGTTTTTTTTGAGGAAAATCAATAAATAATGTCCATCAGGAAAACGCGGTTCCGGAATATGTCAAATGTTTCCGGAGCTTTTCCCGGGGCTGGCGGCGGCAGCTGGCTGGGCGTGTAAGGACTTGTTAACAGTGACATTTCTTCCGCTGCTAGGAGTAAACTGGCGGCATGAGGAATCTCCCGTCGATAACGTACCTGATTGCCTGCCTGGCATTTTTTGCGGCCTGCAGCGACGAACCGCAAGGCGGCCCGGCAGGCGCCTGGGGAGGCGCGGCAAAGGTCGTGACGCAGCGCATCGAACTGCGCCCGCTGGTGGATGAAATCGAGGCACTCGGAACGGCGCGGGCAAACGAGTCAGTCGAGATTCGCCCGCGAATCTCGAGCCTGATAACTCGCATATTCTTCGAGGAAGGCCAGTTCGTCGAACAGGGCGATTTGCTGGTCGAGCTCGAAAACAGCGAGATCGTAGCCGGTCTCGCGCTTGCCGAGGCTTCCCTGTCTGAAAGCCGCAGCCTCTACAACCGCAGCAAGGAACTGGAATCGACCCAGGCCATATCGGCGTCCAACCTGGAAGCCCTGTTTGCCCAGGTAAAGGTGGATGAGGCAAACGTCGAGGCCGCCCGCGCCAAGTTGAACCACACCCGGGTGCGCGCGCCGTTTTCGGGCCGCATCGGCCTGCGCCGTGTCAGTCCGGGCAGCTTCGTGGACACGGACACCGTTATCACGACGCTGGACGACGTGAGCGTCATCAAGCTTGATTTTTCGGTTCCGGAGACCTTCGTCAACGTCGTCAGGCAGGGTATGGACATCATCGCGCACAGCCTGGTATTTCCCGACCGGGACTTCAACGGCATCGTTGCGAGTATCGATACGCGCCTGGATCCTGTGTCGCGGGCGGTCGAGGTGCGTGCGGTCATACCGAACGACGACGGACTCCTCAAACCCGGCATGTTCATGACGGTCGACCTGCAGCGCGACCGGGGTGACGTCCTGATGGCCCCGGAACAGGCAATCGTGCCGGAGGGATCCCGGCAGTATGTATTCGTAATCAATGCAGGCGTCGCGGAAAAGCGCCAGGTCCGGCTGGGCCGCCGGATTCCCGGTTACGTGGTGGTATCGGAGGGCCTGTCGAGCGGAGAGAGTGTCGTGACCGAGGGTACCCACAAGGTTCGTGACGGGTCACAGGTGGAGAGCCTCGAAGCCAACATCGCCGTGAGCGGCACGACGCCGGACGGCGGATGAGTTCATGCTGATCTCCGATGTATCGGTCCGTCGCCCGGTCTTCGCGGCCGTTATTTCCCTGATACTGGTGATTATCGGCGGGATGTCCGTCGGCAGCATGCCGATCCGCGAATTTCCGGCGATCGAACGCCCTGTCGTTTCCATCACCACCGACTACAGGGGCGCGGCTTCCGACATCGTCGAACGCCGCGTGACCCAGGTACTCGAAGACCAACTCGCCGGTATTGCCGGAATCACCAAGATATCGTCGGTCAGCTACGACGAACGATCGATCATCACGCTCGAGTTCACGCGCGACCGTGATATCGACGGTGCAGCAAACGACGTCCGTGACCGGGTGTCGGGCGTGCTCGGAACACTGCCGGACGAGGCGGAGCCACCACAGATCAGCAAGCAGGACGCCGGCGCCGAAACGTCGATGTGGATCAGCGTGTCCAGCAGCACGCGCTCGATTATGGAGGTTTCGGACTTCGCGGAACGCTATATCGTCGATGCCCTGTCCGCCGTGGATGGCGTGGCGCGGGTCCGCAACAGCGGCCTGCGGCGGCCGGCTATGCGAATCTGGGTAGACACGAAGCGCCTCGCCGCCCGCGAACTAACCGTTGCGGATATCGAGGATGCGCTGCGGCGGGAGAACGTGCAGATCCCGTCGGGACGCCTCGAGTCGACGGCGCGCGAGTTCACGCTGCGAACCAATACCGGCTTCCGGTCGACCAGCGACTTCGAGCAACTCGTACTCAAACAGGGCGAGGGTGACTACCTGATCCGCCTCGGCGAGGTCGCCGATATCGAGTTCGCACCGGAGGATAATCGCACCTACTCAGCCACCGACGGCGGTGCCGACATGAGTCTCGGCATCATCCCCCAGGCACAGGCCAATCTGCTGCAGGTCAATACCGACGTCACACGACGGCTCGACGAACTGCAGGCGACGATGCCCGACGATATCGAACTGGCGATCAATATCGATACGGCCGTATTCATACGCGCCTCCCTGCTCGAAGTCGGCAAGGCGCTCGCGATAGCGCTCGCGCTGGTGCTGGCCGTGATCTACGCTTTTATCGGTACCGTGCGCGCGACGATCATCCCGGCAGTAACCATCCCGATATCCATCGTCTCGGCTTTCATCGTCATGGCCGGCCTTGGCTATTCGATCAACACGCTGACGCTGCTCGGCTTCGTGCTTGCCATCGGCCTGGTCGTCGATGACGCAATCGTCGTGCTCGAAAACATCGTGCGCCGCATCGAAGGCAAAGAACCAACACTGCTGGCTGCCGTCAACGGCAGCCGCGAAATCGGCTTTGCCGTGATAGCCACGACGCTCGTCCTGATCTCGGTAATCCTGCCGGTCTCCTTCATGCCGGGCAATATCGGCGATATTTTCAACGAGTTCGGGATTTCCCTGGCGGCCGCGGTGGCATTTTCCAGCCTGATCGCACTGACGCTCGTGCCGATGCTGACGTCGAAGCTCTTTCACGACAATCGCCTGCACCGCGGACGCGTCGCCCGGTTCGTCGATGCACTGTTCCAGAGGCTCTCGCGTTGGTACGAACGTGTCCTGCGGCGGACATCGGCACGCCCGTTTGTCGTGATCAGCGTAGCCCTCGCCCTGTTCATCGGGAGCCTGATGCTACTCAACAGGCTGCCTTCGGAATTCATGCCGCGCGAGGACCGCGGTCTTGCCATGGCGATGATCAAGGCGCCCGACGGATCCAGCCTCGACTACACCGTGGACTACATCAAGAGAGTCGAGAACATCATGCTCGCCGACAAGGAGAAAGGCGACGTGCTCCGGGTGCTGGGCCGGTCAGGCAGCTGGCGAGCCGGTGCCGACGTGAACGTCGGTCGGGTCATCGCGCCGCTCCAGCTCTGGTCCGAGCGAGAGCGCTCTGCCCAGGAGATCGTCTCGAACTGGAATCGCCAGTTCGCCGATTTGCCGGGTGCACAGGTCTTCGCTTTCGCACCGGGCGCATGGGCGATCGGTCAGAGTTCCCGCCCTCTCAATATTGTCCTGGGCGGCACCGACTACGGCGAACTCGCGGAGTGGCGGGACATCGTCATGGAGGAAGCGTCAAAGCTTGCGGGCCTCTCCAACCTGCAGTCCGACTATAACGAGCGCAAACCGAAGATCGATGTTTTCGTCGATCGCGATCGGGCTGCGGACCTCGGTGTATCGCTGTCCAACGTCGGCAGAACACTCGAGACGATACTCGGCTCGCGGGTCGTTACGACGTTCATCCGCGACGGCGAGGAATACCGGGTGATTCTCCAGGGCGCCGATGAGCGCCGCCAGACGCCGAGCGACCTCGAAACCATCTATGTTCGCTCGCAGACGTCGGGCGCCCTCGTGGCTTTATCCAACCTGGTACGGCTCGAGGAGGTCGCCGGTCCGGTCGACCTGCGCCGCTTCGACCGGATGCGGTCGATCACGATAAGCGCCAGCCTCGAGAACAACTATTCGCTGGGCGACGCCCTCGCCGAACTCGAGCGTATCGTTCGCGACAATCTTCCGGATTCCGTCCGCCTCGGTTACGACGGCGAGTCCCGTGACTTCAAGGCGACGGGCAGCTCGATATACGTAACGTTCATGCTGGCGCTGGTGATCGCTTACCTCGTGCTCGCCGCGCAGTTCGAGAGCTTCAAACATCCGCTGATCATCATGACCACAGTGCCGCTCGCGGTTGCGGGCGCACTCGTTGGACTGTGGGTGTTTGGCTCGACAATCAACATCTACAGCCAGATCGGCGCGATCATGCTGATTGGTCTTGCCGCCAAGAACGGTATCCTGATCGTCGAATTCGCCAACCAGCTGCGCGATCGGGGTGAGGACTACCGGGAGGCAGTGATCCGCTCGGCACGGACGCGCCTGCGGCCCGTACTGATGACAAGCATGTGCACAGCGTTCGGCTCCGTTCCGCTATTGCTGGCATCAGGCGCTGGCGAACTGTCGCGGCAATCGATCGGTGCTGTCGTCTTCTTCGGCGTTACGTTCTCCGTCCTGCTGACATTGGTCGTTGTGCCCGCTGTTTACGTTCTGATCGCGAAGAACACCCACTCGCCAGAGTACGTGTCCCAGCTGATCGACAAGCTCGCCTCATCGGCAAAGACCCGCCCCGCCGCGGAAACCTGAGCGGGACCAGTCGCCGCTCGCCATGTTGAAGCTGCTTCTCGCCGGTCTTGCCTGCTACGCCTTGCTGGCGCTCGTGGTGTACCTGATGCAGGCGCGCATGCTGTATCTCCCGGACGTTCCCGGCCGGACGCTCGACCGCACACCCGCCGATATCGGGACCGACTACCAGGACGTGTCGATTCAGACGACTGACGGTGTCACGCTGCACGGCTGGTATATCCCCGGCAGCGGGGATCGCGTGCTCCTGTTCTTTCATGGCAATGCGGGCAACATCTCGCACCGGCTCGAATCCATTCGCCA
>Ga0193947_1000071_pt1 | contig 19760 bp, 19 predicted proteins | sample FRT_01_MG_FD_161267 | JGI IMG/M metagenome (GOLD analysis project Ga0193947, IMG submission 161267) | Sediment microbial communities from the Broadkill River, Lewes, Delaware, United States - FRT_0-1_MG | ecosystem: Environmental > Aquatic > Freshwater > River > Sediment | place: USA: Delaware... | reverse complement strand
CAATATTGAGAGCCTGGCGGATGTCATTGAGACAGATCTCGTTTCTTTAGGGCGCAAGCTGGTCGATCTGAAATCCTCGCCGGGAGAGGAAACCCGAAAGATGTTGGTGGACTTCCACACGACGGTCGTTAAGTCGGTTGAACTCGCGGTGCGTGCGATCCGTGACAATGATCAGCTGGCGGCAGAATCTGTGCTGACGATGAAAGACGCCATACGGGAGCACTCGGAGCTCCTGTTGGCCAGGAAGGCAGAACGATTGACGGCGGAAGATCCGGATTATCTGGCATTGGTGAGGTTGGAGATGTCGTATGTAGACCAGATGCGGCGAATCTACACACTGACCAAGCGCATTGCCAAGGTGGTATTGCCGCCGGTGCTCGCCCAACGCGATTGAGACCCTGAGATTGCCTCGGGGTGAGGTCAAATCTGCCTGCTAATGCAGCCGGTATTACAGGGTCAACTGGCTGATTTCGTGTGCCGGTAAAAAGCAGGGGTCCGAAGACCCCCGCTTTCGTGGTGCCAGCAGTGCAAACCAAACGCTTACTGCAACACCACCGTACCCAGGGAACCCAGCACGTTTGCGGTCTTGTTAGCGAGCTTCAGATGCAGGTCATTGTCATTGAGGACCGCTGAAGGCGCGTTAACCGGGGCGCTGACAATGGAAGTCGGGCTGCCGAAGCTGAAGCCGTCATTGACATTCGCTACGGGTGCGTAGACGCCACCCTGGGTAATGGAGTTGCTGCCGCCGCGCACAGCAGACAAGGCGTCACGGTCGAGGTCTTTGCTCATTTCCAGGTCTTTGATCATCATGGTCAGTGTCTCCTAAAGTCAGTTAAAAGTCTTACAAGTAACGGTGTCCTGGTGGGCATCGTATGAACTTTCAAAGGTTCATGTCTTCCGTTACTGCAGCGACCGTGCCAGGATGATTGAGCCTGGATTGGAAATTTCGCAAGCTGTTGTCACTAGTTGCTTTATTTTTATATTTTTCCGAATCGCTCGACTTTTACCGTGCCGGGGATGATCTTGGTGGTTTGTTGGCAGCCAACAGCGATTCAATAAAGTTTGTGGTGAGGCAACAATTCCGGTTCCGGCACCACTGTAAGCCTTTGCTTCAAGTTGGCAGGGTTTGCGTAATTGTTTTGTGGTGGGAGGGTCGACCGGACAGCGCTGCAGGGCGCGTGGTGACACCGTGACTGAATGACTTTCAGCCTGACGTTAAAAATCATGCGAACCCGCCGGGAACAGAAGCGGCACGGCGTGTGGTGAACTCGATTCCGTTGCCAGCGGGTAATCTGACAGTAATGGATTCGCGCGAGGTACGGCTTGGGTGATAACTAAAACTAAGCTGTTATATGTGGCGTCCCGGAGAGGATTCGAACCTCCGACCTAGCGCTTAGGAGGCGCTTGCTCTATCCAGCTGAGCTACCGGGACCCTGTTTCAGCGCAGGCACATACTAACAAAGCAATTACGCAGCAGCCAGTGAACTTTTATCAACAGCACAAATTTATTCATCTTATTTAGCGAGTTAAGTGTTCTGTTGCTGTTATGAACGAATCCATTGTACGCCACTTATCAGGTAGGCTATATTCATTGTTATGAAACCGCCGCGTGTCACCCTGTCGCTTCTCGATGCATCAGAGCCGCTCCGCATGCGCGCGCCGACTGTCGACGAGGATGGCAAGACAGTCACTGATTTCATGGTGATATTTCCGGGTTTGCGTAAGGAGCCGCAGATCCAGATTCAGAGAACGACCCGGGAGATTCATCGTATACTGGCGCGCTTCAGCGATACTGTCGTTTTTGCTGAACTCAATCTGGCGCTGAATCTGTTATGGGTTTCCACCAAACCGATTAACGGCAAGCGCTTCGAGATTGCCGATGCGATCAGATCCAGTGTTCCGAGCGCACGACTGGTGTCACATTTCTAGTACACACTGCCATTACACTTGCTCCATTCAGGGCATCCCTGCGAGGTGAGTGCAAGGCAGGATCCGCAGCGTATGGCGGGCCGCTTTTTTAAGCGATACGGAGCTTTAACATGATCACTTATTTATACTGGGCGCTGATAATCGGCCTGGTCATCGCAGCAGTGCTGGTTATCGGCATTAAGATGAACAACCGGATGGTGGCGCTCATTAGCGCCGCTGTGATACTGACTTCTGGCTGGGCGGCCTATTATTTCCACTTTCAGCAGGTCTTTGTAAAACGCTGGGGTGGTGTCATGACCATCAGCGTGCCCGCCGGACAGTATCATATGGGGGCTACATGGAAGGATGAGAATCTGTGGATTGAGAATTACGATCCCAAATCCAATAGCTGTCATTTCAGCGAGTATTCCAAAGGGAATCTGCTGCAGGGCAGAGTCACCATTAAAAACTGCAATCCTCTGATGCCTCAATAAAACAAACCCCACTGATATGTTCCAGATCAGAGGTTTCCCCCCCCCTCCCGCCTGACGAGACGTTGCGCAGGATTACAACGGTCTCCGATGCATGGACTCTTTAAAAGCTGCACACACCCACTACAGCAAAGCACTGGTCGCAGGGAGGTTCAAACCCGCTGCAGCGGATGTGCGAAACTCAGTAAGGCCCCGTCTTAACAGGGCGTCAATCAATGTCACTATGGCCTAGGTGAGGTTGAGTTTAATCTGATCCACTACGTCCGCGCAGGCATCGGCACAGGCCTTACATTCGATATGTTCATCGTGTTTTCTGCACTCCTTCTCACAGTCTTCGCAAACCTTTGTACACACACCGGCAAACGCCTTGGTATATTCGGAGTTTGCCGCAAGTAGATACGAAAACGCATCGCAGACGGCCTGCATTTCGTGTACCTTGCTGGCACAGTCTGCCAGTTTCAGGTCCCCTTCCTGGAAGGAGACCAGGCAGTGTGCTATGCAGCGTTGGCCTTTATCCAGGCAGATATTGGTTGCACTCAACAAATCAGGAAGTTGCGCGGTGTGCTTGCTGTGATCATGGCCCGGGGCGGCGGAGACGGCCGCTCCTGCATAGGCCGCAGTGGCCGCAGCACCTAATCCCAGCAGTATTTCACGACGGCTGATACCTGGTGCAGACTGTACGGGTTCCTCTGATAAGGTCTTCGAATCTTGCATGGCTATATATCCCTCAGTGGTTGGAACGTAAAATACATCTCTTTACATGTTGTTACCCGCCGGAAACTATGACATTTTATCTCCGTGACTACAAACCGGAACGTCAGTTCGTCAGGCTGTTTTGTGCATTCTGGTCGAGTTTCAGCGTCGCGTAATCACCCATTGCTGTCTGGATATCCTGAAGCGAGGGGTAATCGGTGAAGGCCGGTTCCTTGAAAGCTCCTCCACACACGAAGTAGGTCACCTGTGGTTGCCGCTCGGAATGGAGGGCCATAAAGTAACTGTACATCAGCCGGCTCTCACCGTTACCGCCGCCACCGCCACCACCGGCGATATGGCTCGCACCGGCGGCGGCCAAACGGACAGGCTCATTGCTGACAACTTCATCAAGTGTGCCAAAGACTTTGTCAATGGTGAAGCGGTCGGCCTGAACCATTTGAGTCTGTTCGAGGATATTCCGCACCCGCAACTGACAGTGGGGATGGTATTCGTTGATTCCAGACAACAAGCGTCCATCCTGGAAGAAAATCCTTGTGCGGTGGGCCGGGATGGCGACATCCCGGTGCAGTTCGAGGACTCCACGCTGGATGGGCAGAAAGGACCGGGTCGATGTGTCTTTTATAGTGAGGGGACCGCAGGCAGACAGCCAGTGGCAGCTGAATATCAGTATGATGAGAAACCATCGCCGGGGTACCATGAACTCTCTCCCAGTGGCTACTGTCGACCGGATCATCACTTGTTTACTGTTATCGAGTGTTATAGCCCGGCCGTGAGTAGTCTCTGTAGCTCGTACCCGGCACTCTGGGGAAGGCGTTGGAGTTGCCGCCAGACCGCTGTTCGATCCGATAACGGGGCGGAGACTGATTTCTATAACTCGTGCCCGGTACGGCGGGGGCGGGGTTAGGGTCAGCTTGAGCGTTATTACCGGTACCGGTGCCAGGTGTGCCGGGGTCCAGCTGGTCGGCATCCGCCATTGAGCTTGCTGAAACAGCGATCAGAAGTGCTGCCATTGCTGTGAACAGCTGTGATTTCATGAAAACACCTCCAGAGTGCATTTTTCGCAGCAGGCAGCTTACCTGCAAGGCGGCGTGTGCACGACTATAATTCTAGCACCATCCTGAGGGAAAGCTGCATCAATCAGGCGGTCTGCCGCCGTTGCGTTTGTGGAAATCCTTGCCACCGAACACGACTTCAATCTGAAAGGTGATGCCGGCTTTGGGCTCGAAGTCTTCGTCATTACGCAGCGCGATCTGAGGATTGATTTCGTAGAACAGCCACTTGCGCTTGAGATTGCGACGGTAGCGGAGTAACAGGACAGAGCTGTCAAGCCGGTGATTGGGGCTGGTTTTGAACAGTGTATTCCATTGATATTCTATAGCTTTCTTGCTGTGAAGTTGTTGGATAACAGTTGGCCTGATTTCATAGCGGTAACCATCGTCCTGCTCGCGCCACCTCCCTTCCACCGTATGACGGAAAAACAGTTTTTCATTCAGCAGGCGTTCGTAGTCGAAGCGAGTCGTGGCTTCCCAGCCCTTGCGGCTTAAGCGGCGAATCCGCTGTGTGAATCTCAGGTTCCAGGTGTCGAACTTGAAAGTTCGTCGGTAGCGTGGACCGATGAAGTATTCAATGCTGTCAAGTTTAATGCCGGCTGTAAGGCTCAGGTTTCGTTTCTTAGAGGTTTTTGCAAAGTACTGAACACCGGCGGCAGAGGTCTCTTCGCTGTTTTCAACGCGGTTGAACAGGGTGTCGGGTGTTTTATTGGTATCTTCCTCACTGGCTACAAATACCCGGAGTCTTTTTTTTGTCTTGGGAATGTCGATTGATAGACTGACCTTGGTTTTGTATTCAGGGCTCTCATCGTGTTCCAGGAAGACTGATTCGCCCAGCCGCAGTTTTGTGGTGGCATCTTCGGCGACAAAGCGCTCATCGTCAAAAAACGAGTCTATCCACCGGGCCGCGCTGTTGATGTTTTCCGAGATGGTTATCTGCGCCCGGTCGGTGATATCGTAATCGCCCGGCGTGTACGTGTCGGGCTCGGCAGCGGTTATCCATCCTGGAAATGGCGCAAATACGATTAACAGATACCGTCCGGTTTTCATACGAGTGAGTGGTGGTCACATCATCATTGCCCAAAGCCATAAACTAGACAGTCTTGTCGCCCAAGGCAACGTTTCTCTAGTCAGGGCAGGACTATCGTCTGAGTGTTATCGCACCAACAGCGGACATGCCGTTGTTCGGTTCTGCAATTATGACCCGGTCTCTGCCGTTCTCTTTTGCCTGATAAAGTGCCTGGTCCGCTTTTCTCATCAATTCGGCAGATGTCTCACCAAGCTCAGGATAGATCGAAAGCCCTACGGATATGGTGATTTCCCCCATGTCGCGTCCTTCATAGTGCAGATTCAGACGCTTGAGGGATTCGCTGATGTCGGTCGCTCTTTTTACGGCGATGTCGCGGCTGGCACCCGGCAGGCAAAGTACAAATTCTTCACCCCCAAAACGGCAGGCGATATCATATTTGCGGCTTTTTCTGCTCAGGATGTGGCCAAGTTCACGCAACACCATGTCTCCGGCATCATGACCAAAGGTGTCATTGATCCTTTTGAAATGATCGATATCGATCATCATGAAGGACACCGCGGGTGATTCGCTTCGAGCTGCACGGTGCAACTCGCGTTCGAAAGATTCTTCCATATAACGGCGATTGAAAAGCCCGGTGAGTGGATCGCGTATGGAGCGATTCTGCAACTCTTCCCTGGACCTGAGGCTTGCCAGCGCCATCGACACCTGTTTTGCAATGGTCTCTGAGAATTCCGGCCGCGGTGTAGTAGCGATGTCATTCTGCTGTCGGCTTTCAGCCGCGGTAACGGCTTTGCCTTGCAGGTGCAGCAGACCAAATGTTTCACCCTGTGCCGCGAGGGGCATGCAGAACGAGCGATCCGGTCTGTGTTCCGGCAAGTGACGGCAGAACAACGCGGATTCATCTTTTCTCGACTTATAGGGCAGGCCGCGCCGCACGGCAACGCAGTCTTCGGGCGCAAAAACCATCTCGGCCGGTGGTTGCGCTCCCCAGCTGCCGACCGACTGAAGATTGGCCCCGGAGTCGTCGACAATATACAGAGCCCCCGATAGTTCCGGCAGCAGCATAGGCATAAAACGAGTGACAACTTCGTAGGCTTCGCTGACGTTGTGGCAGGAATAGAGTAAATCGGCCAGTTCGCCGAGCAGGGTGATCTCCTTGGTGCGCTGCGCCATTTCAGCGATAGTGAGGTTTAGCCTGCGGGTAGCCTCCCGGCGTTCTGACACGTCGCGCACAATCGCGACGAAACGCGGAGATTCCCCCGGCGGATTGATGTATTGCAGGAAAATCTCTACCGGTATTCTTGTGCCGTTTTTATGCTGATGGACGGTTTCGAAACCCAGAGACGGCTGTTTTCCGAGGATCAGTGGATTGATCATGTCTCTGAACGCCTGTTCAGAAATCTCCGGCTTGATGTCAAACGGCGTCATATTCATGAGTTCGTTTTCGGTGTAGCCGACCTGTTCCAAGGCGCCCTGATTAACGTAGAAGAACTTCAGGGAGGCGGGTTCGAACATGAATACACAGTCCATGGTCTGATCAAGCGTGGTCTTGAACTGACTGAGGACTTTCTCGGATCGGCTTCGTGACATTTCATTCCCGATCCATTGAGCCAATAGCTGAATAAGCGATAATTCGTTAGTCGAAAAAGGCTGTTCGTGAACTTCCGGTGAAGAATAATTAAGCGTGCCGTAACGTTTGCCATCGACGATGATTGGTGCGCCGATGTACGATTCAAGTTTGAAGTTCTGATAACAGGGATGATTGCAGATTTCGCTGTGTCCAGCGTTTTCAAATGCCTTGGCGCCATTAGCGGCGTAGGTATGGACACAATAGGTTTCACGGAAACTGAACGTGGTGCCCGCAAGGGGCGTTTCCACGGTTCCCTTGATATGCTTTATGGTATAGGTGTCGTTCTCGATATGGCTGACGATGGCCATCGACAACTGAAAAGTTTCCAGTCCCAGATCCAGCAACTGATGAATCTTTTCCTCAAATGATGTTGCCGGATCGGCGGCTACCTCGTTCAGGCGTGTCAGCGCCTGTGATTCTTTCAGCAATTCGTTTTCAGCATGCTTGCGATCGCTGATGTCCTTTATCAGGCCGGTGAATATTTTTTCGTCACCAATGGACATTTCGCTGACTGACAGTTCAATCGGGAATGTTGAATTATCCCGGCGGCGTGCAACCAGTTCGCGGGCGATCCCGAGTACATGGGTTTTGCCGTTCTCGAGGTATTGTTTCAGATAGCCATCGTGTTCGCTGTGGTAGGGTTCAGGCATCAACATCGAGACGTTGTTTCCCAGCATTTCATCGATAGAATAGCCGAACATGGTTTCCGTTGCCGGATTCGCTGATTCGATGATGCCCCGTTCGTCTATGGTTATCAGTGAATCGACAACAGACTCGAGAATGGTTCGTTGCCTGATTTCACTTTCCAGCTGATTCTGGATCGCGTGTTCCAGGTCGATGGTGCGTTGTCGGACGCGTTCTTCGAGTTTCTCGTTGAGTTCCTTGATTTCCTTTTCCGTTCGCCGCCGCTCGCTGATATCGGCATGAGTGCCGACCAGTCGTGTTGCCTCATTGGCTTTGTTTCTAACGGCGAAAGCGCGTGACAGGATATCGATCCAGTGTCCGTCCTTGTGGCGCATACGGAATTCAACTTCGTATCTGTCACGTCTGCCGCTGATAAAGTCTTCCAGTAATGGCGACAGTTCTTCCAGGTCCAGCGGGTGCACTAGTTTCCGCCAGGTTTCCGGACGGTTCTCCAGTTCGGATTCTGTGTAACCCAGCATTGACAGCCAGCGTGGAGAGAAGAATATTTCATTACTGTCGAGTTTCCAGTCCCACAGGCCGTCATTCGCTCCCTGCATCGCCAGCGAAAACCGTTCTTCACTTTCTTTCAGGGATACTTCGCGTGCTGTGATCGAGTTGACCATTGTATTAAAAGTGTCGGTCAGCTCCGCCACCTCATCATCGCCGTCTGCTATGATATTTTCCTTGCCGTTGCCGTCACGGATCGCCTTGACCATGTTGCTCAATGTCGTGATGGGAGCTGTCACCTTTTTTGACAGCAGCCATGACACCGGAGCGACCATAAGCAGCGCCAGGCCCAGTATCGCGGCGAACATCGACTGTAGCTCGGTGACCGGTGCGATCATCTGTTTCTTGGGAACCACCAGGCCAACAGAGTAATTTGCGGCTTCAACCGGAGCATATATCAGATAGTTTTCCTCTCCGCTCTGTGGATCGGTAAACAGTGCGTGACCTCTTTCACCAGCGATCATCCTGCGGCCTGCCGCGGCAAGTTCCGCCACCGGTTCCTCGGTTATTTTTCTGACGGACGTGACTTTCTCTCCAATCTCGTTGAGTAGCGGTTGATCCTGATCGTCCTTTATCAGGTTCACTACATAAGATGGGTCCCAGTGGTACCAGTAGATGCCGTTTGAGGTGATCAGGAAAAATCGCGATTCCCAGTTGCGGTGTTTTATGATGTCGTCGAAGATAGCCTGGATCTGTTTTTCAAAGTTGCTCCAGGGTAGGGCGCCACCGATCACACCCACTATGCCGTTGTCGTCAGAATGTATGCTGGCGGCAACGACAATTTGCTTGGCACCGGTGGTATAGGAAATCATGGGGTTGGAAACGTAGACCCGTTGCTGGTTTTGAGGGTTGTCGCCAACAGTGATTTTCCAGTAGTCGCGTTTGATGATGGTTTTGGGTATTGCATCGGGATCGGTATCGTCAAAGGTGCGCAGGCCGCCTAAGGATGGATTGCCGCCGGCCGTATTAAAGAAGTTACCGTCTGCGGTACCGAGGATGAATTCCTCGTAGGTGCCTCCATGCCGGGTCAACTCGTCAATCAGGAGGGGGCGGATGGACGGGAAGTCCATGCTTTTGATTAACGGGGAATGCGCATAGGCGTTGATTTCCGATTTGCGCGCACTGAAGAATCCGGACAGATCGTTTGCGCCAGCTTCCAGATAACCCTGGACGATATCAATGGTCAGCGCGTGAGTTTGATTGCTGCTCTGCCATAGCGCCACGGACATCGCCAGCACCAGCGGAACACTGGCGACCAGCAGCATGTAGCTTACGAATTTTGGTCGGAGCTTCATATCACGGAGACTTCCCTATACTCCACCGAACCTATCGGCCTTCCGGCGGGTTTTATTTAGGTTCCCGTGTTAAATTCCTGGTAATCGGGGGAGGGACTGTGTTTTTCCGCACTCGGCCTTGTTGTCAGTCCGCTGGCGATGGCTGACGAACCAGATTGGTGAAATGTCCCGTGCCTGCATCTCCGCTCAAGGATTAGTACCACGCAATGAAAGGTTTCTACCATGCTGCCTGGCCCGGTATCGCGGAAAAGATTCCTTAGACAAGCCAGCAGGCAACTAACGCCAGCCAACTGAGGGCGAGTAGTACCCAGGGAAACCAGTGCTGTTTATGAATTATTCTCTCCTGTATCTCAGTCTCGCGTACTGCAGATGACGCGAGCTGCTGGTCGACCTTCTTGAGCTTCCTGTCTAACTCTCTGGTCCTGGTGCTTTGCCGTTTTTTATATTGCTCGATACCTTTTTGAATTCCCTGCGCGATTAGCTTTGTCTGTTCTTTGGTCTGTCCGGGACGTTGTGTACCGCGTGCAATCCGCATGGCTTCTTCCTGGCTCGCTTCAGATTGTGGGTGCTTTTTCGAATATCTGGCCATGTGTTTTTCCTGCTTTCACCTGTCTAATAACAATTCAGTCTTCGCGTTGCTTCACTGCGCTCAATTCGCTAACCTCACAGCTCAGCCTGTCTGTTGTGGATCGGCATCAGACGCTGGCCCAGCCGATTCTTGGTAAGTTGACAGATTAATGCGAACTCCGCGCCAAAGACAATGTGCGCATTGATAATCAGGTGCCGACGAAAAATTGGCGCCGGCCGGGGTGGAAAGCGCAATGCGCGTTAAACTCTGCCCTGCCCGCCGAGTTGATCTGCGGGAGCAGGGGATATCGCCGGGTGTCGGGATTCTGCGTGACTTTGCCCGACAAGAAAAGGGGACGGGGCTCGCAGGGAAATCGCTGGAGAGGTCTTGTGTCAGACACTGATAACCCGATTGTCGAGCCAGCGGGATCTGCCCTGGTGGCTGCGCATGTGGTCTATGGTTTGCATTCCTTTGCCATCGTGCTGGGTATCGTGGGTTCGGCAACCGTGATCGGTGGTTTCCTGGGCAGCCTGCCGTCGATTATTGCCGTCATACTCAGTTATGTTAAACGCGGCGATGCGACTGGCAGCTGGGCGGAATCACACTTCCGCTGGCAGATCCGCACCTTCTGGTTTGCGCTGTTGTGGTTGGTTATTGCGGTGCTGCTGATTGTGACGCTGCTGGGCGCACCGCTCGGTTTTGCCATGCTGATAACCGTCACTGTCTGGCTTATCTACCGTATTGCGCGTGGCTGGATAAGGCTGCTCGGCAAGCAGCCCATGTATGTTTAAGGCCGCAAGGAGTTCCTACGCTGTTTAGTGGCCAGGTTAATAATATCGCTGAGCGTAAGCTTTCCTGCTGATGCAGGAGCTTTCGCGGGTTTCGAAAACTGCGGTGCCTGGTTTTCTTAGTCGCTGGTCAGGGCCTCCCTCCGCAGCCGGCACCGCGTTACAATAAGCACATTGGTATTTGGAATGTGAAGGTAAGTCCCGATGGCGAAATCATTTGGTGATCAGCTTCTTAAGGCAGGGCTGGTGAGCAGGGACCAGCTCAACAAGGCGAAGAAGTCCAAGCACAAGCAGCAGAAACAGAAGAAAAAGCAGGCCGGCGAAGTCGTTAACGAGGCTAGCAAGTCAGCCCGGCGGTTAGCGGAAGAGAAGGTGGCTCGCGATCGTGAACTCAATTGTCAGCGAAAGAAAATGCTCGAGCGCAAAGCGGTTCAGGCGCAGATCCGTCAACTGGTCGAAATGAATCGCCTGCCGCGGGACGACGGCGAGACAGGCTATAACTTTCAGGATGGCAAGCTCATCAGGAAAATCTTTGTCACACAGGCAGTCCGCGACAAACTGGGGCGCGGACTGCTAAGCATCGTCAGGCTGGATGACGGGTACGAGGTGATTCCGTCCGTTGTGGCAGAGAAAATAAAGCTGCGCGATGAATCCTGTGTCATCAGCGGCGCAGCGACTCAGGCAGAGAATGGAGACGAAGATCTCTACGCGGATTACAAGGTTCCCGATGATTTGATGTGGTAGCTGGTTTTCTTCAGCCGGAACCTGATCATCGTGTGCGCCATGTCCGGTGTGTTGGCGGAAAGATGCCGGTAAAGCGTTCGAGAGAATATGAATATTATACAGGCTCTTAATCTGGCTTGCCCGATTGACGGAGACAGTCTTGAGTGCCGGGAGAAACAGTTCGTTTGCAGGAACGGACATGTATTTGATATCGCCCGACAGGGCTATGTCAATTTGTTGCCCGTGCAATACAAGCGCTCGAAGCACCCTGGCGACAGTAAAGCGATGGTCTCGGCCAGGGCGGAATATCTGAATGCAGGTCACTATGAGCCTGTAGCCCGTAAGCTGGCTGAAACTGCGTTTGCGCAGATTGATGCGGACAAAGAAACCTCATTCATGGATGCAGGGTGTGGTGAGGGATATTATTTCGATTATCTTTTCAATTATCTCAAGGGTATAAATGCCTGTAATGATGTTTCCTTTGTCGGCCTGGATATATCGAAAGCGGCAATAGCGGCAGCCGCAAAAAGAAACAGACAGATAACCTGGGTGGTCGGTACAAACAGGCGGCCACCGCTTATCTCCGCGAGTGTTGACATTGTTTTATGTGTATTTGGATTTCAGAGTTTCCAAGGGTTCCATAAAATATTAAAAGCGGGTGGCAGGGTTATTCTCGTTGAGCCCGGTCCCCAGCATTTAAAGGAATTGAGGGAAATCATCTATACAGATGTCAGAAAAAGTGTTCCACCGGACTTCTCTGACCTTGAAGGAGAGGGGTTTTCTCTGTTGGACCGACAGTCGCTTCAGTACACGACAGGGCTGATCGATTGCGGCCAGATTAAAAATCTGCTGATGATGACACCGCATTTCTACAGAGCTGGCAGACAGGGCAGGGAAGCGGCCGCTCAAGTGACAAAGCTGGATGTAACCGTCGATGTCGTATTGAGGATATTGGAGAGAGAATAGACTTGTATCTCTTAAAGCAGTAAATCATCTTCAATACGATGCCAGGTACTGGCGGAATCAATAAGTGAACGGGCGGTGAGTGCCGGCACACCATAGACTTCAGTATTGACATCGAAATCCTGTTTGATTTTATGCAGTAAGAGATCGAAATCGCCATCACCGGACAGCAATACAACAGTGTCAACGGCTTTTGCCGTTTCCAGAACATCAATGGTGATACCTACATCCCAATCACCTTTCGCAGAGCCGTCGCTACGCTGAATATAGGGTTTGAGCTTTACGCTGAAGCCGATGTGTTTCAGGGCATCCTGAAACCTGAGTTGTTTGTCGTTGCCACGATCAATGGCGTAAGCGGTTGCAGAGATGATTTCTCCTTCAGTGCTTAGCCGTTGCCAGAGTTTCCGGTAGTTGAATTGGCGGCCGTAGGCTTGCCGGGTGGTGTAGTAAATATTCTGTACGTCGGCAAAAACGGCGATCTTTTTCACAATTCTGCCACTGTATCCAGTACAAATGGCGGCAGCGGGCAGTGCAGAATGATGCAAACGGCCCGCAACAGCTCGGCTTCACTCGCGGTTATCCTGCCGTCGTGGGATATGGTTACTGTCAGTGCCTTGACGAGTTCTTCCTTGATCATGGGCGGCAAGCTGTCCAGTATATCCAGTGCCTGATCCATTCGCAGGGTCCACTCCTGCGGGGGATCATAGCTTGGCCACTCTACCGAACTCGGCAGCAGTGCCAGCATGCCGATCTGGTAAGCGTCACGTGCAGCGTCGTGGTCTTCGCGGTGGCCAAGACGTGCAACAACCGAAAATAGCGTATGCAGCTCGCTAACACTGGATGCCAGTCGGGTCCTCAGCTTTGTGGTGACCCGTTGCGGACGTTGAGCATCTTTCAGCAGCGACCACAAGGCACGCGACAGCAGGTACTCGAAGGTATCCACGTGGCCGTCAGTTTCGATCAGCGTATTGATCAGATCCACCAGTGTATCGATCTGCTCGCGCGGGCGTTGTTTGAGTGCCGGAAAAGCCAGTTCCATGAGCGGCAGCCGGAACTGCGGGCCCAGTTCAATCAAGGTCGCATGGATTTGTTCGATGAGCGACAGGCGTTCGGGGGCAAATGATGCAGAAATCTGCTTTAGCTGCCGCTGACGAATCGTCTTGTCCGGGTCAAGTAGCAGCGCCAGCATCAGAAGCGGGGCGCCGCCGGCCGAGCGGGTTGCCCGGTAGATTTGAGGCGGAATCAGGCGACGCAGTTCCGCCGCGTGCTGTATGTGTGTGTCCCTCGGGTTGCCGATCGAGTCGCTGACGGCTCCGGGAGTCAGAATGAGCGCGGCCTGCATGAGCCGATTGAGTCGGGCTTGCGCGTCGCTCTCTTCTTTCGCCCCGTCCTGATTCTCTGAGGCCCGTTCACGATCGGCAACCTGCTTCACCGCATCACGCAGGTAGAACTCGGCGTCGAAATCCGCTTCCAATGCGCTGATGCGCTGTTCAATGGGCGGGTGGGTGGCATACAGGTTCAAATAGGAGCGCAGGCCGTTGGCGAACAGCATATGGCTGACTTCCTCGCCGTCGGAATCCACGATAATGGAGGATGCGCCGTAACCGATCTTTTTCAGTGCGCCAGCGATTCCATCGGTCTGGCGGGTGAACTGTACCGCTGATGCGTCGGCCAGATATTCGCGCTGGCGTGAAACACCTGCTTTGATCAGGCGTGCGCAGAACAGCCCAAGATAGCCGATTACCGCCAGCGCCAGACCGATAAGCATAACCGCCGCTATACCGCCGCCATTGTCCTTCGAGCGGCTGGAGCGAAAGCGCGTCTGGCGCATGTTGCGCAGGATGGTCCTGCCAATGATGCTGATGACCAGTATGCCGAATAGCATGCCCATCAGGCGCATGTTCAGACGCATGTCACCGTTAAGAATATGGCTGAATTCGTGGGCGATAACACCCTGCAATTCGTTGCGACTGAATGTTTCCAGGCTTCCGCGTGTGACGGCGATCGCGGCGTCGCTGGGTGTGAAGCCAGCGGCAAAGGCGTTGAGCCCCTGCTCCTGTTCAAGAACATATATCTCGGGTACCGGCACACCGGAGGCGATTGCCATTTCTTCCACCACATTGTGCAGTCGTCGGCGTAACGGGTCCTGGGTGTCGGCTGCCACCTGGGTGCCGCCGAGACTACGCGCAACCTTGCCGCCACCGGCGCTGAGACCGGCGATGCGAAACAGGCTGGCCAATCCGATCAATCCAGCCGTCCCCAGGCTGGTCAGTGTGAGCAGACCGATATTTTCACCGGCCCGCGGCAGAACCGCTGCAGCTGTCTGCCCGTTGTTGGCGTCCAGGTTGGCAACCAGTGTCAATACCACCATATCCACGGCTGCAACGATAGCGATCACAGCCAGCAGAAACAGAAATATCAGCAAACGCGTCTGCCGCCGGGCTTTGTCCTGCTGCGCGAAGAAATCCACGTTCGTGCCTGAATCAGAATGAAACTTTCGGAACTTCGCGCTTTTGCGGTGCTTCTATTTCAAGAAATTCGGCGGCCTGGAAACTGAAACTGTTGGCGACGATGGAGCCTGGAAAATTCTCGCGGGCATTATTGTAGTTCATGACGGCGTCGTTAAAGGCCTGGCGCGCAAAGGCCACCTTGTTTTCGGTGGTGGCCAGTTCTTCCTGAAACTGCATCATGTTCTGGTTGGCCTTGAGATCCGGGTAGGCTTCGGCGAGTGCGAACAAGCGCCCGAGCGCACCATTCAGGGTGCCTTCGGCAGCCGCCAGCTGTTTGATTGCTTCGCCATCGGATGGGTCGGCCGCGGCGTTCTGCAGACCGGACACGGCAGCGTTTCTTGCCTGGATCACTTCCTGCAGCGTCTCGCGTTCATGAGCCATGTAACCTTTTACGGCTTCCACAAGGTTGGGTATGAGGTCATGACGTCGTGTGAGCTGAACATCGATCTGGGCAAACCCGTTCCTGACCCGGTTGCGCTGAGTAACCAGATTGTTATAGAGCGTAATGCCATACAGAAGAATCGCTGCGGCAATACCCAGTAATACCAGTAGTGCTGTCATTGAGGCACGTCCTCCCGGGGTTGCTTCGTTGTCATTGCACGCTGCACGGGGCAGCGCGCCGGTTACTGCCAGTGTTCGCAAACCTGACTCCGGGTGCGCCACCCGCAGCCCGATTTCACCATCATGCCTGTCAGCGTGATGCCTTGATTTTCTGCTGTTCCACGTCCTGACTGCGCAGGTAATCTTCATAAGTGCCGTGGAAATCGACGATGCCGCCTGGTGACAACTCAATAATGCGTGTCGCCAGGGACGACACGAACTCACGGTCATGGCTGACGAAAATCAAGGTGCCGGAATAATTTTCCAGCGCCAGATTCAGTGATTCTATGGATTCCATATCCAGATGGTTCGTGGGCTCGTCCATTAACATGATATTAGGACGTTGCAGCATCAGTTTTCCGAATAACATACGGCCCTGTTCGCCACCGGAGATCACGTTGACGGGCTTTTTAATGTCGTCCTGGGAGAACAACAGGCGACCCAGTGTGCCACGAATGACCTGTTCGTCATCGCCTGCTTTTCCCCATTGACTCATCCAGCTGAACAGGGTCCGGTCTTCCTCGAAATCGCCGGCATGATCCTGTGCATAATAGCCAATGTCCGCATTTTCAGACCACTTTACGCTGCCGGCAGATGGTGCCAATTCACCGAACAGGCACTTCAACAAGGTGGATTTACCAATACCGTTTGGACCAATCACGGCAATACGTTCGCCTACTTCAACCATGAGGCTGAGGTCAGTAAACAAGTCTTCATCAAACCCCTTACCCAGGCCTTCCAGTTCGAGCGCCAGACGATGCAGTTTTTTGTCCTGTTCAAAACGGATATAAGGGTTTTGACGGCTGGATGGTTTTACTTCTTCCAGTTTGATTTTGTCAATTTGCCGGGCGCGTGAAGTTGCCTGTTTTGATTTTGAGGCATTTGCCGAGAAACGACTGACGAAGGCTTTGAGCTCGGCAATCTGAGCTTTTTTCCTGGCATTGTCCGCCAGTAAGCGTTCACTCGCCTGCGTTGCGGCGGTCATGTATTCGTCGTAGGAACCGGGATAAACGCGTATTTCACCGTAATCCAGATCTGCCATGTGGGTGCAGACACTGTTGAGAAAATGGCGATCGTGGGAAATGATGATCATGGTGCAGTTGCGTTCGTTCAGCACACCTTCCAGCCAGCGAATGGTATTGATGTCGAGGTTGTTGGTGGGTTCGTCCAGCAACATGATATCCGGTTCCGAGAACAAGACCTGGGCCAGTAACACCCGTAATTTCCAGCCGGGCGCCACTTCGCTCATGGGGCTGTAATGTTGTTCAATGGGGATGCCCACTCCCAGTAATAATTCGCCGGCGCGGGCCTCTGCAGTGTAGCCATCCATCTCGGCAAATTCACATTCGAGCTCGGCGGCGCGGATACCGTCTTCTTCACTCATCGCCGGGTTTGCGTAAATCGCATCTCGCTCCGACTTGACTGCCCACAGTTCCTCATGGCCCATGATCACGGTGTCTATCACGCCACATTCTTCGTAAGCAAACTGATCCTGTCTCAATTTACCGATACGTTCGTGCGGGTCTTTTGAGACGTTGCCGGCGGAGGCTTCGAGATCGCCCCCCAGTATTTTAATAAAGGTTGATTTTCCACAACCATTGGCGCCGATCAGGCCATAGCGATTGCCATCGCCAAACTTGACAGAGACGTTTTCAAAGAGTGGCCTGGAGCCAAATTGCATGGTTATATTTGCGGTTGTCAGCAATGTCTTATCCTGAGTAGATAGAGGTGACCGGTGTCAGTAAAGAATTCAGCCGTGTTTCCTTGCTGACGTGTGCTATAGCTTGCCGCCCAGTACACAGAGTTTGTGGCTGTCCGGCGGGGAACTGCTTGTGTTTTGAGGCCAATCGGGGAGGATTACCGTTATCTAAACAGGTGCTGACCGAAGAGCATCAGAGCTTGGCAGTGTATTCTATATGAAATTACGAAGAAAGGGGACATCCGGCCCGTTCGCCTGACATATGAGCCTAAACAGATTGAAGTCGGGCGGGTCTGCTAAGTAAAGGAGCGTTCCGATCAGCTGGAATGGCTGTTTGGCGGGGTACACTAGGTGCTCGAATACAATGCGAACTACTCGCCACAGGTCGAGACGTTTATGACACCCTGGATTTTACTCGACAGCGCACAGGTGCCCGGCAATGGCGGGGAGCTTTGCCTTTACCGGCGCAACGATGAATTCTCTATCAAAATTGTGGGCCGCGGCGAGCTGATGAACAGCCGTGTCCATGGGTCTGAAGATGCACTGGCCGAGCATGCCTGTGCCAGGCTGTCTGGCCGCTTGAAGCCAAGACTGCTCGTCGGTGGGTTGGGCATGGGATTTACCCTGGCTGCGGCGCTCCGGCACGCGGGTGCCCAGGCGCAGGTGGTGGTGGCTGAACTGGTGCCGGCGGTGGTGAGCTGGAACAGGGGGCCGCTTGGGGAGCATAGTGGTTATCCGCTCCAGGATCCGCGGGTGAGTGTTTACGAAGGGGATGTCGCCCGCATTCTGGTGGCCGAACAGCAGGCTTACGATGCTGTCTTGCTGGATGTGGATAATGGCCCGGAGGGGCTTACCCGCAAGGAGAACGATTGGCTCTATAGTGTGAACGGCTTGAGCGCCGTATATATGGCGCTGCGCCCACAGGGTGTGTTGGCTGTGTGGTCGGCCGGACCGGATCAGGGTTTTATGCAACGGCTTCGCAAGGTGGGCTTCCAGGTGGATGAGGTGCGTGTCCGTGCGCACGGTTCGAAGGGTGCGCGGCACATTATCTGGTGCGCCAGACGTTGATTTCAGTCGGGGTCATGGCGTATTTGCCCAGCGCGACTGATGGCTGACCACAGAGCTCGCCTGGTCCTGTTCAGCCCTGATTCAGGGACATTTTTATATGCTGACAGTTAATCATGGGAGGAACACCGCAGGATACTGCTACATTTAATCATAACCATACAAAACAAGAGGAAGCACAATGAAACGTATTACAACTGCCATAGCGATCGGGATGACCGTGCTGACCTCTTGCAGTACCGTGCCCTCCGGCCCGGCCCTACCGGGTTACGTTGATACTGCGGAAGTCGTCCAGGCGGAACCCCTGTACGAACCGGTTCGAGTCGCACATCCTGTCAGCGAATGCTGGATAGAAAGGGTGACTTATGCCAGCCCGGGCCACAATGCCTACGCGCGGCCTGTTGCCGGAGGTGTCATCGGCGGTGTGCTCGGCAACCGTCTTGCCAGCGGGCGGGGGAGAACAGCAATGACTGTGGCGGGCACCCTGCTGGGAGCTTCCATTGGACAGCACCTCGGGTCTGCATCGTACAGGCCACCCACCACTGCGGATGTGAGACGTTGTGCAACCGTGAACCGCTATGAGCAACGCCAACAACTGGTTGGCTATCGTGTAGACTACCGCTATGAGGGACAGACTTTCAGCACGCGCACCCCTAAACATCCTGGCAGATTTATCCGTGTGCGTGTTAACGTGGATCCGGTTGACGGTAGCTGAAACGGTGTATGCACCAGTATGATGGTTGATAGGCGGCTGGTTATCGGTGCTTGGACAATTTTACTGCTGGCGCGGCCACCTGTGGCGGCTGGTTTCGATATTCGGGAGCTCACCAACCAGTTCGCGCATCCGTCGCACTCGGAAAAGCGGGGAATCAGCCTGGACGAGGCGGTATCCCGCGCACGAGGAAAATCGGATGACAAGGTGCTATCCGCAGAAACCGTCCGCGTCGACGGCCGGCGTGTTCACCGCATCAAGATCCTCACCAGTCAAGGCCGTGTCAAACATGTGCAGATTGACGCCGATACCGGGCGCCCTGCAGCGCGCAGGCGCTGACTATGCATATCCTGATCGTCGAAGATGAGTTGCGCCTGCGGGAACACTTGCGGGATCGTCTGCGTCAAAACGGCTATGTGGTTGAGGTCGCTGCCGATGGCGAAGAGGGCCTGTACTACGGAGAGGAATTTCCCCTCGACCTGGCGGTGATCGATATCGGCTTGCCAAAAATATCCGGCATCGAATTGATCCGCCGTTTTCGCTCGAACGGCAGGCACTTCCCGATCCTGATTCTCACAGCCAGGCGCAACTGGCAGGACAAGGTGGAAGGCCTGGAAACCGGTGCCGATGACTACCTGGTCAAGCCGTTTCGTTTCGAAGAACTTCAGGCGCGTTTGAATGCCCTGCTGCGTCGCGCATCCGGCTGGTCGAAACCGGTTATTGATTGCGGACCGGTCTCACTGGATACTGGTAAACAGACCATCACGGTTGCCGGCAAGGCGGTGGAACTGACTGCCTTTGAATACAGAGTCCTCGAGTACCTG
>Ga0193947_1000067_pt1 | contig 19909 bp, 19 predicted proteins | sample FRT_01_MG_FD_161267 | JGI IMG/M metagenome (GOLD analysis project Ga0193947, IMG submission 161267) | Sediment microbial communities from the Broadkill River, Lewes, Delaware, United States - FRT_0-1_MG | ecosystem: Environmental > Aquatic > Freshwater > River > Sediment | place: USA: Delaware... | reverse complement strand
GCCCGCAGCGACCAGAGGTGCCATATAGAGGACCGTATTGGTCTCCAGATCAAGCCACAATTCGATGCGATGATGCAGGGCGACGAGACCGATGGTACCGCAGATCAGCAGTAAGCCGCGCTTGAACGGTACAGTGACGGTGGGGCCCAGGGGGAGTGCGTGCCCCCTGCGCTGTGCCATGCGCTCACCGAGCAGGCTAATATCCTTGCGATACCAGACCATTAACAGCGCCACGGTAACGGTGAGCGACAACAACATCACCGGGAAGGACCAGATCATGAAGTCCTCGAAGGTCAGGCCGGCACGGCTGCCGATGAGAATCCCGACCGGGTTTCCCAGCATGGTCCCCGCACTGCCGACGTTGGTGGCCATTACGCAGATAATGAGGAACGGAATGGGCCGCACCTTGAGGACGTCACATACCTGAAATACCAGCGCCGCCATGAACAGGATGCTGGTCACCTCGTCCACGGCAGCGGCGCTCAGCGCCGAAGCCACAGCGGTGACGAGGACAAAACGCCGGCCGGTCATGCCTTTTATCTTCATTATTCCCTGAATGATCCAGGTAAAAAATCCCAGATCACGAAGACCGCCGACCACCACCATCATGCCGATGAGAAAGAGTATCACCTCCAGTGAGCAGTGCGCCTTGAAACACTCCAGCTCCAGCGCCCCGGTCAGCAACAGCACCGGAAGCCCGAGGAAGGCGATGGCCAAGCGAAAGTCCCAGAAGAACAGGGTGGACAGAATAATAATCAGGAAAACGGTAACCGAGATGGTCTGCTGATGATTCAGCCCCCACACGAAATGGGTCAGCAGGCCGACAACAGCGCTGATGGCTGCAAGCAGCGCAAAGCGGGCAAACAGCACCCTTCCCGACATGACTGCGTCGGCTCCTCCCGTTCTCAACGGCCTCGCCTCCAGGCTGAGCCCGGATTATTAATCGCCTCGCCATCCAGCCGTATAACATGAGATGCCTCATCCAAATCAGGGGGCTGCTGATTTTTACGCTGCGCGTTCAATACAGCCAGGGTTGCCTCCGAGGGGTCTCGGCCCTTGCGCTCGCGCGCCTGGATACGTTGCTCGAGCTCCTTATCCGTCGCCACACAATGGACAATCGTAAAATCCACTCCGTGTTCTTCCGCCAGGCGCCGGAATACATCGCGATACCGGCGTTGCAGGAAGGTGGCATCCACGATGACCGAGTAACCCGCCTGCAGAACCCCTGTGGCCAGTTCAGCGAGGTGCCGATAGGTTTTTTCAGTCTGACTGGCTGAATACAGGCCCTCATCCAGACCCGATCGGCTTTTGTCCGCGGCATCGAGACCGGACATGCGTTTGCGTTCAACGTCGGAACGTAGCTGGATCATTCCGGAGGTCTCACTCAACTGCCTGGCGACTGTTGACTTGCCTGAGCCGGACAATCCGCAGGTAATCAGCAATGCTGGTTGGTCGGGCGCAAGATAGATCGCAGCCAGCTGTATATACTGAATGTACTCGGCGTCTGCGCTGCCGAACAACGCAGTATCCCTGGCAGCCTGTTGCCTGCGCAGCATGGCGACCTTGGCGCGCACCAGCGCCCGATAAACCATGTAATAGCGCAATACGCCGAGCCCCTGGTAATCGCCACTGCGCTGCAGGTAAGCGTTCAGGAAATGGAAGGCATAGTTGCGGTAATGCCGGTCGTCGAGATCCATGACCAGGAAAGCCACATCACTGAAAACATCGATCCAGCGCAGTTCTGCATTGAATTCAATACAGTCGAACAATGTCACCCTGCCATCGATGAGGGTAATGTTGCCGAGGTGGAGGTCACCGTGGCATTCGCGAATGAAGCCGTCCCGCTTTCTGTGCGCCAATAATGTCTCGATTCTTTCGCGCTCGGCTTCGACCCCCTGCTGAATCCCGTCCAGTTGAGCAACTCGCTGTGCAGATCTTAACGACGGTCGAATATGCTGGAAGTTTTCACTCACCCAGTGATGGATTCGTTGCGCTTCGCCGTAGGGATCATCGGCTGAGGCACGCGCTGTCGATTGATGAAAATCAGCGACCTGATCGACGAGCTGGTCGATGTGTGAAGCATCCAGTTGTTGCCGTTCGGCAAACTGGCTGAGCAAACCGTCGCTGGAAAACTGGCGCATGCGCACGGCATACTCGATCACTGACCCGGATCCGGCCATCTGCGGCCGCTCGGGCCGGCCGGTGACCGCCACAACGTCCAGGTAGACAGCCGGTGCAAAACGCCGGTTCAGACGAACCTCTTCGGCACAGTAAAAGTGCCGTTTTTCCAGCGTGGAAAAATCCAGGAAACCAAAATCGACAGGCTTTTTGATCTTGTAGGCATATTCACCCGTTAACAGCACCCAGGCACAGTGGGTTTCCACGATGCTGATGTCAGCGGTTGGGTGTTCGTAGGCATCGGCCCTGCTGAGCGCCTCAATCAGCCGTCCGGCCTGCTGCATTGTTATGTCAGCATCCATCGGCATCAGTTCAGGTTTTATCCTTCAGAGCAATTTTCAACAAGGGTGGTGACAACAGGGTGGTGATAATCACCACCAGCACCAGCGATGAAAACAGTGCGTCGTCCACCACGCCCAGCCCTTTGCCGATGGCTGCAAAAATCAGCCCCACTTCACCGCGCGGTAGCATACCCAAACCAATCGCCCAGCGATTCGAACCCCGCGAAGCGCCCAGACCGCACGCCAGCTTTCCAGCGATCGCCGCGACCAGCAAGCCCGCCGCCAGGCTCACCACCTGCCAATCGAGGAAGGTTTCCAGTTTCACCTGGATGCCCATCAGCACAAAAAATATCGGCACCAAAATAACTTCCAGCGGCATAATCAGGTCCCTGATGCTGTAGGCGTGTTTCTCATGCGGGCCCCAGTGCACGAAATAGGCATCCTTCAATATCAGCCCAGCGGTAAAGGCACCGATAATGGTCGCCAGCCCAGACAGGTTGGCGAGCCAGGCCAGGACCATCACGAACAGGTAGGACACGAACATCTTGGCCTCGATCAAGTCAAGTTGCCGCATCAATCTGATGATGAAACGCAGGATAAACGGGCCGAGAAAAACCGCGCCACCGAGAAATAAAAGCGCCAGCAGCACGACTTTCGCTATATGGCCCATCTCGATGCCTCCGGAGACCACGATGCCGGTGACAGTGGCCAGCATCAACAGGCCCAGAATATCGTCGAAAACCGCGGCGCCAAGAATTGTGTGTGCCAGCCTGGACTGACTCTGCTGCAGATCTTCGAGCACCCTGACGGTGATACCAACACTGGTGGCACCCAGGGCGGCCCCCAGAAACAGCGCTGTATGAAAGGAAACCTGCGAGGCCAGCAGGTAGGTGGCAGCGACGCCAAGCAGGAAGGGTAAAGCCACGCCAATGAACGCCACCATCAGGGAATCCCTGCCAACCTGACGCATCTCTTCGATATTGGTTTCCAAACCCACCAGAAACAACAGGAAAATAACACCATAGCGTGAAAAAACATCCACGGTATGCGCAATCTGCAGATATTCGTTTCCGCTCGGCCCGCCCAGGATGCTCAATACTTGACGCCCCCTGGCGTCGACCAGGGTGTTACAGACTTCGTTACCCAGTGTGGCATCGTGAAGAAACTGCTGGATGGTATCGAAGATATGCGGGCCTTCCCGCAACAGCAGCATCAGGTCGAAACCATAGGTATAAGCCAGGTTTCCGGCGATGATACCGATGGTCAGCTCACCCAGCACAGAAGGCAAACCCAGTTTGCGCGCACTGAAACGTCCCAGTAATGCCACAAACAGTAAGCCGGTAACACCCAGTATGACGGGCGCAATAGGGTCGCTATGCGCCTGCGGAGCCGCCTCGGCAGCCGCCAGCGCTGCTGCGAAAAAGCCAAGCAATACTGTCAATATTGCCAACAGGCGCGTTTTCGACACCCTCAACCATCGGTCTCGCATCAACAAATCCTTGGCAACGGGTCATCTTCCAGTTCATCGAGCATGCGTTCGCCACCCAATTCGGTGACCAGCAGTACCCGTGCCGTTTGTTCTTCAACATGGCCAAGCAGGGCGGCTTCAGCCCCTTCGGGCAGGCAGCGCCAGTGTGCGAGCAAGTCCTGCGCCTGTGCTTCAGCCACGACCGCGACCACCCTGCCCTCACAGGCGAGATACAGGGGGTCGTAGCCAAGCATGTCGCACACCGACTGCACCGAGTCCCGTATCGGTATCTCGGTCTGCTGCAGCCGAACGCCCATCCCGGTCGCCTGGCTGATTTCATGGCAGACGGTCGCCAGGCCGCCGCGGGTCGGATCGCGCATAAAGCGCAGACCCTCAAATTTCAATGCTGCCCGCGTCAGCGGCAATACGCTGGCGGCGTCGGACTGCAGGTCACCACGCAGGCCGAACTGTTCACGTGCCAGTAACACCGCAATGCCATGATCACCGACCGGCCCGCTGACCAGTATGCAGTCGCCCGCCCGAATGCGGTCAAGACCTAGGTGAACCCCCGCGTTTCGAAGCCCGACCCCGGTAGTCGCCAGATACAGGCCGCTGCCTTCCCCTCGCCGCAACACCTTGGTATCACCGGCCACCACGCGCACACCGACAGCAGTCGCTGTCTCGGCCAGGGTGGCCACAATCCGATCGAGAAGGGCTACCTGCAGACCTTCTTCGATAAAGGCATTCAGGCTTAAATACAGCGGCTCTGCACCCGCCACCGCCAGGTCATTGGTGGTACCGTGAACCGCCAGGGCACCAATGTTGCCACCCGGAAACTCCAGCGGCTGAACCGTAAAGCCATCGGTGGTAAACATCACCTCACCTTCCGTAAACGCCAACGGCACCGCATCCGCCCGGGTATCAAGGCCCGGATTGCCGAGGTGACGGGCAAACACTGCCTCGATCAGCTCACGCATGTAGCGCCCGCCGTTACCGTGGGCCAGGGAAATATGACTATCCTGCATAGGATCTCTCTAACTGTTGCGCAGATAAAATCCACCCGGCAGTGTTTGACAGGACGCGCTGTGCCCCAGGGCACCCTCTCTTGCGGGGCAATTCACCTTGTAAATACATCTCAAACACTGCCGGGTGGATTCATGCCACTTTTATGGCGAGAAAGGTATTCTACAACCTGTCCAAAACTCAAGCCGGCGTCATTGACCGGCAAGCGTTCGCCGAGCAGTACGTCGAAGCCGTTTTGCTCCAGCCTGCTGACACAATCTTCCGTCAAGCGGCGATTCTGGAATACACCACCGCACAGACCGACTGCCTGCACCGCATGCCTTTCACGCACCCGCAGCGCCTGTCTGACCAGTGCCTCAGCCATCGAGGCGTGGAAAATAGCGGCTCGCCGGCTGACAGGGGTGCGTTCGTCAAGCAGATACTTGAGCAGGGGCTGCCAGTCGGTGCGCAGCAAGCCGTCACTCTGTTCAAGCAGCGGCAAACTGACGGGGTCCGCCGTTTCGTCGGCAACGGCTTCCAGCCACATCGGTCCCTGACCTTCATAGCTGGCGCTCAGGCAAAGACCGGTCAATGCGGCGGCGGCGTCGAACAAACGACCTACCGCTGTGCTGGTGGGGGTATTGAGGCTTTTCTGCCAGGCCTGGTGCAATAAGGCATAGGACGAGGAGGTAACGGGATTCGCTTCAAGAGCATCAATCACTTTCGTCGCCACAGTGTCTGCGCCCGTTTCCCAGGCCAGAGACAGCGCACTGCGCCAGGGCTCACGTCCGGCTTTTTCACCGCCGGGCAGTCTGAACGAGCGCATGCTGGCCACCCGCCGCCATCGCCCAGGCACACCATACAGAGCCTCGCCACCCCACAGGGTTCGATCGTCACCATAGCCAACGCCGTCCCAGGTAAACACCAGATGATTTTCCTGTGCCGGCACAGCCTGCTCACCTAGCAGCGCCGAGGCATGTGCCGCATGATGTTGCACCTCGGCCACCGGCAGCCCCTGTCGGCGGGCCCAGCGTGAAGTCACGTAGGATGGATGCGCATCACACAGCATGACTTCCGCCTGCACCTGGTACAAGCGCTGTAAATCGGCAATCAGCTGTTCGAATACCTCCAGACTGCGCGCGCTGCCCATCTCACCGATATGGGGCGACACCACCGCCCGCTCTCCCCAGGCCAGACAGACGGTGTTTTTGGTCTGCCCACCAAGCGCCAGCACCGGCTGTTTCAAGGCAAACGGCAACTCCAGTTCGGCAGGCGCATGACCCCGGCCCAGACGCAGGGGCCGCGGTTTCCCCGACAGGCTGCGGTACACCGAGTCATCCGCCGGCCGCACGATGGGCCGGTCGTGATGCAGAAAGGCTTCCGCCACGGCAGCCAGACTTTGTTCAACCGACGTATTTTCGGTCAACACCGGCTCACCGCTGATATTCGCCGAGGTCGCCACCAGCGGCCCGCCAAAATCATTCAGCAGCAAATGATGCAGTGGACTGTACGGCAACATGACGCCGACTTCGCCCAGTCCGGGTGCAATGCCCTGCGGCCTACCGTTACCCGTTTTCTGTGTCGCCAGTACGATCGGTCGTCCCGGTGTACGCAGCAACGCCGTTTCCTCCGCGCTGAGGGTCACCACACGGGTTAATTGTGCCAGACCATCACTGAGCGGAAACATCAAAGCCAACGGCTTGTGTGGCCGGCGCTTGTGTGCGCGTAAACGCTGTACCGTCGCCGGGTCTGCGGCATTACACATCAGGTGATAACCGCCCACGCCCTTCACTGCGACAACCAGCCCTTCGCGTAACGCAGTGACACAGGCCGCCAGCGCCGCTTGGTTGTCGGTAATTTCATGCCCGGCCTGACTGAACAGCAACTGCGGGCCACAACGACCGCAGGCCACCGGTTCGGCGTGAAAGCGCCGGTTGGCAATATCGCTATATTCCTTCAGGCACTCCGGACAGAGCTCAAAAGGCGCCATCGACGTATTGGCCCGGTCGTAGGGCAAGGCTTCGATCAGCGTATAGCGAGGCCCGCACTGGGTACAGTTAATGAAAGGATAACGGTAACGGCGGTTTTGCGGGTCATCGAGCTCAGTGAGACAATCTTCACAGACAAAATAATCGGGCGGCACGTGGATATCAATCGACCGAGTTGTTTCACTGGCAAGAATGCGGAAATCTTTCAGCGTTACGCCGTCCAGTGGTTCACTGTGGCTGATGAGCGGATGTGCGATCGCGGGCGCACCTTGCACAAGATCCACAGCAAAGGCCTGCAGCTGATCGGCAGTCCCGCTGGCAACGATCTCGACGTGTCCAACGCAGTTCCTGACCCAGCCCTTCAGGCAGTACTCGCGCGCCAGGCGGTAGACGAAAGGACGGAAGCCAACGCCCTGTACGACACCTGACACCAGCCAGCGGGTTGCCGGGCGGCAGGCCGCCTTGCGCTTGCGCTCACTGTTCCGGCCGGATGTCCCCAACAGGTTCATGCACGCGTCGCAACACGACCCTGTGTTCGTCCACTGCGTTTGTTTTCCCGTACACCGCCAGCCCACCAGATGCGGCAGGCGCCTTCATCGGAAACCATGCAGGGCCCGATGGGATGCCTCGGTGTGCAGCCGGTACCATACAAACGACATTCATCCGGATAACACTGACCCAGCACGACCCGTGCGCAGTCGCAACCCGGCGGCATTTCGCCGGCGCGTTTACGCGCTTCGTCGGCATAGTCCGGAAACAGGCGCCGCGCATCCAGCGCCTCATACGCTCCCCTGAGGTTGAAACCGGACGCAGGTATGACGCCGACACCACGCCAGTTCGCATCCACGACCTCCATTGCCTGCTGCAGCTGTCGCCTGGCTGAGGGATTGCCTTCACGGCGTACCAGTTCCGGGTAGCAGTTGTCCAGGAACGCCTGACCCTCGATAAGCTGCCGCAGCGTTGAATAGATGGCAGCCAGCAGACTCTCCGGGCTGAAACCGGCGATGGCAGATGGAATCCCATGTTTCCCCGGAACGAAATCCCATTCCCGGGAGCCCATCACCGTGGCTACGTGACCGGGTGCAATCAGGGTGTCAAATCCGGGAGTGGCGGAATCCAGCAGCATGGCGACCGCCGGCCAGGTAAGTCGGCCGGACAGCAGCAACAGCAGATTGTCCGCCACACCCTCAACGACCATGGCAGCCACGGGTGCCGTTGTCGTCTCAAAACCGGCTGCAAAGAAAACCGTCTTTTTATGCGGCTGTTGCCGGGCGATAGATACCGCTTCCAGTGGTGAAGCGATGGGCCGTATATCCGCACCGGCGGCCCTCGCCTGCTCCAGTGAGCGCACATCTTTTTTCGCCACATTCACTGGCACACGCAGCATGTCCCCAAACGCCAGCAAGGTAATATCTTCATTCAGCGCCAGTTGAATCGCTTCATACACATCCTCTTCCGGGCAGATACACACCGGGCAACCGGGCCCCGGAATCAGTTCAATGGAGGAAGGCAACGCCCCGCGCAGGCCGGCCAGGGTGATGGAACGCTCATGTCCACCACAGACATTCATAATCTTGACCCGATCCGGCAACTGCAATGATCGGATTTCCTTCAGCCATTGTCTGGCAGTACGGGACATAGCGCTACGCTCAGGTCGCCAGGCTGTGAAGCCGGGCACCATCCGGCTGTATCCGAGGCCTCAGGGTCTCGCCCCGCTGGCAATGCTGCCGATGGTGTTCGACCTGCTGATCCAGCCACTCCAGCCAGGGCGCCATGCTGCCGTTTTGTTTGACACTGAGTTCGAGAACGGGCGCGGCATTGGCCAGGGCACGCACGTTCCCGCTGGCTCGGTCAGTGCTGAAGTCATCGAGCACCGGCAGCAGATCCACCTTGGTCAGCGCCACCAGATCGGCAGCGCGGAACATAACCGGGTACTTGGAAGGTTTATCGTCGCCCTCCGGCACCGACAACAGCGTTACGTTGCGATGCTGGCCCAGGTCAAAGCTGGCCGGGCATACCAGGTTGCCGACATTCTCGATAAAAAGGATATCGATATCGTCCAGTTTAAGTTGGTGCAGGGCGTCATGCACCATATGCGCATCCAGATGACAGGCGCTGCCGGTGGTGATCTGCACGGCTTCCACGCCCCGTGAACGTATGCGCTGTGCATCGTTTTCGGTCTCCAGGTCACCCTCGATGACCGCTATTCTGTAGCGATCACCCAGTGCGTCCACACTGGCTTCCAGCAATGATGTCTTGCCGGAGCCGGGTGATGACATCAGATTCACTGCGAATACACCGTGGCGGTCAAAATGTTCGCGGTTGTGTGCTGCCAGATGATCATTTTCTGACAGCAGATTTTTCAGCACACTGAGCGCTTCGCTCCCCTGCGCAGTCTTTTGCAGCTTGCCACCGGCCGCAATCAGGTGTTGATTGCCGTGCGTTATGTTACAGCCACAGGTATCACACATAGACTTGCTCCCTTAAAAATTCAACGCGGGTGAGAACCAGTTCGTCACCGCTGACCAAATCGGTTTGCCAGTCTCCACAGGAGGCACAGAGCAGGCGGTTGGCGGTCGCTACGGATTCCTCACCGCAAGTCCTGCAATGAACCCGTATCGGACAATGTTCGAGCTCCAGTTCGGCCCCTTCCGCCACAGTGCCCGCCGCAGCGACCGGATAGGCCTGTTTGAGCAAGCTGATTTCCACACCCGATAGCGGGCCGACACCGACCACCAGGGAAAGCACTCGCCTCGCCCGCTGCTCGCGCGCCAGGTTCTCCACCTGATCGATCAAGGCCTGACAGACCGATAGTTCATGCATAACGACTATTCGCTCCCGCCAAGCATCTGCTCGTAAAGCTCCCACGCTGTTCGCGCTTCCTGTGGCGTGACCTTCTGAATGGCATAGCCGACATGAACAACGACATGGTCACCGGCTTGCAGCGGTTCATCCTGAAGCATGAACAGACTGACGTCGCGTTCCACTCCTTTCGCTTCACAGCGGGCCATATAACCGTTAATTTCCTGAATTTGCATCGGAATGCCAAGACACATACTTTTTTCTCCCAGGGCCTGCCGCATACTGTTAGTATCCGGCAACCACGCGGCCCCTGGTTTTTCCTCAAACTGAAATTGACCAGGTACTAGCTTACGCTTTTCGTGACAAACCGTACAGTTACAGGCTTATGCAACAAACACTCATACTGGGGATCGGTAACACATTACTCACAGACGAAGGTCTGGGAATTCATTTACTGGACTATCTGCGTGAGCATCATGCTGACCAGCCCGGCGTCACCTACCTCGACGGCGGCACCTTGAGTTTCACGCTGGCGCCGGATATCGAAGATTGTGAAAACCTGATTGTGCTTGATGCAGCGCAGTTTAATGAAGCGCCAGGCACGGTAAAACTGCTGGTAGGTGCTGAAATGGATCATTTCATCGGCCATGGAAAACGCAGTGTTCATGAGGTTGGGCTGGTCGATCTGATGACTATCGCACGACTGCAGGAGCGCTTGCCGCGGAATCGCGCCCTGCTGGGTATTCAACCGGCTGAATTCGGCTGGGGTGAAGCGCCCAGCGACGTTGTCGCCGGCGCCATTCCCGACGCCGCCAGGCGGGTCCTCGACCTGCTTTACAAGTGGCAGTCATTGGACGATACTTAAGCCTATGCTAATGTTGTTTCAACTCCAACATATCGATAGCAAGAGAAAAACTGTCGCTGGAGAGCAACATGCACAAGGTCGAAGTCGTTTCGATCGAGTCAATAAATCCACGCCCGCTGGCGGGTCAGGTGTTCAGACCTGCCTCCACGGATGACACCCAGACATGACGTGGTCGCGCAGACATGGTCGTGACACGCGCCCTGGAGTTCATACCCGTTCAGATATAGCACCAAGGAGGAGCACCGCATGTCGACAAAAATTCTGATCCCGCTCGACGGCTCCGAATCAACCCATGAGGTATTATACTATACACACAGTATCGCCTCGTCCCGACCCGCAGCCAGTGTAACGCTGCTTCACGTGCTGCCGGAGGCCAGCGCTGGCGAAACGGCAGACATGCATCCCTGCCTGAAACCGCTTGCGGATCTGCTGGCCGCCAAAGGCTGGGCTGTTGACAGCATGGTGCGCCATGGCGATCCCGTTACCGCTATCACAAACGCAGCCAGGGAGCTTCCCGCCTCGTTGATTGTGATGTCAACCCATGGCCGCTCCGGCCTGGAAAGAATCCGCGAAGGCAGTGTGACCGAGGGTGTATTGCGTGATTCGATCTGCCCGGTGTTTGTGCTGCACAGCCAGCGATACGAGCCACAGGACCGGCGTTCCGAAAACCTTTTTCAACGTCTGCTGGTTCCCATGGATGGCAGCGAAGAGGCCGCGGCAATTCTGCCCTGTGTACAGTCATTCGCCAAGGCACACGACGCCGAAGTGGTGTTATTCCACGATGCACCGCAAGGCAGCGAAACAATGTCAGAGGAGACGGGTGCAGAGCTGACCCGCATCCGAACCATGATGGAGGAGCACAGCGTTAAGCTGGCCAACGCGGGTCTGAAAGTCCGTGTGGACTCGACCTCCTATCGCCATTCGATACGGGAGATACTCGAAAAGATCGATCGTCTGGGTGTGGATCTGGTGGTGATGGCGACACATACCAAGCCCGAACTGCGGCATGCCCTCGAGGAATCGGTAACCGCCGATGTCATCCGGCACGCCAACTGCCCGCTGATGGTATGGGCTGCGGAGAACTGTGGTGAGGTGAATGGATCGTGACCGCTAACGGCATGCCGGCGCCTGACTTTGCGGCTTCTGCGCCCTGCGCCCCCCCCACCGGCAACCTTGTACCGCTGCTGCACGAAATCCGCCACGCGTTGACGTGCTGGCTTGAAAAGGGACAGGAACACGTCATTGATTTACGCGGCATCCCACTGGCACCGGGCGAAGAAGACGGCCTGCTGGAACAACTCGGCGAAGGCGAAGTCAAGGCCGGGCTCACGCTTATGGGACCCAGTGTAATCATCGAGACCCGCTACCCCGGTGTCTGGCTGGTCACACATTACAGCGAAGACGAGAGCATCACAGGCAGATTCATCGAAGTCTGCGAAGTTCCCGCCATCCTGAAATCACAAACTGACGATATCCGGACGGGACTGGAACGCCTCGAGGATCAGCTCTCGAACGCGGAGGCAACAGTATGAGCAAAAACAAAACCCTGGGCGAGACGCTCCAGGAACGCGGCATCTCCCGACGCAGTTTCCTTAAATTCTGCGCCACAACCGCGTCCATGATGGCGTTACCACCCTCCATGATCCCGGTCATTGCATCGACCCTTGAGAAGGTACGTCGACCTTCCGTCATATGGCTGTCATTTCAGGAATGCACCGGCTGCACGGAATCGATCACCCGCAGCCATTCAGCGACTATCGAGGATCTGATATTCGACACGATTTCGCTCGATTATCACCATACCCTGCAGGCAGCGTCGGGGGCAGCCGCGGAACACGCCCGCGAAGAGGCGATGCAGGAAAACCATGGCAACTACATTCTTGTCGTTGATGGCTCGATTCCGGGCGAAAACAATGGTTATTCCACCATCGCCGGCATCAGCAACAAGGATATGTTACTCGACACTGCTGCCGGTGCAGCGGCCATTGTCGCCGTCGGCAGCTGCGCAGCTTTTGGCGGCATTCCCAAGGCCGATCCCAACCCCACGGGGGCCGTGTCGGTATCCGACCTGATCAAGGACAAACCCATTGTCAATGTCCCCGGCTGCCCGCCGATACCTGCTGTCATGACCGGCGTACTGGTTCAGTTCCTGACCTTTGGCCTGCCGGAGCTGGATCACCTGGGACGACCCGCGGCATTCTATGGCCAGAGTATTCATGATCGCTGCTACCGTCGCCCGTTCTATGACAAGGGGCTGTTCGCTAACAGCTTCGACGATGAAGGCGCCAAAAAAGGCTGGTGTCTGTTCAAACTGGGCTGCAAAGGGCCCACCACTTACAATGCCTGCGCGGTCACCAAGTGGAATGACGGCACAAGTTTTCCGATTGAAGCCGGGCATCCCTGCCTGGGCTGTTCGGAACCCGATTTCTGGGATGCGGGCAGCTTCTACAAGGCCCTCTCTATACCAACAGGAGACATCGGCAAAACGGCTGTCTATGCCGGGACCGCCGGTCTGGTTGCCGGTGCTGCCCTGGGCGCCTCATTACGTGCACGCAAAAAATCCGCGGTAAAGAATCACGAGCGTGTCACCATCGACGATCTTGATCAGGAGTCCTGAACATGACGGATACTGAATTTCTGCTGTGGGTCCGTGGACCGGCCTTCAACGCCGCCATCTTTATCATGTGTGCGGGCCTGGTGATCCGTTTTCTGGAAATCTTTTTATTGGGACGGAAAGCCGATCTGGCTGAAGCGCGCGGCTCAGCCGCTGCCGGCGGTTTGCGCACCATGTTCATGCGATCCATCCCCGATGCGGGAAGCTTCCAGCGTTCCGGATTCACCATCGTTTCAGGCTACGTTTTCCACATCGGACTGTTCATCGTTATTTTTCTTTTCGTTCCCCATATCCTGGTGTTTGAAACGGCCACGGGGCTCAACTGGCCAGGCCTGCCCTCAAATATCGTCGATGCCACCAACGTGGTGACCATGCTTGCCCTGCTGGGCGTCCTGATCCACCGTATCAAGGACCCGGTGATGCGCATGCTGTCGGGGTTCTCCGATTACCTGGTCTGGTTTGTGACCTTTCTGCCCCTGCTCACCGGCTACCTGGCGTTTCATCGCGTGGGCCTGTCGGCGCCCATGCTGATCGGCCTGCACATACTCAGCGTCGAATTACTCATGATACTGTTTCCGTTCACCAAGCTGTCACACGCCTTTACCCTGTGGATGGCACGCTGGTACAACGGTGCCATTGCCGGCTACAAGGGGGTGCAGTCATGAGCGGCCCATCCTTTGAACGTGGTTATAACGCCCTCAAGGAACAGATCGATGCGCCCACCGCCGCCTTTTTCAGCAGTTGCGTGCATTGCGGTATGTGTGCGGAAGCCTGCCTGTTCTTTACCGAAACGCGGGATCCGAAATACACCCCCATTCACAAACTCGAACCCTTGCGCAAGGTCTGGGCGCAGGAATATACCTTCTGGGGCAAACTCGGCAAGGCACTGGGTCTTTCCAAACCCCTCACGGACCAGGATCTGGCCGATTGGGAAACACTGGCCTATGACAGCTGCACCTTGTGTGGGCGCTGCTCCATGGTCTGCCCGGTCGGTAACGATATCGCCTACATGATTCGAAACATGCGTGAGGGCATGGCGGCTGCCGGCCATGCGCCGAAAGGACTGATCGGTGCCACCCAGCGTGCTGTGACCATCGGCAGTCCCATGGGCGTCAAACTGCCCGCCCTGCAGGCGCAGATTCGTCACACGGAAAAAGAGTTCGATGTAAAGGTGCCAGTGGACGTTGAGGGTGCCGACTATCTGTGCCTGCTGTCCTCCATGGAAATCATGAACTTTCCGGAGTTCATCGGCTCGATTGCCCGTATTTTCAAAAAGGCAGAGGTGTCCTGGACACTCTCTTCCCAGGCCTTCGAAGCCACTAACAGCGGCGTACAGATCGGCGTTTCCGATATTGCCGCGGAACTGGTTCAACGCATTGTCGATGTTGCGGAAGCACTAAAGGTCAAGGCCGTCATCAGTCCCGAGTGTGGGCACGCCTACATGGCCATCCGCTGGGAAGGCCCGAACCTGGTCGGCAAACCCTTCAACTTCAAGGTGGTGCATATACTCGAATTGCTCGACGAGCTGCGTACCCAGGGCCGCCTGAAGGTAAAAGACAAGGAAATCCAGAAACTGACCTACCACGACCCCTGCCAGATATCCCGGCGCGGGGGCGTTATCGATCAGCCGCGCAACCTGCTCAACATGGTGGCAGACAATTTCGTCGAGATGCCCGAGGCGGGCAAAATGAACTGGTGCTGTGGCGCCGGTGGCGGTGTCAGCAGTAACGAGCGTGCCGACGACCTGCGCCTGAAGACATTCGCCCGCAAGAAGACACAGCTCGACGCCATCAATGTCAACGCCATCGTCACCGCCTGCTCCAACTGCCGTATCCATCTGGAGGAAGGACTGGAGGAATACCACATGGAACTGCCGCTACTCAGCCTGACAGAAACCATCGCCGAACATCTGGCAGAGGAATAAATAATGAGCGAACGAGTTGTCGTTGACCCGATCACACGCATCGAAGGCCACCTGCGCATCGAAGCCCAGATGGACGGAAATCGCATTGCGCAGGCCTATTCCGCCGGCACCATGGTACGCGGCATCGAGATCATCCTCAGGGGACGGGACCCGCGCGATGCCTGGGCCTTCGCACAGCGCATCTGCGGTGTCTGCACACTGGTTCACGGCATCGCCTCGGTACGTTGTGTTGAAAATGCCCTGAATTACCCCATACCACCGAACGCCCAGCTGATCCGCAATCTGATGATCGCGGCACAGTTCGTCCACGATCACGTCATGCACTTCTACCACCTGCACGCCCTGGACTGGGTCGATGTAGTATCGGCACTGAACGCCGATCCCAAGGCCACATCAGAGCTGGCGCAGAGCCTGAGCAGCTATCCGAAATCCTCGCCGGGCTACTTCGCCGATATGAAAAAGAAACTGCAGAAATTCGTCGAAGCCGGCCAACTGGGGATTTTTGCCAAGGCCTACTGGGGCCATCCAGCCTATAAACTGCCGCCTGAAGCCAACCTGATGGCTGTGTCGCATTATCTGGAAGCCCTGTCGTGGCAGCGCGATGTCGCCCGCCTGCATACCATATTCGGTGGTAAAAACCCGCACCCGAATTTTGTGGTGGGTGGCGTACCCTCGCCAATCGACCTCAACTCCGATTCGGCAATCAACAGCAAGCGCCTGTCACAGGTGCAGGATATCATCACCAAGATGCGCAGCTTCGTGGATCAGGTCTATGTACCGGATACACTGGCTATCGCCGGCTTTTACAAAGACTGGGGCATGCGCGGCGAGGGGGTCGGCAACTTCCTGACCTATGGCGACTTTCCGGAAAAAGGTATGGACGACCCGTCCAGTTACCTGATACCACCGGGTGTTATCCTGGACAGGGATTTAAGTACCGTGCACGAAGTCGACATGAACGACGCGGACCAGATCAACGAGTATGTTGCGCACTCCTGGTACGACTACAGTGGCGGCAAAAATGAGGGACTTCATCCCTACCAGGGCGAAACCAGCCTCAATTACACCGGGCCGACGCCGCCCTACCAAAACCTCGATGTGGAGCAATCGTATTCCTGGCTGAAATCACCACGCTGGAGAGGCAAGCCCATGGAAGTCGGTCCGCTCGCGCGCGTACTGACGCTGTATGCGAAGGGACACGAACAGACCCGGGAACTGGTCGACATGACGCTGAAACAGCTGGATGTCCCGGTTCGCGCCCTGTTCTCGACACTGGGCAGAACCGCGGCACGCACCCTGGAAACCAAGGTCATCGCCGACTCGATGCAGACCTGGTACGACAACCTTGTCGCGAATATCCAGTCAGGTGATACCACAACCTTTAACGAAGCCTACTGGGATCCATCCACCTGGCCCGCCGAAGCACGGGGCGTCGGCTATATGGAAGCCCCGCGGGGGGCACTCGCGCACTGGATTGTTATCAAAAACGGTAAAATCGATAACTACCAGGCGGTGGTACCGAGCACCTGGAATGCAGGTCCGCGTGACCCCGAAGGCCAGCCCGGACCCTACGAAGCGGCATTGCAGGACAACCATGAACTGCATGACCCCGAACAGCCGGTCGAGATTCTGCGCACCATTCACAGCTTTGATCCCTGCATCGCCTGCGCCGTTCATGTGACCGACCCGGATGGTGAAGAACTGGTTAAGGTAAAAGTGCGTTAGCCCGGAAATAATTGCAGCTATGGAGTTAAAAATGACAGCAAGCAAACTATCAAAACTGATCGCAATACTTTGTGGCTCGGCATACATGCCCATCGCATTGGCGCACCCGGGCCATCAGCACAGCCAGGGCCTTGCGGAGAGATTGCTGCACGCCGTGCAGACCGAATGGCTGGCGCCGCTGTTGTTGCTGGTTGCGGTGCTGATAGCCGGCTACCTGTCTGTGAAAAAGGCCGGAAAAACGTAAAGGCGGTCTATACTGAATCAGGGAAGCCCTGATTAACCCGAGATACCCCGGCATTCAGGGTTGCCTGTGTCCGCAGGGTTCAGCGTGCGCACCATTAAGCTGCATGTTGTTCGGCTACGCACGGCGTCCATAACCGTCGCCCTGTCGGTAACGGTGCGTTGAACAGCTTACGTGCGTTGTCACGGACCAGGTTTATAACATGCCCCGAAGAACTGCCAACTCGAATTCAGATATCATCAGGGATCTCGGCTTCGGCAGCAAGGTCATGCAGGAGAGCGCCCTGCGCCTGCTCAACCGCGATGGCACTTTCAATGTATCCCGCGGTGGCCTGCCGCTGTTCAAGTCCCTGAATCTCTACCAGGTCTCGTTACGCATACCCTGGTGGCAATTCAACCTGGCTCTCGTCGGCCTGTATCTGCTGATCAACCTGCTGTTTTCGGCACTGTATTTTCTCTGTGGCCCGCAAGCGCTGACGGGCATACAGGGTATGAGCGGCAGTGAGCGACTGCTGGAAACCTTCTTTTTCAGCGTACAGACCTTGACGACCGTGGGTTTCGGACATATCGCCCCGAACGGGCTGGCCGCCAATTTACTCGTCGTCCTGGAGGCTTTTTTAGGCTTGTCGGGCTTTGCGGTCGCCGCCGCCCTCATGTTTGCACGCTTCTCGCGGCCCACTGCCAAAATCCTGTTCAGCAACCAGGCGGTCATCGGCCCCTACCACGGCACCACCAGCTTTGGATTCCGCATTGCCAACGGATCACCCAACGAATTGATCGAAGTCGAGGTACGCATACTGCTGTGTATGACCGAAACCCGTGACGGTGTCCGCACCCGCTACTTCCATCAGCTCAGCCTGGAACGACACAGGGTCGCATTTTTCCCGCTGGACTGGACAGTCTCCCACCCGATCGGCGAAAACAGCCCGCTGTACCGGAAAACGCCTCAGGACCTGCGCAACCAGGATGCCGAGTTCCTGTTGCTTATCAATGCAATCGACGACAAATCCGCGCAGGCGGTGCATGCGCGTTCCTCGTACAAATGGAACGAGATTGTCTGGGGTGCTCGTTTCAAGGATATGTACCGCCATACCCGCGATGGTCGCATGAGTATCGATCTCAAACGCATCCACGATATTCAGCAGGTGGATGCACCCGTCGACCCCAGTCAGACGGTGTGGGACTTATAGCCGCCGGACTCAGATATTCAGTGCCGTCAGTTCCAGATCATAGTCCGGCTGTTCAACCTCCTCCGGGGTAAACAGCACGGTACCCGGGTGGGCTGCTGTGGCGCTGCCACAGATCACCCCGAGGCGCAGCATCTCCGTTGGCTGGTCGCCACGCAGATCGGCGGCGATCAGCCCTCCCAGCAAGGCGTCACCACAACCGACGGTCGACAGGACCCGTACCCGGGGCGCTGTACAGTGGTAGCTGTTGGCCTCGTCGAGCAGGACAGCGCCGCGGGCACCGAGAGAAACACAAAGTTTGCCGATGCCTCGCTGCTGCAGTTCGCGCGCAGCCCGCGCTACAGCCTCGATGTCATCGAGCCGTTGCCTGGTCGTCATCTCGAGGACATAGTTGTTCACCCTCACCAGGTACGGTTGTGCTTCGATCGCCTTCTGCAACAAGTCGCCATGGGCGTCTACGACCGCCCTGCCGCCCTGCCCCTGAATACGTTCGACCAGGCGCTGGTAATGGTCATCCGGTACGCCCGGCGGGATTGACCCGGTCAGGATGCCGTACCCACTTGCGCAACCAGCCAGAAAGCATTCGTCCAGGTCGCTGAGCACCTTGGCGGGAATTTCCGGCCCCTGACTGGCGACCTCGTATTGGGTCGGTGGGTGTTTCTGCAGCAAGGTGGCATTGAGTCGTGTCTCACCGGCGACACGAAAAATCTTGTGGTTGCTGCCAAGTGCATCCCCGAGCAGACGTAACAGCAGGTCACCACTCTCTCCGCCGATAACGCTGCAGCAATAAACCGATACCCCCAGCTTGGTGAGTGCGAGCGCGACGTTGATGCCGTTGCCCCCCGGGTGATACGCAGTCGTGTCCGCCTGCACTTTACGGTCAGCGATCAACTGGGGTAATTCGTAACCGATATCCACGGCCGGGTTGAGAGCGAGCACGGTAACAGAATTGCTGTAGGTACTTGTCATGGCTAACCTCGATGTCATCTCAGGGCCTGTTTGAGGATCAGACTTCGCCCTGTCATCACCGGCGGTTGTGGCAGACCAAGCAAGTCCAGCACAGTAGGCGCAATATCCGCCAGGCCACGGCCTATGCCGAGTCGAACAGGACCCTCCCCCATGATCAGGAACGGTACCGGGTATTCGGTGTGCTGGGTATGAGGCTCCCCGGTATTGGGGTTGATCAACTCATCGCAATTGCCGTGGTCCGCCGTCAACATAACCCGCCATCCGTGCTCCAGCGCCACGCGAAATAAGCGGTGACTTTCGACATCCAGTGCCTCTACAGCACGGATGATAGCCCCGCGGCGTGCCGTGTGTCCCACCATGTCGGTATTGGCAAAATTGGTCACAATGAAAGTGTGCCGGTCAGTTTTGATGGCCTCGATCAGCTGATCGACGATCCCTGAAGCACTCATCTCCGGCTGCATATCATAGGTAGCCACATTGGGTGAAGGCACAATAATCCGCTCTTCGCCTTCATAGGGCTGTTCACGCCCCCCATTGAAAAAATAAGTGACGTGCGGATACTTTTCAGTCTCACTGCAATGCAACTGTTTAAGACCCGCAGCGCTGATCACTTCCGCCAGCACCTGTTCGGGAATCTGAGGCGCGAACAGCTCCGGAAAGGGGTAT